>Ga0070665_100000213_pt1 | contig 100019 bp, 81 predicted proteins | sample KBSS13metaG_FD_65862 | JGI IMG/M metagenome (GOLD analysis project Ga0070665, IMG submission 65862) | Switchgrass rhizosphere microbial communities from Kellogg Biological Station, Michigan, USA - KBS S1-3 metaG | ecosystem: Host-associated > Plants > Roots > Rhizosphere > Soil ... | reverse complement strand
TGCTTGCGCCCAGCCGCTGACAGAGACCGCCCATGTAGGGTACGCACTCCGTGCGTACCACAATGCGTCTCACATCGCGCGCGACGTTTGAATGGAACGCGTGGTTCCGCGACACTAAGCGCGAGCGAGCGTTCTTCGTCCAGGTCGAAATACGCCCGCGGCTAGCGCCTAGCGGCTCAGGCAAAACGCCAGCGAGGGTTCTTCGCCTTCGTCGAATTCTTTTCACTCTGCGTCCCTCCGCGCCCTCTGCGGTTAACCTTCTTTGTTCTTCTTCGATAAACGAAGAGAATGAACCGCAGAGACGCAGAGGACGCAGAGAAGTTCTCGCTTTACTGCTCGGCTTGCTCGCGTCGTGCCGTCGGCGCCGTTGTGGTGAATCCATGATGCTCGAAGAATAACCGATCACGAAAGCACGAAAGCACGAAAAACACAGTGCTTGCGGCTAGTCCCGGCGCGCTTTGAGCCGACGCTTTATGTTCGATCCTCAAGTCCTCTATGCCTTCCTCTGAAGAACTCTTGCTGCCGCTTTGATCTCTGGGTGTCATTGCAATCCACAGTTGGCTGCTGGCAGTTGAGTTTGCCACTCGCGTAAACTGTGCGAATTATCCGTAGGCCTCGCCGAGCCGGATCGCTGCGCTAGTGTGTCGCACAAGATTCTTTTTCCATTGCGCTAGGCGAACGGATATACTCGCAGGATCGGCGGACGGCTTGCGTGCTTGAGCGCAAGGCGATCTCAGGGACGCGGGCCGAAGCGTTCACTGTTTGTGGGCGTCACGTCGATCGGGTTCCGTTCAGTCCACTTCCGAGGGCGTCGATCATGGCGTCAGTTTCACTTCGCTCGCGATCCGAATACGCCGCGGTCGTGCGGCCGCTGTTGCCAAAAGAAGCGTTTGTGCCTTCGAGCACGAAGCTCTGGCAGATTGGGCTGCATATTGCCGTCATCGCGCTCTGCATTTGGGGAATCCGCGAGCTGCCCTATATCGCCGCCAGATTTGTCTTCGCGGCCATCATTGGCCATAGCCTGACTTGCATGGTCTTCCTCGCGCATGAATTGTCGCATGGCGGCATCATGCGCCGTTCGTTTGTCCGCTATCCGCTGGAAGTGATCTTGTGGGGATTGAACATGATCCCGGCCACGATGTGGCGCAAGATCCATAACGAAATTCACCACGTCCACGCGAACACTCTCCACGACACCGATCGTTACTTCCGGCAGTGTGAACTGGACGAGCGCGGCGGAACGCTACGGCGCTGGTACGCCCGTTGGACGATGCCCCACAAGCTGACGTCGGTCTGGAACCTGGGCGTTGGTTTTCACTTTATCACCTACGCGCTGCGGCACCTGGTCACGGTCTTTTATCCGGGCCGTTCGATGCCGGCGATTGTGACGACGAAGCCAGACTACCGTGCACGGGACCGGTGGCGGATTGTGTTCGAGCTGGTCGCCATCGTGGTAATGCAATACGCGATCTACCTGGCGGTGGGCAGCTCCGTGATTGCCTGGCTGTGGGCCAGCCCGATTGCGCTGCTGTTCACATCGACCTACGCCATGTCGTACATCTGGACGAACCACTACTTGCACGGGCTGCACGAGATCCACGACCCGCTCGTCGGCTCGACGAGTGTCGAAGTGCCAAAATTCTTTGATCGCTTGCACAGCAATTTTTCGTATCACACAGAGCATCACCTGTTTCCGGGTATGAGCTCGGACTATTACCCGCTGGTGGCAGAAGTCCTGCGCGAGCAATTCCCCGATCGGTATCACCGCATCACGTATCGCCAGGCCTGGCGACAGCTTTGGAAAGGGGAATTGGTGATCGTCGAGAACGAGTTGTCTGGCACGCAAGTCCAACCGACTCAAGTCGCGCCGACGCCGAGCGATCTTGTCGCGCCCGATCCGGTGCACAGCGAATCTACTCTCACTGGCCCACACGGCGAGTTTGGCGCGGTGGCGACCGACCAGCGGCCAGCTACGCCTAATCAGCAGTCCGCCGTAGGCGCCAGCGGCGAATTGTCGGCGAAGTAGACGGAAATACTGCGCGGCCAGCTCCTCATATCTACCTGCTCGCCGAAAGAAGGCGTGTGTCTCGGGCTACTGATGCGGGTGCTTGCCGCCGCGCCAGCGATCAAACGTTCGTGCTAAAATGTTGGTATGGATGCATCTACGCCCACACCACCCAGCCGTCGCTGGAACTTCTCTCTGCGAGCGCTGTTCGTGTCTATCACGCTCGCTGCCTTCGGCGCCGGCGTGGCGCGTTATGGGATTCAATATTTCAATGACATGAACGTCGCCGCGAAGGAACTCGGCAGCGTGGACTTCGAAACTATTGTCGAGCACATGGACAGCAAAGGGTGGCGCCCATGGGTCCCGATGGTGTGCTTTCTATGCGCTGGCGCGGCATTCGGTTTGGGGATTGGGGCGTTGTCTCGTCGGTACATTCTTCACACGTCACTAGGTGTGGTTATTTCCTTGGTGGCTACTATCGTATGGAGCGCATTTAATATTGTGCTGTTGCGGTAGGGCGGAACACGGTGCATGATCAATTCCACAGTACTGCCGCGCCGCTGGTTCCGCTTCAGTCTACGAATGATGTTCGTCGTCGTGACGGTGGTGTCGCTAGGTTGTGCGTGGTTGGGATGGAATGTGAAAATCGTACGGCAACGGGCGGCGATCCTCCCAGGATTGCAAAGTGACGTCAAAGACAAGGTCGTCTTTACTAGCCAGGTATTTCTCCCCCATCGCCGGGCTTCTGATCTAACAACGGGAAAGCTGCCGTGGCTGTGGAGGCAGCTAGGCGCGCAACCTGAGAAAAGGGTCTACACGCGAGAAGGCGAAATGAGCGACGCCGAGGTCGCGCGAGTTCAGAGCCTATTCCCAGAAGCGGAAATCTGGGAGTACCCGCGCGGATCGCTACGTGATCCCGATCGAATTCGGACCCTCCGCGCCGTCCTGCGAGCTGAGCGCTAGGGCTCTGCGAACAGGTTTCCCCGCCTTGACGACCCTTATCCGCACGACCTACGATGGCGAATTCCCGGTCCCCCTGTCCTTGCCCAAGTGCCCCCACATGAGTGCGGAGAAAACCAAAGTTGCGATTGTTGGGCTCGGCACGGTCGGGTCGGGCGTTGCCAAGTTGCTGTTGGACTTCGGCGACCGCACCGGACGCCACGCCGGCCGCACGCTGTGGCTGGAGCAAGTCGTCGTTCAGGACGTCAACAAGCCGCGCGATTGCAAGCTGCCGGAGGGGATCCTTTCGGACGATCTGACCCGGATCACTGGCGATCCGGAGATCAAGGTCGTCGCCCATCTGATGGGCGGGCTTGAGCCGGCGCGGACGATTATGCTCAAGCTGCTCGAGAGCGGCAAAGACGTGGTCACCGCCAACAAGGCGCTGCTGGCAGAACATGGTCCGGAGCTGTTCGATCGGGCCCGCGAGCTGGGGCGTTCGATCGCCTTCGAGGCTTCGGTCGCCGGCGGCATTCCGATCATCGCCAATATCAGCCAGTGCCTCTCGGCCAATCAAATCACTTCGTTGACGGCCATCCTCAACGGCACCAGCAACTACATCCTCACGCAGATGGAAGAGCGGGGGATGACGTACGAAGCGGCCATTGCCGCCGCGCAAAAGCTGGGCTACGCCGAGGCCGACCCGACGATGGACGTCAACGGCGCTGACGCCGCGCAAAAGCTGGCGATCCTGGCGCACCTGGCCTTCGGCGCGCGGGTTCACTGGACCGACATCCCCTGCGAAGGGATCGACACGCTCGACGTCGCCGACCTGATGTACGCCAAGGAATTGGGTTACCGCGTGAAGCTGCTGGCCGTCGCAGAACTCATTAACGGCGACCTGGAACTCCATGTCTCGCCCACGCTGGTCAAATGCGGCACGCCACTGGCCGAAGTTCGCAGCGCCTACAACGCCGTGGCCGTGACGGGCGACGCCGTGGGGCGCGTCTTCTTTCATGGCCTCGGCGCCGGGCAGATGCCAACGGCCTCGGCCGTGGTGGCCGACATGATCGACACGGCCGTGGGGCGGACCGAGATTACATTCCGCACGCTGGAGCTATGGTCGCAGCGAGAAGCCCAAGTAGCGCCGCGCGATCATGCCCGCCTGGCGGGACGTTATTATTTGCGTTTCCAGGTCGAGGACAGCCCTGGCGTGATGTCTGAGATTACCGGGGCGCTGGGCCGGCACGGCATTTCGATTGCCTCGGTCATTCAGCATGAGCCGGTCGACGCCAGCATGGCTGTCGTGCCGCTGGTGATCATGACGCATCAAACCACCGAAGGCGCCACGCGGTGCGCGAAGGACGAGATCGATCGTCTCCGCGTCGTTCGGCCTGGCAGTATCCGAATGAAAGTGCGCGAGTAACGATGAAGTACGCGATTGTCATACCTGACGGCTGCGCCGACGAGCCGCAATCGTCGCTGGGCGGAAAGACACCGCTCGAAGCCGCGCGGACGCCGAACATGGACGCAATCGCCGCGGCAGGAGTCGTCGGCCGCGCGAATCACGTCCCGGCTTCGCTGCCGGCCGGATCGGACGTCGCCAATCTCAGCCTGTTGGGCTATGACCCGATGGCCCATTTCACCGGTCGGGCGCCGCTCGAAGCGGCCGCGCAGGGGATCGAGCTGGGCAAGGACGATTGGGCCGTGCGCTGCAACCTGGTGACCGTCGAAGACCAGACGATGTGCGACTTCACGGCTGGGCATATTTCGACCGAGGAAGCCACGGCGTTATTGGCCACGGCACAAGAGAAGCTCGGTAGCGAACGGCTGCGGTTCTATCCAGGCGTCAGCTATCGCAACCTGCTGGTCTATCGTGGCGCGGGCGCTCCGGCGCCGTTTAGCAATGACACCCGAGCCACGCCCCCGCACGACCTGACCGACAAATCCGTGCTCGATGACTTCCCGCGCGGGCCCGGGAGCGATTTGCTCAATCAGTTGATGCACGATAGTGTCGCGCTGTTTGCAGATCACCCCGTGAATATCGCCCGCAAGCAGGCAGGCAAGAAGCCGGCGACGAACATCTGGCTGTGGGGGCAAGGACGCACGCCGGCGCTCGAATCATTCGCCAGCGCCTACGGCCGCCGCGGCGCGATGATCACGGCTGTGGATCTGTTGCGTGGGCTGGCGGCGCTCGTCGGTTGGGAACGGATCGAGGTGCCCGGCGCGACGGGCTATCTCGACACCGATTACGCGGCCAAGGGTCGCTATGCTATCAATGCCTTGCCAAACACCGACGTGATTTGCGTCCATGTCGAGGCGACCGACGAGGCCTCGCACGAGGGCCGCACTGACGCCAAGATCGCCGCGCTCGAAGAGATTGATCGGCATATCGTTGGCCCGTTGCACGCGGCGCTAAAGGCGCAGGGGGATTACAGAATCCTTGTCCTGCCGGATCATCCGACCCCCATCCGGACGAAAACGCACAGCCACGGGGCGGTTCCCTTCACGATTGCCGGCTCCGGTGTCTCACGAGACGCTAATACGACGTACGACGAGCCCTCGGCCAATCGCTCCAGCCTGTCATTCGACCCTGGCTGGAAGCTGATGCGGTTCTTTTTAGATGGTAAAATGAACTGACGGTCTGATGCTGGCGTAGTGACCGCCGGTCACTCACGTTTCGACGCGCCTTTGCCGGCCGAGGGGACTGGCGAGGGGCGTTTGTGGGCAGAGGTTGCCCGCGCTGCGGCGCCATGAAGTTGCGCCGCTGCCCGGTCAGAAATCCAACGATGCCCCGCTAACTTTAGAAGAGACTTAAGCCTCGAAGGGCGTAGCGATGCCGATACTCGTCGTTTGTTCCAAATGCGGCAACAATCTGCGCGCGCCAGATAACGCTGCTGGCCGCCGCGCGAATTGCCCTCGCTGCAGCGCCGAGATTTTGATTCCCGGTGGCGAGCCTACGCCGAATCCAGAGGCGCAGCAGCCTGCCGCACAGGCGCCCGCCACCGACGCGCCGACGGTGATCGCGCCGACAGAGACCGTTCGGGCCCCCGCGGCTCCAGCCAGAATGGCGCCCCCGCCTGCGGCAACCGCCCCAGCAGCGCCAACTCCGAGTGCGCCGGCCCAAAACACGCCGGCCCCCATTGCACAGGCCCCAGTGGCACAGGCCCCAGTAGCGCCACGACCAGCGGCTCCTGCGCCGGTGGCGCCGACAGCTTCGCAAGCGGCCGGTTCGCCACCGCCACGCACGTCTCCTCCTCCGCGGACTTCACCGCCACCGCGGACTTCGCCGCCACCCCGCACGGCCGGACCATCGGCCGGAGATCCGCCGCCGCGGCAACCATCGAAGACCAGCGGCGAGTTCAAGCCGGTTTCGGCCGCGGCGGCGCCCGTGGCTCCCGCTCCGGTAGCGCCGCAACCTCCGGCCCGCGCAGCCAAACCGGCGCCTGCGCCAACGGTTGCTCCAGCGCCCAAGCCGATCGAAGCGCCGTCGTTTGACGACGAGAATCCCTTTGGAACGGACGATCTGGGCGATGAGGCCGCGGCGACGCTGTCCGGCGCCGAGGCAATTCAACCAGAGGCCCCGCGGGTTGCCGCGCCGTCAGTCGCCAAGTCTCCGTCTCCAGTCGCCAAGAAGACCGCGACCAGGGCCAAATTGTCGGCCGCCGGCGCCACTTCTCCAGTTCAACCCACCACGCCGAAGAAGGAAAAGACCTTTCCGCACTTCACGCACATGGGAATCTCGCTCTGCACTCTTTTCTTGTGGACGCCGGTCTGGCTGTTGCACTACCTGATCTGGAAGTCGCTGCAGAAGAAGGCGAAGGTCGAGACCGCGGCGAGCTGACCGAATCGATCGTCAGCTTTGACCGCGCGTCAAGAAACGCGCGATCCAGCTTCGCGGCAAGTCCGGGGCCAGCACCGTGCCCGGTTGGCCAAGGTGACTGAGGATGCATTCGGCGGCGAGAAAACCGCTCCGCACGGCGCCTTCCATCGTGGCGGGCCAGCCCGTGCGCGTCCAATCTCCGGCGAGCGCCAGGCCGGGGATGCGCGTGACCTGCGGTGGTCGCAAAGCTTCAATACCGGGCGCGACGGAAAAAACAGACAGAGGGTCGGTAACGATCTTCGAGCGCAAGAGCTTCGCGTCACGCGCGGCAGGCCAAAGTCCACGTAGCTCGTCACAGATTTCGGTAATCACTTCGTCTTTTGGGCGTCCGACAATATGTCGCGAAGCGCTGATCACGACCTGATAGTAGTGCTCGCTTGCGCCGCTATCGGTTTTGGTCTCTGCGCGGGCAAAAACCCACTGGCTGAGCATGTCGACCAGCACGGCGTGCGGGAGTGTGGTGAGCGGGCGATCAAACCAGAGATGCACGCCGGTGATGGGGGCGGCCGCAATTTCCTGCGCGCGAACAAGCTCGGGCAGCGCCGTGACGATCGCTGGCGAAACGGCCGCGGCCACGCGATGCCAGGGGAGCGCCATCACGACCGCGTCGAACTCTTCGACGCCTGATGGATGCGTCACGCGGAACTTCCGGTCCGTGGTCTGCTCGACGCGTTCAATCGCCGTGCCGAGTTTCACTTGGACATGATTCCGCTCAAACCAGGCGAGTAGCGCATCTCCGTACAGTTCGCCGAGGCTGGCGCGCGGCACGTAGATTTCATACGCCGTGCGAGCTGAGACGAACCCGTCGATAAACACCTTCTGCGCGTGCAGCATCGAGGCCCGCTCGACCGATTCGCCCAGTGCGCTGACGAGCACGACGCCCCAGAAGCGATCGATTGCCTGCGGAGTCTGGCCGTTTTCGCGCAGCCAATCCGCCACGGTGACGCCGGCCAGACTCTCGCGCGAAGCCCGGGCGAGCCGCAGCATGGCGCGGACGATACCGATCCGCTCGCGCAACGTAAGGTAATGCAGCCGTAACAAGCTCGGCGCCAGATGCAGCGGCGCCGGCAGCGGCGCGGCGCGAATCAGTGACACGCGACCGTCGCGGGTGAAGAAACTCATCTGGCGATCGCGCCGCAACAAGTGATCGACACCAACGCGCCGGCAAAAATCGGCAAAGTTCGTGCAGCAGCCGAGGCTGACGTGTTGGCAATGATCGACCGGCTCGCCCGTCGTGGGATCTGTGAACGAAGCCGCGCGTCCGCCCAGCCGGCGGCGCGATTCGAACAGCGTTACTTTGTTGCCGCGCTCGGCAAGCGCAACGGCCGCAGCCAGCCCGGCCAGGCCGCCACCGACAATTGCAACACGCTGGGCGTTTTCAGAGAGGGGCGTCACGGCGTTCATCCAGCGTCGGTCCCTGCAGAAAAGCCTGTCCGCGCCAGCAGCGATCCCAGCGCGATTCGCGCTTTGCGCCAACCGCTCAGCCGGACGCGGCTGGTGAAGACGTCGCCATCGCGGCGTTTGATTTCTTCGAGCAGCCCGTGATAGATGCCAACCATTGCTCGCAGCGCCGGCCGGCTGTCGCGATCGAGGAATCGCTCCAGGCCATCGCCGCGGCGATAATGATCTTCGGCCCGGGCGATTTCAAAACGCATTAGCGCCGCAAAGCGGTCGTTGCGCACGCCGCGCGCGAGATCGTCGGCGGTGTATTGGAAACGTCGCAGGTCTTCTTGCGGCAGGTAGACACGACCAAGCCCCGCGTCTTCTTTCAGATCGCGGAGGATATTCGTGAGCTGTAGCGCAATGCCCAGCGGCGTGGCGATATCGAGCGCCGCCGCGCCGCGAAATCCCCAGATGTGGATGCAGCAAAGACCTACGGCGCTGGCCACCTTGTAGCAATAGTCGGCCAGTTCGCCGAAGGTTTCATAAACGCGCTCGTCGAGATCCATTTCCACGCCGTCGAGAACTTCGTGCAGATATTGCCTTGGAATGCCGAACCGCGTCACGGTGTCCGCCAGCGCCGGTAGCAAGGAGGAATCGAACTTGCCCGCTAGGGCGTTGTCGAGCGATTGCCGCCAGGCGGCGAGGTCAGCGCGACGCTCGGCGACCGGTCGGTCGTTATCTCCGAGATCGTCGGTGTGTCGTAGAAACGCGTAGAGCGCGCACATCGCCCGGCGTTTTGCCTTGGGGAGCACCAGGAACGAATAATAAAAGTTTCCGGCCACGCGGCGCGCAATCGCCTGGCATTCGGCGTAGCTGGCCTCGACTTCGGCCGAGGGCGCTGCGAGTGCTTTCGACCGAACATGGTCGTGGCTCGCGACGCTTTCCGCGGAGGGTATTGCGCGAGGTCCGATCGAATTTCGCCACATCGCGCCGGCCAGCAGCTTTGCTTTCTCGAATTTCGAAAGCGAAGGGCGCGCGTTCCACACGTCGTAGTTGACGCCGCGAATGCGGTCCAAAATTGCCAGGCCGCCATGAATGAACAGCCCCATGTCGCCACGCAGGCCGCGCGGCATGCGATCGACCAGCGGCAATCCGGCGCGGAGCAGCTTTTCGGCGCGGTCGACTTCGACCTTCATCACACGTCGAAAGCGGTCGTCGGCCACGCCGCGGGCAAAGTCTTCCTCGGTATAGCCAAACTGCCGCAACGTCTCCTGCGGTAAGTAAACGCGACCGCGCCGCCAGTCTCCGGCGACGTCCTGGCAGAAGTTGGCGAGTTGCAATCCCGTGCAGACCGAGTCCGAAAGCGCGTCCATGGCCGGATCGTGCAGGCGGGCGAGGCAGAGCACGAGTCGCCCGACCGGGTTCGCCGAATAGCGGCAGTAGTCGAGCACGTCGGCGACGGTTTCATATCGCGTCACGCGGCGATCTTGTCGAAACGCGACGAGCAAATCCGCAAATGGCTCGATCGGGATGGCGAACTCGGCGATCGTCGGCCGCAGCGCGACGAAGACCGGATGCGTTGCGCGGCCGGCGTAGCACTCGCGCAGTTGTTGCTCCCACCAGTCGAGCAGTTCGAGGCTTTGTCCGGCGTCGTCGACCTCGTCGGCCAGATCATCGGCCCAACGACAATAGGCGTAAATCGCATAGAAGTGCGGGCGCAGCGCGCGGGGCAGCAGCCGGCTGGCGACGTGGAAATTCTCGTAGTGCGTCTCGGCCAGCCGACGGCAGTAGGCGAGGCCCTCGGCCGGGCTCGCCGCGTTTGCGCAATGCTGCGGCCCATAGGCAGCCAGGTCAGCGGCAAACGTGGTGGAGATAGGCAAAACGAAAACCTCGGCCCCCCAAAACGATCCGAGGGAACAAATGAATCTACAATCTACGTCAATGCTCGATTCTTACGCGACTACGCGATGCTTGGCGGTCGATCGCTGTAAAGAGCACTGCTGCACCCAGAGGGTACCCGGCCAGCAGTGGCACACGGCCGTTCCCCGGCACGTCCGTGGCAAGCTGTCCCCGCTCGCCTGTTCGGTCTGCGGGGCATACAGTATGATACGATTCATCCGAGAGGCAAACCATGCGTATCATTCTGGCTGCGCCGCGCGGTTTTTGCGCCGGCGTGAATATGGCGATCGAAAGCCTGGAGTTGGCGATCCAACTCTACGGGGCGCCAATCTACGTTTATCACGAGATCGTTCACAATAAGTACGTTGTCGAGCGGTTCCGTAACGAAGGCGCCATCTTTATCGACTACCTGGAAGAGGCGCCCGAAGGGGCGACGCTCCTCTACTCGGCCCACGGGGTCTCGCCGATGATTCGCGAGCAAGCGGCCGAGCGTCGCCTGCGGACGATCGACGCCACCTGTCCGCTGGTCACCAAGGTCCACTTGGAAGCCATTCGCTACGCCAAGGCCGGCTACACAATCTTGCTGATCGGTCACGAAGGGCACGACGAAGTGATCGGCACGATGGGCGAGGCGCCCAACGCCATCATCCTGGTCGAAACGCCCGAAGACGTCGACCGGCTTGAGATTGCCGACCCGACCAAGCTGGCCTACATCACGCAGACCACGCTCTCGGTCGACGACGCCAACCGGATCATCGGCCGGCTGCGCCAGCGGTTCCCCACGATCGCGAATCCGCCGAAAGAAGACATCTGCTACGCCACGCAGAACCGGCAAGAGGCGATCAAGCATCTTTCGCCCGAGGCTGACCTGGTGCTGGTGCTGGGGAGCCAAAACAGCTCGAACAGTCAGCGACTGGCCGAACTAGCCAAGGAAAACGGCGTGAAGGCGCACCTGGTCGATGGCTCGGCCGATATCGACCTCGCCTGGTTCGAAGGTGTGGAGACGGTGCTGATCAGCGCCGGCGCGAGCGCCCCGGAATTGGTCGTGGAAGACTGCGTCGAGTTTTTAAAGAAACGATTTGGCGCCACGGTCGAGTCTCGCACGTTCCGCGAAGAAGATGTCTACTTCCCCTTGCCCAAAGAATTGCGAGCGATGGCGGGCAAGTAAGGCGCTCGGCGTCCCTCGCGCGTCTGCTGGACGCTGCTGCCCATGAAGATCGCCGACCTCGAATTCTTTCTGCTTGACCCTGCCCGAGGCGGCCCTGACAACGGCGCTGAGCGCTCGCTGCTCGCCAGGGTCTCAACGGCCGATGGCCGGAGCGGTTGGGGCGAATCGGCCGCTATCTGGCGCGCCAGCGAGATCGCCGCGCGGCGCGAAAGCCTGCTGCCGCTGCTCGCCGGGCGCAATGTGTGCGACATCGAAGAACTCTTGGAGATCGACGGGCTGACAGCATCGCCGCCGCGCGCAGCAATCGAGATGGCCTGTTGGGATCTGATCGGCCGCGCGGCGCGTCAGCCGCTGCACCGGTTATGGGGAGGCGAGTATCGCCCACGGGTTCCGCTGGCGATTCGGCTGCCGGCGGTCGAGCCGTCCCGCGCCGCGCAACTGGCCCATGATCTGGCCGCGCGCGGCTTTCATACGCAAATCGTCCGCGCGCGTGGAGACGTGGCCGAAGATCTGGCCGTGGTGGCGGCCGTCAGGCAAGCGGTTGGCGATCGGCTGACGTTACGCTTCGACGGTTGTGGGCTCTTTTCGCCGGAAGCAGCCCGCGAGTTGGCGCGGCAGTTGGAACGGTTCGGGTTGCAGTTCCTGCTAGATCCGCTGGCAAGTGGACTGGATGGCTTTGCGGCCCTGGCCCGTCAGACTGGCGCCCGGCTGGCGGCCTCGGCGGCGATTCACTCGCCCACCGATGTGCTGACGCTCGCCCGCAGTGGCGCTGCGCCGCACGTCGTGGTCGATATCGGGCAGGTGGGAGGATTGTGGCCGGCCCGCAAGTGCGCGATTGTGGCCGCAGCCGGCAAATTGCCCTTCACGCTTGGCGGGGCGGCGGGACTGGGCGTGGCGCTCGTCGCCGCGCTGCAACTGGCGGCCTCGACGCCGAACGTGGCGCTGGCGCTGGGCTGTGAGTTTTACCAGCTTCACGAAGACATCTTGCAGGGAGATCTGCAAGTCGTTGACGGCATGATCGGCGTGCCGCAAGGGCCGGGGTTGGGCGTTGACGTCGACCGAGCGAGGATCGATACGTATTTGGTCACGTGAAGAATTGCGTCTCGCACTCTGGCCCTGCTATTTGGCCGCACGCTTCTCGGCGTCGCCTTTCCCTGTCGTCGGCTCGGCCTTCGATTCTGGGTTTTCCTTAGCGTCGAGCCAATTGCGGAACAAGTAGTCGCGCTTTTCTGCTGCGGCGTGGCAATCGATGCAGGACTTCAAACGCCCGCGCTCGACGATTCCCTTTTCGTTCAAGGTCGCGTAGACGTATTCCCAGTCGCTATGCTGGGGATCGTAACCGGCCTCGCGTTTGATCATAGCGGCGTAGGCAACCGGAGTTTTCGCGCGTTCGTCGTCCCACTTCTCTTTGACGATTGTGGCGCCGCCCGGCATGGCCGATGTCTTGCCGGAGCGAAGCTGCGTCAGGGCCTGGTCGTTGGCGAAGAATTTTACCGCAGGCGCAAAATGCGGCCCACGCGCTTTCTGCCGTTCGGCTTCGCTATCAGACGGTGGCCGGCAGAGCGCGAAAGCCGCCGGTGAGACACGCAGAGGCTCTTTTCTGAGCGACGTGAACGCTGCGTAATCGACACCATCGATTGATGGTATGTTCTCTGGCCCGCCTCCGGATGCGTTTCTTTCGGGCGCGTCCTGATGTGATCCGGCGTTTTGCTTCTGATCAGACGTCAGCCAACCTCGAAACAAATAGTCACGTTTCTCGGCCGTCCTATGGCAGGAGATACATGACTCGATCCTACCTCGAGTGGACCGCTCATTCGCAAGATCCACGTAAAGGTATTCCCAGTCACCATGCCGCGGATCGTAGCCTGGTTCGCGTTTGATCATGGCGGCGTATGCGACGGGGTCCGCTGCATTTTCGTCACGCCATTTTTCCTTCACGATGGTCGCGCCGACGGGCATTGCGAGCGACAAATTGCGAATTTGAGCAGTGGCTGCCTCATTCGCAAAAAACTTGACCGCAGGCACGTAATGTGGTCCGCGATCGGATGCCTCTTTGATTGTCTCAATGGATACAACGCCATCGGCACAAGCGTCGAAAGCCGCGCCTCGTACGCGAAATGGTTCGTTAGTTAGTAGCGTGAAATTGGAGTACTGAATCCCGGCAGGTTGAGGATTCTCGTCTGACTTTGCCGCGGATGTTTGCCGTGCGTCCGTCGAATGTTCCGTAGTGTCTGCTACGGCCGGTTTGTCATTTATTGCTAGAGGGCCGGGGCCGCAGCCGCATAGCGCAGAGACACAAAGTAAACCTTGGACGAACACCAGATCCAATAAACGCGTCAATCGCATCTAGTTGCCCTGTCTAGTTGACGAAATGTGACAACACTGCCCGGTCGGCAAAGATTCCGGTCCCAGCAGTATAGCGTTGTGTACCGAACGCGCGCGCAACAGGCTCTGCGGAAGCAGACAATCCAGATTCCCTGCGGATCTGCCGGGTCAGCCGTGCAGGTACGCTTTCAGATGATGATTCTCGAACATCGTCTGCTCGTGGCGGGCTTTGACGACGTCGCCGATCGAGATGATGCCCGTCAGCTCACCGTGCTGCAAGATCGGCAAATGGCGGACGCGACGCTCGGTCATGACTTCCATCGTGTCGTCGATCGAATCGGTCGGAGCGCCAACAATCACGTCACGGGTCATGGCGTCGCTGACGTGCGTGTGCGCGAGCGGCCAGCGCGCCGCGCAGGCCCGCAAGATGTCTCGCTCGGTGATGATGCCGATCATGCGTCGATGGCCGCCATCGGTGGCGCGGTTGAGCACGACGAGCGAGCCGCAGTTGTGCCGCACCAATCGCTGGACTGCGTCGTCGAGAGTCGCCAACTCGTCAATCGAGTGGACTTCGCTTCCCTTAACACTGAGAATTTCCTGCAACGTCATCGCGGGCGCCCTCCGAAAGGAGAAGATAGAGACGGGAGAGATCGACAAGGCCCGCTTCTCTGTTCATCACGATGCAAACCGACGCGCCTGTTCCCTATTCGATAGCTTAGCGTGTGATTTGCATAGCAGTCAAAGAATTCGCGCACAATGTGATGCGTTTCACAAAGTCTGAGTTCGTGAAAAAAAGTACAGGGAGCAGATACTAAAGTGGAGGCGGCTATAATTGCGGATACCAGGCGACCCGCTAGTATGGTTGACATAGGAGATTTCAAATCATGTCTATCGACCCTTCGCCAGACCTTGTTCGATTTCACCAGTTTCTGAGCGCCCAATTGGCCAGCGGGACTGAATTGTCGCCGGAACAGGCGCTGCATATTTGGAGGGAGGAGAATCCGGGGGAGGAGGACGAAGACGACGAAATTGAAGTTTTACGGGCCGCGATCGCCGATTTAGAAGCCGGAAGCCGCGGCATTTCGTTAGAAGAATTCGATAAGCAGCTGCGTGCTCGGCACGGACTATCGTCCTAGCGATGCGGTACTTCGTTCGCGTCCAGCCGCAGGCACAGGCGGATGCTGACCGCATTCTTGACTGGCTTGCGCCACAGTCTCCCGCAGGCGCCCAGCGCTGGCGGGCTGCGTTCCGGCTTGCAGCGGCCAGCCTGAGCAATGATCCCACTCGTTTCGCATTGGCGCCGGAATGCAAGAAACTCGGGACTGAAGTTCGACAACGTCTCTTCAAGACGCGGCGTGGCGGTTCCTATCGCCTTCTATTTATGATTGTCGATGACGAGGTTCATGTCGTCAGAGTCCGCGGACCTGGTCAACGTCCAATCCACCGCGGCGAGATTGAACCTTAACGACCGTCGCGAAATTGGCCCAACCTGCGGCCAGTGGCGGCGCTTGTGTGGCCTCTGCTCGATCGAAGTTCCTACTCCGCTGGCGCCACGAATGGCTTCGTTTCGGTGATCCGGATATTGCGGAACGAGAGATCCGTGGTGGGGTCGTGCCCTTGGATGGCCAATGTGCCGGCTTTCAGTCGCAGGCCATCGCGGGCGTTTTCATTCGCCGGGCGCGTGTCGGTGAAGTCGCTCACCTGGTAGCCGTTGACCCAAACGGCCATGTGGGGGCCCGATACGACCAGCGTTTTGTGGAACCATTCGAAGTCGTTGGGCACTACCTTGCGCGCCTTTTGGCGCCGGTAGATGCCGCCGGTGCCAAAGTCCATCGGCAACGCCCGGTCGGCCAGAAAGCCGTTCTGGATCTGGCTCTCATAGCCTTGCCAATGCCCGCCGGGCATGTTGCGGAAGAAGATCCCGGAGTTGAGGAACTTGCCGTTGGAGAAGATATCCAACTGCAGCACGAAGTCGCCGTATTGCCCTTCGCTTTCGATCTGGCCGGCGCCGTTCTTCACGTTCAAGGCCCCCTCAGGCGTGACCGAAAAAACGCTTTTCTTGTCCGAGTGAACCTTCCAGCCGCTCAAGTCCTTGCCGTTGAAGATCGGCTTGAGCGAAAGTGGGCGGAGCTTGACGTTGCGGAAGGCGATCGGCCCTTGGTTGATCTGCAGGCCAATCCGGCCGCGCGGGATGGGTTTGGGATCTGTGTAGTCGAGGACCTCTTTGCCGTCGAGCTTGACGACGAAATGGGCCCCTTCGGCCTTTACCTCGAACGTGTGCCATCCTTCGTGGAAGGTGTACGGCTTGGCCTTCACGCGATCGACAAAGCTGCCGGTAAAGTACGGCGTGACTTCCTCTGTGCCGATGTTCAGCTCGTAGCAATTCACCGCGGCGCTGGTCGGTTGCAACAGGGTGCGCAGAAAGACCCCGCTATTGGTTTTCTCGCCGGGTTTGAAATCGACCTTGAGCTCGTAATCGGCAAACTCGCTCGTCGTGGCGAGCAATCCCTTTTCGCCTTCGACTGCGGTCAGCGTTCCGTCGATCACTTTCCACGTCGCCTTGCTGCCGACCTCCCAGCCGAACATCGACGCGCCGTCAAAGAGCAGGATCCAACCGTCGTTCAGTTCCGCCGGGGTCAACGTGTTTTGATCCGCGGCCACAGCCGTCTGTGCGGTAACGATCGACAGGGCCAAGGCGCCGAGCAGTGCGAGGTAGCGGGATCGAAGCTTCATGGCGAGTTCTTTCGTGAGGATTGAGCGGCGGGGCGAATGCGAGTTTTGGGGCGGACGGAGCGCCCAGCGGTCCTAATAGGCTAACCGCCTGAATCCGCGCCGCAAGACGCTAAGTCGGGTGCCACTGGCTCTGCCAGCGTCGATGGGGCGTAGGGGTGGACTCAAAGGACTGGCGGAGCCAGTGGCACACGGTCGCGAACCCAAGGGGCGCCGCGCGAACGGCACTAGTTCATCGTCCGTGGCAGGGCTAAAATCGTCCCTTCCACCTTGTCTCCCTTGTCTCCACTCAGCTCCGCCGCCCAGTTTTCTCTGCGAGACCACGATGAGTGACAGTGACTTCGTTCGATTTCGGCCTGACCAGATCCACGAGAGTGTCTACCTGGCCGAAGGGGTGCGGATCGCCGGCGACGTCACGATTGGCGAAGAATCAAGCGTGTGGTTCAACGCCGTGCTGCGCGGCGATTGCGCGGCCATTCGGATCGGGCGGCAAAGCAACATCCAGGATTGTTGCGTGCTGCACGCCGATCCTGGCGTGCCGTGCACGATCGGCGACGGGGTAACCGTGGGGCACAGCGCCATCGTCCACGGGGCCGACATCGGCGACAACGTCGTGATTGGCATGCACGCCGTGGTGATGAACCGGGCGAAGGTCGGCGCGAACAGCATTATCGGCGTCGGCGCCGTGGTGACCGAAGGGGTCGAGATTCCGCCGGGCTCGATGGTGATGGGATTGCCCGGCAAGATCAAACGCCCACTGGCCGAGATCGAGATCGAAGGCAACCGCATGGCGGCGCAGCATTATGTGCACAATGCCAAGGAGTACGCCGCGGCGCGCGGGAAGTGAGGAGAGGCGAAGCTGGGACGGCCGACAGGGGAGGGCGAGGCTCCCGCCGAGCCGCGCAGCTAAGCAAGACGCGACGTCATTCGTTTGATTTCGTTAGCGGAGCGGCGCAAGCCGCCCGGCGTAGCGAAGAACGATTTGGCGCACCCATCCGCGTAGGAATTGTTTTCACGCGGCGCCGTGCGCGCTTCTCGGCTCAGCAGGAGCTTCGCCCTCCCGGAAGCGTTGCGAAGTACCCGCCGCTCACTTGACGTTCAAAATCGCCTGCAAGATTGGGCCGAGGAGTTTGACTCCTTCGGTGACGTCACCATTTTCTTCGGTCAGCTCGATCTTCAGTTGATCGCCGTCTGCTTTTGGGGCCAGACGTTTGGCGATTTCGGCAAACTTTGGTGATCCATCGCGGACACTTGGCAGCGCGGCGATGGCGTCGATGGCGATTGCGAGTTGCTGATCGAGCGCTGTGGCCGCCGCGGCGTCGGCCGATTGAATTACTAGCCGCGCAGCGATCTGGCCGGGTGGCAGGTCAATGGCAATCGCGCTCCAGATGGCCCCTTGCGTGAAGGTCTTGGTCAGGCCACCGCCGAGTTGCTTGGGCGCCTCGGGGAATAACGCCTCGGCCAGGCGGCGCATTTCGACCGAAGGAATGAACGCGATTTGCAGGGCGCCGTCGTCGACCGCCTTGAACGCCGCGGCAATCTCCGGCCGCGCGACCGGTTTGACTTTTTTCAACCGATCGATGGTCTCCTGGCTGCCGACAATCAACGCCTCGCCGACGCGCTCTTGCGCCACCTTCCGGTTCCAGGCCTTTTCGAGCTCGCGGCGGGCCTCGGTCGCAATCGGAATCGACGGCGTGCGATCGTCGACCGGCAGCACCAGAAAAAACGGCAGCCGGGCGCCGCCGGAGAAGCTGGCGATGTCCGACAAGCTGATGACGATATAGACGCTCACGCTCTGCGACTTGGGGAGCCCTTGCGTGACGACGCTGATCGGCGCGGCCTGCGATTGAATATGATCCCGGCTGCGCTCCGAAAAGCCCAGGACGCCGGTGATCCAATCGATCGTCTTCACGGCCTCGAAGGCGTTGAGATCGACATGGGCAACCAGCAGCGTCTGGTTATCGACGAACGGGGCCAGAGTTGTGGCGGCGTCATTGTGAAGATCTTTTGCAGCAGGTAATTCGACAGCGCGCGAACGGTCTGATACGAAAACGTGGATTGCCAGAATTAGCGCGCAAGCGACTGTAATTCGACGCATGGTTGCCTTTCGGTTTTATGGCGTCGGAACGGCGTTTGGTGCAGAATCAATGAGACTCGGAAGAATTATCAAAGGCCCGGAAGCGAGCATCGCCAAGTATACCCAGGTCGTCCCTACAAAGTGTCACGAAGTGGCGAAAGCAATCTTCCGCGAGTTCAAAGTAGAGAGTATCGGGAGTTCGATCTATGTCCCAAGAAGAGGCCCAGAATTCGCCGAAGTCATGGACGGTCGAGCCGGCCTTGAAATTCGTGCTGAAGATCTACCTCTATTGGTTACTTACCTGCGTCTGCCTTGGCGTGATCACAGTCATCTTCGTTGTGATCTTCGCATTGACAGTCGGGCTGGACGAATTCGGGCATACCGGCTCTCGCGATGCCGCATTTTGCAAGAACAATCTGAAGCAGTTCGGACTCGCAATGCATAACTACCTTGCAGTCAACGGGACATTTCCGCCTGCCTATACTGTCGACGCCAATGGTCGCAAAATGCATAGTTGGCGGGCGCTTCTGCTTCCCTACTTCGAAGCCGGCTCGATTCAACGAGAGTTGGACATCAAGTACGACTACACGCAACCATGGGACAGCCCTCACAATCAGCAGCTTGCTAACAAGATGCCGACCGTGTTTCGATGTCCGAAAAACCGTAAGGACACGCCGAATACCACCAGCTATGTCGCTATCGTAGGGAACCAAACGCTGTGGCCTTTCGATCGCGGGCGGCCTGTGCAAGAGATCCAAGACGGGTTGACTAACACGATTGCCATTGTCGAAATCACGGGCGCGGATATTCCCTGGCTCGAACCGCGCGACCTTCCGTTCGACGAATTGACGTTCCGGCTGAACGACCCCGCCGGTAATGATCCAAGTAGCAAACATGGCAGAATAGTGCAGGTGTTAATGGCAGTCGGGAGCGCCCGTGAACTGTCTGACGAGATGTCTCCGGCCGAACTGCGGGCGCTGCTTACAGTCGATGGTGACGAAGAGGCGGAGCCAAAATGAGCCGGCGCATCTACCCGGAAACTCAGTGTGATTGCCGAGCCGCATTGCCAGAACGCCCGGCTGCGGAATAGAATCTGCCTCTACCGCTGCGGCCTGGCTTCCGTCGAAAGACCGGGCCACTTGCGGCGGTTTCACCCTGTCCTACTACCTTCGAGCACGGATCTGGCGCGGCATGCCTACAGCGGAAAAGGTGTATATCATCGGGATTGGCGATGACGGCCTCGACGGCGTCACTAGCGCCGCCCGTCAACTGATCGAACAGGCCGAGTTGCTGGTGGGGGCAGACTATACGCTGCGCCTCGCCCCGGCCAGCAAGGCCGAGCGGCTCGTCGCCGGCGCCAATCTCGACGCGATTGTCGATCGGATCACGGCGGCTCGCGCAAAACGGGTCGTGGTGCTGGTCTCGGGCGATCCCTTGTTCTATGGCCTGGCGCGCTACCTGTGCGACAAGCTGGGCAAGGACCGGTTTGAAGTCGTCCCGCACGTCAGCAGTATGCAGTTGGCCTTCGCGCGTGTGAAGGAGAGTTGGGAAGAAGCCTACCTGACGAATCTCGCCCATCGCTCACTCGACCAGGTACTGGAGCAGATCCGTGTGGCCGAAAAGGTCGGGCTGTTCACGACCGAAGAATCGCCGCCGGCGCAAGTCGCGCAGGGACTTCTAGATCGCAAGATCGACTACTTCTGGGGCTACGTCTGCGAGAATCTCGGCTCGCCTGATGAGCGAGTCACGCAGGGGAGCCTGAAGGAGCTGGCCGCGCAGGAATTCTCGCCGCTCAACGTGATGATCTTGGTGCGCAAGCCTGGCGCCCCGGATCGTCCGCCCGAACAGATCGGCCTGCGGCTGTTCGGCAACCCGGATGAAGCCTTTTTGCAATCGAAGCCCAAGCACGGCTTGCTCACCAACAGCGAAGTCCGCTCGATCACGCTCGCGCAGTTAGACCTGCGGGCGATGAGCACCGTCTGGGATATCGGCGCCGGCAGCGGATCAGTCGCCATCGAGGCCGCGCAAATCGCCTCGGGAGGTAAGACCTACGCGATTGAGATGGACCAGGCCGATCACGGGCTGATTCTCGACAACGCCGCGCGCTTCGGCGTCCACAATCTGGTCGCCGTGCATGGCCGCGCGCCCGAGGCCTGGGCCAACCTGCCAGACCCAGACGCGGTGTTCGTCGGTGGTAGTGGCCGTGAAGTGAGTCACCTGGTTGGCATGGCGCTCGAGCGGCTGCGCGCCGGTGGTCGGCTGGTGGTCAACACCGGTAGCATTGAGAATTTTGCCGACGTGCATGAAGTCCTGCGCAAAATCACCGACGACGTCCGCGTCTGGATGATCAACATCGCCCGGGGCACGTACCAGTTGGAACGTGTCCGGTTCGACGCGCTGAATCCGACGTTTTTGCTGGCGATCGTCAAGCCAGGCTGACAATTCGGTTCCGTGTCGCACTCACGTTCGGCAATCGCATCCTAGAATTCAACAGCACAGATCGCGTCAGCACAGGCAAACCATTCGATGGCCGAAGAGCACGAACAACTCGATGTGATTGCCGTTGGCGCCCATCCGGACGATGTCGAAATCGCGTGCGGTGGCACGTTGGCTAAGCTGGTGCGGCAAGGCTATCGCGTTGGCATTGTCGACCTCACCGACGGCGAGCCAACGCCTCTTTCGCCCGGCCCAGAAGTTCGCCTCGAAGAAGCCCGCCGCGCCGCCGAGGCGCTGGGGGTGCAAAAGCGGATCCAATTGGATCTGCCGAACCGACGCTTATTCGACTCGTTCGAGGCGCGGGTGGCCCTGGCGATCGAGTTTCGCAAATATCGGCCGAAACTGGTGATTGGTTTTGGCGAAAAAACGCCGCTGGCCTCGCCGGATCATTGGCAGGCCATGCAGATCACCGACGCCGCGGTTTTTTACGCGCGGCTTTGCAAGTGGGACGAACACTTCGAAGGGCTGCCGGTCCACACGATCTCGGCCCAGTTGTATTACACGCTGGCGTTCGGCGCTCTCGGTCTGCCGCCCGCCGGTGGGCATTTGGTCGTCGACATCACCGACACGCTCGACGCCAAGGTCGAATCAGTCCGCTGCTATCAAACGCAGTTTCCGCCAGCCAAGGGGCATGTGCTCGATCGGCTGCGGGCGTTTGCTTTGCAACAGGGCCAGGCCGCCGGCTACAACGCTGGCGAGTTGTTCGCGAGCCCTCGCACGCTCGGAACTCGTGACCTGATGCATTTTCTGTTTGGGTTGCGGCCTGGGGATGAACCGCGCAAGCCGGACGTGCGGTAGCTTGTGAGCCGCACGGCGCTAGCCGCGGGTTCCTCGCGCGTGGTTGTTGGTGATCACTTAACGCACGCCACGAGCGCGCATCGACCCGCGGGGTTGCGCCCTTCCGCCCGGCTCCTTTGTTTAATTTCCTCGCCGTCCTTTTGTCTCCTTCCTCTGCGCCCTCGGCGGTTAATCTCTTTTTTTGTTCTTGGTACGCACGGAGTGCGTACCCTACATTCGATGGACGAACTTCGATCGCTTCTCGGCTCGGCGGGAGTTTCGCCCTCTCTGAGACCGATGCACGAGGGACCCGCGGCTAGCGCCTTGCGGCTGACTGAGCGTAGCCATCGCTGCTAGCGTATGACTGCTCTTGACCCCGCGGGTTGAAATCGGCAACATCCCGCCTCTTTTCTGCCACGCCTTGGCCGGTTCGGCGCATCTAGGGGCGGGGGCCATCGATTTTTTTTTGATTTGCACGGAGCGAATCCCTCCCATGATTCCATCGTCTCGATTCATCCAGGCAGCGAAGTTCGTCTCGGGAGCTGTTGCTACTTTGAGCATGGCCGCTGTTTGTATCGCATTTGCGACAACAACCGTTGGCGCCGCCGAGCAATTCAAATTTACGTATAAGCCACTCGAGGTCGGTGATCAGGCTAGCGAGACGTCGGAGTTCGCGCTCGATCTGAAAACGACGGTTGCGCAAGGTCATGAAGTGATCAATGTGGCCGCGCAAAAAGCCGATCGCAACGAACGCGTGATCGCCGAGCGTCTGCCGGCGACTCCAGGCCAAACTGCTAAAGCGCGGATCAAGTACGAAACGTCCGAGCAGGTCACCACTGATCGCAGCGGCGCAACGCATGGAACCGAGCGACCCGTGGCTGGCAAAACGTATATCGCCGCCCGCGAAGGGGACGCGCTGGTGATTGCCGACGAGCAGGGCGCCGCGCCGCCGGAGGAAGAATTCAAAATCGTCTCCCGCGCCGCCGACGGACTGGGCCGGCCGAACCCAATCGGCGAACTGCTGAACGGCAAGACCGTCGCGATCGGCGAGCGGATCAGTTTGCCGCAAGAATATTGCCGACAGATGCTCGGCGGCTGGGATGAATCGCTGGCTGACGCGCCGCTGGAGGTGATGTTGATGGGGACGCAGCGCATCGATGGCAAAAACTGCGCGGTGTTTCATACCGTGCCGGAAGGTATGGGCGCGAAGTCGACTGTCGTTCGCACTTCGGCCACAACCGCGACCGATGGCCCTGAATTGAAATTGCCGCCTCCGCCGGCCACGTCGCCGATTCAGGGCAAGTTCCTCGTCGAATTCGACACCTGCCGCCTGGCTGTGATCGAGCTCGACGGGCCGGTGAATCGGATCGAGACCAAAGGTCGGCCCGGCCGCGAATTCGAAGTCCGCCGCAAAGGGAAACTGCGCGTCGCCGTGCACACCACGCACAACCGCGCTGTGCGGTAAAGCGTGACCTCTTCAGCGGCAGGGCGCAAGCCCACCGGTTCTTCGTGTTTCGGGCGCTCTCCGCTGTAACCGGGCGGCTTGCGCCGCTCCGCTAACGCGTTTCGTCGTGATTTCGTTGCACTTCCGGCCCCTTGGCGATAGGCTGATGGCGTCCGTCCCGCCTACCCTCCTACCGCCCTGGTCCCGCAATGCCGCTCCCTGGCGAAATCCCGCCATCACACAATGCCGCGCATGCCTTCACTGGTCTGAATGCGCGCGTTCGTGAAGGGGTCGTGGTCAGCGATCGACGCGGCGTGCTGAAGGCCTCGCTAGCTGGGCTCGCTGGTCTGACCCTGCCCGGTTTGTTGCGCACCCGCAGCGCGATGGCGGCCGCCGGGCAAACGACGCCGCGAGCGAAGAGCGTGATCTTGCTCTGGATGACCGGTGGGCCAAGCCACATCGACACGCTCGATCCCAAGCCTGACGCGCCGGTCGAGATTCGCGGGCCGTTCGGGACCATTCCCACGGCTTTGCCGGGGGTGCGGGTCTGCGAGCATTTGCCGAAGTATGCGGCGATGCTCGACCGCATGACGCTGATCCGCAGCGTCGACGCGCGGTTCTCAAATCACGAACCGAACATGGTGCTACAGACCGGCAACTCCGACGCCGAGCCGCGGCTGAATCGCGAAGCCGCGAATTATCCGGCGATCGCGTCGATTATTGCGCGGCATCGCGGGCCGAACTTTCGCCCGATGCCACCGTATGTGTCGCTCAACATGCAGAGCAAAAGCCATCTGGCGTGGGGCGGTTACCTCGGCAAGCAGTACGATCCGTTCGTCGCCAAAAATGTCGGCAATATATTCAAGCTGCCAAAGTCGCTCGACCACAGTCGAATCTCATCGCGACAAGAACTGCGCCGGCAGTTCGACCGTCTGCAAAAAGATCTCGATTTATCCGGCTCGATGCAGGCGCTCGACCGCTTTGAGCAACAAGCCGTCGACCTGGTGGCTGGTAAGCAGGCACAAGCCGCATTTGATATTTCGCTCGAACCGGCCGCGACGCGCGATCTGTACGGCGCCCATCCGTGGTGCCAGCAGGCGCTGTTGGCGCGGCGTTTGGTCGAGGCCGGCGTGAGCTTTGTCACGATCGACCTCAGCAACCACGGCGCAAGTGGAACCTGGGACACGCACGGCGACAATATTCCACCGTATGGTGGCATCACCAAAGGGCTGCGCCCGCTATTACCAGTTTTTGATCATCTGTTGACGACGCTGGTAGCCGACCTTCACGAACGCGGTCTGTCCGATGATGTGCTGGTGCTGGCGATGGGTGAGTTCGGACGCACGCCGCAGATCGGGACGCAAGACAGCACCGATGGCCGCAATCATTGGCCACCGGTAATGAGTATGACCGTCGCCTGCGGTGGCATGCGGCATGGGCAAGTGATTGGCGCCAGTGAACGCGACGGCGGGCAAATTCAGAATCGTCCGGTCACGCCCGGTGATCTGGCGGCGACGATCTACCGTCACATGGGCGTGCCGCTGGATGGCAGCTATACCGACTTCTTCGGTCGTCCCCGTCCCATAGTCGAAAACGGCCAGCCAATCGCCGAGCTGATCTAGCGGCTTTAGCGCTGGGAACAGCCGTTCCGGGAGGGCGAGGCTCCCGCCGAGCCGAGAAGCTCTTTCGGCGCACCACCGAGTTCGCTTCGCCAAAAGGAATATCTCCATGTGCCATGCCCACGCTTGTCGTGGGCATGCCTCCTTTTGACGCTCGCGAGACAGTACGAAGAACCCTCGCTGGCGCTTCGGGTTAGTGTGAGTTCGACCACGTCAGGGTTCGGGAGGGCGAGGCTCCCGCCGAGCCGAGAAGCTCTTTCGGCGCACCACCGTGTTCGCTTCGCCAATAGGAATATGTCCATGTGCCATGCCCACGCTCGCCGTGGGCATGCCTCCTTTTGACGCTCGCGAGACAGTACGAAGAACCTCGCTGGCGCTTCGGGTTAGTGTGCCCAGACATCGGCATACTCCGCAGCATGGTTCGTGGATCGTATAATCATCGGCATCCATTCGCCGCATTCGATTCGCCGGTCAGCATTCGTGATGACGCACGCAGCAGGTTCCGAAGTCCGAGAGCAGATCGACGCGACGTATCGCGCGGAATCTCGCCGCGTGTTTGCCACGTTGGTCAAGCTGCTGGGGGATTTCGATCTGGCGGAGGAGGCGCTCCACGAAGCGTTTACGGCCGCCATGGAGCATTGGGAGCGGGACGGGTTGCCCGAGAACCCGCGGGCCTGGCTCGTCTCGGCGGGGCGCAACAAGGCGATCGACTTGCTGCGATCGCGCGGTCGCCTCGGCGCTCGCAAACTGGAAATTGCCAATCGCATCGAAACTGTCGCGCAGGCGAACGCGGCCAAGGCCGGCGAAGAAATCGAGGACGACCGGTTACGGCTGATTTTTACTTGTTGCCATCCGGCGATCGACCCCAAGGTGCAGGTCCCACTGACGCTGCGCGAAGTCTGCGGACTCTCGACCGAAGAGATCGCCAGTTCGTTTCTCACTACGACGCCGACGATGGCGCAGCGGATCGTACGCGGCAAAGGAAAAATCCGCGACGCCGGCATCCCTTTCGAGATGCCAACAGCGGCCGATTTTGCCGAACGGCTCGACTCGGTGCTCTCGGTGATCTATCTCGTGTTCAACGAGGGGTATTCGGCGTCGTCCGGAGATTCGCTGACCCGACCTGATCTTTCGGGCGAAGCGATTCGGTTGGGACGATTGCTGGTCGAGTTGCTGCCCGATCCGGAAGCCATTGGGTTGTTGGCGTTGATGGTGTTGCAGGAATCTCGCCGCGTGGCGCGCAGCTCGCCGGATGGCGATATTATTCTGCTTGAAGATCAAGATCGGTCGCTGTGGAACTCTGCGCTGATTGCCGAGGGACTGCGGCTCGTCGAGCGTTCTCTCTCTACGCGGCGATTTGGCGCCTACACGTTGCAGGCGGCGATTGCCGCCGTGCATGCGCGCGCCCGCGATGCCGAGGCGACCGACTGGGCGCAGATCGTGGCGCTCTACGGCGCGCTGATGGTCGTTAATCCCTCGCCGGTGATCGAACTGAATCGAGCCGTGGCGATCGCCATGGCCGATGGCCCACAGGCTGGCTTGGCATTGATTGACGGACTGGTCGAGCGTGGAGTGCTCTCAGATTATCACCTGCTGCACGCGGCGCGGGCTGAACTTTGCCGACGCCTGGGGCGAACGGACGAAGCGCGCGAGGCCTATGCTCAGGCTTTGCGACTGGCCCGGCAGCAGCCGGAGATCCGGTTTCTGACCCGGCGGCTGGCCGAGTTGTAGTGCCGCAGCCGCGCTAAATGTCACCGCGGCAATGTTTTGCGGCAGGCGGAAGGCGATTCTCCAAAAACTTTTTCGCCGATGTCGAATCGGGTGGTCGACCGTCGACTAATGGGTGAAAGTCAGCAATACATTCAACATCACCGCTCGCTTACAAAGGAGTTTACAACCATGGCCAACGAAACCGGAACTGTCCGTCTGCACCGCGTGCTTCGCGCCCCGGCCGAACGCGTGTATCGCGCGTTCCTCGATCCTCAGGCGATGGTTAAGTGGCTGCCTCCGCATGGATTCACCGGCACGGTCCACGAGATGGACGCGCGGGTTGGTGGGCGCTATCGGATGTCGTTCACCAATTTTTCGACGGGCAAGGGCCACACGTTCGGCGGTCAATATGTCGAGCTGACGCCGAGCGAGCGAATCCGCTACACCGACAAGTTCGAAGATCCCAACATGCCGGGCGAGATTTCGGTCACGATCTCGTTGCGAACGGTCCTCTGCGGGACCGAAGTCTCGATCGTTCAGGAAGGATTGCCGGCGGCCATCCCGGTCGAATTCTGCTATCTCGGTTGGCAGGAATCGCTGTCGCTGTTGGCCCACGTTGTTGAGCCGGAAATCCCGGATGGACCGTAGGGCAGGCGCGCCATGCGTGCCAGAATGGCATAATCGTTTGGTAGTTCCTTGGTACGCACGGGGCGCCTACCCTACAAACGCGAATGAATGGGACGAACGCCATGAAATATATGCTGCTGATCTACAGCGCTGAGAGTGATTGGACGGAAGACGAGCGCGCGGCCTGCATGGTCGAATCGATGGGCATTGGCGAAGAATTGGCCACGCAGGGGAAGTACATCGCATCGTCACCACTTGAATTTGTGGCGACGGCGACGAGCGTGCGGGTGCGAAATGGACGGCCGCAGATCACCACCGGTCCATTTGCCGAGACCAGCGAGCAGCTCGGTGGGTTTTATATCCTCGAGTTGGAGAACCTGGACGAGGCAATCTCGGTGGCCAGTCGTTTGCCACCGGCCAAGAAGGGGACAGTCGAGATTCGGCCCATTCTTGAATTGGAAGGATTGCCGCCCGACGCGTTCGAGCTGCTCAGCGAGCATGATTCTTCGCTGACGCCCTACGTGCTGCTGTGCTATGACGACGAAGCGCACTGGCAGCAGGTTGGCGCCGAGGCACAACACGCAGCGATGATGGAGGCGGCTGCGACAACGCGCGAACTCGCCAGTCGTGGCCGTTATATCAGCGCTTCGCCGCTTCATCCGGTCGAAACGGCGACGTCATTGCGCGTGCGGAATGGTCGCCGGATGATATCTGATGGACCTTTCGCTGAGACGCGCGAGGTGCTCGGTGGCTTTTATGTGCTGCTGGCCAACGATCGGAGCGAGGTGGAAGCTATTGCCGCTCGTCATCCGGGGGCGCCTTTCGGCGCGGTGGAAGTGCGACCCCTATTCGATCTGAGCGGCCTGCGAAATTCTCGACAATCCCGACCGGCGGCTGTCGATTCGCGAATCGCATAATCGACTACCTGCAGCGATAGGCAATTGACTCACGTCGATTGAACACAACAAGCATTTGGAGATAACGATGCACAACACGATTGCGCCTTATTTGTTCTTTTCCGGCCGCTGCGACGAAGCGCTCGACTTCTACACGAAGGCGTTGGGCGCCAAGGTCGAAATGAAGATGCGGTTTAACGAAAGCCCCGAGCCGACGCCGCCCGGCATGCTGCAAGCCGGCTTCGAGTCGAAGGTTATGCACTCGTCGTTCCTTGTCGGCGAGCAGCGCGTGATGGCGTCGGACGGTTGCGACGACAAATCGAAGTTCGATGGTTTTCGGCTCGTGTTGAGCGTCGGCACCGAGGCCGAAGCGCACAAGGCCTTTGACGCATTGGCTGACGGGGGCAAAGTCGACATGCCGCTCTGCAAGACGTTCTGGTCTCCATGCTACGGCATGGTTACAGACCGCTTCAACGTTGGCTGGATGGTCATGGTTCCTGGCCAGCAATAGACACGGACTTCACGCCCAAGTGGGCCGCGAATGGTGCTCCGCGAAAAATTTGGGACGTGGATTTTTGACAGCGAGACTCATAATGCAGACGAAAACAAAACGGATCATCGGCTGGGTAATTACGGCGCTCGTTAGTCTCTTCCTGATCGGCCCGAGCGCCGCCGGAAAGTTCATCGATTGGGAAGGAAAGGAGGAGATGTTTCAGAAGATGGGGGTCACTAGCGAGTTGGTCCAAAAGATCGGCGTGCTGGAAGTTGCCCTCGCCATCCTGCTGCTGATTCCTCGAACGAGTTTCGTGGCGGCGATTCTACTTACAGGTTACCTGGGAGGCGCTGTCATGACGCACCTGCGCATCGGCGAGCCGCTCTTCTTTCCAATCATCATCGGCGTGGTGATGTGGGTCGGCCTGGGGTTGAAACGCCCCGAGATTTTTTCGCTTGCGATCGGTCAGACGGAACAGCCGCAGTCACTGGTCTAACGAATTCGGCGGCAGATGCTCGTGCCCTGCACTTATTCTCAGGAGTTTCGATCGTGAAGGTTCTCGTCATCGTCAAAGCGACCAAGGCGTCGGAAGCAGGCGAAATGCCCAGTGAGCAGATGTTCGCAGAGATGGGCAAGTTCAACGCGGAACTGGTGCAGGCCGGCATTTTGCAGGACGGCGCCGGACTAACGCCCAGTAGCCGCGGGGCGCGAGTGCGGTTTTCTGGCGCCAGTCGCACCGTGATGGATGGTCCGTTCGCCGAAACGAAGGAGCTAATTGCCGGCTACTGGATTTGGAAGGTCATAGATCTGCAGGAAGCAATTGCCTGGGTCAAAAAGTGCCCGAACCCCATGCCCGAGGATTCGGAGATCGAGATTCGGCCGTATTTCGAAATGGAGGAGTTTGGCGAGGCGCTTACGCCGGAACTGCGCGAACAGGAAGCTTCGACGCGAGCGCAGTCACTGGGTCTCAACGCGCCACAGTTCAAGGTCGCGCCGGAATTGGTGATCGCTGGCCTGAATCAACGCTACACGACCGAGACGCGTCGTGGCATTCCACAACAGTGGGAAAAGTTCGTGCCCAGCGCCGCCAGCATCCCGGGTCTGCAAGGGATGAACTTCTATGGGGTCTGCTGGAACACAAAACCAGATTGCAGTTTCGACTATCTGACAGGCGTTGAGGTGACCAGCGACGCCAACCTGCCGGCGGATCTGACGGCCGTGCGGCTGGCCGGCAGTAAGTACGCAGTGTTCGCGCACACCGGCCACGTTTCCACACTGCCAGCAACGCTCGACACGATCTGGACGAAATGGGCGCCGGAGACGTCGGTAAAGCTCGCGCAGGCTCCCTGCTTCGAACGCTACACGGCGGAATTCAATCCGCAGACCGGCATGGGCGGCATGGAAATCTGGGTGCCGCTCGTAGCCTGATCTGCGCCAGGGCAGCGCGCAGAAGGCCAACGTGCCGATGCGCGGCTTAGGGCGACGGCAAATTGTCTCGCTTTTGCGCCTTGGGCAACTGCGCGTTGCGCTCTTTGGCTTTTTCGCGGCGCGCTGCTTCGGCCGCCTGGCGTTTTTCGCGGGCGGCCGCTTTGCGCTCTTCGAGCCGTTGCTGTTGGGCGTCGGCTGAGTCCTTGTCGAGCAGGGCTGCCTGCTGATACTGCGAATTCTGTTGCAGGTAGGCCTGTTGCATTTGCTGCAGTCGATAGGCCTGTTCCATTTGTCGCATGTAGCTGAGCTGCGTTTGTTGATACGACGACATGCCGCCTAGCATCGACCCGCCAGACGTCGCCGACGTCCCGGACATCATGCTTGGAGATTGGCCACCACGTTGTCGACACCCGCCGCCCCCTGGGCCTTGCGCGCTCGATGTTGTGGCGAAGAAGACAGCCAACGAAAGAACGCCAAGAAACGCGAACGAACGTCGCATCGGTTGCCTCGCTCTCTGAAATGACCTGCGCAGCGATTTGGGCGGAGATCACTTCTCTGTTCCAAGAGAGAGAGCGGCTCCGAGCATTCCACGAGCAAACCCCCCGGCGCTCGCAGACGCACACGTCGATAGGACACGCCAAAGCGTCGCGTGGCTGGAGAATATCAAAACCTGCGCGAGCGAAGCAACGAAAAAGTTGCAAGTTCGCCGGACGACGGATTCGTTTGCGCAGGAAGGAATTGTCAGTGTCTAGGTGCGTCAAGACGTCCGAATTCTGCCTCTCGCGCAATCGCGATGCCCGGAGTTGGATCCTGAAGGGATCCCAGCGCATAGCCAGGGGTTGAGCGCAGCGATACCCCTGGAACAGCCGCGCAATCATGACCGTCTTGATTTCGACCCCGACGGGGTCGCACTTATTTCGCTGCGCCGTTTGCTGGCGATTCGCGCGAATTTCTGTGCGATCCTTCCAGGATCGACGACAGTTTTTTGCGATTGTTCCCGGCGGTGTCGCTAGCGCTCAACCGCCGGCTAATATCTTCGACCCCTGCCGGGGTCTGGCTTCGTAATAACTCCCGACTTCGCGTATTCACCGCGTTTCTCGTGCAGCGATCGAGGTCTAGAGAGCACTGGCAGAGCCAGTGGCACACAGGAGGCGCCGCGAATCGCTTCCCACTAAGGCGCCTTGCGCGCCGGCGGTGGGACCAGGTCTTCGAACATGGCGTCGACGAAATCCTGCGGCTTGAAAAGTGTCAGGTCCTCGGCCTTTTCGCCTACGCCGAGGTACTTGACCGGCAGTCCGACTTGCTGGCGGATGGCCACGACGACGCCACCTTTGGCGGTGCCGTCGATTTTGGCGAGGACGATGCCTGAGCATTGCACGGCCTCGCTGAAGCTTTTGGCCTGGCTGATGCCGTTCTGGCCAGTGGTGGCGTCGAGGACCAGGATCACTTCGTGCGGCGCGCCGGGTACTTTTTTGCCGATGACGCCGTGGATCTTGGTCAGCTCTTTCATCAAGTTCTGCTGCGTTTGCAATCGACCGGCGGTGTCGATGATGCACACGTCGGCGCCTGTTTCGACGGCGCGGGCGACCGCGCGATGGGCGACGCTGGCCGGGTCGCTGTTGGCCTCGCCGGTCACGATCTCGGCGCCCAGGCGGCCGGCCCAAATGGTGAGCTGTTCGACGGCCGCGGCGCGAAAGGTGTCGGCGGCCCCAAGCACGACCTTCTTGTTCTGGCTGGTGAACAGTCGCGTGAGCTTCGCGATCGAGGTTGTCTTACCGGCGCCGTTGACTCCGGCGACCATGATCACGGTCACGCCTGAGTCGGCGTGCCGAATCGGCGCCTCGGTTTGCTCCAGTAGTTGATAGAGCCTTTTCTTGAGCGTCTCGACGACTTCGTGCATGTGAACCACGCGACCGCGAAAGTCGACCTTCACCTGATCGATCAGCGCGCCGGCTGGCTTGACGCCCATATCGGTCTTAATGAGGATCTCGCGGAGGTCTTCCAAAAACGCGTCGTCAACAAATCGCCCTTCGGTTTTGAAGAGGTCTTTGATGTCGGTGTTGAGGATCTGCGTCGTCTTCTTCAGACCGGCTTTGAGCTTGGCGAAAAAGCCGGTTGGCTTGGCCGCGGCTTCCGACGCGGCTGGAGTAGACGCTGGCGTGGGCTCTTTAGACGCAGCAGGAACAGCGGCGGGCGGTTGGATTGCGGCGGGCGTGGGCGCTGTGGGTGTCGTTACCGGCGGCGCGGCCGCAGCGGCCTTTGTCGGTTCGGCGACCGGAGGCGCGGGTGGCGGCTCTTTGGGCGCCTTTTTGAAACGGTCGAGAATACCCATCGCTGAACTCTTGCTAGGTTGAATACGAAGCCGCTCGACGAATCGGAAACTACGCCGGCGGGTGCTTTTCGCCCTCGGGCGATTCTTCCCGGTGGCCGGCCAGGAACCGGTCGAGAATGCCGTTGACGAACTGCGCGCTATGGGCCGTGCCAAAGCGTTTGGCCAGTTCCACGGCTTCGTTGATCGCCACTCGGCCTGGCGTGGAAGTATACAAGATTTCGAACGCGCCGAGCCGCAGCACGTTGCGGTCGGTGGCCGCCATCCGGCCGAGACTCCAGTTTTCGGCCGTCTTTGCCAGTTGCGCGTCGAGTTCCGCCTGGTTGCGGCGGACGCCGGCGACCAGCGAACGGGCAAATTCGACCAACTCCGGCTGTTGCAGCCGCGCCTGCAAAAACTGATCGGCCCGGCCCGGATTGGTGGCCGGGTTCAGATCGTCCTGAAACAGAACTTGCAGCGCGACTTCGCGAGCTCGACTACGCCGGGCCATAATTACCGTTTGAATTCGTTACGAGGAAAGAAGTGGTGGCGGGGTTTACGCACTGCTGAGCAAGCCAGCAGTGGCCCACGGAGGGAACCACTATCGGGCGCGCTTGCGGCATTATGCCTGAGGTGGGGGGAGTTGGGCGAGCAGGTCGATCATCTCCAGCGCGGCCGTGGCGCACTCGCTCCCTTTGTTCCCTACGTTTCCGCCGGCGCGATGGATTGCCTGTTCGAGAGTATCGCAGGTCAACAGTCCGAACAATACCGGGACCCCGGTCCGAACGGCCATCGCCGCTAATTCAAGGCTCACAGCACGATTGATGTGCTGGTCGTGGGATGTTTCCCCCCGGATCACAGCGCCCAGACAGATCACGGCTGCAAACGGCGCCACGCCGGCGAAACGGGCGGCCACGACCGGCAGTTCCCACGCGCCTGGAACCCAGGCGACACTGATCCGATCATCGGGCACCCCGCCAGCCGTCAACGACTCAACCGCGCCGGCTAACAATTTGCCGGTGATCGACTGGTTGTAGCGCGAGACGACAATCGCCACCGAGGCGGACTTCGTCAGTGGCTTTCCTTCAAACGTCTTGGGCATCGGCAGGCTATGGGCAGGATTAGGTTGGAATGAATGCGCTGTAGGAGAGTCGGCTTCTCTATTCGACGAAGACAAAGAATTTTTGCCACAGAGGGCACAGAGAACACTGAGAAGATGGAGAGAGCCGAGGGCACTAGCCGCGAGTTCTTCGTCCCTTTCGAACCGTCACCGATCGCACGTCTCGGCTCGGCGGGAGCCTCGCCCTCCCGTAATCTCTATGTGTTCTCTGTGACCTCTTTGGCTAATCTCTTCGTCTTACGATTTCATGTTCATCAGGAACTCGGCGTTGCTCTTGGTCTTTTGCATCCGCGTCACGAGCAGGTCCATGGCGTCGGCCGGGTTCATATCGTTCAGCACCCGGCGGAGCATGCAGACGCGGCGGTGCTCTTCCGGGTCCATCAACATTTCTTCGCGGCGGGTGCCGCTCTTGTTGACGTCGATCGCCGGCCAGATGCGCTTGTCGACCAGTTTACGATCGAGCACCACTTCCAGGTTGCCGGTCCCTTTGAACTCTTCGAAAATCACTTCGTCCATCTTGCTGCCGGTTTCCACAAGCGCGGTAGCGATGATCGTCAGCGAGCCCCCTTCTTCGACTTTGCGGGCGGAGCCAAAGAAGCGCTTCGGCCGTTGCAACGCGTTGGCATCGACGCCGCCCGAGAGGATCTTGCCGGAGTGGGGCACCTCGGAGTTCCAAGCCCGCGCCAGACGCGTGATCGAATCGAGAAAGATGATCACATCGTGACCGTACTCGACCATCCGCTTGGCCTTTTCGATCACCATCTCCGAAACCTGGATATGCCGCGCTGAGGGCTCGTCGAACGTGGAACTGATTACTTCGCAGTTCGGACCTTTGACCTGACGTTCCATGTCGGTCACTTCTTCCGGGCGTTCGTCGATCAACAGCATGATCACGTACACGTCGGGATGATTGATCAGCACGCTCTTGGCCATCTTTTGCAGCAGGATGGTCTTGCCGGCTCGCGGAGGACTGACGATCAAACCGCGCTGTCCAAAACCGATCGGGACGATCAGGTCAACGACGCGCATGCTGACTTCTTCCGGCGCGGCTTCCAACCGCACGCGCTTATCTGGGTGGAGCGGCGTTAACTCGTCGAAGCCGACTTTCTCCGAGACCATGTTCGGGTCTTGGTAGTTGATCGCCTCGACCCGCAACAGCGCGAAGTAGCGCTCGTTTTCCTTCGGCGGGCGGATCTGGCCTGACACAGTCGCTCCGGTCCGCAGACCAAAGCGACGGATCTGGCTGGGAGAGACGTAGATGTCGTCGGGGCAGGAGAGATAGTGATAGTCTGGGCTGCGAAGGAAGCCGAAGCCGTCGGGCAGGACTTCAAGCGTTCCTTCGCCGAACATCAGTCCATTGAGTTTGACCCGCTCTTTGAGGATCTTGAAGATCAGATCCTGCTTCTTGATGCCGGTCAGCTCGGTCAGGTTCTCATGACGCGCCTGCTCAATCAACTGCGGCATCGTCATCCGCTGCAACTCGGCGATGTGGATATCGCCCTGCTTGATTTGTTCGTAGCGGTCGTCCGTATCGTCACCACCGTGGGCAGCCTCTTCGGCTAACTCTTCGGCCAGGCTGATCGGCTCGCGATCATCGTCCGAGCCCTCGGCCGGATAAGAGCGATCGTTACTGGGTTGAGGCGGCGGATTCGAAGCGCGCGTTGGACGTGATTCGGACATGACTGAACTGCTCCGCAATGGGGGCGACTGGGCCGACGCGCTGAAGGCGCCGGGCGGCAGGATAGTAGTTGGGTGGATCTACGAACGTAGAAGGGGTTGGAACGAACGATCGTTGAATCGAAAAGTCTCGAACGGAAAATGTCAGGAAAGGAGCCAGGCACACGGGACAGACAAAATGTGTCGTCAGATGCTCGGTCTGCAGACAGGGGAGGGAAGACGGGGGCAATGACTGGGTTGGCGGATCAGCTACACACAATGATCAACCGACCAGCGATTGCCAGAGTCGCTCGACTTGTGCTCGCGTGGCCTCGGCGGTCCCGGAGTTGTCCAGCACCACGTCGGCTCGCTGTCGCTTTTCGTCCAGAGACTTTTGGGCGGCCTCGCGAGCGGCGAATTCCGCGTCACTCCAGCCACGGTCTCTGGCACGCTTTAATCGTACCTCATAAGGGGCCTCTACGAATACTGTTTTGTCGCAAAATTCGTCCCACCCGGCCTCGACCAGTAGTGGCGCGTCAAGCACAATCAGCTTTTTTCCACTCTGCTCGGCCTCGGCAGCGCGTCGTCCCAACAGCTCGCCAATCCGCGGATGCGTCAGGCCTTCTAAGAATCGCCGGTTGGCGGCCGCCTGCGGCGAATCTCCAAAAACCTGTTTGCCAACCGCGGGCCGTGACACCTGGCCATCCGCGCCAAACGCCCCGTCGCCAAACCGTTCGCGAATCGCGTCTTTCACTTCCTGCTGGCCAAGCACTTCGTGCCCGGCCTGGTCGGCGTCGAGCCACCCGGCGCCCAGTTCGACGAACAGTTTTGCCACCAGGCTCTTACCGCTGGCGACTCCGCCTATCAGGCCAATGACGATCACGTGTCGCCGCCTGCCGACGCCCGGCTTGTTGGTTGTCCGTTGGTTGCGCTGGGCAGGTTCAAAGTTCGCTGGATTTCTCCCATTCTGGTTCTTAGGCCTCGGCCGAGAAGGGCTCTTCCCAAACGCCGGTCGCCAAGTCTACGGCCGTCTCGCTGGCTGTTTCCGTCCAAGGTTGTGTTTCTGCCCAGTTGTGGCCCGTCTTGACGTCGACCACTAAGGGGACGTCCAGCGGCAGCACGTTGCTCATTTCGCGTCGGACCAGTTGTGCGAGTGTTTCGATTTCCTCTGGTGGCGCCTCGAACAGCAATTCATCATGAATCTGCAACAGCATCCTCGACGCCAATTTCTGTTCGTCCAGCGCGCGCTGCACCGAAAGCATGGCGAGCTTGATCAAGTCGGCCGCCGAGCCCTGGATGACAGTGTTGATTGCGGTCCGTTCCGGCAGGTTCCGCAGCCGGCCGGCATCGGGGCGAACGCCACTGATGCCACGCTTCCGCCCCAGGATCGTCTTAACATAACCATTGGCCCGACAATCTGCCAAGATGCCTGCTAGCAGCTTCTCAACGCCCGGATACTTTTCGAAGTAAGCGTCAATGAATTCCGCGGCTTCCGACTGTTCGATATTCAGGCTCTTCGCGAGCCCGAAAGGACTCTGGCCGTACAGCACGCCAAAGTTGACGGCCTTGGCGCGGCGGCGCATTTCGGACGTGACTTCGTTCTGCGGAACGCCGAATACTTGCGCGGCGACCAGCGAGTGAATGTCTTCGTTTTGCGCAAATGCTGCGCACAGCGTGGCGTCGCCCGAGTAATGGGCCAGCACGCGCAACTCGATCTGCGAATAGTCTGCCGCTAACAGCAGCCACCCGGGTTCCCCAGGTAAAAAGGCCGAGCGGATTTCGCGCCCTTCGCGAGTGCGGATCGGGATGTTCTGCAGATTCGGATCGGTCGAGCTCAGCCGTCCGGTCGCGGCGACCGCCTGTTGAAACGTGGCGTGGACGCGGCCGGTCTTGGCGTTGACCATGTTCGGTAGCGCGTCGACGTAGGTGTTTTTGAGCTTCGTGTACTGGCGAAACTCGATGATCTTTTTCGGCAGCGGATGGAGCGCCGCCAGTTCTTCCAGGACACTCGCGTCGGTGCTGGGGCCCGACTTGTTGCGGCGCAGCGCCGGCAGCTTTTGTTCCGTAAACAGCACGGTCTGCAATTGCTTGGGCGAGGAGACGTTGAACTCATGCCCGGCCAAGGCGTAAATCTCAGCTTCGATTGCGCTGGCCCTGGCGCCGTATTCCTGGCTCAGCTCGGCCAGCCTGGCCGGATCGACACGGATCCCGGTCCGTTCCAAACCGGCCAGCACTGGGACCAAGGGAATTTCGGTTTTCTGGAACAACTCGTCGAGTTGTTCGTCGCGCAGCTTTTGCTCGAGGATCGGCGTCAATCGAAACGCCACATCGACCAACTCCGCGGCGCTACGCCAGGCGTCTGCGTTTGTGGAGCCCTTATCCGTGGCCGCCGCGTTGGGCGTTAACGCGTGATTCAGCAACCGCTCGGACAATTCGCCCAGCGTGTGATTGCGTTCGCCGGCATCGAGCAGGTAGCTGGCCAACGTCGTATCGAACGTCATTCCTGCGGGCTGAATTCCTACGCTCGCCAGCAACAGCATGTCTTGCTTGAGATCACGCGAGATCTTTTGGATCTCGGCGTTTTCGAATAAGGGTCGCAGCGCCGCCAGCACGGACGCCGCGTCGAGCCCTGACGTTTCATCGAACGGCAACGCGTCGGCCCGCGTCGCTGAAAGCGGCAGGTACCAGGCTTCGCCGGCTTTCCAGGAGAGCGCAATCCCGCGGATCGCAGCCGTCACGGCGGCCGACGCGGCCGGCGCAATTTCGACCGCCACGCGCGACGGAACCAAGAGAGTTGGCAGCAACTCGCTTAGCTTCTCCACCGACTCGATCAATTGATAGTTCGCCTGCCACTCGGCCTTCTCGCTGGCGCCCTGCCACGAGCGCGCCTGTTCGGCAAAGCGATGGAACCCGAACTCGCCGCAGAGCGCAATCACGCCTTGCGGGTCGATCGGATCGGTTTGCGCGGCCCGCCAATCAATCTCAATCGGCACGGCCGTGTCGAGCCGGACAAGCTGCCGGGTCAGCGCGGCGTTGGCCTGACCTTCGATGATATTCTGCTTCCGTTTGGCGCCGGCGATCTTGTCGGCGTTGGCAAAAATCCCTTCCAGCGTGTCGAACTGATTGAGCAACTCGCGGGCGATCTTCGGCCCGATCAGCGGAATGCCTTGGATGTTGTCGACACTGTCGCCAACCATCGTCTGATAGTCGACCACCTGGTCCGGGCGAATTCCCCAGTCGGCCAACAGAGCCGCGGCGTCGTAAATCTGGTCTTTGCGGACGTTGTAAATCGCCACGCGATCCGTGATCAACTGACGGCAGTCTTTGTCGCCCGTGACGACGACGCACTCGCCGCCAGCGGCGTCGACTTGATGGGCGATCGTCGCCAGGACGTCGTCGGCTTCGTAGCCATCGAGTTCCAGGATCGGAATGCCGAGGGCTTCGATCATCCGGCGGATCAGCGCGAATTGCGGCGCCAGTTCGGCCGGCATCTCGGACCGCTTGCCCTTGTACTCGGGGTAGAGCTCATCCCGAAATGTCTTTGCGCGGGTGTCGAAACTACAGAACAAATAGTCCGGCTTCTTTTTCTCCAGCAGAAACAGCAGGTCGCGCGTGAAACCGAACACGGCGTTGACCGGTTGCCCCTTTGGGCTGGTCATCTGCGGAATCGCGTGAAAGACCTGAAAGATCAGTGAGTTGGCGTCGATTGCCCAGACCCGCTTGCCCTTCAATTCCGAGATTTCGAACGGCTTGCGCGGCGCCTGGCTGGCCGATCGAGCAGGGACCGCCGGCGAGGATGGCAGGGGCGCCGGCTGAGCGGGCGGGGGCGAGGCCACCGGGGCGGACTCGCTGGCGGCGATCGGCTGGGCGTCGTCGCCTCCCATGCCTGGCAGTGAGGCCTGTCGTGGCGAGCGCGCTTTCGTCATGGGAAATGCAGTGCCTAAATGCCGTCCACCAGCGTCGGACGGGTCGAGCCACGGGCCGCCCTATGGGCACGGCCGCCAACTCGAGCGTCAGGTTAGCGGCCGGAGGAAGCGTAGAAGGGGGAGGGAACGGAAACGGTCCGATTTGCTTTGCGCGCAAACGCAACTCGCGTGGGCGGACCCGCGGGCCACCAAGGCAATCGTAGGGGGTGGCCGAATTGGCTGTCAAGCAGCCTACGGCCGTCCACAAATACCGCAGAATCGGCCGTAGAATTGCGGCGAAACTTTGACACCCCCCTAGCCGCTGTTTACACTGAATCGTGTGGTTGCCGGCTGTTGCGAGGGCTGCCTTCGTAGGCTGTGTTGGCGCCCACATCACGTCTACGGAACAGCAAATCCGGAACTTGTTTGTGCCGACCGGCGTAATGCTTGCGGGCAGCGCGCCAGAAGTCCTTTCCAGGGCAACCGCACAGGCGCGTCGGTCTTGTTTCCTCGTTCGATTCATTAGTCGTTTGCGCACTTCGTCCGGACCATTAACCCCGGCTCCGGAACTCTGAGGAGAATTCAGTATGGCACGCGCCGAAAACCAAGGCCTACAGATCGCCCTGATTCTGTTCGTCATGTTGACCATTGTGTTGGGCGTGATGACGTTCCTCTACTTCCGTAGCTATGACGAAGAGCGGACCAAAAACGCCGGCCTGGTTACCGAGGCGCAAAAGGCCACCAAGCTGGCGGCCGATACGCTGAACGACGTGAACACGCTGAAGGGCTACATGGGCTACGCGCCCGAGACGAGCATGGAGCAACTCAAGACCTCGCAAGAAGAGGACATGAAGCTCTACGCCGCCACGCTGCCGGCGGCTGACCAGCACTACCACCAGGCGCTACTGGCAATTCACAACTCGATGGTCGAAGCGAACGAAGCGCGGGCCGTGGTCGACGCGAAGTTCGCCGCTTTGGAGAAAGAGCACCGCAATCGCGAAGCCGCCACGAAGCCGATCATCGATACGCACGCCAAGAGCGCTGACGCCGCCAACTCGCACGCCGCCGAGCTCGAGGCCCAGTTCAACGCCGATCGCGCCAAGCTAAAGAACGAAGCACAAGCGCTGGCCGACGCGAAAGTTGCGAAAGAAACCGAAATGGCGCAACTGGACGAAAAAAATCGAGTCGTCCAGCAAGAATTGCAGACAACCGTAAAAAAGCTGGATCAGACCAACGTCGTGCTCGCAGACAAGATCGAGCAGTTGCAGAAGCCGACGTTTGAAGTGGCTGACGGCACGGTTCAATCAGTCAATCCATTCAATCAGACCGTCTATATCAATCTCGGCAAGAGTGACAACTTGCCGCGGCTGACCAATTTCAGTGTCCATGATTTTCAAGCGAACACCAAAGAAGGAAAAGGGCTGAAGGGGAGCATCGAGGTGTTGCAAGTCATCGACGATCACATGTCGCTGTGTCGCATCCTCGATGAAGATCCGACCAAGCAGATGGTGCCGGGCGACAAGATCTACACGCCCCTTTGGAACTCCGGACAGAAGCTACGGTTTGCCGTGCTGGGCAAGATCGACCTGAACCGAGACGGCGTCGACGATCGCCCGTTGGTTCGCGATCTGGTGGGCCAGATGGGTGGCCAGATCGACGCCGAAGTCGATAATCAAGGCAAAATCACCGGAGCCCTGACGATTGACACTCGCTACATCATCATCGGCGATCTGACTGAGGACAAACTAGCCCGCGAAGGAGCGCAGAAGATTCTGGGCGAGGCCAAAACGCTGGGGGTCGAGGCGATTCCGGCGATCAAGTTCTTCGAACTCTCTGGTTGGAAGGATCCGCGGCAGAGCATCACGTTCGGCAAGGGCGGAAACGCCGGCAAGGTTCTGCCCGACGAAAAGGACGGCGGTCGCACGGTCGCAGCGCCAATCGACGCCGCCAACTTTAAATTGCGCCGTCCCTGGGCTGCAAAACAGACCGAAGAAAAAGAAGACGCCTACAGCATCAAGCCGCTGGGGCGCAGCAGCTCGAAGTAATCTCGCGCCTTGCGGGCGGAGCCTGTTACACAGAGGAAAGTGGCTGGCTTTTCAATGCTGGCGCCCGCAGGGTCTCGTCTTGACCCTGGCAAGCAGTCATTGCTAGACTCCCGCCCGCTTTGGCCCCCTTCGTGGGAGCCCTCTCGTTTTTTTCAGCTTTCAATGGATTGAGGTGTGCTGAATGTCGAGGACTATGGCGGTTGTGCAGCCCAAAGAGGTTGCGCCAGGAACGAAAACTTCTTATGCGCGCCGTTTGGGAGGCCAGTCGCTGTTGGAGCGACTCGTCCGCAGACTAACAGACTGCGAGCGTTTGGATGGCGTTGTGGTGGTGATCCCCAACGACGCCCAGGCGGAATCAATCGCTGATCTGGTGCCGCGCGACGTGCCGGTTTATGTCAGCAAGCGCCCTGATTCGTTGGGCCGTCTCTGCGACGTTGTCGATTGCTATCGACCGGACGCCGTGGTGCAGGTTCCGGCCTGCCGGTTGTTTGTTGATCCGAACCTGGTCGATCGCCTGGTGATCACGGCGGCCGACCATCCGACATTCGACTACATCGGCTATTGCTCGCGCGACGGTCGGCCGAGCATCCTATCGCCACTGGGCGTGTTCACCGAGTGGTGCGCGTCGGACGCGATCCGTCGGACAGAAAGCCTCGCCGTCACTCGCAAGGATCGTGACCAGCCGACACGGTTTCTCTATTCCCATCCAGAGCTGTTTCGACTGCGATTGTTGCCAGCGCCGGCTGAGCTCGATCGAGACGACCTACGGTTGACTGTCGATCACGAGGAAGATTGGCATCACCTGCACACGTTTTTCGACGTGCTCGGCGCCGAAGGTTTCGACTGGCGGCGAATCGCCGAGCTGCTCGACCAGCATCCGGCCGTGCGGCAGCGGATGGCCACGCTAAATCGAACGCCAGCCGCGGCTTGATGAGGTGCGCTTAGCAAAATCTTCGCGATTCCGCGTCGTTTGTCCTGCGATCATCCAGGCCCTACACTTGAACAAGATCGAGCGCGCCTTTGCGCCGATCGTTGACGTTTCTGGTGTGGGAGTCCTGTTTTCGATGTCGTCGTCATCCACTCTGGGGCAAACGGTCTGTTTGGGAATTTTTGCCGATAGCGCAGCGGCTGATCGAGCCGTCGACGCGCTGCTGCGGCTGGGGCTTTCCGCGGACCACGTCACGGTTCTCTACTCCGAAGATTGGCGCAATGGACAATTAGGCGCCGCACAGGCGCCCCTTGCGCCGCAGTTGGGCGAGTGGCACGCGGTGGTTGGCACGATGGCCGCCGGCGGCGTCGGCCTGTTTGCGGCCGGCGCCGGAGCCGGATGGGCCGGCGGCACAGTCACAGGGCTGGCCGGCGCTCTGCAAGCGCGCGGCGTCGACAAGACCGTCGCCATTGCGGCCGATCGAGCCGTCGCTGACGGAAAAATCTTGATCGTGGTCGAAGATCGTTCGAACACGCGCGAGCAGACCCTACCCGACGCCCGCAACGCGCTGGCGGAAGTAGGGGGCGAAATACTTTTGCCCGAAGCCTGCTAATTCCGGTGGACGCTGATTCCGAGCGCAATCGTATGTCAGAATAAACCGTGTAGTTTGACCATCCGCTGTGGAGGAGGTCTACCGTGGGGCTAGATCGCGCAGTCGAACACGAGCACGATCCGCACGGATCGGAGCCAGGCCACGCGCCGGCCCCCGCGGGCGCGCCGTCGGCCACGCGCGATCCGGTCTGCGGCATGACGGTCGACCCGGCCAAGACGCCCCACAAGGCCGCGCATAACGGCGAGACGATCTACTTTTGCTCCGCCGGCTGCGTCAAAAAATTCCAGGCCAATCCCGAGAAGTACCTCGCTGGCCATGTCGAGCCGCACGATCACGCGGCCCATGCGGCAGGCGGTGGGCTCGTGCAAATTGCGCCCCTCGGGGCAGCATCCAAAGCCAAACCGGCGCAGAGCGCCGGCGCAAAGTCGACAGCAATTTACACCTGCCCCATGCATCCCGAGATCCGGCAGATCGGACCGGGCTCGTGTCCCAAGTGCGGCATGGCGCTGGAACCGCTCGACGTCCTTGATCAGCCTGAGGACAACAGCGAACTGCAGGACATGACCCGTCGCTTTTGGGTCTGCCTGGCCCTGACGGCGCCACTGTTTGTGTTGGCGATGGGTTCGATGATCCCGGGCAACCCATTTGCGCATTGGTTGACGGGGCAGCAATTGGGCTGGTTGCAATTTGCACTGGCGACGCCCGTCGTGCTGTGGGGAGGCTGGCCTTTTTTCGCCCGCGCGTGGGCTTCGATCCTCACACGGCAATGGAACATGTTCACGCTGATCGGCCTGGGCGTCGGCACGGCGTTTCTCGAAAGTGTGGTGGCGACCATTGCGCCAGACCACTTTCCGGACTCGTTCCGCAGTGAGCACGGCCACGTCGACAGTTACTTCGAGTCGGCCGCCGTGATCATCACGCTGGTGTTGTTTGGCCAGGTGCTCGAACTGCGAGCGCGCAGTCAAACGAACAGCGCCGTGCGAGGTCTGCTGGAGCTTGCTCCACGCACAGCCCGTCGCGTTAAGTCGGACGGCAGCGAGAGTGACGTGCCGCTCGACGAAGTGCAGGTGGGCGATCACCTGCGAGTTCGGCCGGGCGAAAAAGTTCCGGTCGATGGTCTTGTGCTCGATGGCGCCAGCAACGTCGACGAATCGATGCTGACGGGCGAACCTGTCGCGGTCGAGAAACGCGCCGGCGCGAACGTGACAGGCGGCACGCTCAATGGCTCCGGGTCACTGATCATGGAGGCCAAGCGCGTTGGACGTGAAACATTGCTGGCCCAGATCGTGCAATCCGTTAGCGAAGCGCAGCGCAGCCGAGCGCCGATCCAACTTCTGGCAGACGTCGTGGCCGGCTACTTTGTTCCGGCCGTGGCGCTGGTGGCCGTGGCGACATTTATCATTTGGGCCACGATCGGGCCAGAGCCGAGGTTGGCCTATGCGCTAGTAAACGCCGTTGCCGTGTTGATCATCGCCTGCCCTTGCGCGTTGGGGCTCGCCACGCCGATGTCGATCATGGTCGGCATGGGGCGCGGCGCTACTAGTGGCGTGTTGATCCGCACGGCCGAAGCCCTCGAGACGCTTGAAAAAGTCGACACGCTCGTTGTCGACAAGACCGGCACGCTCACCGAAGGGAAGCCGCGGCTGGTCGCGGTCGAGGCCGTGAGCCCGACGACCGAAAACGAAGTCTTGCGGATTGCCGCCAGTCTCGAAATTGCCAGCGAGCATCCCTTGGCCAGCGCCATTGCCGCCGGCGCCGCCGAGCGTGGCATCACGGTTGTTCCGGCCAAGGAATTTCAATCGGTCGCTGGCCGCGGCGTGTTCGGCGCGGTCGATGGTCACGCCGCGCGGTTCGGCGCCGCTGCGTTTTTGGCCGAAGCGCAGATCGACGCTGAGCCACTCCTGGCCCGCGCCGCGGACTTACGAGCGCTCGGGCAGACGGTGATGTTTTTGGCGGTCGACGGCAAAGCGGTCGGGCTGATTGGCGTTGCCGATCCGATCAAGCAATCCGCGTCGTCCGCGCTGGCCGCTCTTCGTGCCGAGGGCCTGCGCATCGTCATGCTCACTGGCGACAATATCGCCACGGCCGAAGCGGTCGCCAGGCAGTTGGGAATCGACGATGTCCAGGCCGAGGTGCTGCCGACCGACAAACATCGCGTGATCGAGCAGCTTCAGAAACGGGGGCACATCGTGGCGATGGCCGGCGACGGTGTGAACGACGCCCCGGCCTTGGCGCAGGCCAACGTCGGCATTGCCATGGGGACCGGCTCCGGCGTGGCGATCGAAAGCGCCGGCGTGACCCTGGTCAAAGGAGACCTGAATGGCATCGTGCGGGCGCGCAAGCTGAGCCGGTCAACGATGTGGAATATCCGCGAAAACCTGTTCTTCGCCTTCATTTACAACGGCCTGGGCGTGCCTATCGCGGCGGGGCTGCTCTATCCGTTTTTCGGCCTGCTGCTCAGCCCGATGATCGCCGCCGCGGCGATGAGTTTCAGCTCGGTCTCGGTCATCGCCAACGCCCTGCGGTTGCGACGAGCCAATTTGTCGTAGAGTTGTGTTGGGATCTGGGATCGCCCCCCGGGAGGCATTGCTCGGCCGTTGGATCGACTACCTGTTTCTTGTGGAACGGGGTATTCTAAAGGCGGAACAGGCCAGGGGGCTTGCCGCCGGGAAGATCGCTGTTCAGCGAAGCGGTTGTGGCGCGTTGAAAGGGCAAGTGTGTCGCATTCGCCGGCGGATCACGCTTAGCGAGTATCGTCGAGTAGAGTGACAATCGACCCGCAGGACTGCGAGGCGCCTAGGCGAAAGCCGAGATCCTCGCCACAACCCGCGGCGCGTGGCGTTGTATTCAGATTCTGCCAGATAATATTCGCCCGAGGCGCGATCCAACGTATTCGCCGCCAGGGTGATGGACCGTCGACGTAAGAGGACGCAGAGCCGTGAGCAATCCCATCGATGTAAAGCAAGAGAAAATGGTCCTGCCGTGCGACTTCGTGCGGATGTGTAAACGGAACTTGAAACGGCCGAAGATCGCCGATAGCTCGGGCGTCGATATGAATGGCGCCGCGCTCTTGATGCGGGCGCTGATTTTCCGTCGGTTGTTGCTTCGCGAAGTGCTGGGACCGGATGAACCCTACGTGGGCCTGTTGGTTCCTCCTTCGGCCGGTGGCGTGTTGGCCAACGTGGCGGTGGCTCTGTGCCGGCGAATTTCCGTCAATCTCAACTACACCGTTTCGGCCGAGGTGATGAATTCCTGCATTCGCCAGTGCAAGATCAAGCACGTGCTGACGAGCCGAAAGGTAATGGAAAAGCTCAATATCGAGCTCGACGCCAAGATCATCTATCTCGAAGACTTCAAAGACAAAGTCACCACTGCCGACAAGCTGATCGCCGCGACGATGACCTACGCCTGGCCAAGTGCGCTGATCGAGCGCTGGCTCGGTCTGAACAAAATCAAGGACGACGATCTGCTGACCGTGATCTTCACATCAGGCTCGACCGGCGAACCGAAGGGGGTCATGCTCACGCAGCGGAACGTCGCCTCGAACGTCGAGTCTGTCAAATACCTGCTGCAATTGACGCGCGACGATTGCGTGATCGGCATTCTCCCCTTTTTCCATTCGACGGGCTTTACGACGACCCTCTGGACGGCGCTCACGCTCGACCCAAAGGGCGTGTATCACTTCAGCCCGCTCGAAGCGCGACAAGTGGGCGAGCTGTGCAGAAAGCACCACGCCACGATTTTGGTCTCGGCCCCGACTTTCTTGCGCAACTATTTGCGTCGCGTGCCGGCCGAGGATTTTGCATCGCTCGAAGTGGTGCTGACCGGCGCCGAAAAGTTGCCGGTTGATCTTTGCGACGCCTTTGAGAAAAAATTCGGCATGCGGCCGGGCGAAGGGTACGGCACGACCGAACTATCGCCGATCGCCGCCTTTCATGTCCCCAAAGACCGCGCCACGCGGCCGGATCAATTGGGGTTCAAGGAAGGCACCGTCGGCCGGCCGATCCCGGACGTCTCGGCCAAGGCCATCGACCCCGACACCGGCGCCGACGTGGGCATCGGCCAAGAAGGGCTGCTCTGCTTCAAAGGCCCCAACGTGATGAAGGGCTATCTCAATCGCCCCGATCTCACGGCCAAAGTGATCAAGGACGGCTGGTACAACACGGGCGACGTCGGCATGGTGTTGCCGGATGGCTCGGTCCAGATCACCGGACGGCAAAGTCGATTCTCGAAAATCGGCGGTGAAATGGTGCCGCACATCATGATCGAAGAGCACTTGCAGAAGATCCTGAATATGGATCCGGATGAAGTTAAAGTTGCCGTGACCGGCGTGCCGGACGTTAGCCGCGGCGAGCGTTTGATTGTGCTCTATACCGAACTCTCGAAAGCGCCGGACGCCATCTGCCGCGAACTATCGGCCGCTGGTCTGCCGAACATTTGGATTCCATCGCCCGATAGTTTTTGCCAGGTCGACACGATCCCGGTGCTCGGCACCGGTAAGCTCGACCTGAAGGCGTTGAAGGACCTGGCACTGTCTCGCTTCGGCGCGGAGAAGGCCTCGTCACGTTAACGCTGCGCTATCGCAGCAATGCGGCGCCAGCAACACGCACAACGTCCGCTTCATCCGCCAAGTGCGCCGCTAGCGTGCCGCACTTTAGCGCCTGGCAAATGCAGATCGACGGCGACCGTTTGCTAACCGATCTGAGCGCCTGTAGGCCAGTGCGCAAAGTCGGTTTGCGCAGGTTTTACCGTCTCGCGCAATCAACTTCGCGGTTTCTGGGGCTACTTGCCCGTCTCCCGTCACGTGGCATATGAGTTGCTTCCGCTGTCCAGGACCGCGATGCGAATCGCTGGCGGTGGCCCCTCGGCGAAAAGGGCGCCTTTGCACAACTTGCCCAAGCACTTTGGAGGTTACTACCATGCGAACGTTCTACATCTTGGCGGCTATCGGCTTGCTGTCATTTACAGCCTCGATGGCGCGCGCCCAGCTTCCTGGCTTGGCCGATCGTACACTTGATGGCGCAGCCCGTGCCGATGTAAACGCGGACGATCGAGCAAGCGAGGCGGTCAACATCGAACGAGGTCGACTCAGCGGCAGTTCAGATCCCGCGGCTCACATCAGCACGAATCCCAACGCGTCGAATCTCGACGCGAGTGCGCGCGAAGCGGCGAACCAGCCCCGCGCTAACGCAGATGGCAATGTCGGGATCGCTGGCAACTCCCAGGCGCAGGTTTCGGATCCGAATCGCTGGCGTTACGTCCGCCACAATAACCAGTGGTGGTACTATTCTCCGAATAACACTTGGATGTATCACCGCGACAACATTTGGAACAATTACGACGCTGCGACCTATTCCCAGCCGCGCTACTCGACTGGGTACCGTGGATATGGAAACGATCCGTACAATCGTGGCTATGGCAATAGCCAGTACAATCGCCGCTACAACTACAACCCCGGCGTCAGGGCCAGGGGGAACGTAAACGCCCGCGGAGCCATGAACGGCGGCCCGGTCAATAACGTTGTGCCAGGCGCCGGTGTTGACGCTGGCGTGGGAGCTGGCCTCGGCATCCGAGGGCGGTAACTGCCTTTCGGACAATTGAATCCTGAGAACTGACCTACGGCATTTGAAAGGGAGTGGAGTTCCGAAAGGCGCTCCTCTCCCTTCAAATGTTTCTAGGTTTTCAGGCGGGGAGCCACTGGCTCAGCCAGTGCTGCGAAGCAAGCAGGTTGTGTGCTAAATAATCTTTGCACGTTGCCGCCGCGCCTCGTAGAACATCACCGCCGCCGCGGCCGAAACGTTCAAACTATCGGCCACGCCAAGCATCGGCAGCCGTACGGGCGTCACGTCGGACGATTTCCACACGTCGCCAAGTCCTTCGGCTTCGCTTCCCAGCACAAGCGCGGTCGCCAACGTGTAGTCCGGCATGAAGTAGTCGATCTTGGCGTCAACGCGCGCAGCGACAATCTGCACGCCTCGCGCGGTGAGCCACTGTTTGATTTCTGCGCTCGTGCCGGCTACGACTCGTTGTGAAAAAATCGTCCCCAGGCTTGCTCGAATCGTGTTTGGATTGAAAAGGTCCGTATTCGGATCGGCCACTAGCACGGCCGAGACGCCGGCTCCATCGGCCGAGCGAAGGACCGCGCCAAGGTTGCCCGGTTTTTCCAAACCTTCGACGACGGCAATCAGTCCGTCGGCCGGGAGATCCAGATCGATGAGCGTGGTTTGACGCGTCTCGGCCACGGCGACGACGCCCGCAGCCCGCTCGCCATACGCCAGCTTGGCAAACACCTGCGACGTCACTTCGACCAACGGAAGCTGCAACTGACGCAGGCGGGCGAGCAGCGTTCTGTCCTCGTCGCCATTTAATAGCTCTGGGCAGACAAAGACGTCGAGCGGCGTCAGCTTTGCGTCGAGAGCGCGCGAGAGTTCGCGCACGCCATCGATCAAAAAACGGCCTTGTCGTTTGCGCTGCCGGCGATCGCGCAGGCCGGCCGCCTCTTTGACCCGCGGGTTGTGGACGCTGCTGATTCGTAGGTCGTTCAAGGACACTTTACTCAAAGGGGACTGGTGTTCGCGGGCGATTTCTCAGCTTTAAGTTGTCCAGCTCAATGTAGCGCTCGACAATGATCCCGCCAGACCACTGGCGCCACGCTTTGGTTCGAATACTTCGCGCTGAGAACGATTCCATCGACGAGGTTCGTGACTGGACCTGACGTACTATCGTCGGCGGAAAAGCGTGCTTTTTTTCTGCAGTATCATCGTACCTTATGACTGCCTTCCACCGCAGGTAGCCGGGAACTGGACGGGGAGGGTATAATGCACTCGGAGGCGGCGGTAGGCGATTGATGCCGTGACCGACAGAACAGATGAAGCGACAGGACATTGACCAAATACTGAAGCGGTGGAAGTTCGAACCGGGCGAGGTTTCTGCGCGCCTGGTCCGGGGCGGAGACGGCCGCGAACTGCTGCAAATGCGGATCGACATGGGCGTTTTGCAGCTCGAAGTCGAGAACCGCCCAGATGGCGCCCGGCCCGGCGGGGCTGAGACCTATTTCGACTATCTGCTGGCGCTGGCGGTCCGCGAAGGGGACAGCTTTGTCCTCGACGAAGAACAGTGCGCCGAGGCCGACCGCGAATTTGTCCAGTTCTACCAGCGGCGAATCTGCTGGCTGGCCCTCCGAGAATTCGGCCGGGCCGTCCGCGACGCCGACCACAGCCTGGCCCTGATGGATTTTGTTCGCAATTGCTCCCCCAGCGAGGAATGGACCGCCTCGCACGAGCAATATCGCCCCTTTATTCTCTTCCACCGCACTCAGGCCGAGGCCCTGGCGGCTCTCGAGGATTCAGGCCCCGAGGCCGCCGTCGAGGCGGTCAACGCCGGCTCTGCCAGGCTGAAGGATTGCTTCGTCGAGGCAGGCGCCGAGGACGACGATCTGGAAGAGGACGAACTGGTCGCTCGCCTAGATGAGTTGCGTGAGAGTGTCCGCGAACATTACCATTTAGGGCGGACACTGAACGAGCAACTGGCCGACGCCATCGCGGCGGAAGAGTTCGAGAAAGCAGCTCGACTCCGCGACGAGATCGCCAAGCGCGCGGCGAGCCGTGGCTAAATGTGCTCGTCTGGCAGCTAAACTCACCCGCCCCCATTCTCCCTCCTGAGGACATTGTCTGATGACACACCCAGCCGGCGAACCCACCGCCTCGCGGCGCGCGTTTTTGAAGACTTCGACAACCGCCGCCGTGGCTGGAGCGTTTGCGGCGAACCTGACCGTCGCCCGCAGCGCGCATGCCGCCGGTAGCGACGTTCTCAAGGTGGGTTTGATCGGATGCGGCGGACGTGGCACCGGCGCCGCGGCGCAGGCCCTCACTGCGGATCAGAACGTCAAGCTGACGGCGATGGGGGACGCATTTGCCGATCGCCTGCAATCGAGCCTCGACAACCTGAAAAAGATGTACGCCGACCGCGTGGCGGTCACGCCGGAAACCTGCTTCGTTGGCTTCGACGCCTACAAGCAAGTGATCGATAGCGGCGTCGATGTTGTGCTGCTGGCTTCGCCGCCCCATTTTCGGCCGGCCCATCTAAAGGCCGCCGTTGCCGCGGGCAAACATGTCTTTGCCGAAAAGCCGGTGGCGGTCGACGCGCCAGGCGTCCGCAGCGTGCTCGAAACCTGCGAAGAGGCCAAGAAGAAAAACCTGGCCGTCGTTTCCGGGCTTTGTTATCGATACGAACCGCCGAAGCGCGAGACGATCGCCCGGGTGCGCGATGGCGCCGTGGGGGACATCATCGCGATTCACACTTCGTACAACACCGGCGCCTTGTGGATGCACCCCCGCAAGGAAGGCTGGAGCGACATGGAGTGGCAGCTCCGCAACTGGCTTTACTTCACCTGGCTATCGGGCGATCACAACAACGAGCAACACATTCACAGCCTCGACAAAGCCGCCTGGGCGCTCGGCGACGTGCCGCCGGCAAAAGCGACCGGGCTGGGTGGCCGCCAGGTGCGCGTTGAGGCCGAATTCGGCCAGATCTTTGATCATCACGCCGTGGTGTACGAGTATGAGGCCGGCCCCAAGGTGTTTGCTTACTGTCGTCAGCAGCCTGGTTGCAGTGTCGACGTCTCGGACTACGTGATGGGTTCTAAGGGGACCGCCGACATCATGAAGCACAAGATCAAGGGTAAGGACGGCAATTGGAGCTACCGCGGCCCCACGCCGAACATGTATCAGCAAGAACATGACGAGATGTTCGCCAGCATCCGCAGCGGCACGCCCATCAACAACGGTCTCTACATGTGCCGCAGCACGCTGATGGCGATCATGGGCCGCATGGCGACCTACACCGGCCAGACAATCACCTGGGACCAGGCCATGCAATCGCAAGAGCGCCTCGGCCCCACGGAATACTCCTGGACGGCGCTCAAGGTCGACCCAGTAGCCATGCCAGGCATCACGCAATTTTCGTAGGCCCTAAAGCCATCGACAATTGTCGCTGCGCATTGAGTCCCAAAGGGACGACAGTCAATAGCCAGGCGGCGTGAGCCCCTGGAACTCGGTCCACGCATTTAGATTGTCGTGAAGCCCCACCGGGGCGACACGATCACGCGGCGCGGAAATAATCGTCCGGGCCGTCATCGGGCGTCGCGTTTGAACATTCGCGAATCGTTCGACGGACACATCAACACGCCGAGGACTTACGATGTCGACGAAAACGAATTACCTGCTGCGTGACCCGGCAACCGTCACCCCCTGGGCCGAAACCTGCGGCCAGATCCGCTGCCTGGTCGAAGAGGCCGACGGCGCCGCGGCCGAAGTCCATCAGGTCGAGATCGACAACGCCAAGCTCCACTACCACGCCCGCACCGATGAGTTCTACTACATCATCGACGGCGTCGGGACGATGATCCTCGACGAGGACGAAGTCGCCGTGAAAAAAGGGATGGTCATCTACGTCCCCCGCGGCGTAAAGCACAAAGCCGTGGGCAAGCTAACGGTGCTGACCGTTTGCATCCCGCGCGGCGTGCTGGCGGATATTCACGAGTTGGAATAAGTGGCGTCCAACCGCCTTTTTCGTCGTGCCGTTGTGTCGTTGTGGTTGAAAAAACGAAAGTTAAACCACGACGACACGACGGCACAACGAAGAGGAAAGAAGCGCTCGGTAGAATTCAGTTCAACCTCACCCCGCTGGCGGCGTCTCCGGCGTCTTGTGTCCGCGCGAGCGTAGGTACTCCACGATCGCCGGCAGGATCGAGATGAAGACGATCGCCAGGACGAACAGTTCGAAGTGTTTCTGCACAACGTCAAAGCCGCCGAAGGCGTAGCCGCAGAGGACCATCGACGTGACCCACAGCACGGCGCCGATCACGTTGTAGCTGGCGAACTGCAAGTACGACATCGTCCCCACGCCGGCCAAAAATGGCGCGAATGTGCGAACGATGGGGACAAAGCGGGCCAGGATGATTGTCTTGCCGCCGTAGCGTTCGTAAAACGCGTGGGTCCGGACGAGATATTTCTTTTTCAAGAATCGGCCATCGCGCGAGAGCACCTTCGGACCCATGTACCGGCCGACGGCGTAGTTGACCGCGTCGCCGAGCACGGCGGCGATGATTAGCAGCCCGATCAGCAGGAACAGATTCAGCGAGATCCCGTCTTCCTGCGGCTTGGCAAAGTAGCCGGCGGCGAACAGCAGCGAATCGCCCGGCAGGATCGGCATCACGACCAAGCCAGTTTCGCAAAAAATAATTCCAAACAGGATCAGGTAGGTCCAGGTCCCGTAGTCGTTGATCACTGTTTTCAGGTGATCGTCGAGATGCAGGAACAGGTCAATGAATTGCTTGATCAGATCCATGCGGCGATCCTAACAGAAACAAACCAGGTCGAATCAGTACGGCCTGCCACTTGGCGAGGCAGTCTACAGTGCCCAACGACGGCCGGATAGTGTGACGCTACAGCCAGCGGTCGCTACAATGCGGCGCCATCGATGGTCGCTATCTCCTAATCCTCAGCCGAACCATAGCATTCGATGAACCCCGACGAATCCGCACCAGCCGCAGGTCCTGCAGGCACAACTCCGACCACCTCATCCCCGGCGCCCAAAAAACGCGGACTGCCGCTGCACACCAAGATCCTGATTGGATTGATCGTCGGGGCCGCCGCGGGCATAGCGTTTAATCCGTATTACCAGCCCGCGGTTGCAGGCCTTGGCCCGGACGAGACCAACTGGGCGAAGGAGTTGCTGGAATGGACTGATGCCATTGGCAAGATCTTTTTGCGGCTGGTGTTTCTGGTAGTGATTCCACTCGTCATCTCGGCGCTGGCGCTGGGAGTGCTCGAACTGGGAGACCTCCGTCGGCTGGGGCGCGTGGGTTTGCGCACGCTCGGTTTCACCGTCCTATTTTCCGTGATCTCAGTCGTCGTTGGCATTGGCCTCGTCAATCTCATCAAGCCGGGCGATCGCCTGGCGCCAGAGAAGAAGGCGGCTCTGCGGACGCAGTACGTCACGAACGCCGAGGGCCAGAAGAAACCTGCAGACGCGGAAGGCGCCAAGGAGAAGAAAGAACCGGGCGCCGGCAAGCATCTTTCCAAAATGCTGTTGGATATCATCCCGGAAAATCCCTTGCAGGAGATGGTGGGCGCCATCGACGGCTCCTCGAAAGGCAACGGCATGTTGGCCGTGATGTTTTTCGCGCTGATGCTTGGAGTAGCGCTGGCAATGACGACAGAGCGAACCGGAACGCTCGTCAAACTGCTGGAAGGCGTGTTCGACGTCAGCATGACCATCATCGGGATTGCGATGAGTGTTGCGCCGTATTGCGTCGCGTGCCTGGTATTTGGCATTACCGCCCGACAAGGGTTCGAAGTGCTGCTGACCCTCGGCTGGTTCGTGTTGACAGTCGTGCTGGGGTTGTCGATCCAGATGTTTGTTGTCTACTCGCTGGCCGTGGCTGGCATTGCCCGTCGCAGCCCGCGCAAATTCTTTAGTGACATATCGGACGCCATTCTGACGGCGTTTGGCACCTCCAGCTCAAATGCTACCCTGCCAATCTCGTTGCGAGTGGCGCGTGAGAATTTGAAGTTGCCGCCAGAGATCTCGCGGTTTGTGCTGACCGTGGGCGCCACGGGCAATCAAAACGGCACTGCTCTTTACGAAGGCGTGGTCGTACTTTTTCTCGCGCAGGTATTTGGCCAGGACTTGAGCGTCGGCGATCAGATCAAGGTCGTGCTGATGTCGATTTTAGCCGGAGTGGGAACTGCAGGCGTGCCGGGAGGATCCATCCCATTGATTATGATCGTGCTCCGCAGCGTGAATGTGCCAGCGGAATCGATCGCCATCATCCTCGGCGTGGATCGAGTGCTGGACATGATGCGCACGGTGCTGAACGTCAGCGGCGATCTGGTACTCGCGACCTGCGTCGCTGGCGAAGAAACCGCCGAACCGGAGACGCCGCCGCAGCCGCCGAGTGAGATCGCGGCGGAATGGAAAGGGTAGGCGCCACGACCGCGATTCGCGTTTCGATGCGCCGCAGACGTAGGGTACGCGCACTCCGTGCGCACCAGCGAAGTGCGATGGGCGCGCAACTTACGGACGGGCATTGGTACGCAATCCGTGCGTGCCCTACGAGGCTTCTCGGTTTCGTTCACCGAGCACGACAGAATTCTCTTGTATTCTCTGCGCGACTCTGCGTCCTCTGCGGTCAATTCCGTCGTTTCGATTCGAGCCAACGATTTCGCTGACGAACGCTGGTCTCGCGTTGGTCGGTCTGTCGCGTGGCTCGCGCTGTGGGCCGTTCGAACGAAGAGACTAACCGCAGAGGACGCAGAGATGCGCAGAGGATAAGTCACAGCGGACGCATGACGATCGGAGCAGCGCCAGAGATTGCGATCTCGTGTGCGTCAGCTGGATGGGCGCGTTCACCTGCTGCATTGGCGCACGGGCGCGTACCGTACGCAGAAGACGCAGTACCCTCAGCTACTCTGGTAGCGGCTTGCCTACCGTCTCGGGCGCAAACGGAAGTGTGACTAGCCCGATCAAAAAGACCGAGCACATCACGACGCCTGCATACCGATAGGGCTCCTGCGTGTAGCCGTTCTGTTGAGAAAAGACTCCCGCGAGTTTCACCAACATAAACGGACCGACGGCGGCGACGAATCGTCCCACGTTGTAGCAGAAGGAGACGCCCGTGCTGCGCAGCCGCGTGGGAAACAATTCTGGAAAATAAATCGCGTAGCCGCCAAAAAGCGAGAGTTGGCAAAAGCCCATCAGCGGCGTCATCCAGAACATGTCGGACAGCCGGTTGATGTTCCAGTATAGGAATGCGGTGCTGACCATGGCCGCGACGAACGAGAGGGCGAACGCCTTGCGCCTGCCAAGCTGGGCGCTGATCAGGCTGAACGCATAGATGCCAAAGAAGCCACCGATGTTCTGCATGATCGAGTTGATGCCGGTCCAGGTGGTGAGTTTGCCGTCCGCTTGCTGTTCCGTCAGGCCCTCGGCCAAAAATTGGGGCTTAAATACAGACCGCACCAGGTCCGGCGCGAAAAATCCAATCCCCCACAAACCCACCACGCCGGCGAACGCCAGGCACAACCCCACGATGGCGTTCTTTCGCCAGCGGGGATCACTGAATAGCTCCGCGTAGGAGCCGAGTTGTTTGGCGGCAGCGCCGTCTTTGACGGTGGATTGCCAGCGTTCCGGCTCCTTCAGTTTGCTGCGAATGACCACGGCCAATAGCGCGGGCAGCATGCCGACGACGAACATCAACCGCCAGGCGGTCATTTGAATGCCGAACAGGTTCATGCCACTGAATAGATCCCGGCCCTCCATTTCGCCGAGCCCGATATTGATCAGGCCGGCGGAAATATTGCCGACGGCCGACAGCGCTTGAACTAACCCCAATGCATACGGGCGCGCGCGGTTCGGCATGACCTCGGCCACCAGCGCCACGCCAACGGCAAATTCACCGCCGACGCCGAGCCCTGTCAGAAAGCGATAAAAGGCGAAGTCCCAAAATCCGACCGACAACGCGCTAAGTCCGGTGCACAGCGAATAAATCAAGATCGTCCACATCATCACCTTCGCACGACCGAAGCGATCTCCCAACACGCCAAAGATCAACCCGCCACTTGCCCAACCAATCAAGAAGATGGTCGTCGCGTGGCCGGCGTAGGCTTTGACTTCGAGCTTCTGCTCGGGAGTCGGACTAGAGCCGACGTGCAGTAGTTCCGTCATGGCTGGCATCCGGGCCAGCGTGAACAACTGCTGGTCCATCGTGTCGAACAACCAGCCTAGCGCCGCCACGACCAACACGAACCAGTGGTACCGGGTCAATTCCTTGTACCAGGGGCGGTTATCAGACATCGAATGCATGCGGTTCACTCGGCGGGATATTTTGAGGAGAGTTCAAAACGCAGGGGCGGGCGAGGCTACGTTCGGCAGGACACTAGCAGACTATGCTCTCGGGGCCAGAATACCATCAGCCACACTTGTGGCAACTGTCTTCGGTTTCGGACGTTCTTCGCGATCTCACACTGCTGGGCAAACCAGCAGTGGCACACAAAGAACCAACAAGCAGCTACTTTACCGGCGTTACGTCTTGGCCTTTTCCACGGCCGCCGGCGGCGTTTTGTTAAGCCATTCCTTGTTGACGGTGTTGATCGTCGTGGGCAATTGCATTGCCGACAGTGCGACGAAGAACACCGCCGTCATCACCAGCCCAATTCGGATGAACCAGTTGGGCCGCAGTGCCTTTGGCAATAGTGTGGTATTGATTACCAGCACGTGCAAACTGCTGAAGCCGAGGGCGAAGTTCAAAAAGTTGGCCGCCACGGTGAGCAAGGTTTTCGGATTGCCGATGCAGAGCGCCGTCAGGCCGAAGACGGCGTAGCCGGTCAGCACGTAAAAATAGAGATGCTTGATCTTGCGGGTTTCCCACTCGCGCAATCGCGCGCTCGACGTCCAAAAAACATCGACCCAGCGGCGGACGACGCCGTCGATCGTCGAGGCCATCGTCGGGGCCAGGACCATAAACCCGCAGAACAGTGTCATGTACCAGAAGGCGTTGCCCAGGTTCGTGCCCCAGACCTCGGTGACGTGGGCGGCGACCCCTTCGGCGGTCATGCCGGCGGCCTTCCAACCTTCCACCCCTTGCCCTCGCGTCAGAAATTGCATCGAGAGCATGCTGGGCAGGGCCAGGCCGATAAAGCAGGCCGGCATCCAGACAGCCAACTGATCTCGCATCACGTGTTTGTACCAACGCCGCCAGCGCGGCAGGCTTTCGGCGTTCACGTCGAAGACCATGCCGACGTGTGAGAGCGAGATATTGTGGCCACCGACAACGCTTGGGATGGCGCCCACGTGGTAGCCCATCCCCCAGCCTTGGTCGCGGGTGTAATTGCTAAGCGGCGTGTTGGATAATCCCCCCTGACCGGCAATCGCAGCGAACGAAGCGAGCACGGCGATCGATGTGAGGTCAATCGCCGGCAAGCCGTCACCGCGCCAGAGCGAAAGAAACACGTTGTCGACGGCGTTCGGCGTGTCGCTCTTGATGGGGATCGATCCGAAGCTGATAAAACCTGTGAGGATTTCGCTCCAGGTTTCCCAGGTCGAAAAGGCGACAGCCAGAAACACCAAGAAGCCGAAGACCGTCACGATCTTGAAGATCATGATCCCCTTCAGCGCGTTGTAGATTTTTCCGCCAAAGATCAAGGGGAGCAGCGACAACAGGAAAATGCAGATGCCCAGCGCCTTCATCAGGTCGCCCTGGGTCCAAATCCACTCCTGACTGCCCAAGTGAAAGGTGCGCCAGACTTGGGCCTCTTCCGGCAAATGCCCCAGGATCACCGCCGAAAGTGGCGTAGCGGCATTGGCCGCCAGATAGGGGAAGACCGCGCCAAAATCGAACAGCAGATAGGCAAAGACCCAGAAGCGCGGGCCCGGCAACGTGCGAAATTTGCCGGTGAATATCGGTTCGCCCGTGTAGAGGGCGTAGCGACTGATTTCCAGATTGTAGATCACCTGGCCGAGGATGCTGAGCGCAGCCAGCCACATCAGCGAGCCGCCGAAGCGAGCTGTCACGGCCGGGCCGGTCAACCACTCGCCGCCGCCGATCGCCGCGCCGCCCATCAACAGGCCGGGACCGAGCAGCGCAAACCAGTTCTTCCACGTGAAGTAAGGCGCGTCGATTAGCGGCCCTGTGTCCCAACGCGGCATCTGGTGCGAGCCGGGCCACGGCGCGAGATCTCCCTGCGCGCTAACCTTCTTTGAATTGTCCGCCATCGATCCCCCGCAATCGGACACATCTTCCCCTCACAATTGAGCCCCCGATGATGGCAGCAAATCTGCGCGCAAGCAAGCATCGGACGAGTGGAAAATGGCAATTGCCAGGCGAGTTCTCAGAAGTGTCAGGGGAAGGCAGCAAGATAGGCCAAAGAGGCGATGGCTTGGGGCCGTCTGCCGATCAGCTCTTGCGAGCCTGCGGCTGCTGTGCGCGAAACGCCTGCCACTTGCGCAGCGCCGCTTCACGATCCTCGGATTTGGCGAAGCCGAGAGAGGCCGTGTTGTAGAGGACCATGGCGTTGGCCTGGGCCCGCGCGAAGCCAAAGTCAGGCAGTTTCTGGTTCGATAGATGAACCATCACGGCCAGCACGACGTCGCGAATTTGCGTTTCGACGATCGTCACGACCTTGTTTGCGGTCATTTGCTGCTGAGCGCAAACGGCCGAGTCTTCGAGCAATGGTTCCAATAGGGCAATATGTTCCGGCCCACCAAACCGGCCGACGACGAGCACGGCGTATTGCCGCATGTGCGGGGCGGTGCCGCCATCCTTCAGGATCACCAGCGCCGGCGCAATCGCCTCGCGCATGTTGAACTGCAGGGCCAACATCATCGTCTGGTACGTGCTGGTCGAGTCGCCGTCAAAGCTCCGGCTCACCCAGTCGGCAAGTAGTTTTTTCATGGGCGACGTCGCCACGTCGGCCCCGGTCACTGCCTTGCGAAAGTCCTGCTCGTAGCAAAAGTTGGTCAGATTAGCGACCGCCTGTGTGGTGACAGGCACGTCTTCTTGCGAACTGACAAACAGCAGCGCCGCGATTGAACCCATCGGAATCACGCGATCGGCCGAGCGCCCCGGTTGGCGGCGCGCGTCCTGGATTTGCTGGCAGCGACTGACGATGGCGTCGCCCGTATATTCTGCCCCCATTTCCGAAGCTTCCAACAAGCCAGGCTCGAGCCGCTGCATATCGGCGAATAGCCTGCGCGCATTGACGCCGTCTCCGACCGTTTTGCGATAGCGCTCCCAGCCGGGCAGATCGTGCTCGCGCACTCCCTTGGTGTCGGCGACAAAGTCTTCCAGCCGGTTACGCCAGTCGGCTTCGAGCACTTCGGCCAGGACCAGCTTAGCGCGATAGCGGATCTCCGCGTCAGGATCCTTGAGCGCTTCGAGCAGCGCGGCCTTGGTCGGCACGCCAATCTGCGACAGCGCTCGGGTGGCCGCTTCGCGCGTCGCGTAAGACTTATCGCCCAACTTGCGGACGAGGATCGGAATATGCTTTGGCTCCGGCTTGATCGAACCGGCGCGGGGCGATTTTTGCGAGGCGGTCGCCGAGACTGGCGTAGCGTTATTGCCTGGCGACTTTTTGGCCGTATTGGCAGGCGGGGCGCCGCCGGCCGGCGGCGCGGCGACAGTCACGGTCGCCAATAGCTGTGCAACCGCGAACATGCTCAGGCCGATGGAAAAAATGCGTGCCGGCAAGGTTCTCGGCTCCCTAAGGGGGCCCGTCGCGGCTGGAGCGCTCGGGTAGCTACCCATTGTAACAGCCGGTCGATAAAAAGTCGCCTTCGGTAATTGCCCATCGCAGGCCACCTGCCGTCAGGGCCCCCCGTGCTGGCGTTGACGCCTGCGGGCCAGGCGCTCTAGAGTGCCGCCCCAGCCACGCCGCTTGGACGCCCGGCGATAGCACAAAAACGCCTGAACGACGGCCAGTCTGGCAAGCCGGATCGTGCGTCGTACAACGTCATAAACCTCGTAACCCAGACAGGACGCCTCGCGTGCAGCCCGTTGTGAACTCATCGACGCCCAAGCCCGGCGCACGCCGCTGGGGGAGCCTGCCGGCGCGGATGCGCGTGTTGTACATCACCACGCGGCAGCGGACTGGCGGATGGCTGGCCGAAGCCCTGGCGGCCGACAGCGCCTCGCGCGTGGTGCTGGAAGAAGCAATCGGCTTCAGCGCCGGCGCCGAGCGCTTGCGCGACGAAGTCTTCGACGCGGTTCTGATCAGTCACGAACCGGGCGAGCTCGACGCGCTGGCCCTGGCCGACGCGATGCGCGCCGGCGGCTCGGACGAGCCGGTTGTCATCCTGGGCGCGGAACCGCAGGCCGACATGATGGCCCTCTGCCTTGAAGCCAAGGCCGATGGTTACCTTTGCGTTCATGACACGACAACCCGTACCCTGATCTGGGTCGTTTCCCGCGCGATCGAGCATCAACGGCTCCAGCGCGATCATCAAAGACTTTGCCAGGCGGACCAGCGGCGGATCGATCACGAACGGAGCGAAGCCGAACAGCAGCTTGCTGAACGGCGTGGCCTGATTGCCGGTTTCGAGGCAACGAACGAAAGTGGCGAGGCCACGGAATTTCCAGGCGAACTGGAAGGGCACTACCGCGAGCTTTTGCAGGCCTACGTGGTGATGGGGACCGGCAACCTGGCGAGCGAAATGCAAGCCTTCGCGCAGTTGCTGGCTGGCGCGAAAATCTCAGCTGCGCAAACGCTCGAACTTCACGTGCGAGCGCTCGAAAAGCTATTAGCCGGCCTCGGCAACCGCAGCGCACGCCACGTCATGAACCGCGCAGACCAGTTGGCGCTGGAAGTCTGCATGCACCTCTGCGAAGCCTACCGCGCTACGAGCTAGTTACAATCGATTGCGCTTCATTGCTCGGCAGGAGCCTCGCACTCCGGTCCTCTCTGTGTAGCTATGCGGCAAAGTGCCCGCAAGCGGCGCGCATCAACCACAAACTGAAGACTCTCTGCGTCTCGGCGTCTCGGCGGTTCACCTATTCTTCCGGTCAAAGAGACAGGGATGAACCGCCGAGGCGCGAAGGCGCAGAGAAAAATCGACGCAGATCGACGAGGTGAACGACGGTCCGCGATCGGCGAGCGCACCCCTTTGGGTTGCGTCCAACTGGCCGCGCTACGTTCCTCTGTGACCTCTGTGGCAAAACCTCTTTGGTCCTAAAGTCCACGGCCGAGTTCGAAGATCTCTGCGGCGTCGAGCACGCGGTCGTTGGATGCGAAGAGGGCGCGGATCGAGGCTTTGTGGATCTTCATTTTCGATCCGCCGACGCCGATGGCGCCGTAGCAAATCCGTCCGTCGCGCTCGGCGGCTTTGTCGGTGACCTTGATCCCGGCGATCCCCAGCGGTGGCACGGCGTTCAAATCGATGGCGACTTTCAACTGCGGCGCCGCGGCGAGCGCTGACGCCGGCAGCAATTCAATACCGGCCGCTCCGGCCGCCACGACGAGTGCGCTGTCGCCCACGGCCGCTTGCAACTCCGCGGCGCTCGCGGTCGCGAAGGGCGTGACACTTCCTGATGGAGACTTGGCCGTGATCGCCTGGCAGACTTCTTCGGCCCGTTTCAGATTGCGCGAGCCGGCGCGCACGTGAGCGCCGGCGCGGGCTAACAGCCAGGCCACTCGCTGCCCAACCGGCCCCGTGGCCGCCAACACAGTCGCCTTCAATCCCGCCAGCTCCAGGTGCTTGGCCGCCGCGAGAACTGCCGCGGCAGCCGTGGTGTTGGCCCCGTTCGAGTCCATCATCACCGAGCAGCGCAGCGGGCCGATGAACGCCTTTTGGATTGCCTCGACGACGCGTTCGCCCAGCATGACGTCGGAGCCACCGACAAACAGCGCCGTGCTTTTCAAATCATCTGGCCCGCGGGTGAAGATGGCGCCGTGCACGCGCTCGGCGACATTCTCCGGCGTGATGCTGTGATGCCGGAGCAGGTGCTGCACATCAGCGTCGATCGCGACAACGCTATCAAACACGCTCGGCTGATTGTCCGTGTCGAGCTGAACGAGAATGCGAGGTTTGCTCATGAGTTTCTCCAACACCAACCCGAAGCGCCAGCGAGGGTTCTTTGGGGGAAGGCTTTGAGGACTTGAGGACTTGAGGCTTTGAGGACTTGAGGACTTGAGGACTTGAGGACTTGAGGACTTGAGGAAAACAAACGCAATGCCCACCGCTGAGCGGTCTCGATATTTCTCCCATCACCAGCCCGAAGCGCTAGCGAGGGTTCTTTGTCGTAATGTCATGTCGAACGCGCCGCGCGGCTCAGCGGGAGCTTCGCCCTCCCGGAATGCGTCGCACACGGCGCGATGACGAAAGTACATCATCCTCAAACGCAGGAAGGCGGGCACATGGCCCGCCTTCCTGGAAAGCGTTTCGCAAAGCAACTGCGCCGTTCGACGCTCGCCACCTCGCGTTTCGCGCGATTTACATCTCTGTGCGTTTCGCGTGTTTACTTAGAAGCCGCGGAACGGATGGGCCGCCGAGTCCTTGCCGGCGATCATCTCGTCGGCCGTTGGCTTGCCGGTCATCGCGCTGGCGATGGCCTGCTTCGTGGCCTCGTAGTTGAACTGGTAGATCTTCTTGTCGTCTTCGGCGAGCCAGTGGATGAACACGCCGCAAACGATCACGAGCTTCTCGGCGTCGCTCTTGGGGATCACGCCGTCAGCGACCGAATCAGCCACGGCCTTGGCGACGGCGGCCTGCGCTGGGCCGAACATCTGCACTGCTTGCTTGGCGCCCTTGATCGTGACCTTGGTGATCAGCACCGTGGCAGGCTTGACGGCCAGGTTCGGCGTCAGCACGGCCAGCAGGTTGCTGTGACCTTGGGTTTGCGTGGCGAGCGCGTGGGCGAAAGCCGAACCGACCGGGCCGTCCTTATCGCCAATCAACAGATCGATATGGGCGATCTCGTTTCCTTCGCCGACCAGGGCTTCTCCGATGTACATCGACATAGTTTCTTCTCCGTTCAACAGTATCGTTTTGGGTACGCGATTGTTTTGTGTGCGCAGACAGCTGCGTCGCCGCTCTGCGGAACGAGCCACGATACCAAACGCCCCCCGGAATGCAACCGGCCCCTACCGTCGGCGCCAGCCCATCTCAGGGCCGAAGAAATACGAGGAATTTTTGCCACAGAGGGCACTGAGAACACCGAGGGAAGAGGGGAAGGAAGTTGTCCTTCTGACGCGGCAGAACCTTTGCATCAATGTCGGTCATTGTCGAGATTTGAATACGCGTCTCCGCGTCTTGGCGTCTTGGCGGTTCCATCTCTTTCTTCACCTAAACGAGAAGGAATGAACCGCCGAGGCGCGGAGGCGCCGAGGACAGTCGACGCTGACGCAGGAAGAAGATAGACAGTCCTCAATCTGCGGGCATCTGCGAATTCTGCGGTTCCTAAACGACTGTTACATCCTCAAGCCTGTAAACGGCGTCTACCGCCTGATGGGGAATTCTCTAGGTCCTCTCAGTGTCCTCTGTGCCCTCTGCGGCAAACTCCTCTTCGTCCTTAGGGTCAGTCGAACGCTCAAAGTTTGCGTCATGATTGCGGTCAACTTAGAATCGGCAGCGGCCCCGCTCCGCTGCGTTCGTGTGCCACTGGCTCCGCCAGTGCTCTGTGCAGTCGAGGCCTAAATAAATGTAAACACTGGCAAAGCCAGTGGCACCCATCCAATCGCACTCCTTGCCAAAGGCCCCCTCGCATGACCGCACCTGAAAACCAACCTGCCGGCTCGGCCGTTTCGCGTCGTGATTTTGTCGCCACGGGCGCCGCGGCTACGGCCATTGGCGCGGGGCTGACCTTGGCCACTCGCGCCGCGCCAGCCTCGGGCAAGGTGCTGGGCGCCAACGACCGGATTCAGTTCGGCGTGATTGGCGTCGGCGGCATGGGCTCTGGCCACGTCGGCCAACTCGTTGGTAACGCCGAAAAAGAGAACGTCAAATGCGTGGCCGTGTGCGATGTCTATCAGAAGCGCCTCAATGACGCGCAAAAGCGAACCGGCGGTGAGGCTTTCAACGACTACCGCAAGCTGCTCGATCGCAAAGACATCGACGCCGTGGTGATCGCCACGCCAGACCACTGGCACTCGAAGCAGGCCATCGACGCGATGGAGGCCGGCAAAGACGTCTATTTGCAAAAGCCGATGACGCTCACCATTCCGCAGGCGATCGAAGTTCGCGACGCCGCCAAACGGCTGAAGCGAAAAGTGCAAGTCGGCACGCAGTACTGCTCAGAGCCACAAGCCTGGGCGGCGCGGCAGGCGATTGCTGACGGGAAGATCGGCAAGGTCGTCTGGTCGCAAAATGGCTACTGCCGCAACAGTCGCGAAGGGCAGTTCAACTGGCCGATCGACGCCGACGCCAGTCCCACGGCCACGGGCGCCAACCACGTTGATTGGGACATGTGGCTAGGGCATGAGTTTGGCCTGGCGCCCAAGATCGCCTGGAACCCGGACCACTTTTTTCGCTTCCGCAAGTATTGGGCCTACAACGGCGGCGTAGCGACGGACTTGCTCTACCACGCGCTCGCCCCGCTAGTGCTGGCGATCAGCGGGCCACAGGGAGAGTATCCCAAGAAGGTCGTCGCCGGCGGCGGGCAGTATGTCGAAAAGGACGGCCGCGACATCCCGGACAGTCACTTCATGCTGATCGAGTACCCCAGCGAGCATACCGTGCTGCTGACCAGCGTGATGACGAACGACGTCGGCATCGACCGGATCATCCGCGGCCAGCACGGCACGATTCAGTTCTCCGGCAAGGCGAAGCTGGTGGGTCAGAAGACCTGGGAAAAAGAGTTCAAGGACAAGAACGACGGCCAGATGGAAGTCGAACTAGCGAACCCAGACCGGCGCGAACACCTGGCCAACTTCATCGACGCCGTCCGCGGCAAAGCCGACCTCGCGTGCAACGCCGACCTGGGCTGCGCCCTGATGGTGGCCGTGTGGATGGGGGAGGAAGCTTATCGGCAGAACAAGGTGATGGTGTGGGACCCGGCGAAGGAAGTGGCTGTGGCGGTGTGAGGGGGCGCCAACGCTCTGGCAATTCAACAAGTCAGTTGAGAGGTACTGATGGATCGTCGCCATTTCTTGACCGCCGCGGCATTGAGCGCAGGGGCACTGCCCTTGAGTGCGCGGGCGCAAAACTACTCTGATTACAGCAAAGACCCGCGGCCCGATGTGTCCGAAGGGACGCTGACGGCTGGCTCATCAGACGGTGAGATGTTTACCGGCAGCCCCGTGGTGGCTGGCCCTGCGGCAGACGCTTTGACCATCTTGCAACCGCTGCAACGATTCGCCACAGGTCACTTGGAATACAAACTTGGTGGCGATACCTGGACGCGAGTAGACGGTGGCCACGCGGGCCAGCTGCCTCGTTCAGAACACGTGCTCAAGTTCCGCATGCCACCGTTGCCAGCGGGCGCCGAGGTGACCTATCGCTTTGTGGGGCACACAATTGGTTGGGTCAAGCAAAAGCAGTTCTATCACGGCGTGCTCACGCCGGGCAAACAGCAAACGAGTGCGGAATATAGTTTCAAAACGCTCGACCCGGGGGCAGAATCGACGACGTTCGCCGTTTGGAATGACACGCACGAGAACGAGGTAACTCTCAAGTCGCTGCACAAACTGACAGAATCGCTCAAGCCGGATTTCATGCTTTGGAACGGCGATCAATCCAATGACATCCATTTTGAAAAGGACATGCCAGGGCAATTTTTGAACCCGGCTGGTTTGGCGGTCGCCGATCACCGGCCGCTGGCCTACGTGCGCGGGAATCATGAGCTGCGCGGCCCGGCCACGATGTCACTGCCGGACTTTACCGGATCGCCGGGCGATCGCTACTACTACGGCTTCCGCAGCGGGCCACTAGCGGCGCTGGTGATGGATACTGGTGACGCTGACCGGGACGACAGCGAATTCTATTGCGGACTCGCGGCTTATGAGCCAATGCAGGAAGAACAAGGCCGATGGCTCAAGTCCGTGGTGCAAGAACCCTGGTTCAAGGACGCGCCGCACAAAGTGCTGTTCTGCCACTTTCCGCTGTGGTTCGAACATCCGAAGCTGCCCAACAACCGCTTCAAGGGGCACGCGTTTTGTAGGCAACATTGGGCGCCGACGCTCATCGAGGCGGGCGTGAGGGTTGTGATCTCAGGCCACACCCACGATTACGTCTACATGCCTGCGAAAGAGGGCCAGCCGATCGCGCAACTAGTCGGCGGAGCGCCAAACCCAAAGTACGCGACGTTCATCCAAGGATCCGCCACCAAGCAAGCCTTGACTCTGAAAATGACGAAGCTGGATGGAACTGTGATTTGCGATGTCAGCTTCCCGGCCTGAAGCGAATATCGCGCATTCAGTATGCCAATGGCAATTCATGCACATTTGGTGTCTGTGCAAAGGCGACCTCTCGAATCGATGAGGTCCACGATGTCGAGAACGCACAACTCGAAAAGACTGCATGGACGCGATCCCTCCCCGCCGCTTGACCGCCTTCGTTGGCTCCCCCTATAATCCGCGATTCAACGCGAAAAAATCAGCCGTCGTGGTTGCAAACCCTTGCTGTCGGAAGGGTAACGTTTCACGGCCGCGTTCAAACTTCCTTCCGGTCCTCACCGCCCCAAGGCGCCATCATGAAGATCCATGAGTTTCAGGCCAAAGAGATTTTGCGTAAGGCCGGGGTTCCTGTGCCGCGGGGCGTGGTCGCCAAGACGAGCGATGAAGCCGCCGCCGCGTTTAAGACGCTGGCCGGCAAGCTGGCCGTGGTGAAGGCGCAGATTCACGCCGGTGGCCGCGGTAAGGGGAAGGTCAAAGGGAGTGAGCAGCGCGGCGTCGAGCTGGTCAAATCGGCCGAGGACGCTTCGCGCGTCGCCACCGGACTGCTCGGCAAGGAGCTGGTCACCATTCAGACCGGCGCGGCTGGCCAGGCGGTTCGCCAGGTGCTGGTCGAAGAAGGTTGCGACATCGCCCGCGAGCTCTACCTGGGCATCGTCGTCGATCGCGCGTCGGCCGGCCCGGTGATCATGGTCTCGAGCGAAGGCGGGATGAACATCGAGGAAGTCGCAGAGAAGACGCCCGAGCTGATCTATAAGGAACAGTTCGATCCGGACGCCGGCCTGCAACCGTACCAGGCCCGCAAGCTGGCTTGGAAGCTCGGCCTAAAGGGCAAGAGCGTCGCCGCGGCCGAGAAATTCATGCGGCAGCTTTGCCGCGTGTTCGTCGAGACCGACGCCAGCCTGGTCGAGATCAACCCGCTGGTTGTCACGGGCGCGGGCGACCTGATCGCGCTCGACGCCAAGATGACATTCGACGACAACGCCATGTTCCGCCACAAGGATCTGGCCAAGTATCGCGACATTGCCGAAGAAGAGCCGACCGAAATCCAAGCCGCGGCCGCGGGCCTCAGCTATGTGAAGCTCGACGGCTCGATCGGCTGCCTGGTCAACGGCGCCGGCCTGGCGATGAGCACGATGGACCTGATCAAGCTGCACGGCGGCGAGCCGGCCAACTTTTTGGACGTCGGCGGTGGCGCCAATGTCGATCAGGTGACCGAGGCCTTCCGGATTCTGCTGGCCGACAAAAACACCAAGGCCGTGTTGGTCAACATTTTTGGCGGCATCATGCGCTGCACGACCATCGCCAACGCCATCCTGGCGGCGTACAAGACCGTGGGCTTCAACGTCCCGCTGGTCGTTCGCCTGGAAGGAACCGAAGTCGAAGAAGGCCGCAAGATCCTGGCGACCAGCGACCTGGCGATCATCGGCGCCGAGGGTTTGACAGACGCTGCCAAGAAAGTCGTCGCCGCAGCCGGTAAATAAGTAAGAACGGAAATCTGGGTGCCACTGGCTCTGCCAGTGCCATTCGGTTTTATGAATTCGACCGAGCACTGGCATAGCCAGTGGCACCCAAGGGCGAAGCCGTAAAGACCTTTCGAATCCAATGTGTGCGTCGTCGAAAACTATTGAGAAATTGAGAATCGCATGAGCATCCTGATCGATAAAAACACGCGCGTCCTCTGCCAGGGGATCACCGGCAAGGTCGGGCAGTTTCATACCAAGGGATGCCTGGAGTACGGCACCAAAATGGTCGGCGGCGTCACGCCAGGCAAAGGGGGCGAAAAGGTCCTCGACCTGCCAGTGTTCGACACCGTGGCAGAAGCCGTCAAGCAAACCGGCGCGGACGCGACGATGATCTTCGTCCCGCCCGCCTTCACCGCGGACGCCATCCTCGAAGCGGTCGACGCCGGCATCAAGACCGTGATTGCGATCACCGAAGGTGTGCCGGTCCTGGACATGGCCCGCGTTTACCCGATAGTTCGCCGCAGCAAGAGCACGCTGGTCGGCCCGAACTGCCCGGGCGTGATCACGCCGGAGGAATGTAAGATCGGCATCATGCCAGGCTACATTCACAAGAAGGGACCGGTCGGCGTGATGAGCCGCTCCGGCACGCTGACGTACGAAGCAGTCTGGCAATTGACGAGCCTGGGGCTGGGGCAATCGACCTGCGTTGGGCTGGGTGGCGACCCGATCGTCGGCACATCGTTCATCGACCTGTTCAAACTGTACGAGGCCGACCCGAAGACCGAAGCGATCATGATGATGGGCGAAATCGGCGGCACGGCCGAAGAAGAAGCGGCCGCCTACGTGAAGGCCCACGTCACCAAGCCCGTGGCTGCGTTCATCGCCGGCCGCGCGGCGCCCGAAGGCAAACGCATGGGCCACGCCGGAGCGATCATCTCCGGCGGCAAGGGCACCGCAAAGGAAAAGATCGCTGCGCTCGAAGCCGCCGGGATCGAAGTGGCCGAGAGCCCAGCCGATATGGGAACGGCGCTAAAGCGGGCGATTGAACGCAAACGACGATAGGAAGGTATCGAATATGTCGCGGACGTCCGCGATAAAACCCTTCCCCCGCCGGGGGAAGGTGGTGTGCGTTAGCACACCGGATGAGGGCAGAGACGCTCGTTGAAACGTGACCTATCGGCCTAATCGAGCGCGCCTCTCTGCCCTCACCCCAACCCTCTCCCGGCGGGAGAGGGAGAATGACGCAGCAGCCGCTTGCCTGAATCTGAATCGAGTGATGAATCCGTCTCCCTGTCACGCACGGGGTGCGTGACCTACAGATTGCGGACACTTCCATGCGAATCGCCTATATCGACTGCATGAGCGGGATCAGTGGCGATATGACGCTGGGCGCATTGGTCGACGCTGGCGTGGATCTGGCTGCTTTGAACGCCGCGATTGAATCGCTCGGCATTGCCGGTTGCCATCTGGCGGCGACCGAGGTGAAGAAAAACGGCTTTCGCGCCACGCAGGTCACCGTGGTCCATGAGCCGGAGCACGCGCACCGTCATCTGCATCACATCACCGACATGATCGACGCCAGTCGATTGACGGAGCGGCAAAAGGATCTCGCCACGCGAATTTTTACCAGGCTGGGCGAGGCCGAGGCCAAGGTCCACGGCACGACGATTCGCAAGGTTCACTTTCACGAAGTCGGCGCTGTCGATTCGATTGCCGATATCGTCGGTTCGGCCGTGGCCTGGGATTTGTTGGCCGTAGACCGGATTGTCGCCTCGCCGGTTCCCACGGGGCGCGGTTCGATTGAGATCGCGCACGGGCGTGTGAGCGTTCCGGCGCCGGCCACTGCGGAACTGCTGGCAGGCATACCGCTGGCCGAATCGCACGTCGAGTTTGAACTGACAACGCCGACGGGCGCGGCCATTCTGTCTACATTGGTCGATCAGTTCGGCCCATTGCCGGCGATGACGATCGAGAAGATCGGCTACGGCGCCGGACAAAAGGACCTGAAAGAGCAAGCCAACGTCTTGCGACTGTTCGTCGGCGAAACGGCCGACAACGTCGTCAGTGATCAGGTGTGGGTGCTCGAAACGAATCTCGACGACACCAGCGGCGAAGTGATCGGCTACTGCACGACCAAGCTGCTCGAAGCCGGCGCGCTCGACGTCTACACGACGTCGATCCAGATGAAGAAGAATCGGCCCGGCGTCATCCTCTCGGTCCTGTCACCTCCGGAAAAGATCGAAAAGCTCGAGCGGATTCTGTTCCGCGAGACCAGCACGCTGGGCGTGCGCCGCTGGCCGGTCAGCCGGCACAAGTTGGAGCGCAAGGAGCACACGGTCGAGACCGAGTGGGGGCCAATCGCCGGCAAGCTCGGCTGGATCGCCGGCCAGGCGCCCAGCTTTTCGCCGGAGTTCGACAGCTGCCAGCGCGTGGCAGCCGAACGCGGCGTGCCGCTGAAAGCGGTGTACGAAGCGGCCCAACAGGCCTACGCCAAGCAGGCGGCGCCGTAATGCGTTTTCCCCACTAACCCGAAGCGCCAGCGAGGGTTCCTCTTGGAAGTAGGGTACGCACTCCGTGCGTGCCAATATGCTGGCTCGAAAGCACTTCGATGGTACGCACGGGGTGCGTACCCTACGGTAAGGCATGCATTTCGGCCAATGATGGTGTTCGCCAAAATGGTTCAATCTTCGCCCGCCAGTGGGTAAGATGTACCGACGCCACGCCCCCGCCCACCTACCTTCCTCACGGACTTACTCCCATATGAAGATTGATCAAAGCCTCGCGCGTGCGCTCTGCCGCTGGACCGCCCTGTTGACCTGTTTGTTGCTGCTGGTCGCGGCGACCGTTTCGACTTCCAGAGCAGACGACAAGGCCGACGGCAAAGAAAAGCGAATCGTGCTGGTCGCCGGCACGCCCAGCCACGGGCCCGGCGATCACGAATTCAACGCCGGCGTGCACATCCTCAAGGCCTGCCTTGACCGCGTGCCGGGCGTGAAGTGCGACATGTACCTCAACGGCTGGCCGAAGGATCCGCACGCCTTCGACGGCGCCGACTCGATCATGCTGTATATGGATGGCGGTGGCGGGCATCCACTGATCAAGGACAACCACCTGGAGCAGATCAAGGCGCTCATCGACAAAGGTGTCGGCCTGGTTTGCGTTCACTACGCGGTCGAAGTTCCCAAGGAGAAGGGGGGACCGGAACTGCTCGATTGGATCGGTGGTTACTATGAGACCGGGTTTTCAACGAATCCGCACTGGGTAGGTGACTTCAAGAACTTGCCCGAGCATGAAATCACGCGCGGCGTCAAGCCGTTTGCGATCCGCGACGAGTGGTACTTCAGCATTCGTTTCCGACCCGAGATGAAAGGGATCACGCCAATCCTGAAGGCGACGCCGCCCGATGGCGTGCGCGGCACGCCGGCAGCCAAGGAGCATCCGGGTCGCGAGGAAGTCGTCGCCTGGGCGGTAGAGCGACCCGATGGCGGGCGCGGTTTCGGCTTCACCGGCGGACACACGCACCGCAATTGGGGCGACGGCGCCTTCCGCAAGTTGATCCTCAACGCGCTCGTCTGGTCGGCCCACGGCCAGGTGCTGGCGGATGGAATCGAATCGGACGTGCCGGCCGACGACCTGAAGAAGAATCTCGATCCGAAACGCAAATAGTCGGCGAGAACTGCCGACGGTATTCGAACTGCCTTGAGTCCTACCAACCGAACTGACTGTCATTCTGGGTGCCACTGCTAGCTTGCCTAGCAGTGCGAACCTGAGCCAATATCCAAGCGTCGCTGGTCTATTACTACGGAGCCACTGCGTGCAGCCAAGCTTTCAAATTGTTTACCGGTCGATTGTTTCTTGCGCCGTCGCAGTTCTACTAGCGGCCACTAACGCGCACGCCGCGGACGAAGGCTGGCCGCAGTTTCGTGGACCGGACGGACAAGGGCATACCACGGCCGATCTGCCGATCACGTTCAGCGACACCGAAAATGTCGTCTGGAAAACGCCGATCGCCGGCAAGGGTTGGTCGTCGCCAGTCGTCGAATGCCCGCGGATCTGGCTCACTACAGCGCTCGACGAAGGTCGCTCGCTCCACGCCGTTTGCATTGATCGCGCGAATGGCAAGATCCTGCACGACGTTGAGTTGTTTCAGATCGCCGAGCCGCAAAAGGTCAACGAGAAAAACAGCTATGCCTCGCCCACGCCGGTGATCGAGGCGAACCGCGTTTGGGTTCACTTCGGAACGTATGGCACGGCGTGTCTCGACGCCACGACGGGCAAGGTCCTCTGGAAGCATCAGGACCTGAAGCTCAATCACCAGGAAGGACCAGGAAGCTCGCCCGTGATCCTGGGTGACCTGCTATTGATTCATTGCGACGGGATCGACGTCCAGTATTTTGCGGCGCTCGACAAAAGCACCGGCAAGATTGCCTGGAAGGTAGATCGCTCAGCGCCTAAGAATCCCTCGCCTGATCAACGCAAGGCGTTCTGCACGCCGCTGGTGATCGAAGTGAACGGGCGGAAGCAGATCATCAGCGTCGGCGCCGAGTGCGTCTACGCGTATGATCCTGACGGAGGCGCTGAAATCTGGCGAGTGGCCGTTCCCGGATTCTCGAATGTTCCTCGTCCGCTATTTGCCGATGGGCTGTTGGTGATTTGCACTGGTTACATGAAGCCACAGATCTGGGCGATTCGGCCTGATGGCAAGGGCGACGTGACCGATACGCACGTTGTGTGGCGCGTGACGAATCAGGTTCCGGCCAATCCTTCGCCCGTGATCGTCGGCCAGGAAGTCTACATGGTCAGTGACGCCGGGGTGGCAAGTTGCCTGGATCTGCATACCGGCGCGGAGAATTTCAAAACTCGCCTGGGCGCCAGTTACTCGGCCTCGCCGCTGGCCGCGCCGGGACGCGTCTACTTTTTCAGCGAGAAGGGAGACGTGTTCGTCCTTCAGACTGGCAAGACCTTTCATGAGTTGGCGCACAATGTGATGCCAGACCGAATCATGGCCTCGCCAGCGGTGGCCGGACAGTCGCTATTGTTGCGAACCGAGACACATCTCTACCGCATCGAGCGCCCAGCGGCAAATGCGGCCAAGTAGGTCACGCACTCCGTGCGTGACGGTCGATACCGGGTTCTGTCACGCACGGGGTGCGTGACCTACAAGAAATGGCCCCCACGCATCCGTATCATTCTTTGCCGGGCGCTGGCTCTTCTTCCTTCATCAGCGCGCCGTCGACCGGCGTGCCTCTTGCGCGTTCCATCTCGGTTTTCATTCTGGCGCTCCGCTCGGCGTCGCCGGCCAGCTCGGATCGTAGCGCCTGGTAACGGTAGCCAATCACGACCGGGTCTTCCTCGATGCCTTCGCTCGGATGACGATACCGCCGATAGAGACCTCGCAGAGATTGCTGCGATTCGGCCGGCAGGCTGCCAACGCCTTCTTGCAAGTTAACCATCCGCGTTAGCGGAATCACCGCGTCGGCGGCGCGGCCGAAGCGGAACGTTCGCGGCGTCTTCTCGAAGCCAGGCAGCATCACCGAACCTTCCTCCGCGACATGGAACGCGCCGAAGACGTGCGACATTTCATGCACCAGCCGAGTTGTGGCGCCGGGCACGCCCCAGTTATCAGGGATCACCACGTATTGGCTGAAGTACTGCGTCAAACCTCGCACTTCGCCACGCGGGCCGGCGAAGCTGACGAGCGTGAAGCCAACTACCAAATCGGCGGCTCCGACCGGCACTTTATGCAATGAACGAAACGCTTCGTCCGCGGTCCGGGGCGCCTTTTTGTATTCCCAATCGGTAAAGCCAACCACTTTGAATCGCAGGCCAAATTGTTTCTCGAGATGTTTCGACGCTCCTGCGACAATCTCACTGCCGCGCGCCTGCCAGTCGCTATAGACGGTGCGGTACTCAGTGCCCCCGGCCACCAGGACCTTGATCTCGCGTACCGCGGGACGAGCGGTCGACGGACTCGAATCCTCCGCGATTGTTTTGCCGTCGGCAGCCACGGGAGCTTTGGTGGGCTTCGGAATGCTCGGCCCAACGACTGTCGACGGGTTGGGCGCCGGCGCCGGCTTGGGTTTCCCCGCCGCCGGAGGTTGTTGCACAGCGGGCGCCTTTGCCGCAGGGCGGGGCGCCTGAGCGGGCGCGACCTTCGGCCAAACGCCGAACGCGAAGATTGTCAGGGCGCAAACCGCCAGCTTGAACGGCGCTGCCCAGTCGCTATTGCTTGCCACGAAGGTTTGCCTCATCCGGACTGCTCTCAATGCTTAAGGTCATCGTCGCCCGGACAGATGGACGTTTCTGATTGGGCGAAGGGGCCTATTTCTTCTATACGTCGTCCGATCGCCCGCAGACCGGCGGACCACTGGTGGATTATACTTGTTTGGATGTGGCCCAACTCCGATGAAACCCAGGAATTGCTCGCCCAGGCCCGTGATGGCAACGCGGACGCCCGCAATCAGTTATTGGAGCGGCACCGCGAAGGCCTGCGGCGGATGATTGGGCTACGGCTCGATAAAGGGGTGCAGCGCCGCGTCGACGCCAGCGACGTCGTCCAGGATGTGCTGATCGAAGCCAATCGCCGGCTGACGGATTATTTATCCAAGGCAGGCATGCCGTTTCACGTCTGGCTACGACATCTGGCGCGAGATCGACTGATCGACGCCCATCGCCGGCATCGGGGCGCGGCCAGACGCAGCGTCGATCGCGAGCACCATCTCGCCGGGCCACGCCTCAATGACACCTCGGCGGCCGATCTGGCGGCGCTACTGCTCGATCGCCAGATGACTCCGGCCGCCGCAGCCACGCATCATGAGTTGGAACGCCGTTTTGCCACTGCGCTCGAAACGCTCGAAGAGAGCGATCGCGAAGTCATCTTGATGCGCCATTTTGAACAGCTCACTAACCAACAGACCGCGCAGGCCCTCGACCTGACTGAGCCGGCCGCCGGCATGCGTTATTTGCGCGCGCTGCGCCGCTTGCGGGCGTTATTCGATGAACCGGCCGACGAGGAGTCTGCGTCATGACTCACGGCGCGCGGAGCACGACGAGTGGATCTGCGGCTGCCTCGTCGGCGACAGGTTCAACTTCCGCGCGGCAGCCCGATCAACCGGCGGCGGCCAAAAGATTCGCCGAAGATCAAGGTGACGACGAGCGCGACGCCCGGCTGGTTGTACTGCTCGAAGACCTCAGCCAAAAACTACGTCGCGGCGAGCAGCCCGACATCGAAGCCGTGGCGCTAGCCAATCCTGACCTGGCCGATGAACTGCGGCGGTTGTTCGCCACGCTCTTGGTCACCGATTGCGTGGCCGCCGGCGTCAACCGCTTTTCGAGCGGCGACGACGTAACGCAAGAGCTAACGCCGGCGGGTGAACGTAGCGTCTCGCCGCTGGCGTTCGGCCCCAGTGCTCGCCGTTTTGGCGATTACGAACTACTCGAAGAGCTTGGCCGCGGCGGAATGGGAGTGGTCTACAAGGCCCGGCAGGTAAGCCTCGGACGGATCGTGGCGCTAAAGGTGATGTTGCGCGGCGATATGGCCAGCAGCGCCGATTTGGCCCGCTTTCGAACCGAGGCCGAATCGGCCGCGCAGCTCGACCATCCGGGCATTGTGCCGGTTTACGAAGTCGGCGATCAGGATGGTCAGCCTTATTTCACGATGAAATTCGTCGAAGGGACCACGCTTGCCAAGCTGCTGGCCGAAGGGCCAATGTCGCCACGCGATTCGGCCGCGCTATTGGGCCCGGTCTGCCGCGCCGTGCAATTCGCCCACGCGCGCGGCGTGCTCCATCGAGATCTGAAACCGTCGAACATTTTGATCGACGAAGAAGGGCGCCCGCATGTTTCGGATTTCGGCCTCGCCAAGCGCGTGCAAGCGGATTCCGGTCTGACAATCTCGGGCGCCATCCTCGGCACTCCATCGTACATGGCGCCGGAACAAGCGGCCGGCAACCGCGGCAAGCTTGGTCCATCGAGCGATGTCTACAGCCTGGGGACGATTCTCTATCAGATGCTGACTGGCCGGCCGCCATTTCAGGCAGCGTCGCCGGTCGACACAGTGCTGCTGGTGCTGGAGCAAGAGCCACTGCCTCCGCGATTGATCAATCCGCGCGCTGATCGCGAACTGGAAATGATCGCGCTCAAATGTTTGCAGAAGCCGCAAGAACTGCGTTACGACTCTGCGCAGGCGCTGGCCGATGATCTCGAAGCGTTTCAGGCGGATGAACCGACGGCAGCCCGCTCAGGCGTCTTCACCCAGGTGCTGGCCCGCGCGTTTCGTGAAACGCATCATGCCACGGTGCTCGAAAACTGGGGCCTGCTTTGGATGTGGCACAGCCTGGCGCTGTTGATCACCTCGCTCCTCACCAACCTGTTGCAACTCTCGGGTCAGACATCGATCTGGCCCTACCTGGGATTGTGGGTGGCGGGGCTCGGGACGTGGGCCGTGATCTTTTGGCGATTGCGCCGCCGCGCCGGACCGGTGACGTTTGTTGAACGTCAGATCGCGCATGTGTGGGCGGCGAGCATGATGAGTATTGTCGGCCTGTTCTGGGTCGAAACGATCTTAGGATTGCCAGTGCTGTCGCTCTCGCCTGTGCTGGCGCTGGCCAGCGGGATGGTGTTCGTCGTAAAGGCCGGCATGCTGACTGGCCAGTTTTACTTTCAGGCGGCGGCGCTGTTTGCCACGGCCCTGGGGATGGCGCTGATGGAGCGGCAAGGCATTCCGGGATCGATCACGCTGTTCGGCGTGGTCTCGGCCATCTGCTTTTTCCTGCCGGGCCTGAAGTACTACCGCCAGCGCGGGCAATCGCTCGATCCGTAGTCGTCACGGTAAACCGCTGTCTTATCAGGACTTCTGGTTTTTGCTTCAAACGCCGACCAAAAACGTCTGGACAACAGTTGTCTGAACAACTGTTAGCCGCTAGAATACCGGACATGCGAGCCGCGACAGCCGAAAACACGTTCTCCGAGGCGATGAAATCCATCGGTCCAGGCGGTGTTGCCGAGGCGCAATTGCCTGGCTTCGCGTCGCTGGAACAGCAGGCGTTTCTCAATCTCTGGCGAACGTACGACCGGCTGAAGGCCTTCGAGGACGAGCTCTTCGGACGCCATGATCTGACGGCTCAGCAGTACAACGCGCTGCGACTGTTGCAAGCCGCTGGCCCAGCAGGGCTGCAAACACTGACGCTGGCTTCACGATTGATCTCACGGGCGCCAGACATCACGCGATTGCTCGACAAGCTCGAGGATCGAAAACTAGTGCGCCGCGAGCGACGCCCCGAAAACCGTCGCGTGGTGCAAGTCGCGATCACGCGTGTGGGCGAAGCGCTGCTCGACGCCCTGGCCGCCGAGGTGCTGGCCTGCCACCAACGTCAGCTCGGTCATTTGAGCCAGGACAACCTGCTTGCCTTGGTCGAGCTGCTGCGGGCCGCTCGTGGGCCCCATGAGCTGGCCGATAGCGCCGGATCAAAAAGCCCGCCGACGTAAAAACAATCAAACGCATCCAACCGACTGAACGAACCGGGAGTTAAACCATGATTCAGAGCACGCCGATTGAAAAAGTTCCGGTGGTTGTCATTGGTGGTGGGCCGGCGGGCGCCACTTGCTCGACGTTGATCGCCCAGCAAGGGCATAAAGTCGTGCTCTTCGAACGCGAGCATTTCCCCCGGTTTCATATCGGCGAGTCGTTGATCCCAGAGACGTATTGGGTGCTCGAACGCTTGAACATGCTCCCCAAGATGAAGAAGAGCCATTTCGTCGTCAAAGAAAGCGTGCAGTTCGTCACGTCGACCGGCAAGGTTTCCGAACCGTTCTACTTTACGGACCACAAGCCGCACGAATGCTCCAGCACCTGGCAAGTGCGGCGGAGCGAGTTCGACAAGATGATGCTCGACAACGCCCGCGAGCATGGCGTGGAAGTTCACGAAGGCGTGCGCGTGCTGGACGTGCTGATGGATGGCCAGCGCGCCTACGGCCTGCGCGTGATGGACGAAGCCGGTAATGCTCGTGAGATCCACGCCGACGTGGTCGTCGACGCCAGCGGTCAGAGCTCGATGCTGGCCAGCCGGTTGAAATTGAAGGAGATCGACCCGCTTCTGAAAAAAGGCGCCGTCTGGACCTACTTCCAGGACGCCTATCGCGACGAAGGTCGCAACGCCGGCGCCACGATGGTGCTGCAAACCGAAAACCGCAAGGGTTGGTTCTGGTACATCCCGCTGCACGACAATATCACCAGCGTGGGCATCGTCACGCCCTTCGATGACCTGTTTAAAGGGCGACGCGATTACGAGACGATCTACAACGAACAGCTCGACGCCTGCCCGGCCGTGAAGGAACGCGTCTCGATCGGCCGCCGCGTCACGGAGTTTTACGCGACGAAAGATTATTCGTACCGCTCGCGCGAAGCATCGGGCGATGGTTGGGTATTGATCGGCGACGCCTTCGGCTTCCTCGATCCGCTCTACTCTTCGGGCGTGCTACTCGCGCTCCGCTCCGGCCAGCTGGCGGCCGACGCGATTATTGGCGCCCTGGCGGCGAACGACTTTTCTGGGACGCGCTTGGGCGCGTGGGAGCCGGCCTTTACGCAGGGCATGGACCGGATGCGTCGGCTGGTCTGCGAGTTCTACGACGGCTTTAGTTTTGGCCGGTTCGTCAAACGCCACCCGCACTTCAAAGGCCATCTTACGGACCTATTAATCGGCGACTTGTTCAAGGACAGCGTCGATGAAGTGATTGAGCCCATGAACGTGATGCGGGCTGAAGCCGTGGCAGCAAAGGCCGGTGCGCCGGCGTAGTGATTTTCGGGAGGGCGAGGCTCCTGCCGAGCCGCGCGCGGATTCCGAGCGTCGTTCGACCCGGAACCTCTGATAAAGAATCAAGACCAACGAGACGTTTTTGCTGGGAGTGAGCATCCTCGCCATGAGACGACGATTGAGCTGCTCGGCTCGGCGGGAGCCTCGCCCTCCCGGGATGTCTTAACCAGATTCACGACGTCATTAAGTGCGAACCTCTCGCGCGCCGCTTACGCGACTGGTCGATCGGCTCCGCACTTAAAACATTCGTCGAACGAGCCAGGGACGTCTTCGCCGCACTTAGCGCACTTCCAATCCGGGCCGTCCGCTTTCTCGTCTAACTCGTCCTCATACGCTTCGACGACTTTGCGCGCCTTCTCTTCGTCGACGCGGCGCACATAGACGTTTGGCGGCACGATCGTCAGCCCGGCGAACGGCTCGTTCTGTTCCGAGACAGTCGCCTCGATGCCACTCTCGACCAACAGGTTCTTCACCAAATTCGCCTCGATGGCGTTGGCGGCCTCGTAGACGTCAATCAAATCGTCCTTATCCATAACCATCTCCTTTTGTGTGCGTGCGTTTAGTGCGAGCTGCCGCTCGAATTGTGCGGTTTCAGCGATCTCCGCGAATGGCCAGCCGGCGAGTGACGAATGTTCCGAAATGCTCCACCCTTCAGTGTGAATGTAAAGCAAATCACATGCCTAAATCATCGATGCGTAAACGCCTGCCGATCAGGTCGATCCGCGCCAGTGACATACGCGCCATCTCGCCTCAAAGCATACCTTTGGAATCGATTCCGTGGTATCGCTGATTTCGCGCAGAGACGCGGCTGAGGACTGGCCAGGTGGCTTTACACCACGCGGCGCGGGAACGATTCGTTCAGCTCGTAGCGCTGGATCTTGCGATCGAGCGTCGAGCGTTCGATGCCCAATAGATTGGCCGTTTGGCTTTTGTTCCAGCCGGTTGCCTGCAGCGTGGCCAGAATGTGCTTTCGTTCGACTTCGGCCAAGGACGAAGGGACGAACTCCAGCGGCACCGACGGCATTTCGTTCGTGTCGCCTGTCGTCGGGAGCTTCGAGAGCATCAGGTCTTGCTGCTCGACGTACTCTCCCTCGGCCAGCACGATCGCCCGCTCGATAACGTTTTTCATTTCCCGCACGTTGCCCGGCCAGCGGTAGCGCTTGAGTTGCTCCATCGCCTGCGGCGTAAAGCCTCGCAAGCGACGAGCTGTCTCGGCGTTGTAGCGCTGGAAGAAGTAATCGGCCAGCTGCGGGACGTCTTCTGGCCGCTTGCGCAGAGCCGGCACGATAATCTCCAGCACGTGGAGCCGGAAATACAAGTCGCGGCGGAAGCGTCCTTCCGTGACGTCTTTCTCCAAATCACGATTCGTGGCGGCAATCACACGCACGTCAACTTTGAGCGACTCGCTACCGCCGACGCGCTCGAACGGATGCCCTTCTAGCACGCGCAGAAGTTTGGCCTGAATGGTGGCGCTCATCTCGCCGATTTCGTCGAGCATCAGCGTCCCTTTGTGGGCCGCCTCGAATTTGCCGATCTTGCGATCAACCGCGCCGGTGAAGGCGCCCCGTTCGTGGCCGAATAGCTCGCTTTCCAAGATGCTTTCGGCTAGCGCTGCGCAGTTGACGCAGACAAACGGGCCTTTGCGGCGCGGGCTGTTGAAATGGACGGCCCGTGCAACGAGCTCTTTGCCCACGCCACTTTCGCCGCGAATCAGCACCGTGGCGTTGGTCGGCGCGGCGCGGGCGATCTCATCGTTGATGCGCCGCATCACGGCGCTATCGCCAACGATCTCACTCTGCACGCCCAATCGCTCACGTAACTGGACGTTTTCGTCGCGAATCTGATTTAGATTCTCGGCCAACTCCTGGCGTCGCTGCAAGTTTTGCAGCGCCACGGCCAGCGTGTCAGCGACAGCCAGCGTGAACTCTAGATCATCGGGATCCGGCACCCGGTCTGGATTGGTCGAGTACAGATGAACCAGCCCAAAAACCGTGCGGCCGCGACGGATCGGTGCGCAAATCACGCTGGTCGTGTGGATCTCGCCCTTGCTGTCGCGAACGCCGAGTGAGCTGTCCCCCATAATATTACGGGCGAGCACGGCTTCGCCTTCGCGCAGCACCGTGGCTGCCAGGAACGTCGAGACGCGGTGATAGGGATAGTCTGTGTCTGATCGTGAGGCAATCACTTCGAGCGCATCGGCCGTCGGACCTGCGCCGCGACGCAACAGCAACACGCCACCGGCGTCGACGTGCGTGCCGTCGAACAGGCCGACGAGCGATTGCTTGGCCATCGACAACGGATCAGGGCTTTTGGCCAACTCGAACGCCATGCGGCAGAGTTTGGCCGCGGCGCCACCGGCCTTCGACGAAGTAGCTTCATCCTCCGCACGCGGTTCCAAGAACTTTGTCTGACCACGCCGGTGAGTGATCGTGGTCGGCTCTTGCACATCGCCATCAGTCGACTGTGGCGAGTGCGGCGCAAGGTCGGTGTCGCCAAATGTCGCCAGGCGCCTCGACCCGGGGCCATCGGCGAATGCTTTGGAGAGGTCGTCGACAAACGCCAACTGCGAACGGCCGATGTGGATGACATCGCCAGGGTTCAGCGGGTAATCGCCGCGGACCAGGCCGTCGGCAATGATCGTGCCGTTACGACTGTCGAGATCGCGCAGCGTCCAATGCCCTTCGGACTGGAATACTTCAGCATGGCAGCGGCTGCAGCGTTCGTCTTTGATGACAATCTGGTTCGTCGGCGCCCGACCAACGGTCACAGTCTGACCGGGGACGAGTCGGAACACGTCCGTCCACTTCGCGCCTTCCCGAATCACCAGATATGCCAGCATTAGCGTCTCAGAACCCGCGATGTTTCGACGGTCCACGCCTACCCAGAAAGCGACCGCTACGGGGCCGGTGGGTGGGGGGAGCGCGCGTGAACGGCTTTCGTCCCTGCCCGCCGTCGATGGTCGTCGATTGCCTGCGGTCCTTCTACATCTACCTTATCGACATCAGGGGACTCCCTGCAAGCGGATTCCCCCCGTTCGACTGGCAGGCTGCGCCAGGGCTCGCTCCGGCCGGTAGCCGCGGAAAACCTGCCTGCCGAATCGGTTGCTTCCGAAAGATTCCGTTACGCTATTAACGATCAGCAGGAGCGTTACCGACCTGGTTTCTGGACCAATCGACCGCCCGGGCAGGCCGTATAGTTTTCTTGCATGCCCGGTGGTTCCAGACTAACCTTGATGGTTGGACAATCGCCGGCGGGCCTAATGGACAGTTGGGCCTCACTTCCTGCGGCGACCAAGCCTGCGCCGATTACGGCCACGGAACGAGTCAAGGAGAAGAGCCATGCTTGCGCGGAAACTACCTAGCCATAGCGCGCACGTCTGCGTCGCACAGCGCGTCACACGATTGCTCATTGCCTCGGCATTGGCGTGCATCGCCGTGTCTTGTTTGAGCGTCAAGCAGGCCAGCGCTCAGATTGCCCTGGGCGGCCTCGGTCGCTCAGTGGGCGGTGTGGCGATCGACGCGAATGGCGTGTTGGCCAACGCAGCGCAAGGCGAAGTGGAAAAGCTGCGCGACATCCGACTCAAAGCGATGCACAACACGCCCGACGATCTGGTCGAGCCGAACGAGCAGCGCAAGGTTTCTCTGCGCGGCATCATCGCGGCGCTGGCGGAATGCCGTGAAAAAGACCTGAACATCCCGGAAGAAATCCAGTTTCTGGCCGGCTTGCAGCGCATCCGCTACGTCCTCGTTTATCCAGAACAGCAAGACATCGTGCTCGTGGGCTACGGCGAAGGTTGGAAGGTTGGCGACACCGGCGAATACGTCGGCATCAAGACCGGGCGCCCGGTGCTGCTGCTCGACGATCTGCTCGTGGCGTTGCAAACCGCTATGAACGCGGCCAAGGGCGGCATTAACTGCTCGATTGATCCCACGCCGGAAGGGATTCAACGTCTGCAACAAGTGACTGCCGACCACGCTGCCCGCGGCGTTGATAACGAACAAACGATCAAAGTCCTGGCTGAAGCGCTTGGCCCGCAAGTGATCACGCTCGAAGGCGTGCCTGTCACCAGTCATTTTGCGCGGGTGATGGTCGCCGCTGACTACCGCATGAAGCGGATTCAGATGGGCTTCGAGCCGGTGCCAATCAAGGGACTGATTAGCTACATGGACATGATCAAAGGGAACACGCGTCAACAGGTCAGCCCACGGTTTTGGATGGCCACGAATTACGACGCGCTCTTGACTGACGGCGAAGGCCTGGCCTGGGAGCTGCGTGGCCAGGGGGTCAAAACGATGACGGAAGACGCCCTGTTTGCCAAAGGGGGCGAGCGTAAGCTGACCGGCAAGGCCAACCCAATCGCCAAGAAGTGGGCCGACACGATGACGGCCAAGTACGAGGAATTGTCGCAGCGGGAGCCGATTTTCGGCCAGTTGCGCAACTGCATGGACATGGCCGTGATTGGCGCGTTAATCGTCAAGGAAGGCCTGGCCCAGAAGGCCGGCTGCGATATCTCGTCGCTGACAGACCCGCTGACTTCGCCGGTGGTGCAATTTGCAGTTCCGAAGCAGATCAATTCCGAGACCAGCGTCCGCGAGCGACCAGATGGCGGATGGATCACGAGCACTTCAGGCGGCGTGCAAATCCACTCCTGGGGCGTGGCCGATCGCAAAGAGCGATCGGATACCCTGGCGCCAGTGCGAGAAAAATCCGCCCGCGGCAAGCAAACCGGCTGGCGCTGGAATTAAGCCGGACGCGATCGACTAGAAATGTCCTGCGGTGCTTTCAAATATCTTGGGTGCCACTGGCTCCGCCAGTGCCCGATTCAGCAACCTAAGAAATGCAAAGCACTGGCAGAGCCAGTGGCACCCCGGCTCACACCTGGTTTGCAACGATGACAACGTCGCGCGCGCTCTCGTCGCGCAGATTGACGAACCGTACTTGCGGGACGCCAATCGCGGCGCGCATAAAGAAGCGGTCGACAAAGCCGGCGGCGCCAAGCTCTTGCAAGTCGGCAGCAGGGGCCGAGGCAGACTTAAGTAGCACCACCTCGTCGGCCCCGGTCAGTTGCGCGAGACGCGCCGCGATCGAATCGCTGGTCACGTCCCAGCTCTCCGGCAACGGAGTTGCCGACAGACGCTGATCTTCCTCATGGACAAACCGCCACGGGTCGACGATTGCCAGTCGAGTTTGCGGAAGTGAGTCGCGCAGTGGCGCGATCGATAGCAACATCTCCGCTTCCGGCAACAACGCCGCCAGCATCTCGGTCTGCAATTGCATCGCGCGAATGCACAGCCAGTGGGCCTGCGAGTCCGCAAGAGGCCGCAGCCGGTTCGTCTCGCGCACGGCGTCCGCCAGTTCGCCACCGCCGGCAATCAACAGCGTTTCGGCCGAGGGTTGGACATTGAGCCATGCTCGAAAACGTTCGGCGAGATCCGGCATTGTCAGCAAGCTGCCGCCGAGCTTGACGACGCGCCGCGTGATTTTTCGCTCAGGTCTTACGTTGCCGCTCATCGGTCGCCCGCCTCGAGCGCCAACACGGCCAGCGCGTGGGCCGGCGCGCAGCGCGAGACGTCTGGGCCTAGTTTATCCGCCAAGGAAATAAACTCAGCGCCGAGTCGCAGTTTTTCCATCACGCGACGCGCCAGGAATTCTCCCTGGCCGGAAATTACCACGGCGCCTGGCTTGTTCGCCATCCGGCCCAGCACTTGGATGATCGGCGCCGATAACCGCGCGGACTGTGCCGCGCGAACCGCTTCGGCCGCGGTCACGGCATCCCCCTCGTTGAACATCGTCCGGTCTGCACAAATCGCGCGGGCCAGCCGATCACGGGCCGCGGCGCGCGTCGCCGGGCGACCATCGGCCGTCGCGGTGTCGCTAGTGTCCTCCGGCAAGTCGCCCAGAATCAAATAGGCGTCGAGCGTGGTTGCAAACAGTTCTTGCGCCGTAGGGCACTTCTGACCGCGCCACGGCAAGGAGTCGGCGACGGCACAAAGGGGGCTGCGAGCCACGCCGGTGTAAATCAGCTCGCCATGGACGAGTCGCTCTGGATCCGTCATTCCGATCGTGGCCGGGCGACCATCGATAATCGGAATCACGTCACACGTGGTGCTGCCGATATCGACCAAGAGCCCTGCGCCGTGCGAGACATATCGGGCGGCGAATTGCGCGACTGCCCGCCAGTTCGAAGCAGCCGCGGCCAGCGGACGTTCGATCGCCTCGGCAGGCGAGACCAAGTCGCCATCGGTCAGATAGATCCGTAGCGACCGTCCGGCTGCCGCTACAACTAGTGAGTCGATGATTGCCCGCACTCCGTCGGCCTTGGTGACGAAACAATCGGCCAACTCGCCGGTCATGGTCGCCACGAGAGCATCGGCCGGCGGCGCATCCGCAATCAACTCCGCGAGCGCCTCGGCGAGGCGTTCGGGCGTCTTCCAAAGGGCAAAGCTACGGGAGTGCGCAAACCCACGGCCGTCGGCGACCTTCAGATTGGCGCCGCCGACGTCGATCGCGAGTAGTCCGGTCGATCGCGCCACGTTAGTGGATCACGCTCACGACGAGCGACCAACAACCGGAGATCCGTTGTGCGCAATGCGACTGTGCGCAACGCGACAATTCAAAGTTCCAGGCTTTGGCCTCAGTTCGCATCGTCCACCAGCTTGGTGACCTGACGCAAGAAGTCGACAGCCGGCGCGGGGAAGGCGTCCTTCTCCTTGCTCCAATAGCTGATCACGGCCGGTTTACCTTCGACGGTGATCGGAAAGTGGACGCTCGAACCCAGCACTTGGCCCATCGTTGCGACGTCTTTTCCTTCGACCTTCGAGAGGTCGGCGTTCACCACTGGATCAGTCCCCTTCGCCGCGCGGGCGATCGCGGAATCAGCCACAGGGAACGTTGCCCCCACGGCGCCGACCGAGGCGTCGAAGACGAACGGCTGCGCGGCCATGGTGACCTTAGCCTCATTGTTGTCGACCATCGTGACACAGATTCGATCGACCTGCGGCAGTTCCTTCTGCAGGCGATCCAAGTAGCGATCCAAGCCGGTCTCTGATTTGCTCGCCACGCCGGCGGCGCGGTTGAGGATCGAACCGGCCTTTGGCGGGTCACGCTCAAGCTTGGCCAAGAAGCGCGCGGTGCGGGTTTGGCCTTCCGGCAGATCTGTTGGATAAACGTCGGTCGTTTCGGTAAACCAGCCGATCATCATTTCTTCCCAGGTCTGCTCGCCCCAGCCGACGTCGATAGTCGGATCCGGATTCGCCAGGTTGTGCTCTGAATTATCGAAGTGCGCCAGGCAGTGGAGTTCTGTCCCGGCCGGAGCGAAGATCGGCTTCACTGGGTGATACGTAACCTGCCAGTTGAAATCATAGCGCGGCACGTCGAGGATCGTTTCGACCTTGCCATCCGGATGTCGCAACTCGTACTTGAACGCCTTGCCGCGCAAGTGCATGTGGGGCGACATATCGAGGATCAGCGTGTCCTTCGTAAAGCGATGGGCTGACTCGACCGGATGGTTGTCGGCGCCGGCCGGAATGTTGAACGAAGGATTAATCGCCATGTGGACTTCGACTTCGCGCGTCACTTCCTCCGGCTTGCTGAACCAGAAGCCGACCGATGTGCGGTCTTGCTGCGCTACGCCGTTGGGTGTGTAGTGCATCTGGAACAGAATCTTGGTGCCAGCCGCCACGCGCGTGGCCGAGCCCTTGGGGCCCGTGGCTGGTGGAGTGCCCGGCGCGGCCCCGGCGATCAGCCGCATGCTGCCATCGCCAATGCCTGGCTGCACGCCGTGCCCGAGGTAGCCATTGAGTTTCCACAACGGGCTATCCGGTGAAACGGCAAATACAAACACATGATGCACCAGGGCGCGATTGCCCATCATGATTTCGGACGACTTGATCCAGCGGTCCTCTTTCCAACCGGGATCGACCATGAAGTACTGATACTCGACGGTTCCTTCGGCCGGCACGTCGTACGGCTTGTCGCTCATTTCGACGATTTGTTCCGGCTTGCCCAACTGCCAGGTCTCAGGGAAATCAACCGGCGCCGGCAGATCCTTCGGATCGCCTTCGGGGGCGCCTGCTTTGACCCAAGCATAAAGCGTTTCTTTGTCTTCGTCGCTCAGGCTGCGGTCATTCATGAACTTGCCGACGTGCGGATCGGCGTGCCAAGGTGGCATCCGTTGATCGCGGACGACTTCTTCAATCATCTCGGCCCAGCCAGAGACCTCGTCGTACTTGGTCAGCGCCAGCGGAGCGATCTGCCCTTCGCGATGGCACTCCAGGCAGTTCTTCTGCAGAATCCGCGCGACCTGGTTGCTGTAGGTCACGGCCGAATCTTTTTTGACTTCGCGCACGCGGCCGATCAAACAGCCTGGCGCTTCGGTCTTGGGCACGCTGATGCTCTTGCCGGCCAGCAGTTCGTCGAGGGCCTCGATCAGGTGCTTGCGGCGGACCTTCAATTGGGCGTAGCCACTGCTGTTGCCCAAACCGTATTGATCGTCGATCTGACCCTGGTAGCGGATCACATGGTCTTTATCGAGAAGGAACACTTGCGGAGTGCGCTCGGCCGCGAACTGGTCCGCAATCACGTTGCCAACATCCTTCAGCACCGGGAAACTGATGTTGTGGACGCGGGCGTAGTGCGCGATCTCGGTGTTCGAGTCATGGCGATTCGAATCAATGCCAATGAACGCCACGCCGCGCTTCTCATATTCGCGGGCCATTTCGCCGAGGCGCGGTGCGTAGAGCTTGGCCAGCGGGCACTCGGCGCCAATGAACGCGACGACCACTGGCTTGCCGGCGGCGACTTCGTCGAGCGAAGTTTCTTTGCCGCGATAGTCTCGCGCGCTGAAGTTTGCCATCTTGCGCGGCGTCGGCGCCTCGGACTTGGCGGCTGCGACTTGCGTCGCTTCGGCTGTTGGTTTCGCTTTCGCGGCGGCCTTGGCGTCCGCTTGCTGCGGAGCTCCGGTGGGCTCTACCGCTTGAGAGGTACGGTCGCCCGGCGCCGCCAGGCAGGCCGATAGAATCACCAGCAACAACAAAAGCCGAGGGGCACGCATCATTTCAAATCTCCGGTGAGGGCGCGTAATCTTGAGCGGCTCAACTTGCCTGTGAGCAGCGCGTGAATTGGAAAAAACAGCCGCTACCGCCCGCCTGACCGAATGATCAGGCATTGCCGCTATCAGAATACTTATTCTATTTTAGTTTGGCGAGACCAAAGTTCGCAAAAATCGCCGCCAAACGGCGTATGCGTATTGGTCCCCCTCAGTTCCTACGCTCAAAGCGGGGCGTCAGGGATACGAAAAAAGCTCGCCAGACGACGATGGCAGATCGGTCGAGACCGGAATATCGTCCTGTCGGAGCCAGTAGACGTAGTCGGCCGTGGGCGGGTCTGGTGGCCTGTGGGGCGGGTAGACCGCGGCGCCGGCCTTCCGGTCGCCTTGCAACTCGTCATCGCGCAGGATAGCTCCAAAGACCTCCTGACGCCGATAACAGGCCCCCGCTGGCAGAAACCACTCCTGGAGCCCCCGGGCGACTTGTTCGCCTCGCCAGTTCCGCTGCACGCGGTAGCGGGCCATCAGCGTGCCGTCGTCGGGCCGGAAGACCTCGACCGTGTAGGGCCGGGTCCAAATCGCTACGCCAATCGCGGCGATCGTCACAGCCCCTAACATCGCCCGCAGGCTAAAGCGAAGCGGCCATCGGCGTCGCGGCGACTGGGTCATTTTAGATTACTTCGCGGTCGCAACATCCGGCAATACGGCAACGGCTCGCAGCGGCCCGCCGCTTCCCGTACGTATCTTCATCGGTAGTGCGATTAATGTGAAGCCGGCGGCCGGTAGCTGATCGAGGTTCGTCAGGTTCTCAAACGCCGGAATACCGTGTCCGCACAACACGACGTGGGTTCCGAACGTTTTGTTCTGACCGGCGTCAATGCTGGCAGTATCGATGCCGACGGCGCGAATCTTGCGGTTCGCCGCGAGCCAGGCCGCGGCATCGGGCGCGAGGCCAGGAAAATGAAGTTTGGCGACGGCTGGTTTGCCGGTTTCGGCCGTGCCGAGATAACGTTCCTTATCCGGCCAGAAGCGCGCCCAGCCAGTGTTCAGTACCACAATCATATCTGCCAGCGAGCGGCCGTGCTCGCGCTCCCAGGTTTGAAAGACCTCGGTCGGGATCTGAAAGTCCGCGTCTTGTGCGCACTGGGCCGTGACGTCGATCACTACCGCCGGCCCGATGAGTCGCGCAAGCGGCACATCGTCGGCCGATTCGCCGTCTTTGGAAAAATGATTCGGCGCGTCGAGGTGCGTGCCCGAATGCTCGGCCATGCTAAAGCGATTTGCGCGGTAATACCAACCGCCGTCAGTAACGCCATCAAAGCCACGCTCGAGTCGAAAGCCGATCTCGGTTGGCCAGGGGATCGTTTGTTCGTCGAAGGCGTGCGTCAGATCGACGATCTTGTCGCCACGCGGCCAATCGGTTGGCGCGTGGGATGGCCCGGCGACATCTGGCGCGCCGACCTTGGACGTCGCTCCATTGCCGAGCAGCCCAAACGCGACTGCAATCAGTCCTAGCACTACCGAAAGCGAAACGAGTTGGTTGGTCCGCATCCGAGGTCCTGCCGTGGGGAGAATGGCGCCAGCAGTCTGTTTTTCCTTAACCAGCCCGAAGCGGCCAGCGAGGGTTCTTCTGCGCGGCGTTAAGAACCCTCGCTGGCGCTTCGGGTTAGTGACGCGCAAGTTTACGCCATGCTTTCGGCGCTGTTATGACCGAACCTCGCCCGTCGAACTGACCTTTGTCCCCCGCTGGCGTTTTGCCATACTGGCGCCCGCGCGGCTACGGACGGCGTAACGAGTTTTCACCAACATCTGCCACGGCTGGCGTCTCGAAACATGCGTATTTTTTTTTCCGTTGGCGAGCCCAGTGGCGACCTGCACGGCGCCAATCTGATCCATGCGATTCGGGCGAAGGACCCCACGGCCGAGTTCGTCGGCTACGGCGGACCGGTCATGGCGGCGGCCGGTTGTGATCTGCACACGGACCTGACGAAGCTGGCCGTGATGTGGTTTCTCCGCGCGATCCTCAACTTGCACAAGTTTCTGCACCTGGCCAGCATGGCCGATCGTTATTTTCGGCATCACAAGCCAGACGCCGTGGTGTTAATTGATTATCCCGGGTTCAACTGGTGGATTGCCCGTCGCGCCAAGGCGCACGGCATCCCGGTCTTTTATTTTGCCCCGCCGCAGATCTGGGCCTGGGCGAGCTGGCGCGTGAAAAAGATGCGCCGCTTCGTCGATCATGTGCTCTGCAGCATGCCGTTCGAGCAAACCTGGTTTCGCGACAATGGCTGCAACGCCACCTTTGTCGGGCATCCGTACTTCGACGAAGTCCGCGCGCAACGACTGGACCATGATTTTGTCGAGACGCAGCGCCGCCGCGCTGGCCGGCTGGTGACGCTGCTGCCTGGTTCGCGCACGCAGGAGGTCGAGCAGAACCTGCACTGGTTTCTAAAAGCCGCGGCGCTGGTGCGATCGCGCCAGCCTGACGCGCGGTTTGCCATCGCCGCGTTCAAACCTGGTCAGGCGGTGCTGGCCCGTCGCCTGGTAGCAGCATCGGAAATGCCGATCGATGTTTACGTGGGCCGCACGCCCGAATTGATTCACGTCGCCGAATGCTGCATGGCAGTCTCAGGTTCGGTCTCGTTGGAATTGCTGTATCAAACGCGGCCAACGGTGATTTTGTATTTCATCAATCGCTTTGCTTATTTCGTGCAAGGCTTTTTCCGGCGGGTGAAATACATCACGCTCGTGAACCTGCTTTCGACTGATCAACCGTTTGGCGACGACATGACCCCCTACAGCCCTCATCAGCCAGACGCCGAGCGGGTGTTGTTCCCTGAGTATCTGACCTGCGAAGATCCGACCGAGCGGCTGGCGCGGCATGTTGTGGAATGGCTGTCGGACGAAGAACGGCGGCAAGAACGGATCGCGGCGCTGGCCGAGTTGAAGGTGCGCGTAGCACACGGCGGGGCCTCGCGGAAAGCCGCCGATTACATTCTGGCCACGCTGGCCCCCAAGCTGGCCGTCTCGCCGCGGCCTCATTTTGAGCCTGGGATGACGGTCGCCAGCAGCGGCGGCTGGACACCAAGCGGGCGATAGCGGCCGGCGATCCGTGGTGGATTGTGTGCCACTGGCTCTGCCAGTGCTTTGCAGAATCACAGGGTCGGGAGGAGCACTGGCGGAGCCAGTGGCACACCACGTCCTGCCCGTTACATGGTCGCTAGCCTTGCGCGGCCGTCGCTCCCCTTGTACGATAGACGCTGCGCGAGTTTACGCGCAATGTTCGAGCGGCAATCGCGAATAGGTTCTTGGACACCGCAGGGGATTCTCTTGTTCTTCGCTGAACCACCACCGACCCAATATGACCTCCGCTTCATGGTCGGCAGCGTGCCGGTCCGTGTCCACCCGATGTTCTGGCTGGTGACCGTGCTGCTCGGCGCGACTGGCCAAACGCCCATCAACGTGCTCATTTGGGTCATTGCCGTCTTCGTCTCGATCCTGGTGCACGAGTTCGGCCACGTGTTCGCGTTCCGCTATTACGGCATTCACTCGCACGTTGTCTTGCAAGCCATGGGTGGCCTGGCCGTGCCCGACATGATGCTCAGCACGCGGCGGCGTCAGGATTGGATTTCCGAGGTGGTGATCGCCTTCGCGGGGCCGGCTGCCGGCTTCTTGTTTGCAGCGCTGGTTTGCGTTGCGGTGATCGCGGCCGGTGGTCAGATTCGGGAAGCGAGAGTTTTCGGTTGGATGCCGTTTCCGTACGCAGACGGGATTCACTCGCCCGAACTGTTTCAACTGGTTATGGACCTGCTGCAAATCAATATCTTTTGGGGTCTGATTAATCTACTGCCGATTTTTCCGCTGGATGGCGGGCGAATTTCAGCGGCGGTGCTCAGCGCCACGAATCCACAGGACGGCCGACGGCAAGCCTTCGTGCTCTCGGTTGTCGTAGCCATTGGTATGGCGATCCTGGTCTACGCTAAACTACAAGACACCTACATGGCGATCTTTTTTGCCTTCATGGCGTATACCAATTATCAGTTTCTGCAAGCAATGGGTGGTGGCCGAGGTGGTTACAGATGATCAGCGCAGACGCCACAACAAATGACCTGCCGTCGCGCCGAGTGATCTTGCTGGGCGCGAGCAACCTGACGCGCGGCATCTCAACCGTTGTAGACGCCTGCCATCGGTTGTGGGGCGGCCCGCTGGATTTGTTTGCGGCGCTCGGCCATGGCCGCTCGTACGGCGCCACCAGCCGCGTCATGGGGCGATCCCTGCCGGGAATTCTGCAGAGTGGACTGTGGGACGCCGTCCGCAGTCGCCCCGCAGCGCCAACCGCGGCGCTGGTGACGGACATCGGCAATGACCTGCTCTACGAAACCGACGTCAGCACCATCGCCCGCTGGGTGGAGCAGAGCCTCGACGCGCTGCTGGAACTCAACGCAAAGGTCGTGATGACGCGGCTGCCGATCGGCAATATCGATGGGCTCCCGGAATGGAAGTTCCGCATGCTGCGCCGGGTGATGTTCCCCAAGGGACGCCTGCCTCTATCAGCGATCGCCGAGCGCGCGCACGAATTGGACCAGCGATTGGTCGAGGCCGCGGCGGCTCGGCAGATTCAAACCGTTGTGTTGACGCCCGAGTGGTACGGCTTCGATCCGATCCACATCAAACCAAACTGCTGGCCGACGGCGTGGCATGAAATCCTACGCGGCTGGAGCGAAGCGGCAGAAACGCCGCAACCAACCTCGGGCGGCTGGGGCGTGAAACGCTGGCTGTATCTACAGTCGTTAGCGCCAGAGCGCCGGTCGTTCTTGGGAATTGAACGCTGCGCGAAGCAGCCCTGCGGAAAGCTGTCCGAGGGGACTGTGCTTTCGTATTACTGAGCGGCGCCACGTGGGCTTCTAGAATTTCGCCCGTGAGCCGTAGCCGCGCAGGCAGAGGAAGCCGATCAGCAGGACGAGGATCGAGAGCATCATCCAATCATGCACTCGGAAGTGCTGCGCGTATCGCAGGAAGTCGTTGTGCAGATGCCAGAAGGCTCTCATGATTGCGCCGCGCCGCGGTTTCGCTTCTTCGAGGATGTTTCAAAACCTGAATGCAGGGGGACAGTCCCCAGTGTTTCTTCGCTGCGCTGCAAAAAATGGGGACAGTCCCCGAGGTTTTGAAACAGCTTTTTAACGATCGCAAGGCAAGCCCCATTGGAATCGGAGGGACGCCGGGCCTGCGTGCATCAGAGCCGACGCAGAAAATATACGTCACGCCTAGCAAAACGATTTCGGGCTTTTCTGCCGGGTTTTCGGGCAAAAGTGACCGCTTTTGAAGAGCACTGGCAGAGCCAGTGGCACACGCGCGACCCACCAGAAAGAGCACTGGCAGTGCCAGTGGCACGCGCGACCCACCAGAATTGGTTAGCCGCCGATTTGGTACATCGCCCGGACTGGTTTGACGAATTCGAGCGTGTTGATGCCGTGGCCGGCCCGTTTGGCGCCAACGCACTCCTGCAGCAGCTCGGCCAGTTCTTCGTCGCTGCCGCCAGAACGCAGCAGGGCGCGAGCGTCCCATTCGACGGTCGAAAACAGGCAATTGCGAATCTGTCCTTCGGCCGTCAGCCGCAGACGGTTGCAGTCGCCACAAAACGGCTGCGTGACCGGGTTGATAAAGCCGACCACAGCGCCGGAATCTGCGAACTGGTAATCGGTCGCCGGCTGGCTGGCGTTCACCACTGGCAGTGGCGTTAGCGGCGCGATTTCCTCGGCGAGCACCCGGCGGATCTCTTCGCCACCTAGCACCTGCGCGTTATCCCAGTCGCCATCGGCGTCGAGCGGCATGAACTCGATGAAGCGCAGCTCGAAGCCATGCTGGCGGGCGAACCGCGCCAGCGGCACAATCTGCCCTTCGGTCATGCCGCGGATTGCCACGGCGTTGAGGCGGATGTTCTCAAAACCTACGCGCTGGGCTGTGAACAGACCGGCCAGAATGCGCTCGAACCCGTCGCGCCGCGCGATCAGCCGAAACGTTTCGGCGTCGAGCGCGTCGAGGCTGACGTTCAGCCGGCTCAGCCCAGCGGCTTTCAGCGCCTCGGCTTGCTCGGCCAGCAAAATGCCGTTGGTCGTCAGGGCCACCTCGGCAATGCCTGGAATCCGGACGATTCGGCCGACGAGCTGGTCAAGTTCCTGGCGGACCAGGGGCTCGCCGCCCGTCAGGCGAATCTTGTCGACGCCGAGCCTCGCGGCGACGCTGGCAAACCGCTCGATTTCTTCGAACGTAAGCAGTTCCGAGCGCGGCCGGAAACGGACATTCTCCGCCGGCATGCAGTAGAAGCAGCGGATGTTGCAGCGATCCGTGACGCTGATCCGCAGACTGTTATGCACGCGGCCGAAACTGTCGACCAAAGGACCGGCGATAGTGGCCGTGGAGCTCATACCTCTATCTTCCCTCAATCCTCGCAGCCGTGCAACTGATGCGAAGACGCGACATCTACTGATTCGCCTGCGGCGGCACGCCGGGATGGACCCATTCGGTGGCGCCGTCGGCCCAGTTTTCTTTTTTCCAGATCGGCACGACCTGCTTGAGCGTGTCGATCAGCCACTTTGCGGCTTCGAACGACGCGTCTCGATGTGCGGTGCTGACGGCGACCGCCACGCTGGCCTCGCCTAGTTCCAAATGCCCTAACCGGTGGACGATCGCGCACTCGATAATCGGCCACCGTGCGCGAGCTTGTGACTCCAAATCCTTTAGCTGTTTCTCGGCCATTTCCGGATAGCACTCGTAATCGAGCGCAATCGTCCGGCGCTCGCCGGTCATTTCTCGCACTGTCCCCAGGAACAGCACCACGGCGCCGGCCTGAGTCGAGCCGACTTTGCGGAGCAGGTCCGCTGTGTCGATTGGGTCTTGTGTCAGCTCGATCACGCGCTCGTACTCCTGATTACTACGCAACCGATTACAGCTCGATCTTGACTAGGTCGGCATGCCCACGCAAGCGTGAGCATGGCACCCTGCGCTTACCTGTGATCTCCGCTCTAACCGCCGCTGACCGGCGGAATGCAGGCGACATCCGCGCCTTCTTCAAGCAGCATCGCGTCATCAGCGTACTCGGCGCCGACGGAAAACATGGCCGCCCGGGCCAGCGGCGCCAGCGCCGGATATTGCGAAAACATTTCTGTGCGCAGCGCGGCGATCGTGCCGCCCTCGGGCAGAGTCACATCAATGACGTCTCGCCCGGCAAGTTGCCTGGCCGCGGCGAATAACCGTACGCGAACAATCATGTGACCACCAGCTCCTCGCTATGCGCCGTCAGTAGGCTGGCGACTTCCGGCATCACGCCATAGGCCAGCGCCAACAGCTTGAGCGGATGTATTGTGGGCTTGGTGGCGCCTTGTTCCATTTGCATTTTACAGGCAGAGCACTCCGTGGCGCCGGCCTGAAAGTCGCCATCGCGAATGGCCGAGATCAATCCCCAACCAGCGCGGAGGCTATTGCGATAATTCTTTTGTGCCAGCCCATACGTGCCGGCCATGCCAGAGCAACCTCGTTCGACGCGCTGCACGGCGAGGCCTGGAATGAGCCGCAACAGGTTCTCGCCCGGCGAGCCGCCGGATAACGCCTTCTGATGGCATGGCTGATGATAGCCGACTGACGCATTGATCGGCTTGAAGTCAAGCTGCAACTTGCCTGTCAGGTGAAGCTGCCAAAGAAAATGGCACGCTTCGCTGGTGTTCGTAGCCACGAGTTGCGTGTCGTCATCGTCCAATAGCAGCGGGTACTCTTGCGACAAGCAAAGCGCGGCCGAAGGTTCGCTGGCGACGATTGTGTAGCCTTGCCGCACGCTCTCGGCCAGGATTCGCACGTTGTCACTGGCCACTTTGCGGGCCGCTTCGATCGCGCCGCGCGAGACCATCGCCATGCCACTGGCACGTTGGTCCGGATGGACATAGACGGCGATCCCGTTGTGTTCGAGCACGGCGACCAGGGCCTCGCCCAACTGCGGATCATTAAAGTTGGCGTAGGTGTCGACAAAGTAGAGCACTTTGCGACCGCTGCGGCGACTCGCCTGCGTCCAGCGCTTGCGGGTGGCGCGGCGCATGAAATTGCGCGCGGCGAAACGTGGCAGCTTGCGACGCTGGGCAATGCCGAGCGCTTTCTCGATCACCCAACGGGCCGTGCGATTGCGAATCGCCCAATTGGCAAACGGGCTCAGCAGACCGCCCAGCGAGCCGAACAGATCGAGCTGCGAAAGCGCCCATTCGTGCAAGCCTTGCCCATTGAGCGCTACGTACTGCGCTTTGCCTTCGATCATCAATTTGGGAATATCGACGCCGGCCGGGCATTCCTGGCGACACATTTTGCAGTTCACGCAGAGATCGGCCACGGTTTTGAATTCATCGCTGGCCAACGTTGCCCGATCGAGTTGCCCGGTGAGCACGCCGCGAATCAGATTCGCCTTGGCGCGCGGCGAGGCTTCTTCGGACGGCGCAAACCGAAAGATCGGGCACATTCGCACGCTGGGGTCTTGGGCCCGGCAGGCGCCGCAACCGTTGCAGTTCGTGGCGACGTCGGCCATTTCGGCCAGGTCCCATTGCAGTTCGAGCGTAATCAATTTGGAAGCAGGCGCGACCGGCGCCTCGTCGGCGGTTTCGACCGGCGCGGCGGTGAGCGCTTCGGGCGGAAGGAGCGGACGCAAGTTCTGCGTCATCAGGTCGGCGTCAATGGCGACCGGAGCCGGATCTTCGAGAAACGGCGGCATCGGCGCCGGTCGAACGACGATCGCGTCGTTGATCACCTTGCCAGGATTGAACACGTTCCGGGGATCGAAAATCGCCTTCACATCGCGAAACACGGGGTACAACTCACCGTACTGGCGGCCGACGAATTGCGTGCGGCTCAGTCCGTCGCCATGCTCGCCGCTGATCGTGCCGCCGAAGCGGAAGACCGCTTCGTACAGATCGCTGGCCAACTGCGACATCGTGCGGACGTGTTCCGGATCGTTCAAGTCGAGGAAAGGACGAATGTGTAGTTGCCCGTGCCCGGCGTGGCCAAATAACGACGCCGTCACCTGGTGGCGCTTCAGCACGTTTTGCATTTCGACCAAATACTCGGCGAGCGCCGCCGGAGGAATCGCGATGTCTTCAACAATCGGAACGGCGCGCGTCGAACCACGGAGGCGGTAGAGAGTGGGGACAACCTTCTGCGCCAGGCGCCAGGCGAGGTCCATATCGTCACGACTAAACGCAGCGCGTGATTCGAACGCCAGCCGCTTGCGCCGCCGCACCCGATCAGTGAGTTGCCGCATGCGTTCGCGCAGTTCGAGCGGGTCGTCCCCTTCCAGTTCGACAAGTAGCAGTGCCTCGGCCGTGGCTGGGATCATCAAGTCGTAACGGACATCACTTTCCCGCGCCAGGCTCAAGTGGCGTCGATCCATCAGATCGCACGCGCAAGGACGGAATGGCAGAATCTCGTCGACCGCGCGGGCGGCGCTTTCTAGACGATCAAAGAAAAACAGCGTCGTCCCCAAATGCTTCGGCAGCGCGTGGGTGGTGACGGTCAATTCCGTAATCAGGGCCAGCGTGCCTTCGCTCCCAGACAGCAGGCGGGGAATATCGATCCAGTCGTCGCCGAGCACGTCTGCCAGTGCGTAGCCGGCGTGGTTTACCAGACTCTTGGGTTGATGCGTTTCGATCAGGTGGGCATTGGCGCGCAGCAATTCGACCAGACGATTGATCAGGTCGCGCTTGGCGGGATCGGCGTCGGCGCTGGCTCCATCGACGAGCGGCTCGCGGCCGACTTCCATCTCGGCGCCATCGGCCAAGACCAGCTTCAGCCTCAAGATGTTCGAGCGGGCCGAGCCGTAACGCAACCAGTGGCTGCCGGCGGCGTCGAGCGCGATCACGCTCCCCATCGTCGTGACGTTGCTCATTGCCGGGTCTGGCCCGAACAATCGACCCTGCGGCTTAAGGAACGCGTTCAGCCGTTCGTGGACGACGCCTGGCTGCACCCGCACCCAGTCGGCGCCCACATCCAGTATGCGGCGGAAGTGGCTGGAGAAATCGAGGACCAGCCCAGGCCCGAGCGATTCGCCAGCCAGCCCGGTGCCGGCGCCGCGAGCGTGGATGGGAATGGAATTCTCGCCGGCATATTTCACGCAGGCGGCCACGTCGGCGGCCGATCTTGGTCGCACGACGCCCAGCGGTTTGATCTGATACAGGCTAGCGTCACTGGCGTAGAGTTGCAGGAAGACGTCGTCGCAACGGATTTCCCCGGCGATCAAACCTCGTACGTCGTCCTGGATTCTCGTGCGCTGTTCGTCCATTGGATCCACTGGCAGCCGACTGGCGGCAGGGAGTGCTAACGCGGAGATTTGTGCGGCAGTCGTTAAGGTTCGTTCAACTGCCGGGTCGAAGGGGTCGCGAGCCGGGACGCGTTATTGTTTCAGTCGCGCGGCCTGCTGGCGGTAGCGTTCGTGCGTTTCCAGTTCGAACGGGCCATGCTCCTTTAGCGCGTCAGGCTGGCCGCGATACTCGGCGCGACAGCGATAACAGGCCACGCTCTCGCCGACGATTAAAAACAACGCCATGTCCGCCAGCGCCGACACGAACAGCACCGCGAACGTGAGATAGGTCTGATAAAAAAACCAGGTAACGCAGCTCAGGCTGAGTCCGCCGACAACGATCGCCAGCCCCAAACGCTGCGGAAAATCCTTTCGCGCAAACAAGTCGCCACTGCCGCACACCAGGCAGCGTTTTAGCTCGCCCTCGCTCCATGCGCCGTCGACCGCTGGGATGCTCTTCTGACAGTGGGGGCAAACGATCCCCTCGCCGCCAGGCAAAAGCTCGACCTTGGCAGATTGTTCACAGTGGGGACAGGCAAACGAAACGTTCATGCGTGCAACAATGCGTCGGAAGAAAGGACGTTGGCGGGAAAAACTTAGGCGACGAGGTGTTCCACTGCTGGCTTGTCCAGCAGTGAACCCAGGCGCCGAAATCGTGGCAGTTCGCCCCGACTTCTTATCATAAAGGATAGGCCGCCTCAGCGGACAGTAGCCCCGAGGCCAACTCTCCCAAGAACGTGGTAATCACCGCCACGTAGAGAATGCCGGTTGCGCTCTGTGTATTGGGGATTTTGAGGGTTTGCCAAGACATAACGGCCAGTAGGGCAGTTGCGATCAGCCCGGCGAGCCAGCGCACCCCCACAAAGAGCGACCAGCCGATTTTGCCGGGCGCCCCCACATGCGTCAGTTGCTCCTCAAGCCCCCAGCCGCACACCAGGGCTCTCAGCACGACGGCAACCAGCATCAACACGATCAGTCGCCGCAGCGGTTCCAAGGCCATGCCCGGGGCGTTCAGATACCAGTGGCCCAAGAGCATTGCCGCCATGGTGCTGCCTAACACAAGGCCGCCAGTTGGTGGATCGAGCCAACTAATCAGTCCGGCGGCCGACGCGCCGCCTTCGACCAATCCGCCGGCGGCCGTGGCAATCGAACTCGGGTCGGTCGCGCCAGCCAGCGGAACTGCGAGCCATGCGGCAAACAAGTCGGCCACGGCTACAAACGCGAGCGCCGCCATGCCGGGCGTTGGTTTCTCGTACAGCCAGCAGGCCGCGCCAATGTAGCTGGCCACGGCGGCAGAGACCGGCAACCAGATCGAAAGCGACGTCGCTCCGGCCGTGCCGACGACCAGCGCCACCAGCACGTTCAGACCGAGCAGCACATACAGGTTATTGCGGTAGTAGCCGCTGGTCACCTGGCGCGGCGAAACGAGCGTCATCGCGCCGGCCATGCCGAACGCCAACCGCAGCACGAATTGAATCAGGATCAGCACGGTTGAACGCCAGAGATCAAGTCAAATAGTCGCGCTCAAATGCTAACAAAGCAACTGCGCGTGAGTGGTAATTCAGCGAACGCGAGCGACTAGCGTCGGTCGCCGTAGATCAGCGTCATGATTTCCGAGCGGCTCGAAAGGTTCGAGCGGAAGATGCCACGCATGGCCGACGTAACGCAGACGCTTCCCGGCTTGCGGACGCCGCGCATCGTCATGCACGAGTGGCTGGCCTCGATCACGACGGCCACGCCCTTGGCGTCGAGCTCTTCGACCATCAGATCGGCGATCGTCTCGGTCATTCGCTCTTGCACCTGTGGACGCTTCGAGACGACTTCAACCACGCGGGCGATTTTGCTCAGGCCGAGCACGCGGCCGTTCGGCAGGTAACCGATGTGGGCCTTGCCCATGAACGGCAGCATGTGGTGTTCGCACATGCTGTTGAAACTGATGTCTTTGACCAGCACCACTTCGTCGTACTTCTCGGTGAAGACTTTGCGAAGGTGGGTGCGCGGATCTTCGTGCAG
>Ga0070665_100000209_pt1 | contig 101937 bp, 82 predicted proteins | sample KBSS13metaG_FD_65862 | JGI IMG/M metagenome (GOLD analysis project Ga0070665, IMG submission 65862) | Switchgrass rhizosphere microbial communities from Kellogg Biological Station, Michigan, USA - KBS S1-3 metaG | ecosystem: Host-associated > Plants > Roots > Rhizosphere > Soil ... | reverse complement strand
GTCGAGAACTGGCTGCGCGAGCTGATCAACGATCAGCCGATGGGCGTGGTGCTCAGTTGCTGGAATCGTCCGGTCGACTGGCAGATGCGTGTGCTAAAAGGCCTCAAGGCCGGCGGCGTACCGGTGGTGAGTTTCGGGCATTCGCGCGAGTTCAAGGAATTCGACACGGTTGAAAGCAACCACCAGGCCGGCACAGAGCAGTTGGTTCGATTCCTGGCCGAGCAAGGCAAGCGGCGCATCCTGCGGTTGTGGACGGTATCGAGTGAAGTGAGCTGGATTCACGCCCACGACCTGGGGTACGAAAAAGTCGTTCGCGAGCTCGGCCTCGAATGCATTCCCGCCACGCACATCGAAGGCCGCGTTGAACGTATTGACGACGACGAAGCCAACTTCCGCATGCGTTGCCGCCAGTTCGCCGGTTATTTGGCGGAGCATCTCCATCGCGAAAATCCGATCGACGCCATCCTCGTCGGCACCGACAGCGAAGCAATTCCGGTCTTGGCCGCTTGCCGATTGTTCGGGCGAACGAATATCGCTGTCGTCGGTTACGACAACTACTGGCAGTCTATTCCCGAGCGCAAGTGGGAGAGCGGCGTGCCGCTCGCCACGATCGACAAGAACAACCACGGCCTGGGCGAAGAGACGGTTGAACTGCTGCTGAAGCGCATCGACGGCCAACTGCCGCCGGAAGGCCAGAAGTGGTACATCGAGCAGCAAGTTGTGATCACCCCTGGCGCCGCTGTGGCGCCGCAAGTGGCAATTCGATCTGCTTAGCGAGGCGATTGATGAGGAATGAGGAGCGCCGTCGATACGGTTTCCTCGGCCGGACCGGTGGAGAGAAGATGAACCGACTGCGCATAAAAACCGGATTTACGCTCATCGAATTGCTGGTGGTGGTGGCCATCATTTCGGTTTTGGTTGCGCTGTTGTTCCCGGTGGCTCGCAAAGTTCGCCTGGCTGCGATGAACGTCGCTTGTCAAAGCAACATGCGGCAGATCGGAAGCGGCCTGGTAATTTATCAGAGCGCGTTCCGGCATCTGATGTTGGCCAATAACGACACGAGGCTCGGCGCCCAAAGCCATGCACGCACGACGGAATACCCGGCTGTCACGCCCGGGGGATGGACGCGGCTTGGATTACTCAATTCAACGGGCATTCTTCGAGGCACGCTAGGGCCTTATAACGCCAGCACTGTCTTTCTGTGCCCGATCTGGGAGGCAACCAATTACAGGCCTTCTCGCAATTCATGGACGGCTGCGACCGCTACCAGTCCGATTCACGTCGATTATTCGATGCGGATCCTTGAAAATCCGAACGACCGGCTGGATTCGATGAGCCTGATCGCCAAATCTCCGTACACCGCTGCGGTAAAGGTCGTGTGCAAAAATCGGGTAACCATTCTGAGCGATCGAGCCGACTCCAGCAGTGCCTCCGGCTATGACTATCATGCCGAATACGCCCAGGACGGCCGGGACGGATACAACTTTCTATTTAGCGATGGGTCCGTGGAACACCTCTCGCTCGACGCATTTTTGAAGGCTTACAATTCACCCTTGGTTTCGCCGACTGGGATTGTTTCGTTGCGAGAATTTTTTGGTAACGCAGACCGGCTTTTTGGGATCAACCAGTGAACATTGGATCCGGTCGTTACAGGCCTACCAAGGTCGCCGCGTCTATTTTATTCGGGCTGTCGCTATGTTTGGCGCTGGGATGTCAGGCTTCCCCGAGCGCGGAATCGCGTTCGCCGGTTCTTTCCTTCGTGGTCGTTAATCACGCTGTGACCGCGCCATTGTTGACTGCCGATCCGAACGATCCGGTCTGGGCGGGCGCGCCGCTCATTCACGGATTTTCACTCTCGTTAGGCTCGCCTCCTAAAGATCAGGTCTTGCCTACCGACGTTCGCTTGTTGTGGGACAAGGATCGACTGTACGTCCGCTTTACCTGTCTCGGCCCTAAGCCTGAGTCGCCATTCGGGAATACACACGACGGAAAACACTATCAAGGCGATGCCGTTGAAGTTTTCATCGATCCCGTCGGTGACGGCAGACAATATTTTGAATTCCAACACTCTGCCGCCGGCGGGCTGCTCGATCAGAACACGACGCTGACCGCCGATGCGGAGTCGGACGCGAAAGGACGGCTCGTGCAACGAGTTCTGCAGCGCGATTACTGGCCGAATCTCAGTTACGACATGGCTGACGTGAAAGTCGTCGATTCCGTGACGCCGGCGGGCGAGCAGTTCATGTGGATCGCCGACTTTTCGTTTCCGGCTTTGGGCGTGCTGAAGCGCACCGGCAAAACCACGTTCGAACCGATGACCCTGCGGTTGAACCTGATGCGTTATCACTGGACCGGGCCGATCGAGCAGGCGGATCGCAAGCTGATCGCGACAAACTGGTCGCCGGTGACGTGGGGATGTCCACACCAATCGCCAGCGGCGATGGGCACCATTGAACTGGTCAACAAACCGCAGCCGACCCGGTAAATGTGACAGACGAATCTCGTAGCAACGCAACAAACTCGGCCTTCTCTGCTGAACAATCAGGCCCGAGCGAAAGGCAACAATGAGCTGGAAACGATTTGCCGCTTTAGCGGTGCTGGGCCTTTGTCTCACTGTCTCGCATCGTGCCCGCGGCGATGAAGAGACGACGCAGCCGTCAGCGCTCACGCCTTTCGGTAATGGCGTGACCATGCCCAAGCGGCAGGTGAAGGTCGACACCGGAAAGCTGCTCGAGATCGACTGCCTTTCGCCAGCGCGTGCGAAGCTGTGGGTTGCCGAAAGTCCAAAGGCGGGGCAAACCGATCCTCCCTTCACGATCGAACAGGCCGACGGCGACGGCGTGCTGAAACTTTCCACCGGCGCGATGGAGCGCGCCCGTACCACCGTGCGAGTCCTGCTGCCCGGTGACGGGCCTGCCAACGGCGCGGTCTGGAGCAAGAGCCAGGCGACGTACATCGCCTTCGACTGCAAGGCCGACAAGCCGGTAGACCTGACGTTCCATCTCCTGCAGCGCGGCAAGACGGCCGGCACGTTTCAAACCGGGTTTTCCGCCAAGGAAGGAAATTGGCGACACGTCATTCTGCCGATCGCGGAATTCAAACTGAAAAGTTTTAGTGCCATTGCGGGCCTCGGCGTACGCGTCGCGTCGGCCGACAGCGATGCTGAAGTCTCGTTCAAGAACTTCAGCGTGGGCGGCGTGGCGTTTACCGATGACTCGTGGAAGAGCCACCGTCTGTCGATCAGCCTCAATGGTGACTGGCACTTCGCTACTGATTCGGGCGATCAGGGCATGAAGGAAAATTGGTTTGATGACAAGTTTGATGACGCCAAGTGGCAGACGCTAAAGTCCGGCCTCTCCTGGCAGCAGCAGGGGATCAACCACGCCGGGTACGGCTGGTACCGGCAGAAGATCTTTGTGCCGAAGGAATGTGCCGGCACGCCGATCACGCTCAACCTCGTGCCGATTCCCGCTGACGATGACACGTGGTTCAACGGCGTGCGCATCGGCGGCTTTAACGGCGAGTACAAGTACAACAACTGGATCACCCGCAGCTACACCGTCCCCGCCTCGCTCATCCGCTACGGCGACACCAACACGATCGCCATCCGAATCTGGGGCGGGAACATCACGTTCATCGGCAACAACAGTGGGCTGATCAAAGGCCCACTGACGGCCGACCTTGATCCCTACCGTATGCAGCTCCGCGACGTCGGCGGCCAGGCGGTCCCTGCTGAATTGTACGACTTGAGCGACGCCCGACAGGGCAAGCCGTTTGAGATCGTCCTTCCGTTCCCGGCCGACGTGGCTAAGGAACCGGGCTCACAGCTCGGCTATCGCATTGCGGACATGGTGGGCACGGAAATCAAATCGGGCAAAGTCCCGCTGGCTGCGGGAGCAGAGGGCGTCGTGCAGGCGGTCATTGGGATTGATCGCGACACCGCGCAGACGATCTACCTGCGCGGCCGGTTCCGAGTGAGCCTGGTGATCGAGAACGCCGCCGGCGCTATGGTTTACTCCGGCACGCGCGACGGGGATCATCTGTCATTCTTCAAGCGAGAAAATACCGCGCTCCCGGCATTGCCCGAGCAAATCGACGACACGTCGTACGGTAAGCTGAAACTAGTCGACGAGATCGACTGCGCCACCGCGACAATCGACGATCCGCATCCTTACACGCAAAGCGGCTTCAATCACGATCAGGACCGCATGCCACCCGGCTCGCCGGTCGATGTGAAAGTGACTGAAATCCTGGGCAAGAAGGCCCGCGAAAGCGACTACGGCTGGTTCGCCTATCGCATCGGCCGCGGCAAGCTGAAGCCGCATACAACGTACTTGGTGCGAATCGAGTATCCCGAGGACAAGCCGCGTTTCGTGCCGATCGAACTGCAGACCGGCCAAAACTACATGGATGTCGGCTACAAGAACGGCGTGGGTGCCGACGATCCGTACGACAACTGGCCGCTGAGCAAATCGTGGCAGTGGTACGACGTGATCGTGCCGCTCGACGACAACACCGTCGGCACCGGCGGCGCGCAGACTGGTCCGTCGGAAAACGGGTTCTGGCTCTATTTCATGAATAAGCTGAAGCCCGGGCAGTACTACTCGATGTGGTCCGGCGGGCCGGCGATCGGGCGGATTCGGCTTTATGAAATCGATCCGGTGAAGAACGCCCCGGCGATCAACAAGCCAAAAGATCTGCCGCAGCGCGTGCTTTCATTCGACTGGGAGCGCGGCGCCGATCACGCACCGGCTGACTTTGTGCAGTATGCGAAGCTGATGGGCTACAACGGCATCTCGCCAATCATGCTCAAGTGGTATTTCGCCAACTACACCGATCCGCTGAACGGCTACACCAGCGTCACCATTGACGATCACGATTACTGGGCGACGAAGGAATACGACCCCACATCAGGGGAGAAGGCGACCTCGCCCGTTCCGCAGAACAAATCGCAGCACACGCGCTATCTCGAAGCAACCAAGCAGTATGGGCTGAACTACATCCCGCGCTTCGAGTGGGGCGGCTCGCAGGATCTCCCGAAGGAAGCCTACGCCATAGACGTGAACGGCCAACCGGCCAAGCCGAATCGCTTTGCACCTTGGTGTGCCAATCTGCTTCACCCGGCGACGTGGGACGATCTGAAAAAGTTCATGGACCACATGGTCAAACCGTACGTGCAGGATAATCCGCAGCTCACCGGGGCGCTGTGGCGTATCCGTTGCGACCGCATGCCGATCAGCTACGGCCCGGCCGACATCAAGATGTTCAGCGATGAGACCAACACGCCCATGCCGCCCGGTGCTGACGCCCAGCATGCCGCGTGGGCCGCGGGCGAGATGCGAACGAAATACGACGAGTGGTGGCACCAGAAGCGCGAGGCGTTTCATGCCAAGCTGGTCAATCTGCTTAAGAGCTATCGCTCCGATCTCACGCTGTACTACTACAACTGGGACCCCGACAAGTTCGGCCTGATCTATCCGGACATCACCGCGTGGGGCTTCGTTGCCAACGTGGTGAAGGCCGGCCCTGAAGGCGGCCGCGCCGCGTACGTAAAAGAGCGGGAGGCCCGTAAGAAACTCACCGCGGCCGACTACATTCACGTGCTGCACACCGGCGACTTCGGCGAATCCAGCAAGGGCATCAACCGGGCCGACTACGGCATTCGTCCGGAGTTGTACAAAGACCTGAAGGGCATCGAGCTGTTCTGCCCGGCTAACTACCTATGCTATGCGGACAAGCCGGAATACCTCAACTACTTCCAAACCGCCGACGGCCTGGCCGTCAGCAACGTGGTGTCGTACGACGAGATCGGCGCCCGCTCGATCAACCCCAAGTACGAAGGCAACATGATGACCCCCGGCGGCCCTGCGTTCAGCATGGCGCTGGAGTTGCTTTCCTACTTCCACGGCGACGCGCGGACGCTCAACTACACCGTCTACACCTACGGCCGCGGATTCGCTGATGCCCATCGCCGCTTCGCCCAGGCGTTCTTGGCCTTGCCGGCGATTCCCGGCACGGTGATCGATCAGCCGGACAAAGATTTGAAGGTGCGAACGTACGCCTCGCCGAACGGAACGTACCTCGGCGTGGCGTACAAGGGTTACGCCGGGAACAAGCTCACGATCAATGTGCCCGGCGTGAAGGCCGGCGCGACGCTGAAGAATCTCGTGACTAACGAAACCGTCCCGGCCACCATCGCGAATGGCGAACTTCAGTTTGAATTGCAGTCCGGCCCGATGGAGTTGAACGCGTACGTCATTCAGTAGAGCGATCATGACCATGCAGGCGAACACCACGACGGCCAAGCCAGTCGGGCTCTACGACGAGTCCTACGACGCCGAGGCGTGCATGATTCGCGTGCCGTTCCAAAGTCCCGGCTATCACTCGCGCGTGGCGAACGGGACGATGGTTCATCCGACGAACCCGTCACTGCTGTACGCGTTGGAGTTAGTCGGTCGGAACGACCCGTCGTGCGACGAGCGGGCCGGATTAATCATCCGAAAAGTCATTGCCCTGCAGGATCAGGACCCGATCAACAAAACCTACGGCATCTGGCCGTGGCTGCTGGAGGAGCCGATCTCGGCGATGGCGCCGCCGGATTGGAACTGGGCGGATTTCTGCGGGTTTCGGCTGGCGTCGATTTTGGTGAAGGCGGCGAACCGGTTCGACCCCGATCTCGTCAAGGCGATGCGCGAATCCCTCTCCCACGCGGCTGAGTGCATCTATCGCCGCAACGTCGGCACACACTACACCAACATCTGCGTCATGGGCGGAATCGTCACGACCCTCGCGGGCGAAATCCTGAACGACCCACGCATGCTCGCGTACGGCCGGCGTCGACTGGCTGAAGTGGTGACAGACCACGAAAGAATCGGCAGCTTCAATGAATACAATAGCCCGACGTACACCAAGGTCGTGTTGTGGGACTGCGAGGAGGCGCTCGGTTGCCTGAAAGACAAAGCTGCACGGGAATCGGTCGAATACATTTTCCGCCAGACGTGGAAAGTCATCGCCGATCATTTCCATCCCGCCACGGGTCAGTGGGCCGGGCCGCATAGTCGCGATTACACGTCGTTCATGACGCAGGAAATGTCGCAGTACATCGCGTTCAAGACCGGCGTGCGCGTGAAGACGCACCCGCTGGCGACGGCGACGACGAAAGTCTCGCCGCTGGTGGGTTGGATCACGGAGCCGAACAATAGGGACGACCAAACCAAGCCGGCCGTCCGTTCGTCCACGATGTTTGCTGCTGAAGCCGCCGTTTGTCCGCCGGAATTCGTGGAGCGGTTCCGCCGGCTACCCGCGCCCGAATTTGAAATCACCGAGCAATACTTCGCGCCAAGGCCGCCATATCCGGCGACGCGCGGCACGACATGGACGCATGAGGAGATCTGTCTGGGATCGGTGAACCGCGACTTCTTCATGGACCAGCGACGGGCCGTCCTCGCGTTTTGGAACGATGCTCACGACACGCCAGTTGTCCTGCGGCTGCGGTTCATGCACGACGGCCGCGAATTTTCGTCGGCCTGCTCGGTCAACGCCCAGCGCGGCGGCAGCGTCCTGAGCGCCGTGCATCTGCTGCTGGGACAGGGGGATTTTCATCCGTCCCTGGATGTTCCGCCCAACAACACGTTCGAGGCCGAGGATTTTCGACTGCGGTACGAGCTCTGTGGCAAGGACATCGAAGCGTTGGAGCTGGACGGAGGCGTTTTTTCTCTGTCGGCCGGAAACTGGTCGGCATTGATCTCGCCCGCGCGTTCCACGTTTGCCGGCCATCCAGTGACATGGACCCTCTCTCGGGGCGACGGCTGGGCCGCGATCGACGGCGTGTGTTACCAGGGCCCGAGGATCGCGTTCCCGTTTCACGAACTGCCGCCGGTTACCTTGGCGGCAGCATTAACGCTTCAACGGCGAGGACGTTCCTCAACGGCTGTTCCAGCGGTGCACATGCAGCCGGGTGAAACAAGCAATCAATTCCAGTTCGGCGATCTGAAAGTATCTGTACCCTCCCGAGCCGTGCCGATGTTCGGCTGAACGAAAGACGAGCCCATCATGACTATCAAGCATTTGCATCTGCGATTGATCGGCACGGCCGCGGTCCTGCTGGGTTGCGCCCTGACTGCGTCGGCAAAAGTGAAACTGCCCACGATCTTCAGCGATCACATGGTGCTGCAGGCCGGCGTACCCGTGCCGGTGTGGGGCACGGCCGAGGGGAACGAAAAGGTGACCGTCACCATCGCCGGCCAGACGAAATCCGCAACGGCCGGCAAAGGCGACGGCAAATGGCAGGTGACACTCGACCCGATCACCGCCGGTAGCAAGCCGCTCACGCTCACCGTGCAGGGCGAGAACACCCTCACCGCCAAAGACGTGCTGATCGGCGAAGTATGGCTCTGCTCCGGCCAATCGAACATGGTGCTGCCGCTCACGAAGGTGAACGACGCCGAACGCGAAGTGAAGGAGGGGAACTGGCCGCAGATCCGCATGTTCACCACGAAGTGGGTGATCTGCAGTCCGGAAACCGTCGGCAGCTTCTCGGCCGTCGCGTATTTCTTCTCGAGGGAGATTCACAAGGGCACCGGCCTACCCGTCGGCGCGATCAACCGCGCAGCCGGAGGGACGCCGATCGAATTGTGGACGAACCTCGACGTGCAGAAGCAGGTGCCGGAGCTGAAGCCGATCCTCGACGCGTTCGACGCGCCCAAGGCGGAATCGACGGATCCCGCCCAGGCGGAGATCGATAAAAAGCAGGCCGCCGAAGTCGAAGGGAAAAACGCCGCCGGAACTCAAAAAAAATCGCCCGGCTATCTGTTTGAAGACCGCATCGTCCCCCTCGTGCCCTACGCCATCCGCGGCGTGGTGTGGTATCAGGGCGAAGCCAATTCGTACACGGTCAACGCGCCGCTTTACGGCCGGCAGCTTGCACTGATGATCGGCGATTGGCGAAAACGATGGGGCTACGATTTCGCATTCCTCACCGTGCAGTTGCCGGAACTCGGCGGCCCGCAGAAGGAGCCGGTGGAAGATTCCGGCCGCGCGTGGGTGCGCGAGGGCGTGCTGCAATCACTCTCGCTGCCGAACGTGGGGATGGCTGTCACCCTCGGCACGGGCGAAGAAAAAAATAATCACCCCAAGAACAAGCAGGACGTCGGGCGGCGCCTGGGCATGTGGGCACTGAACACGGTGTACGGAAAGAAAGAGATCGCGTCATCAGGGCCGCTGGTTGCGAGTCACAAAATCGCGGGCGACAAAATCGTCATCACGTTCACGCACACCGATGGGGGCTTGGTCGCCAAAGGCGGCAAGGTGAAAGCACTCGCCATCGCCGGTGCCGATCACAAGTGGGCGTGGGCCGAGTCGAAAATCGACGGCGACACGTTGACGGTGTGGAACGCCGACGTGAAAGACCCCGCGGCGGTTCGGTACGCGTGGGCGGGTAATCCGGCCGAGGCGAATCTCTTCAACGGCGCCGGCCTGCCGGCATCGCAGTTCCGCACCGATGATTGGCCTGCGGGAAAATAGGTCTTTCTTCTGATCGTGTGAGACGCCTATGGCAATCCATCGCATTCCGTCGGAGCGATCCACCTATACCGACGCTGCCACCGGCGCCACCGTTACGCAATGGACGAGCGCCGAGTGCACGAATCAACATCTCTACTTCACCAGCTACAGCGTGACCGACGACGACCGCTGGCTGACGATCATCTCCGACCGAGACGGTCATCCGAACCTGTACGCCATCGATCGCCGCGACGGCACGATGCGCCGGCTGAGCGACAATCGCAGCGGCCTGCTGCGAAGCTACGTCTATTCGCAGGGCGGGCTCAAAGGGTTCAGCAAGGTGTCGCCGTGTCTTGATCCAAGCCATAACCGGATTTTTTACGTGCGCGATGACGTGGTGTATTCGGTCGATCTGGACGACGCCGAATCGCACGAGCGAAAGTTGTGCGAGCTGCCGGCCGGCTGGTTCGGGGCGTTTACGCACATTTCGCCGGATGGCAAAACGTTCTGCGTGCCTTGCACCGATCCGCGGGCATTTGGCGAAGAGAAGACGCAGTGGGAACAGCTCCGCACGGTGCCCGAGCGGATGCGAAAGGCCGGCCTCGTTTCGCAGATTTACCTGATCGATACCGAGACCGGCGCGTCGCGAATCGCGGCCGAGGTGCCGTTCTGGGTGACTCACGTGCAGTTTGATCCGGCCGGTACGGGGCGAATCGTGTTCAATCTGGAAGGCCACGACACCACCGGCACGCCACTGCGGAATCGCATCTGGTGTCTCGAGCCGAACGGCACGTATCGACCGATCTCGCCGGAGCCGCCGGGCGAATGGCGATCGCACGAGAACTGGTCGCCAGACGGAAAGAGTATCGTCTACCACGGCGCCCGCGACGGCCGCGCCTTTGTGGCGGCACGGAAGTGGGACGGCGAGCTTGTCAGTGAAACGAGTCTCGATGGCATCGAATTCTGGCACGCCACCGCGGCGCTGGACGGCCGGCGCAAGTTCGTCGATCGGCGAGATGGAATGATTTCAATTCTCGATCCTAAAACGCGCGAGCTGATCGATCTTTGTCGTCACGATACGACGTACGAGAACCAGGACGCCCACGCGCATCCCATCACGACGCCGCGCGGCCGCGGCGTGATTTTCACGTCAAACCGCAGCGGGCATTGCCAGGTGTATGAAGTGCCGGTGCCGAAAAGTTCATCAATATGAAGTGTCATCCTGAGCGTACTCGCGAAGGATCTGGCATCAATCGGCGGTGGACGCAGATCCTTCGCGAATACGCTCAGGATGACGACCTCCTCCAATGGCGTGGTAGGTGCGGCGGAGCGTCGCCAAAAGTGACACACACAAAAACGTAAATCCGGAAAAAGTGATCGCTTTATTTCGCAGAAATCAGCGCTTTTGCGCCGGCGGTGCGCGCCTGACGATGCGCCGGCGAGCGACGCGAGCCTTCATCGGTTATCGCGACACGCCGGCCTTGGCGTAGATTTCGTCGATCAGCTCATCCACCTTCGTCGCCTGCTCGGCCGTTGCGAGCGGGGCGTTTTCGCCGGCGAGCGCCTTGGCGATCATCTGGTATTCGGTCATGAAGTAATCGACCGGGCCGGGATTGTACGTTTCGCGTGTGCGGCTCGGCTCGTGCCACAAATCGGCGATGGAGGCCTCGCTGTCAGACCGGTCCCACCAGTTGCCCATGAGGCGAGCGAAGCCTTCATCGCCACGGAGTTCGAGGACTTCGTCCCAGCCGTTGTCGCGCGGGCCGATGCCGGTGAGGGGGAGCCAGCCGCACTCGATGGTGACGGTGGCGCCGTTTTCCATCTCCACCAGCGCGTGGGCGGCGGTGTCGACCTGCGGGCAATCGGGGCGGTACTGGATTCGCCCGGCCAGCACGCGCTTCACCGGGCCGGCGACGTGCAGGAGCAAATCGAGGTAATGGCTGCCGGCGTTGGTGAGCGCGCCGTCGCGGGAAACGTTCGGCTTCTCGGCGATTCCCTTGGCCACGCTCTGCCAGACGTTGGTGGGGAACGGATGGTAGACGCGAACGAGGCCGCTGCGCATCGTGCCGACCCTTTTTGCCATCTCGGCGAAGCGGATGATCGCCGGGTGCGAACGCTTCATGTAGCCAACGAAGAACGGCTTGCCGGACTTTTTCACCAGCTCCACCAACTCGTGCGATTGGGCGGCGTTGCGGGTGAGCGGCTTTTCGCACAGCAGCGGCAGGCCGCTCGGCAGCGCGGCCTTTACAACGTCGTAGTGATAGTTGTTTGGCACGGCGATCGTCACCAAGTCGAGCTTTTGCTTCAGCAGTTCGGCCGTGTCGCCGGTGTGAGCGCAATTCCACGCTGCGCCGAATTCGGCGGCGAGCTTGACGTTCGGATCGGACACGATGGCCAGGTCGTAACCGGCGGCCTTGATCGCCTTGGCGTGCAGTCTGGTGATGTACCCGGCGCCGATGATTCCGATCTTCATGTGCGATGCTTTCTAGATCTAGTTGTTACACGTGACGACGACTTTGGCGACCGATCCCTTGTCGTCGCGACAAGCTTCCATGGCCGTGCCGATCTGGTCGAGCTTGTAGCGGTGGGAGATCAATTCTTCACTCGGGATGACGCCGGCCTTCAGCAATTTCAGCACGGTGGGGTAATACACCGCCGGGCTGGCGAAGCTCGATCGCAGTTGCAGCTTGCGGACGTGAAAGTCGTTCGCGTTGAAGGTGACGTTCCCGTCGCCGGTGCCGAAGCCGATGTAGGTGAGCGTGCCGCCGTACGCGAGCAGCGAAAGGCTCGGCGGCAGGTGCTGCACTGGGGCGGTCAGCAGCACGTGTTGGAACTGCTTGTGCAGGTCCTTCAGTCCGTCGATCGGCCCGTCGTGGGCGATGATTTCGCAGCCGAGCTTCGCGGCGACATCGAGGCGTTTTTTGCTGTGGGCGTGTCCGACGCAGACGACGCGGACGGCGCCCGCATGGCGGGCGATCGCCGCCGCCATCAGGCCGATCGGACCGGGGCCGACGAGGCAGACTGTATCGCCGAGCTGGATGTTGGCGACCTTGATCATGTCGACCGCGACGCCGCCCGGCTCGGCAAGGCACGCGGCTTCAGGCGAGAGGCCGTCGTACGACACGATGCAAGCCGTCGGCGCGAGCATGTACTGGCTGAAGCCCATCGCGGGCTGGCTCCAGAAATTCGGCGCTTTGTTGCAGAGATCGACCCGCCCGTCACGGCACAAATCGCATGTGCCGCAGAAGCTGGAGGATTCGAGCACGACGGTCGTACCAACTTTCAGCCGCGATTCACCATGGCCGACCGCGTGAATGGTGCCGGCCACCTCGTGTCCGAACGGCTGCCACTTCTGGGCTTTGATCGCGGTGGAAAGATCAGTCCCGCAAATGCCGCACGCAGCGATCTTCACCAGTGCGAAACCGACCGGCGGATCGGGCAGTTCAATGTCGCGCAGTTCAAACTTCCACGGCGAATTCAGATAGGCGCTGCGTGTTTTGATCATGGCTGTAGTTTAACTTTATTTGCGTTTCTGAATCAGTTCGATCGCCTTGGCGGCAAACCGCTCGCCGAGCTTTTGAACGCCGGGCCCGTCGTAGTGGAGGCCGTCGTTTTTGCCGTTCAAGTCGTCGGTGTCGACCCATTCGGCGTGCTCGGTCGATTCTGCAAACTTCACCTGCGCTTCACGAATGGTCATCCATCCCGGCAGAAGTTCGGTTTCCTTGTTGCCGTTGTCACTCAGCCGACCGATGACGACGTCGACGTCGTCGCGGCCGAGGTCTTTGCTCAATTGAGCAACAAGGCCCTTAAGCGATTCGCCATAGATGTCGGCGGTCGACTGTTTCTTCGCATCGGCTTCGCCTTGCATCCATACGAAGGTGACGCTCGCGGGTGCGGCTTTGTCTTTAGTGGCTTTGGCGACTTCCTTCATCAGGTCGTCGTAGATGTAGCCGAGCGGCTTGGGCTTGGTGATCTTGAGGTCGGCCGGCGTTTTCCAGCCCTTGTACCAGAAGCGAATCGGCTGCCCGCTCTCGGCGTGCTTCACGACGATCACCTCGTCATCCGGAAACGCCTTCGACACAACGGGCGTAAACGATTTGTCTTCCTTCAGGCCGACCATGTTCGATTGGCCGGATAGGATGAACAGCCGCACTTTCTTCGCCGGCGCCTCAGCCCAGCACGGCGAAAGGAGCGTCGACACGAAAAGCAGGATGATCGCGAGTTTGATTGTCATAGTGAGAACTTCGCTGGAAGACTACCGCATGTTCTTCATCTCAAATTTTTCGCCGGCGAGGGCCCGCTTCACGAACACGCCCCAGTACGCGGTGGGCGTGTAGTTCCAATCGGTAATAACCATCGGCCCGCAGCGCGGATGGAAGCTGAACGCGGTCCAGTTGAGTTTGTGCTTCTGGATCAATCCGATCATATCGATCGGCCACGGCGAATCGGGGCCGAGGACTTTTTCGTAGCGTTCGTCTTCGTTGATGAATTTGAAATCGTCCCACGAGTTGATGTTGCCGACTTCGCCGATGAAGACCGGGTACTTGGCAGCCACGTCGAGGAAGTTTTCCTGCCAGTCCTTTTTCCATGGATAGATGTGCGTGGAGTACATGATGCCGTTCGCATTTGGTACGTCCTGCAGGGCGTAGCCTTTCAGCACGCCGGAGATGTTGAAGCTCCAGTTCAATCCGCCGGCGATGATGAGGTTCTTTGCGCCGGTGGAGCGGATGGCGTCGACGAGCGCCTGCATGCCGATGGAGGTTTCCTCGTCTTGGACTTCGTTGTTTTCCTTGGCGCCCGCCTTCACGGGCACGCCGTCTTTAATGTTGCCGCCGTAGCGCCAGACTTTCCAGGAGATGTCGTGCGGCTCGTTGAAGAGTTCGAAGACGACGGTGGGGTTGTCCTTGTAGCGAATGGCAGCGTCTTTCCAGAAATCCGCATGCACCTGCGTGGGAAAGCCGAAGCGGTGAAGGTCGAGAATCAGGTATGCGCCGCGGGCCGCGCAATCTTCAACGGCCTGGTCGACGATCTTGCGGTAACCCTTGCCGTTGTCGCCCTTCTTCTGCCACTTGCCCCAGCCGAACCAGAAGTCTTCTTTGATCGGCAGGCGGATGGAGTTGGCGTGCCACTGATCGATCGCGACTGGAATCGACTGAGCGATGTGCTCGCCGCCGGCGCTCCACTCCATGCTGTCGACGCACAGGCCCTGCAGCCACACCTGCTTGCCGTCGGGGGTTTGAAGCTGGTTGCCCGCGACGTGCAGCGGCGGCGCCTGGTGCGCGGCCTGCGTGGTCGGCACGGTGACCGAGGGTTCCTGCGGCGGCGGTGGCGGGAGCTTGTCGGCAGTGGTGGGCGTGATCTCAAGCACGGAGATATCGAGTTGCCCGCTGGCGACATTAAAGAGGCAGGGCATGACGACGAGCATGTCGGCCTTCTCAGGTACCGCGAAGACGACGCGCTTGTCGACCCAGTCGGTGGTGCCTTTGAAGTTGGGCGCGGGGGCGCTGCCCTTCACCTTTTTCCGATCGCTGGTGACCCAGTTCATCATGACCCGTCCGTCGAACCATTTCTGCTCGCCGACCTTCAGATCTTTGGCGCGAGCGCGGATGTGAATCTCTAACGCAGCTGGGTGCGGCTTGGGCAGCACGACCTCGCGGTACGCCATCACCATCTTGCCCGCTTCGGCCTGCGTAAAGCGGAGGAAGCGAACGTCGCCTTCCTTCTCAAAGGTAATGCCGTCCTTGATCGGCCAGCCTTTGGGTTTGCCGTCTTCGGTGAGCTCGGAAAAATCGCTGTTTGAAAGCAGTGACGTGGCCGCGGGCTCGGTGGCGGGCGCGGTGGCCGGTGCGTCGTCGGCGATCGCTCGAAGGCCGATCAGCAACAGGGCGAACATCACGAGCGCGAAGCATTTTAGTGTCTTCATATGAACCCTCTTCAGTTTTGGCATTCATCCGCCTGGCAGGTAGTGAAATACCGGTACGATTACCGGTGTCTAGCATCATACCGTCAAGAGGCGTTTTTGTTGCACACTGTACCATGTGGCCAAGCCGGTCCATTTGCTAAGCGATTGTCCAGCTGCCGTCGCGTTCCTCGTCGTGCGTGAGTATTATGGCTCTGTACTGTCGCCTAAGACTATTTGATTTCCGATCATTCGCATTCGTAAAACGATTATGCCGACCGATATCACTTTGCCCCCTGCAGAGACGCTCGTACGCGGTGTAGGCACGCGCGATTGGCTCGTCGATCGTAAATCCTGCCCGCCGCTGGGTCGACACGGGATCGAGGCGGCGGGGTTTACGGATCTTGGGCCGGGCTACGAGATGATTAGGCCGGAACCGTACTTCGCGAACATCGTCGTCTGCTGCGAAGGCACGCCGGACGTGCTGATCGACGGCAAGTGGGTGCCGGCCAAGGCAGGGACGGTCCTGGTCGCACCGCGCGGCGTGCCGCATGGAGTTCGATCACCCGCGGCGCACGCGACGACGTCCTGGGTCGCGTACGACACCTCGGCCGTGAAGAGTCCACGGCACGGATGGGACGCGGGGCGCAGCCGGCTCACGGGCGTGAAGGACCACAGGCCACTTTTGTGGGCGCTGCAAGGTCTCTACACCGAAGCCACCGGGCCGAAGGACGCCCAAGCGATGGAGCACTGGACGGACCTGATCGTCTTCTCGGCCGGTCGGCTGGTCGACGAGCATCGTGCAGACAACGCCGCCGCGCTCAGGCCCGCGTGGGAAACCGTCGACGCCGATCTCGGCCAACCATGGACGGCCGAGTCGATCGCGGAGCTGGCGAATCTCAGTCCGTCGCACTTTCGAAGACTCTGCCGACAGCAGCTCGGGCGATCCCCCGCGCAACAGTTGGCACATCTCCGCATGCAGCGTGCCGCCGCGCTGCTCACGACTACGCCTCACAAACTCACCGCGATCGCGACGGCGGTGGGATATGAAAACACGTTCGCGTTCTCCGTCGCGTTCAAGCGATGGAGCGGCCAGGCCCCGGCCTACTATCGCGCAGCGACCAACGCAGCCCGCGCACACTAGGAGCTGCCCCGCAATAGACTCCATCGCGCAGTTGTCATCCTGAGCGTACTCGCGAAGGATCTGGCATCGAACGACGGTTGACGCAGATCCTTCGCGAGTACGCTCAGGATGACGAGCCTTGATCTTCTCGACTTCTCAAACACGCACTGAGGATGACAGGTGAGCGGCTGACGATTGAATGATCTGCATCGTTTGTCGCACGGATATTCTTATTTTTTCCTTGCCTTTGTAAAAATCTGTGGAATACTTCATGGAGGTTCGGCGTTATGCCGAAGAGAGAACTGCTATGTCGATTGATAGATTTAAATATTGCAGCGAATTAACCGAGCGAGCCGCCTGGCATATGCCAAGCGTCACCGCGCAAGGTAATTTGCGATCCACGATATAACTCCCTCGCCTCGCGGCCGGGAGTTCTTCCCGGCTACTAAGATCCGTTTTCTTGCTATCCCGGGAAGTCAGTTGCCAGTGATCGCGTTGCGCGGATTCTGCGTGCGTCGATCGCGAATAAGTGCGTTTTAGGCCTGAAAAATCAGCCGAAAACGCGACCGGAGATGTTCTGGGCCCGCCGGGCGGAACATCGAAAGGAGATACTGCGCTGTTAGCTCAGAGGCAGAGCACTCCGTTGATAACGGAGAGGCCGGAGAGTCGAGATCTCCACGGCGCACTGAGTCGAATGTAGGGTGGGCACTGCTCACCATCGTCGCGATTGGTGGGCGGTGCCCACCCTACGAAGAAATGCATCGGTAGCTCAAACGGATGAGTCCCGGTCTACGAAGCCGGAGGTTGAAGGTTCGAATCCTTCCCGGTGCACTGAACGATGGAATGGTTGTATGTGATAGAAACGCACTCGTAGCTCAATGGCAGAGCCGCCGCCTCTTAAGCGGGAGGTTGCAGGTTCGAGTCCTGCCGGGTGCATGAAACGGTGAATCGGATTGGAGCAGCATCATGAGCGAGAGACGAAAACGGCGGCGGCAACTCAACCGCACCGGTAGCTCAATGGATCAAGAGCAGCTCCCTTCTAAGGAGCCGGTTGAGGGTTCAAGTCCCTCTCGGTGCATTGCACACAAGACGGTGCACGCATCGATAGCTCAATGGCAGAGCTGCCGGCTTTTAACCGGGAGGATGTGGGTTCGAATCCCGCTCGATGCATCGGAAGAGTGAAAGGAGGTGATCGCATCTGCAGGGCCGGGGGCGTCGCGCGTCTGGATACGCCGCGCGACGCCTTCGGGTGATTGAAGTGAATTTGCCGGTCCAGTAGCCCAACCTGGTAGAGGCGCCTGACTCAGAATCAGGTTGTTGCAGGTTCGAATCCTGCGTGGACCACTCGGTTGTTAGTGTCGTGATAGCTCAATCGGATCAGAGCATCGCCCTCCGAAGGCGAAGGTTGGAGGTTCGAGTCCTTCTCGCGACGTGAGTTGTTTTGGGCGTGTCGTCCAATGGGAAGACGCCTGTTTTGCACACAGGAGATGAGGGTTCGACTCCCTCCACGGTCCATGTAAATGGCTCCGGTAGCCCAACCCGGTAGAGGCGCGTGAATGAGAGTCACGTGGATGCAGGTTCGAATCCTGCTCGGAGCACTGATTTGGAAGCGCCGTAGTAGCCCAACGGTAGAGGCGGCGGTCTCAAGAACCGCGAGATGCAGGTTCGAGTCCTGCCTGCGGCATGAAAGGTTCGTGGCCCGCTGAAGCGGACCACGCCGACGAGGAGAAATTTCGGAAGGTTAGCCTAACTGGCAAGGCACTCGTCTTGAAAACGAGCGTGGCGTTAAGCCTTGGGGGTTCGAGTCCCTCACCTTCCGCTGCGATGTTTCGGAGGGTTGGCGGAGCGGATTATCGCACCGCAGTGCTAATGCGGAATCCCTTCACGGGATCAGAGGTTCAAATCCTCTACCCTCCGCTGTGATAAGTGTCAGCCGCTCTTTGGCAAGTGAATAGCCCAAGTGTCGCTATAGCTCAATTGGCAGAGCGTCCGGTTGTCGGCCGGAGGGTTGTGGGTTCGATTCCCACTGGCGGCGTTGCAGAAAATCGTCGCGGCGGGTGGGCCGCGACTATCCGTGAACTTAGCTCAAGCGGCAGAGCAGAGGTTTGAAAGTCCTCGGATCTTGGTTCGATTCCAAGGGTTCACATGAAGGAGATTTGCGCTGGTAGTTCAGTGGAAGAACGCGGCTATGCCACGGCCAGGGCCTGGGTTCGATTCCCAGTCGGCGCATTGGTCTTCGTCGGTGCGGCTCGCTTCAGCGGGCCGCAGATTCTTGAATGAACATCGTGGCCCGCTGAAGCGAGCCACGCCGACGAAGCAGTATTCGCAGTGATGACTTAGTGGCTGAGTACCGGTCTTCCAAACCGGAGACGCGGGTTCAATTCCCGCTCACTGCTTTGCGTCGCGTGACGGCCTGACACGTCACGCGGGTTTGAGGGGGGCGAATCCCAGAGGCACGCGTCGAAACGCGTTCCTTCGGTGCCCCCTCGTTATGCCACGGTAGCTCAACGGGCAGAGCACCGCCCTCGTAATGCGGACGTTGCTGGTTCGACTCCAGCCCGTGGCTTTGTGATAGACATTGACGGGAGCGTAGCTCAACGGCAGAGCGTCGGCCTCATAAGCCGAAGGGTGTTGGTTCGATTCCAACCGTCTCCTACTTAACCCTGAAAGGAGGTGCGTTATGTCGAGTTTGATTGTTGAAGTGTGCGAAATTGAAAAGGTGCTTCCGCATTCCAACGCGGAACGGCTCGAGCTGGCGCACATTAAGGGATGGCAGTGCGTCGTGCCGAAGGCTCGGTACCAGGCCGGCGATCTGGTGACGTACGTGCCGGTCGACTCAGTGCTGCCGGCCGAGTTGGCTGAGCGGCTGGGCGTGACCAAGTACCTGTCCAAGGGACGGGTGCGCTGCGCCAAGCTGCGGGGCGAGCCGTCATTCGGCCTGATCATCGATCGGGAAAACGACGGCTGGACGCTCGGAACCGACGTGCGTGAGCACTACGGGATCGAGAAGTTCATCCCGCCGATCAAGCTCAGCGCGGGAGACGCCGACGTGCCGCATGCCCTGTTCGACTCGTACACCGAGATCGAAAACATGCGGAACTTCCCCGCGGTCTTTGTACCGGGCGAGCCGGTGATCGTGACTGAAAAGATCCACGGCACGAACTGCCGGATCGGTCTGATCGTCGAGAACGGCGAGCCGATCGAGATGGCCGGGTCAAAGCAGATCCGTCGGAAGCGTCCGGCGGAGATGGCCAGCGACCTGTACTGGTTCCCGTGGACCTTGGCCGGGGCGCGTGAGCTTCTTCGTGAAGTCACGCTCGGCCCGCGCGGCGCCAAGCAGGCCATCCTGTTCGGCGAAGTGTTCGGCCGGGTGCAGAGCCTGCGGTACGGGCTCGTAAACGCTCTGGCGTTTCGTGCGTTCGACCTGCTCATCGACGGCAAGTACGTGGACTCAGACGAGTTCAAGTCGCTCTGCGAGCAGTTCGGTATCGATGTGGTGCCGAGCGTGTTCGAAGGGCCGTTCGATCTGCAGACGATCCGCGACCTGTCAGACGGTCCGTCACTCATCAGCGGCGCAGATCACATCCGCGAGGGTGTGGTGGTGAAGCCGGTAAAGGAACGGACCGACCCGAAGATCGGCCGGGTGATCCTGAAGTACATCGGAGATACCTATCTCTTTGGAGAAAGCATCTCCGACACGCAGGACGTTTGAAGTAGGGCGTGCAGCGCGGTTGCGTCCCCGCCGCGCTGCATGCGATTTATTCAGGGATAGTTCAACTGGCAGAACACCCGGCTCTGACCCGGGAGGTTGAAGGTTCGATCCCTTCGCCCTGAACTTTTGCAGCCGTAGCCCAATTGGTAGAGCGCCGGTTTTACATACCGGATGTTGCAGGTTCGATCCCTGTCGGCTGAATGAGTGCGGAACTGAGCCGTAGTTCAACCGGCAGAACGTCGGACTTTGATTCCGAAGGCTCCTGGTTCGAATCCAGGCGGCTCAACTGAATGCGGAATGAATGTGACACATACCCGTGTAGCTCAACTGGTAGAGCACGCGACTGTTAATCGCGGTCATGATGGTTCGAATCCATCTGCGGGTGCTTTTGGTAAGGAAGAATGATGAATGCAGAATGCAGAATGAAAACCATGTCTTCATTCATCATTCTGCATTCATCCTTCTGACTTGCCACGCTCTCGTCGTCTAAAGGAAAGGATCTCCGACTTTCACTCGGAAGATGTCGGGTTCAATTCCCACCGAGAGTATTTTGTCAGCGTGTGGTGCAGTTTGGTAGCACGCGTGCCTCGGGCGCACGAGGTCGAAGGTTCGAATCCTTCCACGCTGACTGTATTTGCGTAGGTGGCAGAGCGGCGATTGCATCCGGCCGTAACCCGGACGACTTCGGTCCTCGTAGGTTCGAGTCCTACCCTGCGCATGTGTGTTGCGTCGTCTGCTCCAACGGTGGAGCGCCGGCCTCCAAATCCGGAAACGGCAGGTTCGATCCCTGCACGGCGCGTTGACGACAGGTGCGACGATCTTGTGGCCGAGTGGTGAGGCGGCGGTCTGCAAAGCCGCAAACGCAGGTCGAGTCCTGCCGAGGTCTTGTTTTTTTTGTTGAAAGGCAGGTGTGTGATGAGTTTACGAGAACCATCGACGTAAGTGCCGCGCTCCGTGTGGAGCGTGGGTTTCCAGGTCAAACCTTAAGAAAGGGTGATTTATGGACACTGACTTACTCCACGAGAAGTTCTGTCGCATGGGCGCCCGGGTGAAAGTTCACTCGGCGCTGGTGCAGCGGGTGGCCATCGACATCAAGCACGATCGGCGCGGCGAATTCTTCGACGTGTCGGTGCGTGAAGGTGTAATGGTCAATGCCATTGACGTTCGCCCGCGGCAGAGGCATCTGCTGCTGGCGGTGCACGATGAGGATTCGCTCGGCCTGCCGATTCCCGGCGGCCAGCGGTTCCTTTGCGGGCACGACGAACGTGCGTGGTTCGTAGCCGCCGTTCCGGAAGGTCGGCCGGCTTCGAACGTCGCGATGGCGATGGACGCGCTCAAGCCCGGGATTGCCCGGTTTGCTGAAGCGCGGGTGGGCTTGCGATTTGAGAAGCGCCACGACCGGCGCAATCAGGCCTGGGTCCGCCAGGGCGAATGGTTCTTTGTGCCGGTTCCGGGATTTCGAGTATTCAAATCCACGGTCCGTCGCAATGAGCCGCTCGTTCGCTCCAACAGCAACAAGCCGCACACGGCCGAGTTCTGCGTTCGTACCGGTGGTGAACTGATTTATCTTCACCAGCGCTCGCGCGCGATCATTTCAGCGGCGACACACCGCCGCCTGATGAAGAGGAACCCGGCCGAGGCGAAGCTGTACTCGGCTCAGCAGCAGAACATGCAAGTTCTCGTTCGTGGACGAATCAGCCATGCCGATCACAAGACGATTGTGCTGAGCGACTGGCATCAGGTGGCAATGAACACCGAAACCCAGTCGCGGGCCATGCGGTTTGTGACCTTTATTGACTGAGGTCGTACTACAAAAAGTTGAGTTCCTTAACCGGTGGCGCAGGTGGAAACACCTGCGCCGCCTTTTCAACGGTGACTGTAGCTCAAGCGGAAGAGCGCCGGACTGTGAATCCGGTATGGTGTGAGTTCGATTCTCACCTGTCACCCTTTTTCCTTGCCGCTTCCATTGCGGCTGAGACTATTTTGAAGTGCCTCAGTACAATTCGCGGCTGTGCCACGGCCCAAGGTCAAACGCATCGCTCCTCAGACGAACCAACTGATCGATCCCGCTGCGCCGCAAGATTCGGCGTGGTTGGCGGCCATCGTTGAATCGTCCGATGACGCGATCATCGGCAAGACGCTCGACGGCGTCATTACCAGTTGGAACCGTGGCGCCCAGCGACTCTTCGGTTACACCGCGATCGAAATTATCGGCCAACCCATATCAAAACTAATCCCGGCCGGTCGCGAGACGGAAGAGTCGAAAATTCTTGATCGCCTGCGGCTTGGCGAACGTGTCGATCATTTTGACACGGTGCGCGTGACCAAGGACGGCGCGCTCGTCGACGTCTCGCTCACTATTTCGCCCATCCGCGATGAAAGCGGGAAGATCGTCGGCGCATCCAAGATCGCCCGGAACATCAGCGATCAAAAGCGCGCGGCCGCTTCGCGGGAGTTGATTGAAGAGCGCATGCGCCTGGCGGTGGCGGCGGCAAAAATCGGCTTTTGGGACTGGGACTTGAAGACCGGCCAGGTCGTTCGCTCGCCCGAGGCGGCGGAGATGGTCAAGGCTGGCGAGTTGGAAACCATCCGAGGCATATCAGGGGTCAACTACCACCCCGAGGACCGCGAACTGATTACCGCGAAGCTGAGGGAATCACTCCAAGTTGGAAAAGACTATCAGCACGAGTTTCGCATCATCTGGCCTGACGGCAGCATCCGATGGATTGAGGCGCGCGGGCGGGCGTTGTACGACGAGAATGTTGAGCCCTATCGCATGCTTGGAACTGTAATCGACATTACTGAACGCAAGCGCAACGAAGAGCTCAAGCGTCTGCACGATGCCGAGGTAGCGCACCTGTCGCGCATCAGCACGATGGGCAACATGGCGTCCGGCTTGGCGCACGAGATCAACCAGCCGCTCGGCGCAATCCTGAATTACACGGGCGTTTGTGCGAACTTGCTGAAGCTTAATCCCGTACCTACTGATAAGCTTCGGGCCGCGCTGGACGACGTGGTGAGCGAGACAAGTCGCGCGGGCGAAATCATCAGCCGTATCCGGTCGTTTGTCGCAAAGAGAGCGCCAAAATCCGCGGCGGTTGATGTGAACGAGCTGGTTCGTGAATCGATCTCGTTCGTCGACTTCGAATTGAGGCACCAGGGCATATCGATGGAACTTCGAATTGCCAGCGGCCTGCGACCGGTGTTGGCCGATACGATTCAGATCGAACAGGTGCTGGTGAACCTCATCCATAACGCGATGCAGGCGATGGCCACGACCCCGCCGACCAGGCGGCACATGACGATCGAAACAGCGCCGGCTGAAAAGGGAATGGTGCAGGTGAGCGTGACCGACACCGGCGTGGGCATATCAACCGAGGGCCTGAAGCGGTTGTTCGAGCCGTTCTTTACGACCAAGCCGGAGGGCTTGGGATTGGGATTGAACATCAGCCGGTCGATCGTCGAAAGCCACGGCGGGCGCCTGTCGGCGAGCACCAATCCAAAAGGCGGAATGCGGTTTAGTTTTACGCTGCCAACCGAATAACGAGGAGCAGACATGTCAAAAGAACACGGGCCGACGGTTTACATCATTGATGACGATCCCGGCCTGCGCAAAAGTCTGTTGATGCTCCTGGAGTCCAGCGCCATCGCCGCTGTGGCGTTCGCCTCTGCCGAGGAGTTTCTGGCCGAAGGCAAAGCAACCGACCTCGGATGCATCGTGCTCGACCTGCGCATGCCGGGGATGGGCGGGCTTGAACTGCTGCACGAACTGCGAAAAAACCAGAATGACATTCCCGTTATCCTGATCAGTGCCCACGCCGACGTGCCCGACGCGGTGCGCGGCATGAAGCTGGGCGCGATCGATGTACTGCAAAAGCCCGTTGAATCCGCGGCGTTAATCGAGGCCGTTCGTCGCAGCCTGGCGCTGGCGGATTCGCTTCACGCCCAGCGCGCAGAATCGCAGTCGGCCCGGCAGCGGTTTGAACACCTCACCGCCCGCGAAATGGAACTGCTGAACTACATCGTCGAGGGCCAATCCAACAAGCAGATCGCGATCAAAATGCACATCTCTGTGAAAACGGTGGCCAACCACCGCGCGAGCCTGATGAGCAAGTCTGGCGCAGCCAACGCGGCCGATCTGGCGCGACTGTATACGATCTTTAACAACTACAAGAAAACGCAGCCGCCGCTCGCTTCGGCGAAGGTCTGAATTCCGCAGCGCAACGTCACGTCGTGCCACACGAACGACGGATGATCAGCTTTCCCGTGAGCAGAATCTGCCGCGCCGGCAGCGACGGTGTTTGGATCCGCTCGTGCATCGCCTGCACCGCGGCCTGCCCGATGCGGACGCACGGCTGGCGGATCGTCGTCAACGGCACCGACAGCAGCGTCGCGTAACGCACGTCGTCAAATCCCACCACGCTGATGTCCTGCGGGATCCGCACGCCGAGATTGGTTAGGGTCTGAATCAGCAGGGCGGCCGTCAGGTCGTTGGCACAGACGATCACATCCGGCATCGGATCGAGCAGGCCGCGAACGAATGTTGCATCGCTCGGGTCGCCGAACTGGGCCCAGTCGGCATCCACCTTTAGCCCGCGACGAAACACCGCCTCCCGACAGCCGGCCATCCGCAGGTCGGTCGTTGACGGGTAGCCTTGCTTCGCGACAAATCGAAAGTTCTTGCGACCCGCGGCCGCGAGATAATCTGCGAGCGTGTAGGCCGCCTGGAAGTTGTCGATGCCTACCAGGTCAAACGTGCTCCGCCGCGGGAAGTCGAGCACGTCGCGATCGAGCAGCACCACGGCAATCCCCGCGTCAGCGAGTTTCTGAACGATCTGGCGATTGACCTTTTCGCGATCGGGGATCGTCTCCAGCGGCGCGAAGAACACGCCGTTCACCTGGCGGTCGATGCACTGCTGGCAAACCGCCATCGCCTGTTCCGCCGACGGGCCGGTCGATGCAGCGTCGCCCCACAGCACGGAGTAATGCTTCGCCTGCGCGGCCCGCGTGATCTCGTTGCAGATCGGATCGAGAATCTCCGTATTCCCCAGCCCCGGCACGAGCAGGCCGAGGCTCATCGATTCGCCCCGCGCGGCGACCGTCGGCTGAGATCGCAGATACGTGCCCGATCCGGCCCGACGCTCGAGCAACCCCATTTGGGTCAGATCGCGCAGCGCCCGGGCGGCCGTAGGGCGAGAGACTTTGTACCGCTGGGCGAGCTCCATCTCACTCGGTAAACGTCGGCCGTCGGTAAACTTGCCGGCGGTGATCTGCTCGTGCAGAGCGTCGAAAATCAAGCGGTGTTTGGGCATTGGCTAATAGATATTACAGCTTTTCTGAACTGTCACAACATTATCTTTGTCATTGAGACGAGTGCCGTCAATAATTCCTCTAATAGAGGCGAACACTTGTGAAGCTGTAATAGCAACTATGCCTGAAGTCACCGATATCAACGTTCTCCCACTGTTGGATCGCCTGCCCGCCTGCCGGGTCGCCGTCTTTGGAGATTTCTGCGTCGACGCGTACTGGACGATCGACGCCGATGAGCCGCCCTTGTCATTAGAGACCGGCCTGCCGATCCGGTGCGTCCGGTCACAGCGATACACCCTCGGCGGGGCGGGAAATGTCGTCGCCAACCTGTGCGACCTGGGCGTGAAAAGCGTTCAGGCGATCGGCGTGGTGGGTGGCGATCTGTTCGGGCCGCAACTGCTCAAACTGCTCAGCGAGCGCGGGGCCGACGCGACCGGCATGATTCGCGCGGGCGATGCATGGCAGACCACCGTTTACGCCAAGCCGTACCGGGCCGGCGTGGAAGACAGCCGGCTCGATTTCGGCGCATTCAACACGCTCACTGACGACATCACCCGCGGCTTGATCGAGGCGCTGCAGCGCGCCGTGCAGTCGGCCGACGTAATCATCCTCAACCAGCAATTCACCGGCGGGCTCAGTTCGTCGACGCTGGTCGCCGAGATCAACCACATCATCGTTGCCCATCCGGCCAAGCGGTTTATCGTCGATTCGCGCCACCGCGCCGGCGAATACCAGAACGCGATCCTCAAACTGAACGCCCGCGAAGCCGCCCGGCTGCTCGGCGAATCACTGCCGGACGACCAAGACGTTCCCGCTAACCGCGCGAAGGAGTTTGCCGTCGCCCTCTCCAAGAAAACCGGCCAGCCGGTCTTCCTCACCCGCGGCAAGCACGGCATGGTGGTGGCCGACGGCGCGGTGATGCACGAAATCCCCGGCATACAGATCATCGAGCAGATCGATGAAGTCGGCGCCGGCGACACGGTGGTCGCCACCTTGGCGGCCGCGCTAGGCACGGGCGCGAGCGTGCTCGAGGCGGCCGTGCTGGCGAACATCGCCGCGTCGATCACCGTGCGCAAGCTGCAAATCACCGGCACCGCCACGCCCGAGGAGATCCGCGTCGCCGGCGCGTCGCCCGACTATGTGTACGAAGCGGAGTTGGCCGACGATCCACGACAGGCGAAATACCTCCCCGGCACGGAGATCGAAGTGATCGGCGGCCTGCCAGGCAACCTGCACATCCAGCACGCCATCTTCGACCACGACGGCACGATCTCCGTCCTCCGTGAAGGGTGGGAGCAGATCATGCAGCCGATGATGGTCCGCGCCATCCTCGGCCCGAAGTATGAGTCGGCCGATAGCGGGCTGTTCGCCAAGGTGAACGAAATCGCCAAAGACTTCATCGATAAAACCACCGGCATTCAAACGCTGGCGCAAATGGGCGGGCTGGTGAAGCTCGTCCGCAACCTCGGCTACGTGCCGAACGACAAGATTCTCGACGAGCACGGCTACAAGAAAATTTACAACGACGAACTGCTGAAGATGGTCGTAACGCGGATCAAGAAACTGCAGAGCGGTGAGCTGACGTCGCTCGATTTCCAGGTGAAGAACGCCGGCAACCTGCTGCAGACGCTGCATGACCGCGGCGTAAAACTCTACCTCGCCAGCGGCACGGATGTGGGCGACGTCATCGCCGAGGCGACTGCGATGGGCTACGCTCATTTGTTCGATGGCCGTATCTTTGGAGCGACGACGGACGTAAAGGTAGAGGCCAAGCGCATGGTCCTCGAGCGGATCATGCGCGAGCACGACTTGAAGGGCCACCAGTTCGTTACCTTCGGCGACGGCCCGGTCGAAATGCGAGAAACCCGCAAGCGCGGCGGCGTGTGCGTAGGCGTGGCCAGCGACGAGATCCGCCGCTTCGGCCACAACCCGGCGAAACGATCGCGGCTGATCCGCGCGGGGGCGGGATTGATCGTTCCCGACTTCAGCCAACTGCCGGCACTGCTCAAAGTTCTGCAGCTGGCGTAAACTAACGAGACACCATGACCATCCATGAACCCAAAATCCTCACCGCCGCGCAAATGCGGGCCGAGCGCGATCGGCTCGTCGGCGAAGGCAAAACGCTCGTCTTCACCAACGGCTGTTTCGATATCCTGCACCGCGGCCACGTGACGTACATGACCTTCGCCCGCAACCAAGGCGACGCGCTCGTCGTTGGCGTGAACAGCGATGCGTCGGTGAAGCGCAATAAAGGCGATAACCGGCCCATCAACTCGCAGGACGACCGGGCGTACGTCTTGGCCAGCTTGCGCGCGGTCGATTATGTCGTCATTTTCGACGATAAAGAGCCCAAGGACCTCATCGCTCAAATCCTGCCGCAGGTGCTGGTGAAGGGAAAGGACTGGGCGCATTACGTCAGCGGTCGCGAGGTGGTCGAAGCCAACGGCGGCCGCGTGGTGCTGGCGGACATGGTGGAAGGTCGATCTACCACCAGCACGATCGATAGGATCATTCAGGTTTACGGGAAAGAGGCGGCTGATCATGGATAAGCTCATCGTCGTTACCGGCGCGGCCGGGTTCATCGGTCGCAATGTCGTCGCGGCGCTCAACGCACGCGGGAACGACAACCTGCTGCTCGTCGACCGGCTCGGCCGCGACGAAAAGTGGCAGAACCTGCTCGGCCTGCGGTACGAAGACATCATCGACCCCGACGAATACCTCGCCCGCACCACGGCCGGCAAGCTGCCGCCGATCGACGGGATTATCCATCTCGGCGCCTGCAGCGCCACCACCGAGCGCGACGCCGATTTCCTGCTCAAGAACAACTACCACTACACCCGCACGCTTTGCGAGTGGAGCCTGCTCAACGACGCGCGATTCGTCTACGCCAGCAGCGCCGCCACCTACGGCGACGGCAGCCGCGGCTACAGCGACGACGATGCGATCACGCCGACCCTCAAGCCGCTCAACATGTACGGCTACTCCAAGCACATGTTTGACCTGTGGGCGCTCAAGCACAAACTGTTCGACCGCATCGTCGGCCTGAAGTACTTCAACGTGTTCGGCCCGTACGAAGACCACAAGGGCGACATGCGTTCGGTGGTGCACAAGTCATTCCACCAGATCAAGCAGACCGGCGAGGTGAGCCTCTTCAAGTCGTACGTGAAGGACTACAAAGACGGCGAGCAGATGCGCGACTTCATCTACGTAAAAGACGCCGCCGATGTGACGCTGCACTTCTACGACCACCGCAAAACCGGCGGCCTTCTCAACTGCGGCACCGGCCAGGCCCGTACGTGGAAGGACTTGGTGTCGGCCGTCTTCAAGGCGATGGGATTAAAGCCGAACATCAAGTTCATCGAGATGCCAGACGCGCTGAAGGGGAAGTATCAGTACTTCACGCAGTCGGACGTGACCAAGCTTCGCAAGGCCGGGTACACCAAGCCGTTCACATCGCTGGAAGACGCGGTGGCAGACTATGTGGCACATCTCAAGCATTGAGGAACGATGAAACCATTGAACGTTGGATTCATCGGCACTGGCTGGGTGGCCGAGGTGCACGCCAAGTCGCTGGCGAAAATTCCCGGCGTCACGATCGCCGCGCTGTGTAACCACCACATCGACAAAGCCCGCGCGTTCAACGCCAAACACGCCGACGGCAAGGCCGAGTGCTTTGACGACTGGGCGAAGATGCTGAACACCGTGAAGCTCGACGCGGTGTACGTCGGCCTGCCGCCGGGGGCGCACGTGGGGCAGACGGAACTAGCTGCCGAGCGGGGCATCAACCTAATGCTGGAAAAGCCGATCGCGCTCACGCTCGATCGCGCAACGTCGATCTACAACGCGGTGAAGAAGGCCGGCGTGGTCTGCGAGATCGGCCATCACATGCGGCATTCGCTGCCGGTGCGAAAGCTCAAGCAGATGGTGGACGACGGCTCGGCCGGCAAGCCGCTGCTCATGCAGGGGCGGTTCTTCTGCAACGGCATGTTCCCCGCGTGGTGGCGCAATCCGCAAATGGGCGGCGGGCAGCTCGTCGAGCAGGCGATTCACGTGTACGACCTGGCGCGGCACTTCTTCGGCGAGCCGGAAACCGTTTCTGCCTTTGCCGACAACCGCCTGCACCAGCGGTTTGCCGACTACCGCGTCGACGACGTAAGCGCGTCGGTCATCCGGTTCAAGAACGGCGCGATCGCCAGCCTGTGCGCGTCGAACTGTGCCGATCCGAAAGGCCCGGGTACGCCGATCAGCGTGCAGTTTGAAAACGTGCTCGTTGATTTCAACGGCAGCGACAAGGCCACCTTCGTCCACACCGGCGGAAAGATCGCCGACGAAATCAACCGCGGCGAAGGGACCTACGTGCGCGAAGAACTCGCCAGCACGCAAAACGCGTATGACGAACTGTCGGCCGACTTCATCGGCGCGATCCGCCACGGTACGCCGACGCGGTCGACCATCGAGGACGGACTTGAAAGCCTGCGACTGGTGCTAGCAGCGGACAAGTCCGCGAAAGCGGGTGGGGCGGCGCAGCTGCTCTGAACGTGTGTTCCACCCGTGGAACCAAAATCCGCAAACGGGTGCCAGTCGCAAGTAAGTTTTTGCCGAAAGCAGTTAACTGCTCGCAATGCGGTGCGCGTCGCCATCCTCTATAGTGATGCGCGCATCGGCACCACCGGCACACGCTTACTGGCGATTCGCTCATGATCACCATTCATCTCATTCCGCAGGCGCACCTCGATCCCATCTGGCTTTGGCCGTGGACGGCCGGGGTGGATGAGGCGATCGCCACCTGCCGGACCGCGTGCGATCTGATGGATCGCCACGCCGACATGACTTTCAACATGGGCGACGCGTGGGTCATCGAGCAGGTGGAGCAGATCGACCCGGCCACGTTCGCGCGGATCAAAAAGCTGGTCGCGGCCAAGCGGTGGGATCTGTCGGGCGGGTGGTACATCCAGCCGGACTGCAATTTCCCCATCGGCGATGCGCTCAAGCGGCAGATCGAGATCGGCATCGGGTATGTGCGAGAAAAGTTTGGCGTCGCACCGAGCATCGCGATGAACGTCGACAGTTTCGGCCATGCCCAGGCGTTTCCCACGCTGCTGCGGGCGGCCGGGCAGGATAAGTACGTCATGATGCGTCCGCAGGAGCACGAGATGAAGCTCCCGGCTCGGCTCTTCCGCTGGCAGGACCCGGCCACGGGCGACACGGTCACCACGTTCCGCATCGCCGGTGCGTATTGCACGCCGGGCCGCATGAGTGTCGAACATCTGCGGGATTCGCTCACGGAGCTGCCGTCCGGCGCAGAGCATACGATGTGCTTCTTCGGCGTATCCGATCACGGCGGCGGGCCGACGGAAGAGATGCTCGACTTCTGCCGCAAGAACAAGAACGCGATCCCCGGCGCTACGCTCGAATTCTCCACGCCCACGCGGTTTTTCGAAGCGATCGCGGCCACGCAGGAGTCGCTGCCGCTCGTGAAGGGCGAGTTGCAGTTCCACGCCATCGGCTGCTACAGCGTCGAGGGACGACTGAAGCGGGCCGTCCGCAAGGCCGAGCATTTTCTGCTGCAGGCCGAGCGGTGCCGCAAGCTCGATCCGGCCACGCCCGCCGACGGCGCCGCGAAACTCCGCGACGCGTGGAAATCCGTCTGCTTCCACGAATTCCACGACACCATCGGCGGCACCTGTCTTCCCTCCGCGTACGCGTACGTGATGAACGACATCGGCGGAGCAACCGCCGAGGCCGAGCGGCAGACCGTCTACACGCTGCGACGGCTCATGCTGGCCAAGCTCGGCGACAATCCGCTGCAGCGCATCGTGCTGTTCAATCCGTCGGATAAGCCGTTTGACGGCTATGTCGAGTTCGAGCCGTGGGTCGAGTTTACGCCGTGGCAATCACACTGGCGGCTGCTCGACGGCGACGGCAAGGAAGTGCCGTACCAAAAGATGGACGGCGAAGCGATGGCCGACTCGGCGATCGACCGGCTGGTCTTCCGCGTGTCGCTACAGCCGGATGAAATCCGAGCGATCCGCATCGACTGCGATCGCAAACTCGCGCCGACGGTGACGAAGAAGGCGAGCGTCCACCACGACCGGCTCACGACTGACAGCGGCGTCTCGATCCACCACGACAGCCGTTCCGTGCGGAAGGTGTCGTTCTCTCCATCACGACTGCTGCCCGCGCCGGAACTATCGCTCTTGGACGATTCGAGCGACACCTGGACGCACCGGCTTGACCGCTACCCCGCCGGCCCGGGCGAGCTGGCGCAGTGGAGCGCGTTCAGCGTCATCGACACCGGCCCGCTGATGTGCAGCCTCCGCCAGGAAGGCTGCATCGGCCGCAGCGATGTGGTCGTCGAGTGGCGCGTGTACGCGGGGATGCCGTTCGTCGACCTGTCGCTCCGCATCAACTGGACCGAGCGGCAGAAGGTGCTGAAACTGCTGTGGAGTTTCCCGTCGCCGGCGAAGTCGCGCACCGACGGAACGCTCGGCGGCAGCACGGCTCGGCCAACCGACGGGCGAGAATATCCGCTGCAGGATTGGATTCATCTGAAGCACGATGACGGTGCCGATAGCGCGATCATCTGCCCCGATTCATTCGGTATCGACGTAACGCCCGACCGCGCGCGAGTAACGCTGCTGCGCAGCCCGCTTCTCGCGCACCACGACCCGAACCTCGGTCTCAGCCCGCGCAAGCAATACGCCGACCGCGGCGAGCACGTGCTGCGGTTCCGATTCTTGAACGGCGCGTCGATCGACCCGGGCACGCTCGGCGCGATCGCCCACGGCATCCACCAGCCCCCGCTGACGGCCGACCTCACCCGAGGCATGCCAGCGCGACGGCAGCGGAATCAGATTTGAATGTTCGGCGGTGAATGGGGCCAACGTTGTCATCCTGAGTGTACTCGCGAAGGATCTGGCATCGATCGACAATTGACGCAGATCCTTCGCGAGTACGCTCGGGATGACAATCTGTGAGGGGTCGAAATTTGAAATGATCTTGGCATCTTGGCGTTCACTTACTCATCCGTTTACGATTGGCCGTCAAAGGAATTCGACCATGCAGCAACTACTCGATCAGGCCGTCAAAGAATCGCTCGCGCTCCTGCCCACGCTCCGCGAGTTCGGCCCGCGGCTGGAACAGCTCGGCCAACTGCTCCTCACCTGCTGGAGCGGCCGCGGCAAAGTGCTGATCGCCGGCAACGGCGGCAGCATGTCAGATGCGATGCACTTTGCCGAAGAGTTGACGGTGCGATTCAAGAAAAACCGCAAAGCGCTCGCGGCTATTTGCCTGTGCGACCCGGCCGCCATCACCTGCGCGGGGAACGACTTCGGCTACGAAACCATCTTCGAGCGCCAGGTCGAAGCCATCGGCAACCCCGGCGACGTGCTGGTCGTCTTCACCACCAGCGGCAACAGCAAAAATATCCTGCGCGCGGTGGATCTGGCCAAGTCGCAGAAGCTGAAGACGGTCGCCTTCCTTGGCAACACCGGCGGCGCGGCGGCGGGGCGGTGCGATCTGGAGTTCGTCATCCAATCGACCAGCACGGCCCGGATTCAGGAAGCCCACAAGCTGCTCTTCCACACGGCGTGTGAGTGGATTGATTCGAAAGTGTGACCGGTGAGCGAGGCAAGAACTGTCATCCTGAGCGTACTCGCGAAGGATCTGGCATCGATCGACGGTTGACGCAGATCCTTCGCGAGTACGCTCAGGATGACACTGTGTGGTCTTCGCGTCGAGCCGATAAAGCGCAACATTTATATGAGCGATACTCAACTCCTCCTCGGTTTCGACATCGGCGGCACGAAGTCGGCCGTGCTCGTCGGCAATGCGGCCGGCGAGGTGATCGCACGGCGCGAGTTTCCGTCACAGGCCGAGCGGGGGCCGCAGGCGATGATCGCGGACTTGCTCGCCGCCGGGGGAGAATTGCAGCAACTTCATCCCGGCGTTGTTTCGGCGGGCGTTTCGATCGGCGGGCCGCTCAACGTGAAGCGCGGTGTCGTGCTGTCGCCGCCCAATCTGCCGGGATGGGATGCGATTCTGCTGCGGCAGATCCTGGGCGACGCGCTGAAACTGCCGGTGAATCTCGAGCACGATGCGGCGGCGTGCGCGAAGGCGGAATACCTGTGGGGCGGCGGTCGCGGTTGCTCGCGGGTCTGCTATCTCACGTGCGGTACGGGCTTCGGCATGGGGTTTGTGCTTGACGGCAAAACCTACTACAGCGGTGACGGCGCTTCGCCGGAGATCGGCCACGTGCGGTACAAGCGCGAAGGGCCAGAAGGGTTCGGAAAGATCGGCAGCTACGAGGCGTACGGGGCCGGGGCATCGCTGGGCAAGCTGGCAGTGTGGGCGTACCCCAAGCGATGGAGTTCGATCGTAGCGGGGGAAGAACTCGCGCGGCTGGCGCGCGAGGGCGACGCCGACGCGCAGCACGTCATCCGCCTGAACGCCCGCGCCGTCGGCGATGCGTGCGCAATGATTGCCGACCTGCTTTGTCCGGACGTGATCCTGCTCGGCAGTCTCGCCCGCTACCTCGGCGAAGCGTGGCTGACGCAGGTGAACAGCACGTTCGCTGAAGAGATCCGCGGCACGGATCGGGTAACGCGCATCGCACCGGCCGAGCTTGGCCCGCGACTGCAGGATTGCTCCGCTCTGGCAGCGGCGGTGGAATGATCCCTCGTAGGGTGGGTTTCAACCCACCATCCCGTCCGTGGTGGGTTGAAACCCACCCTACAGAGCGATCCGCGTCGGCTCGCAATCCTTGGTGGCCATAGCCCACCCTTCGAATACTCATCTCCGTAACTCACTTGCGCCGCTTTTGCGCACGCCGGCGCGCACCGCGCAAAAAGGGGAATCCGAAAAATTAATCGTCGATATTCGCACGCGGCGGAGGATTCGTGCGTCGGCGGTGCGCGCCTGGCGCTCGGCCGGCGGCGCAGCGCCAGGGATGATAGATGGGGGCTATGCGCCCGCATCGATCGCTCGCGTTGTTGGCGGGCGGTCGCTCTTTGACAAGTGAATAGATCGCGTCGCGGGTCGTAGACGATTTTTGAACGTCACGCTGGTCGCTGTGCGGCCGGATCGAGTCGCACTGCGATCGGCGTGAGAGGTATGTGGCTCAACAGTTCAAATCGTCGTCGTACCTTTCGTTACCTTTGCGTACCTTTTCGTACCTTTGCGCTCGTTTGCAACCGTTTGCGACCGTTTACAACCGCCGGCGAGCGCAGCGAATTTGACGAAACCCTCGGCCCGGCCGGGCGATTCGTGCACGGGATGGTCGAAAGTGAAAAATGCGCACGCCGGCCGCCGTGTGACGGGATCCGGCCGCGTAGCGACCTGCGTGGGCGAAACGCGCAGCAGGATTTCAGACGGGTTTGCTACCGCTTTTGCGGTATTCACGTGGCCCGAGTTTCGTTTGCCGTTTGAACCACGCCGAAAAGTGTGAGAGCTGCGTGAACCCCGTCTCGGCGGCGATTTCTTTGATGCTCGAATTCGGCTGGGCGATGCGAAAGCACGCGTACTGCAGTCGCCGCTGTTCCCAGTAGCTGTTGACGGTGAGGCTGGTCGCTTTGCGGCAGAGGCGATTGAGCTGGCCGATCGTGAGGCCGCTGACGGACGGCAGCTTTTTTGCAGGGAACGGCAGGTGCATCGGCGAGTGGTCGATGAGGTCGAGCGCGTTGGCCAGCCGCGTGTCGATGCCGCCGGGGATTTGCAGGCGCCAGCCGTGCTGCTCGAGCAGATCGAGCACCAAGTTGTTCCACTGCAGCAGGTGCTGCTGGTGGCGGAGATATCCGCGGAAGTCGAGGCGCGTTCGCCAGTGAAACGCGACGGCGGGGTCTTCGTTCTGCCAGTCGACGTGGCCGATGTCGTCGATGAGTTGTTTCGCGAGCGGCTCGAGCTGCGGATGGTCGGCGGCGTTCAGCAGCAGGAGCGACCGATCGGCGGCGAAGAGCATGCTCTCATCGGGCCAGGCGGCGTTCATGCGGACGGTGAGCAGGCGGGCATCGGGCGAAAATTCCTGCGTGAGCTGGTTGCCGAAGCAGAAGAGCCACTGGCCGGGCCTGGCGACGGCGGATTCGGCGCCCGATCGCACGCTGACCGAGCCTGCCCGCATCAGCCAGGCGCTGTACTCGCCACGGCGCTCGACGGTTCGGTTGTTGGCGGTTTTGAAATTCGCCAGCTCGGTGACGAACCGGAGGCTGGTTCGCAGATCCTCCCAGTTCCGCAAGCTGCACTTGAGCGGGGCGGCGAGCGGTGATGACGGGGGATAAGTTTTATGCATTTGAAAGGAGGCGGTTTGAGGTCGTCAAACCCGGCAAGCCCGCCATCACCGCCGGGGGATCGTGGATACGGTAGCAGAATCGAAGGGCGGATCAACGGGCGAAAAAGGAGATAAGTTTTTGCAGGGTTGCTGCAAGGGATTGAAGGGGAATGGACACACGAAGCGGAGGTAGAGTTTGGATTCAATGAATTGCTCGGCGTGTGGGCTTTAGCCTGCACGTCTTAGCGAATCCGAAGACGTGCAGGCTAAAGCCCACACGCCGAGCATGCAGTCACGATTCTTATACGTCGAAAGGCTCTTCCCATGAAAACATGGACGCTACAGCGTGAGATTCCGTGCGAGAGTGAATACGACCTCGTCGTCGCCGGCGGCGGACCCTCCGGCGTGGGGGCGGCGGTGGCGGCGGCGCGGCAGGGGGCGAAAGTGCTCCTCGTCGAAGCGACCGGGGCGCTCGGCGGCATGGGGACGAGCGGGCTCGTCTCGGTGTGGTACAGCTTGTCCGACGGCGAGCGCGTGTTGCCCAAGGGACTGTTCTGGGAAATCCTCACGCGCCTGAACGAGATGGGCGGCCTGCGGGCGGGGACGGACCTTTCGACGTACGACAAAAAGCTCGCCGTCGGGACCGGATTTTCGCCTGAGGTGCTCAAGCGTCTGCTCGATCGCATCGTCCGCGAGGCGGGCGTCGATCTGCTCTTCTGCACTCGCCTGATCGCGGCGGATGCGGATAAGCAGACCGGCCGGGTGGCGGGCGTGGTGATTCACCACATCGAAGGACTCCGCTACGTGCCGGCGAAAACGTTCATCGACGCCACCGGAGATGCCGTGCTGGCCGACCTGTGCGGCGTGCCGTGTCGCGAGGCCGGGCGCGATACGAAACACATCATGCCGCCCACGCTGTGCGGGGTGGTGGCCAACATCGATTGGGAACGGTACTGGGAGACCGTCAAGCATCAGGACGAACTGATCGCGCAGGGAATCAAGGATGGTTTCTTCACGCAAAACGACCGGCACGTGCCGGGGCTCTTCCGTAGCGTGGAAACAACAGGCATTCAAAACGCCGGGCATCTGTTCGGCACAAACGCGCTGAAGGTGAAGAGTCTCACCGAGGGATACGTGAAGGGCCGCGAGTTGGCGGCGGAGTACATGGCATTTTTCAGGACATATTTCGACGGTGCCGAAAAGGCCGAGCTGTGCGCGACGGGATCGCTCATGGGCGTGCGCGAGTCGCGCAGCATCGTCGGCGAGTACGAGCTGTGCTACGACGACTTCAAGGCGCGGCGGCATTTTGACGACCAGATCGGCGTGTACAACAAGGCGGTCGACATTCACGTGTACGACTTGTCTGACGAGCAGTGGCAGCGCTACACCAGCGAGTACCGCGTGCGAGACAACTGCGGCGTGGGCGAGTCGTACGGATTGCCGTACGGCATTCTCGTGCCGAAAGGATCGACGAATTTGTGGGTCGGCGGGCGGTGCGTGTCGGCGGACGTGAAGATGCACGGCTCGATCCGCGACCAACCGGCCGCGTACATCATGGGCCAGGCCGCGGGCACGGCGGCGGTGCAGTCGATCGCGACGGGGCAGCCGGCGTGCGATTTAAACGTCGCCACGCTTGTCGAAACGTTGCGGCGACAAGGGGCTTATCTGCCGCAGACGGGTTCGCCGCGCAGGATCACGCGCAGCGACGTGAAAACCGCGGTCGCCGGATGAGATTGAATCACAGGAGGCAAATACTGCAAAAACTTCGCGTCGCGGCGTTGATGAAGCTCGTTCGATACCACTAGCATGTCAGTCAGAGGGTATGAAAATCTCCCACGACGAATTTCTCCGGCTCGCGATGGAGCAGCTCGATGCGGTCGATCGCATGGCGCGAACGCTTGCGCGCAATCGCACTGAGTCGGACGACTTGGTACAGGAGACTTACCTGCTCGCGCTCAAGGGGCGGGATTCATTCGATCTGAAAACGTTCGGCATTAAGCCGTGGCTGTTTCGGATTCTGCACAATATTCACGTCACGCGCGGCCGGCGCGAGCAGCGGCAGCCGAAGGCGATGGAGTCGCACGAACTGGAAGATGCGTCAATCGAAGTGTCGGAGCCGTTGAATGGGTTGCTGCTGTCGGACGACCGGCTGGAGAAGGCGATGGGCATGCTTCCGCTGGAGTTGCGATCGATTTTGACGCTATGGGCCGTGGACGAACTGAGCTATAAAGAAATTGCGGAGGTGGTGGGGATTCCGATCGGCACGGTCATGAGCCGTCTTCACCGGGCGCGGCGACGCATATCGGACCTGCTGGCGGATCATCCAGCGGCAATTCGGGCATCAGGGAATAGCTGATCGTTATACTGTTGCAATCTATGGATGACGGGCCGAACAACTTCTCCGATCCGCAGCTCAAAGCCGCGTTGCAGCGGCTGCAGGGCGGGCACACGGCAGACGATGAGCTTCGCCAGCGCGTGCTGGGCGCGCTCGAATCGTCGGCGGCGAAAAGTGACGTTCGGCCGCCGCGGAAGATCGGTCGCGCGATCGGCTGGGCGCTGGCGGCGTGCCTGGTGCTGGGCGTGTCGGCTGGATTTTACGTTCATCACGCGAACGAAAAGGCCGAGCACGAGCGGTATCTGGCGGACAATCTCGGCTTGTTTAACGAGATGGTCGCCACGCAGGGCAAGCCCGCTGCGGGGCCGCTGGTGCTGCAAGTGGCGTCGCAGGGCAGCATCGCCGATCTGAAGGCGCAGATCGCCAAGGAAGTCGGCCGCGAGATTCCTTCGCCTGACCTGAGCCAAGCCGGCTGGACGCTGGCGGAAGCATCGGTCATCCCGTTCCGAAACAAGAAAGCCGGGCGGTTCGATTATCGCAATGGCGACCGCCACGTCATGTTGATCTCGCTTCCGGCCACGCTGCTGTACGGGGCCGAAGAGGACGAGGATTACGCGTACACCGTCGAAGGACACCCGATCGCGGGCTACGTCTCCAAGGGCGGCCTGCATTGCGTGATCGGCGGGGCGGGCGAGTCGCTGAACGACATGGTTGCCCTTCGCGACCGCCTGCACGGGCTCTGAAAAATTTCTTTTGGACAAGTGAATAGTCGCGAATAAATCCCGCCTCGCGGTTCGTTCTGCTTTCGTGGACACAGATACCGGCGTGATCGATCGCCTCGAGTTGCGATGGTGCCGCGTGGATGCTGTCGGCCAATCGGCAAGCTTCTGCTAACGCATCACGCCTCGGTGCATTGCTGGAGGTCGGGACGAGTGGTTCTGTCCCGGCCTCTTTCTTTTCAAATAGCTATTCCGAAAGGTCGCAGTGACAGGCGGCAGAAATCGGTCGTTGGCGGCAAAAGGAGCAGAAAAATGAGCATAGTACGATCTGAAATCGAACGCCTTGAATCGCGCCGGCTGTTCTCGCACGGGGCCAACGATCCGGTGATCCTCGCCGACCGCGCGGCGATCGCGGATGACAAAGCGCTCTACGCCACGCACCGCCACGACAACGCGTTGCTGCTCGCCGACGACAAGGGGCAGATCATTGCCGCGATTCGACAGCGTGTGGTCGATTCCGTTCCGTTGCGGCAGAAGTTGCTCGACGATCGATCGGCGGGCGTGGCGCAACTCGCCGCGGACGTGGCCGCGCTGCGCGCCGCGCTGACGGCCGACAAAGCGGCGCTCCGAAATATCGCCATCGAACTCCGCGGCGACGCGAACGATCCGGCTCAGTTAGTCGCCGATCAAGTCGCACTGGCGAACGCCCGCGCAATGTACGTGGCCGACGCCCAGAACGGTCGCGCCACGATCAGCCAGCACCGGTCGGATCTCGCCGCGTTCCTGCAAGCCGACGTCGAGGTGTTCCGCAATTTTCTACGCACCGACTCAGCCGGCATGATCGCAGCGAAACAGAAATTCGACGACGACCGGCAGGCGGGGATTGATCAAGTCGCCGACGACAGAAACCGGCTGCACGAGGACCAGGTAAAACTTCAAACGGACCTGCACGCGCCCGTCTTAGGCTCACCTACTCCGACTCCGACGCCCGAACCAACCCCAACGCCAGAACCAACGCCGACTCCAACCCCGCCGCCGCCCTCGAAAGCGCCAGCACTGCATCTGCTCTTCTACGGGGCGAGCTTCATCAACGGCTATCAGGTTGGTAAGGGCGACGTGCAGTCCGTGCCGAAGTTAATCAGCGAAATCGCCGTGGCCGCCGGGTTCGCGGCGCCGGTGATCTCGAACAACGCAGTCGACGGGCACGATCTGGCGTACGCGCTGGCGCATTTCTCGGCCAGCAAAGTGTCTGCGTCGACAGACTTCGTGATCATGCAGGAATTTTCCACCCGGCCGACGGATATTCCGGGCCTGGGCGATCCGGTCGGATCAGAGCATGATGAGCTGACGCTATATGAAAAGGTGAAAGCGATTGCGCCCAACGCGCTGCCCGTGTTGTACGAAGCGTGGGCCCGCTCGCCGCAGAACACCACGGATTTGCCCAAGTACTATCCCGGCCTCACCACGGGTGGCACGCCGTTCACCGCGGCGACGAAGGAGATGCAGGCCGAGCTGAAGAAATACACCGCCCAGTCCGAGCGTTTTCTTGACGCGGCCGAGGGCAACGGCACCACGCGCGTAGCCAGCGTGGGCGACGCGTTCGAAAACGCCGGCTGGACGGGTTTGTATGACAAGGACAACTATCACGCCTCCAACCAGGGTTACGTGCTGTCGGCCCTGATCAATTTTGAAACGATCTACCACAAAGATGTGAGCGGGATGAACCTGGCAAGTGTCTTCTCCAACCACGGCATCTCGCAGGCCGACGGCGTGAAGTTGGAACACCTGGCCGACGGCGTGAGCTAACGCGAGTCAACTCAAGGAATGACGGCTACATGCGGTGAATGCGGATCGTGCGATGTAGTTCCGGCCAGATCCAGATGCTGAATGCAACGATCGCCGCCACGGCGATCACGGTGCCGACCACTTTGGCTTCGGCGTGTTCGTCGCGGCGTTGTCGGAAGAGGCTATGCATGCGGTGCGGGGTGTGCATGAACATGGGATTGCTCCTTCGGTAAATAATGATCGAGCGCGTCGGCGACAATCGACTCCACCATCTGAACGGCCGGCTCGATCGCGGCCTGCACGGGTGGCGACAGATCCATCTGCATGTCGGCGTATTCATCGAGCGGCGTGGGCTCGCAGCCGACGATGACGATGCGCGGCGGCACGCCACCCATCGCGCGGACGAGTTGCAGGACTCGAACCGGATCCATGGAATGTGCTTCCATTGAGACGGGCCCGTTAGCTTCGGACGCGTCTGGCAGTTCGGGTTCGACGGCGAAGAGTGTTCCGGGCTTTTCGCCGCGCGGCATGGCGTCGATGAGGACGACGGTGTCCCAGTTCTCAGACATCATGTACGCCAGATCGAGCCCGCGGATGCCGGAGTCGACGACGCGCACGCCCTCGGGCCACTCGTGGCGCATCAGCACCTCGGCCACACGGACGCCGAACGCGTCATCGCCAAGAAAGATGTTGCCGATGCCCGCGACGAGAATGTGTGGATGATCGCTCATGGTGCTGCGAAGGATTCCTTGTCGGTAATCAGCGGTTCGACTTCTTCGGGCCGGAAGAAAAACCGATGGCCGATCTTGCCGGCGGCGCCGATGTCGGCGCCGGGGTCGTCGTCGACCGTGACGGCAAGGTGCAGACGCCCTTCGTAATCCTGCTCGATCGCAACGATGGTGGCGGCCTTCCCGCGGAGGATGATGTCAAACGCGTCGGCCCGGCCGGTGGGCACCAGTCGCACGTGATCGCCGATGCGCACTTCGGCGTTACCGACGTGAACGACTTCCACCTTGCGCGGCGGGCGCATCGTGCCGTGCATACGCTCGAGTTGCTCGCGGGCGAGCTTTTCCGTTCGGCCGATGAGAGCGGCGGCGCGGTCGTCGAGGTCGCTCGCGGATTTCTTTTCGTCGTCGGTGAGCGTCATCACCCGGAGCGAGAGGATCTCGTCGATCTCGGCGCTGTCAAACAGATCGCCGGGGCTCTCGGGCGCGAGTTGTGGATAATCGTAAAGAATGATGGGAGAGGCGAGGATGGTATCCGTGCTGCCGGGTTCGCCGACCATTACCGGCCATATGCCGGTCTGCTTGCAGCGGCCGGCGAGGTCTTTCAGCTCCGGGGGCGGGTCGATCAGCGAAATGAAACGGCCGGCCGTTGCGGTGAGGATGGCGTGGGTCGACGCCATCGACTGCATTTGTGCTTCGTCGCGCGAGCGCTTGGCTTCTGCGTGCTGCGACTGATTCACCACGCGGACGGTGATCCGGTACACGTCGTCCTGTTCGACTGCAGATTCAACTTCCACAACGCCTTCAACCGTTTCGCTCGTGCGAGTGAGCGCGGCGGCGGGGCGGCCTTGCTGGTCATGAATCGTTTCGACGACGTTGTCACCGGGGAAGCGGAACGATTGCTGCAGTGAGCCGCCCGATAGATCGAACTCGACCTCGACGGCTCGCTCCACGGCTTCCTGCCAGGCCTGATGGCGCTTGCCGTCGACTTCGATTTGATCGACGCGCTCTGAGGTAGTGCCGTCCGCACCGGGCTTAGCGATGGTTCGATCGACCAACTGCAGGAAGCGTGCCTTGATCGAAACCTTCGTCGCTGCGCTGCCCCTGATCAGGCACTGCGTTTCCATCAGGCACGGCTCGCTGCCACGGGTGGCTTCGTTGTACTGCTTCGGAAAGAGGCAGCCGAACGTCCACCGCTGCTGGTTTTTGGTGCTGCGGCGATACGGGTACAGGATATACCCTTCGTACAGCACGGCTTGAACGAGCTTGTCGATCATCGCCTGATTCACTTGCTCACCTCTGGGCCGAGCAGTTTTTCGATCGCGTTTTCCCAACTCGTGTGGCCGCCTTGCGATTTGTAATTGTGCAGGCGGTCGAACAGTTGCTTGTTCAGGCATAGCCACGCGGTGTTGGGGTAGTAGTGCTGCATCATCTCATGCCACACCTTAGCGGGGAGGCGACCGGTGGCTTCCTTCTCCCACGAGATGGGGGCGGCCTGCAGGGCGCCGGCTTCGTTTTGATAAAAGATCGTGCCGCTGAACAGCAGCGTGAGCGGCACTTCGCCATCCTCGAGCGCGTCGAAATACTTGGTCATCGCCACGTTGAAGTCGAACGTGCACGGCACAGGTAAATCGGCCACTGTGGTGCCTTCGAACGCGGAGACCATCGTGCTGGCGTGTGTCCACAGCGTGCTGCGAAGCGTCTGGCCCCATTGCTCGCGCCGGCCGAACAGCTCGAAGAGGCGGTGCTCCTCGGCCTCGGCGTAGCGGCGGCGGGCGGGCTCGATGCGGATCTGGCAGCGTAGCGCGATCGCGTGGATCGGTGTGTTGCCGTCTCGCTGGGAAACCTTGATCTTGAAAATCAGCAGCGGCGTGGCCGAGTACGGCTCGGGCTGGATGCTCTCGACTTTGAAATCCAGATCAGGCACGAGGCATTCCTTTCGCCGGCGATGCGAGGCGGTTGAGTTGATCGAAGAACTGGTTCACTTCGCGCCACACGTCCGTGCCGCCGGAGAGACCTCGCCAGTGCGTGCGGATGATGCCGACGAGCCGGTAGCACTGGTCGATCGGCACGATCAGCGAGTCGCGCCGTTTGCCCACGCGGTTGACGAGCAGCGCTTCCACGTCGTTTTGCATGATGCCCAACTCAGGGTTAACGACGATGAGATCGTTCCACGCGTCGAGCGGCACCTGCGACTCGGTCGCGCCGGCCGGGCTGGGATAGATCGCCAGCACAGTTTCATCGGCCGTGTTGCGGAAGAAGAACGCGAGATTGATCGGCACGTGCAGGCTGTCCCACGTGGCATCGCTCAGCTCGAACGAATCAAGCGACCACACCCGGTGCGGTACGCGGCGGTAGCGCATAGTCGCGTCGGCGCTGAACAGGATCGCACACGCGTCACAGGCGCAGTGCATCTTTCGCTTGGCCAGTTCCATCAGGTGCTGATGCTCGGCCGGGATGGCCGCGCCGCATAGCTCGCACTTTTCTTCAGGCGCTGCCTTGGGGCGCGTGAACTGCTTCAGCCGCGCAAACGGCGTGGAAGGGGCGGCGGCGGTGGGATGCAGTCGGTCCATGGTAATTATGGCGGTGGCAATTCGGGCATCTTGGGATCGATCGGGCCTTGCGCATCAGCGTTCAAGCCGGTCGAGTCGCGGGCCGTTCGGTAATACTTGCCCGAATCGTTGCGGCCCGGCTCGCGGCCCTTCTGGCTGACGAGCTCTTCGCCCTTGTTGGTTCCGGGAACGTGTACCGGCTTTGGTTGCGTGTCCATGATGCGTCCTTCGCGTCGTTACGACGCTGCTGCATGAATGGCCGTTCCATTGATGGCCAGTTGATCGATTGAAACAAACCCGTTCACCTGCGGCGCGGCCGGCGCTTCTTCGACGAGTCCCTCGCATTCGATCGAAACTACCTCTGGCGCGGCCGCGTAGATTTCCTGTTCGATGGACGATTGGAGCGTCACGCGCGAACTCGGGCAGCCGTGGCAGCTTCCCTCGAGGCGGAGCTGCACCACACCTTCCGGCGAGACGGAGACCAGCTCCACCCGCCCGCCATGCGAGGCGGCGTACGGCTCGACCTTTTCCAGCGCCCGGCGAACTCGCGATTCGAGATCCAACGGATGCAGCCCGTGCAGTACCAGCAGGCCGCTTACCAGTTCGTCGCGCGTGCAACTGTTGAGGATGTTCGCTCCGCCCTCGCCGGCCTTGCCGAGCAACTCGAGAATGCGTTCAAGTCCCACGCGGTGCATCTCCAGCAAACTGGCGGACACTTCCTGCAGCCGCGCCTGCGACGCGGGGTCGGCCTGCTCGGTCGCTTCCTGTAGAAGTTCGTCGAGCCGCTGCATGCGGACTTGGAATTCACGCGAATCAGGCATGTTGTTTCTCCGAGCGGGGGGTGCCTCGCCGTGCGCCTAAAAAGTCAAAATGTTCACGTTTGCGACGCGTTTCCATCATGTCCACAAAAATGCCGGTGGCCGATCCCCAAACAAGGTGGGCCGCGATCATCAGCGCGGTCCGCCGCACCGGGTGTTTGGTGGCAGAACTGAGGATGCCCAGCGCCGGCAATAGTCCGAGATAGCTCCCGGCCCATACAGCCGTGCCATAGAGGGTCCCTTTGGCGAGCGGCGCGGATTCGCTGTGATGCGCCAACGGCGCATACATTGCGCCCACGCCAGCCCCGTAGGCGAGGTGGGCCGCCAGCGAAAGCCAGATTTTCTGCTCGTCTGTCAGCTCTCGATTCACGCCCATCGTGCGCATGACATGCTCGGTGATCAGCCGCGGCGGGAGCGGGTGACTCTCCCTTGTCGGCAGCAGGCGGTGCATGACTTCCATCGCCCAGCTCATTGGCACGGTGGCCAAGCATCCGGAGACGGCGCCGATCGCGAGGTTTTTTACGAGGTCGGTCATATCGTCTTACCGCACAACATCCTGTGGCATCCTTCACGCCTACCGTCTACGACGACCCATGCGCGCCGAACATCGGCACGTGTCGTACTTCCAGCGTCTTACCTTTGCCGACGAACATGTGCACGCCGCACGGCAGGCATGGGTCGAAGCTGCGGACGGCCCGCATGATGTCGATGCCTTTGAACTTGTCCGGGCCGTTCTCTTCGAAGATCGGCGTGTTCTGGATCGCGTCTTCGTACGGGCCGGGCGTTCCATAGATATCGCGCGGGCTCGCGTTCCACGGGGTCGGCGGGTACGGGTGGTAGTTGGCAATCTTTCCGTCGCGGATCACGACGTGGTGCGACAGCACGCCGCGTACTGCTTCGTGGAAGCCGCAGCCGATCGCTTCGTCGGGCACTTTAAAGTCGGCCCAGGTTTGCGTGTTGCCTGCGAGGAGTTCTTTCATCGCCTGCTCGATGAAATGGAGCGCACAGCCGGCCGCGTACGCCTGGAAGTACGTTCGGGCGCGATCGCGCTCGATGGCGTTGCTCCACTGCGGGATCTTCCACTCGTATTCCACTTCGGGCTTCATCGCCGTCTTGGGCAGGCGAATCTTGACCGAATGTCCTGTCGATTCGACGTAGCCGATGTTGACGAGTCCCGCGAGGGCAGTCGCCCACAGCCGCGCGATCGGGCCGCCGCCGGTGTCGAGCGCTAAATGGTCGCCGGTACGCTTGTCGTACCATCGCGGCGACATCACCCACGTGTACTTGCCGCCGAAGTCGCGCTTCTGCGGGCGCGGCGTGGTCGTCTGGTTCCACGGGTGATTGCGGTCGACCGGGTTGCCGAGCGGGTCTTCTTTCACGAACATTTCGCCCTGTTCCCAGCCGTCGTAAAAACTGCTGCCGAGCAGGATGCGGATGTTGAGGTTGATCTCGACGAGATCGGTGGTGACGAGCTTTCCATCGACCACCACGCCCGGCGTGACGAACATCTTGCGGCCCCAGGCGGTCATGTTCTTGTACTGGTAGTCGCAGTAGGCTGGGTCCTGGAACGATCCCCAGCACCCGAGCAGGATGCGTCGCTGGCCGACTTTTTCGTAACCCGGTAGAGCTTCGTACATGAAGTTGAACAGGTCGTCGTGCAGCGGCACGACTTTCTTCATGAACTCCACGTACTTCATCAGCCGCACGAGGTAGTCGGTAAAGAGCTGCATCGTCGGCACGGTGCCGGTGCCGCCCGGGTAGAGCGTGCTGGGGTGCACGTGGCGCCCTTCCATCAGGCAGAACATTTCGCGGGTCATGCGGCTCATCTGCAGGGCTTCGCGATAGAACTCGCCCGTGAAGGGGTTGAGGGCCGTCATGATGTCGGAGATCTTTTTGTAGCCGTGGTCGCCGGCGTGCGGGCATTCGGTTCGGGTGGCCTGCTCCCATACGCCGGGGTTCGTTTCCTTCACCATCTGCTCACAGAAATCCACGCCGACCAGGTTCTCCTGAAAGATGTTGTGGTCGAACATGTACTCGGCCGCTTCACCCAGGTTGATGATCCACTCGCCGAGCACCGGGGTTTTGCAACCGAACGCCATGTTCTGCGCATAGACGGCCGTCGTGGCGTGGTTGTCGCCGCAGATGCCGCAGATGCGGCTGGTGATGAAGTGGGCGTCGCGCGGGTCTTTGCCTTTCATGAAAATGCTGTACCCGCGGAAGATCGAGCTGGTGCTAAAGCACTCGGCCACCAGCTTGTTTTCAAAGTCGATCTTGGTGTACAGGCCCAGGCTGCCGACGATGCGGGTGATCGGATCCCACGACATTTCGACGAGCTTGCTGTTCGGATTCTTTGAATTCGTTTTCGGCGTTGTAATCGTGCTCATGGCTTGCTCCTCTTGCCTAGCCGGAACGTGCGGACGGACGACGGATCGATACGGTGTCTAGTACGTCTTCGGGTGGTAACCCGTCGTCAGCTGGTTACCCGAGTGACGCCACTTCGGCTCCTTGTTGACGTTGTGGTTGGTCCAGCCGCGCAGCTTGCGAATGAGCGGCCCGTACGCGCGCAACATCGTGCTCGACGCTTTCGCCCCCGGCGGCTCGTCCATGAAGGGCATGAATTTGTCGGGAAAGCCGGGCATGGTGCAGCCGATGCAGATGCCGCCGACGTTCGGGCAACCGCCGATGCCCGCCATCCAGCCCCGTTTCGTGACGTTGCAGTTTACGACCGGGCCCCAGCAGCCGATCTTCACCAGACACTTGGGGCTGCCGTACTCGTGGGCGAAGTCGGCCTGCTCGTAGTAGCCGGCGCGGTCGCATCCTTCGTGAACGGTTTTGCCGAACAACCAGGTGGGGCGGAGCTGCTCATCGAGCGGGATCATCGGCGCCATCCCGGCGACCTGGAAGAGCAGGTAGAGCAGCGTCTCCATGAAATTGTCCGGCTGCACCGGGCAGCCCGGCACATTCACGATCGGCACACCCGCCTTGGATCGCCAACCCCAGCCGAGGTAGTCGGCCACGCCCATCGCGCCGGTGGGATTGCCCTGCATCGCGTGAATGCCGCCATAGGTGGCGCAGGTGCCGGCGCACACCACCGCGAGCGCCTTGGGCGCCAAGCGGTCGATCCACTCGCACGTGGTGATCGGTTGGCCCGTCTTGGGGTCGGTGCCGAGCGCGGCCCAGTACCCTTCGCCGTGGATTTTTTCGTTGGGGATGGAGCCTTCGATCACCAGCACGAACGGATCGATCTCGCCGCGCTCGGCCTTGTACCAGAAGTCCAGAAACTCGGCGCCGTTTTCGTACGCGAGCACCGGGTTGTGCAGGTGAACCTTCGGCAGCCCGGGGATCGCGCCGAGCAGCACGTCTTCAATACTCGGCTGCATGGCGGCGGTGACCGAAACCGAATCACCATCGCAACTTAATCCGGCGGTGATCCAGAGGATGTGAACCTCTTTAACGGGGGATTGCTTGGTGGTGACAAACGGGGCTTTTGTTGCGGCCATGATACGTGCCTCCAAAAATTCCCTCTCACTCCCGTGCGGTTCAACAGATTCGTGGCAGTTGTTCTCCGTTCAGCATGGTGACGACGCGCTCGCCGCGCACCAGGGTTTTCAAAATGACCATTCCCAGGTGGTCGTCGACAACGTCTCCAATCACAGCCGCGTTACGCCCCAGCGGGTGCGCCCGCATGGCGGCCAATACCGCGTCGGTTTCTTCCGGCGGAACGACGGCGAGCAGCTTTCCCTCGTTGGCGACGTACAGCACGTCGAGCCCGAGCATCTCACACGCGGCCCGCACCTCGCGGCCGACGGGAATCGCGGATTCGGTCAGGCGCACGCCGACGCGCGATGCATCGGCCAGTTCGTTGAGCGCGCTGGAGATGCCGCCGCGCGTCGGGTCGCGCATGCAGCGAATGTTGGGGGACGCTTTGAGCATCACGCGGGTGAGATCCGCCAGCGGAGCGCAATCGCTTTCCAGCACGGTTTCGAATTCGATGCCTTCGCGGACCGACATAATCGCAATGCCGTGATCGCCGATGGTGCCGGAGACGATGATCTTGTCGCCGGGTTTGGCGTTGCGGATCGACAGGTTGCGACCGGCCGGCACCACACCGATGCCGCTGGTGGAAATGAAGACCTGATCTCCCTTGCCGCGATCAACGACTTTGGTGTCGCCGGTGACGAGCTGAATGTTGGCTTCCGCGCAGGCGGACCGCATTGACGTGACGATGCGTTTCAGGTCGTCGATCGGCAGACCTTCTTCGAGGATGAATGCGGCTGACAAATACAGCGGCGTCGCGCCGCCGACGGCCAGGTCGTTGACCGTGCCGCACACGGCGAGCTTGCCGACGTCGCCGCCGGGGAAAAAGATCGGCCGGACGACGAAGGAGTCGGTGGTGAAGGCGAGGCGTTGCCCGCCGGTCATGCTTTCGATCGAAACGGTCGCCTGGTCTTCCAGCCGCGCCAGCGTGTCGCCGCCGAAGCCCGGGACGAAGACTTTGCGAATCAAATCGTTGCTGAGCGTTCCGCCGCTGCCGTGGCCGAGGAGGATGCGGTCGTACTGCGAGTGCGGGAGCGGACAGGTGCCCAGCGCATCCGCGTTGATTGGTTCGGTCGGGATGGTCGGCGCGGCGATCATTTACAACACGTCCTCTTCTCCGCGGATGATGTGAACCAAGTCCCACATGATGTGCAGCAGCGTCTCGTGCGTTTCCTGAATTCGCGGAATGCTGAAGCTCGGCACGATGAAACAGTAATCGCAGTGCTGCGGCATGCGTCCGCCGTCGCGGCCGGCGTAGCCGATGGTGAGCATGCCCATTTCCTTCGCGGTCTGCATGGCGCGGTTGACGTTGGCGCTCTTGCCGCTAGTGGAAACGCCCAGTGCCATGTCGCCGGGCTTGCCGAGCATGCGTAATTGCTGCGCGTAGATCATCGAAAAGTCTTGATCGTTTCCGATCGCTGTGATGATGGCAAAATCGGTCGTGAGCGCGACGGCCGGTAGGGCCGGGCGTTTTTCGATGATCGGGTGCATGAACTCGACCGAGAAGTGGATGGTGTCGCACGAGCTGCCGCCGTTGCCCATCGCGTACAGGCGGCCGCCGTTGGTGAAGCGGTCGGCCATGGCGCGGGAGCACTCTCCGATCTTTTCGGCGTTCTCGGTGAAGAACTTTTCTTTGACGGCGCATACCTCGCGTGATTGGCGCAGGATGATCGACGTCAGATCCGGGGCAGAGGGCGCGGCGGCCGCGGCGACGTGAGGTTTAGGTGTTGCCGTCACGGGAGGTGTCACGATGCGTACTCCTCATTCGCGAGCCGGCCGCCAACGGGGCCTTGCGCGGCGTCGTCGTGCGAACACGAGAGCAACAACTTCAGGGCGATCGGGACCGTAGTGATCGCGCCCACGGCAATAAGCGTCAACGCGACGGCCTTTCGCTGTTCTACGTTCTTGATTCGATCGACCAGCAACAGCGCAACGCCCGCCCCTAGGGCTGCGCGTGTGCCGCCGATCAAGGCAATTTCTAAAACTGAAAATCGTGCGGTCTTCATGAATGACTCCCTGCGGTGATTGGGTCTCGGTGTTTAACTTCAAGTTGCACCAGTTCCGGCGACACGGCCGGCGCGTGCGAGCCCTTGCGTGATTCGAGATGCCGGCCGTACGCGTAATACGCGGCGCACGCGCCTTCGCTGGAGACCATGGTGGCTCCCAGCGGCGAAGCGGGCGTGCAACTCGTGCCGAAGGCCGGGCAGTCGTGCGGTTTCTTCAAGCCGCGCAGCACCTGGCCGCTGATGCAGACGGTGGATTCTTCGGTCTCGATGCCTTCGACTTCAAAGAGCCGCTCGGCGTCGTGATCGCGGTACTCGTAGCGCAGCTTGAAGCCGCTCTTGGGGATCAGGCCCACGCCGCGCCATTTGCGGTCGCAGATTTCGAAGACTTCCTCGATCAGCTTTCGGCTGTGTTCGTTTCCGTCAGGGCGAACGGCGCGGGCGTATTGGTTTTCGACTTTCGCTTCGCCGGCCTCGAGCTGGCGGACGGTCATGTACACGCCTTCGAGCATGTCGACCGGCTCAAACCCGGTAATGACAATCGGCACCTTGTAATGCTCCGCGATCGGCCCGTACTCGCCACAGCCCATCACCGTGCAAACGTGGCCGGGCCCGAGGAATCCCTGCACGCGGTTTCCCTTTGACTGCAAAATGGCGGTCATCGAAGGAGGCACCAGCACGTGCGAGACCAGCACGCTGAAGTTTTTGAGGTTTCGTTTCTTCGCCAGCCACACCGCCATCGCGTTAGGCGGGGCGGTGGTTTCAAAGCCGATCGCGAAGAAGACGACCTGCTTATCAGGATTCGCAGCCGCGAGATTCACCGCGTCGAGCGGCGAGTAGACGATCCGCACGTCGGCGCCGTGGCTCTTGAGCTGCAGCAGATCGCCGCGAGAGCCGGGCACGCGAAGCATGTCGCCGAAGGAGGTGAAGATCACGCCGGGCTTGCTCGCGATGGCGTGAGCACGGTCGATCATTTCCAGGCTGGTCACGCACACCGGGCAGCCGGGGCCGTGCACGAGTTCAATTTGCCTGGGGAGGATTTCGTCGATGCCGTATTTGACGATGGTGTGCGTCTGTCCGCCGCACACTTCCATGATGACCCACGGCCGAGTGGTGATTCGCCGGATTGCGTCCGCCAGCTTCTGTGCTGCGTCGGTGTCGCGGTACTCGTCGAGGAATTTCATGACGGGCTTTCTGCGTTATGCCGGACCGTCCACGGGCTGAATTTCATCGAGCTGATTCATCTGATCGAGAAACTGAAATACGAGCTTCGCTTCGTTCTCATCGATTTGGGAAAGCGCAAAACCCACGTGCACGAGAACGTATTGTCCGGGCTGAACGTTGGGCACGTGCTCCAGGCAAACCTGTTTCACGATGCCGCTGAAATCCACTTTACCCATGAGCACCTCGTGCTCGCGAAACGTCTTGATGACCTTTCCCGGGATGCCCAGACACATAGGGAATATCTTCCTTATTTATTGTTCGGTGTCGCTATCAGGGAAAGGCTGAGGGACGACTTAGTGCGAGTCGAAATGAATGAAACAAAAAGTGATGCGGTTCAGAAATGTGGTCCAGATCGTGCTGCTTACGCGCGAGTCTCGCGGCGCGACGCACGGTCGATGATGTAGGCAGTGTCAGCCATCGACAAGCGATGTATCAATTCGGGATTACTTCGCATCCGGCAATGTATCCGCCAGCTTCGTGAGGAGTTGAAGCCCCACGTCATGCCCGGCGGCCTGAAGCGCGTTCTTGCCAGCTATGTTTTCTGAGAGATCTGCAGCACGTGTCGTCGCCCGCAGCGCAGCGATCACCTTGCCGTCGGCTACGTTAACCACGTTCAATTCCACCCGCGCGGTGCAGCTTACGAGCGATTGCACGCGACCGGCCATCTCGCTGAAGGCTTCGCCCTTTAGGAGCAGCTCGGCCTTCGCTTTGGCGGGCGTGATTTCAGCTGGGTCGGCCACCGTAAATCCGCAGTTGATCAGCATCGAGCGCAGCTCCATGTCCACCGGCGGATCGCCCGCCCGCGGGGCCTGGCCGATGTGTGCTTCGGCAACCTGGATCATCACCACCGGCTTCACCTTCTTCGCCAGCCGTTCCTTCACCGCAGCCAGCGGATCGTCCGAACCCTCAGTCGCGGCGATCAGCTTCGGCCCTTCCTCGAGCAGTTTGACCTGCAGCTTTTCCGCCAGTTGTGCGACGAGCTCGCCGGTGTCAGCGCCGGTCTTCCCCTTAACGAGAATGCCCTGCACGAGCGTCGTCTCCGTGCCGATCATCTTGGCCGCGACGTAGAGATTCTTGTCGAGTGAAAAGATTTTGCCGGTCACGAGGATCTTCGCGCCCACGAGATGGCCGACCTTCACGACCTTGTCCTGATCGACCAGGCCGGTGAGATTGAGCGCCTGTTCCGCCGTCACCTTCTCAAGCTGGGCGCGTTCAACGAGCTGCAGCCCCGCCTGCCCGCTGAGCATGGCTGTGAGCGCGTCGGCGACGTGCTTGCCCATGTCGGGATTGCCATTGACGTTGGCGTCGAAATCGAACACCGCCACCGTGATCGCCGGCGCGGTGGCCGGCGCGGAGGCAGGCTTCGGTTGCGCCATGGCCGTGCCGGCCAAGACGAGCAACGCAACAGCGATCAATCCCCTAAGCATCAATTCATCTCCCGTAGATATCGGACACCGTATCTTGCAGCTTCTGTTTCTTCGGCACAACGAATTCTTCCCGCGGCGGCGTAGGTTGCGGCGGGGTGCGGGCGTATTCGATCAGATTGACCAACAACTGCTGCTGCCGCGCGTCGGTCGCAGCATCACTGAGCGGCAACTGGCAAAACACCAGCCGACCCGTCCCGATCGACCGCGTAAGCAGCAGCGCATCGAGCGGGGCCACGTTCACGCCCTGCGATTCGAACGGACTGTGAACGACGGCCAGCGCCGGCTCGTCCGCTTTCAGCGAAAGCGCCACTTGTCGCGGTGAGTCGCTCAGCAGCGAACTCCACGCCTCGGCCGGCAGGTGCCGGAGCAGCGGATGATCCGCGTCCAGCGCGTAGCCGGTCACATCGCGATCCGCACACTCGTAATGCCACAGGCGGGGTGCCCGGGTTTGTTTTAAAACCAAAACATTCGCCCCCCCCCGGGCGAATGCTTGGAGTGTTTCAATGGCCGGGTCGTTTTCGCCCAGCTTGTTTTCACCGACGATGATCGTCTTCGCCGTCGCGGTAATCGGAGCGTCATCCGCCCGATCGAACGCCGCGCCCGCCGTATTCAGCAGCGCGGGCAGCTTGGACTCGTCGTCGATCACCAGCAGCCGGTCGGCGGCCGTCAGCGTGGCCAAGTCTTTCAATTGATCCGCATACGCGTGAACGGCCGACTCGCCGCTCGTCAGCTCGCGGATTCCGTTCGCCTCAACCACTCGATACACGAATCGCAATTCCGTCTGCTCGCGAACCGCCGGCACGGCGATGCGAATCGTCGCCTTGCCGTCGCGGGCCGCGAGCGCCACATGATCGGCTGCCAGCGTGACGTTGGCCGTTTTCAATTCCCACCACACGACCGAGTCGGGCATTGCCTGCTCGATCGGCCAGCGAATTTCGATCGTCTGCTCGCGCCCGCCGACCCAGTAGCCGCCGTGGCTGAGCAGCACGATGATGGCCGCTGCGAGTTTCATCAGTTCCCGTCTTTTGCTTCGGCGCGTGCGAAGCTGACGATCACTTCGTACTCGCCGTTGCTGGTGGCCATCTCGCCGGCGCGAACGGGTTGTCCGTCGCGCGGTTGCATGCGAGTCGAGAGGGCCGCGAGCGGCTTGGCCGATCCGTTGCCATCGAGCAACTCGGCGCTTATGTCCAGCCGATCCGGTTGATCGATCCGCGTGTTAATCGAATACCGAACTGTTTTTCCATCGCTCAGCGGCAGCATCACGTGCGCGTCGCGGCCGCTCACAATCGCCAGGTCACCGCTCGATAAAATCTCCTTGCCCGATCGCAGCACCAGCTTGAGCAGCAACACCGGATGCGTCGGATCCACCGGCGACTGCACCACGCCCACGTCGGCGGCGTGCTCGCCGGTCAGCACCCAGCTCGCGCGGTTATCAAACGCCTGCGACACTTCGGCGAACGCCTTGGACGACCGCGTCACTTCCGACGGCGAAAAAACCAACTGGGCATCAGTGTGTGGCGCGAGCGCCTGCTTCTCGGTATGCACCACCCCTTGTTGCGCACCGAGGAAGTAAGCGCCCGCGACCACACCACCGATGACCGCTGCCGCTGCGTAAGAAAGCCAGCGGCGTGAATGTCCAATCCGACCGAATGTTCTATCCGTCTGTGCAAATCGATCGGCCAGCGCGCCGTACCCGCCCGAAGGCAGCGCGATCGCGTCGTCGGCCGGCACGCGGAGAATCGATTCGAGCTTGCTCAGGTCTTCTGCGAAGTGGCGGCAGGTTTCGCACGTTAGAGCGTGCGAGGCCGCCTCGAGCAGGCGCTGCCGACTCACCGCCGGGTCTTGCGGGTCGAGCAGGAGAGCTTGTGTTACTTCGCAGGTCATTGTGTTTTGTAGTGCAGGTTCAATCCCGCACGTCGATCATTCCTGTCCGTCGTTCATCGCGCGTCGCAGGCGTTCAAGGCCTCCCTGCAACCGTCGCGACACTTCTGAAAGACTCAGGCCGAGCACGTCCTGTACTTCCTTGCCGCTCAATCCTTGCATGGTGCGAAGTACAACAACTTCTCGAATGCCCGGCTCCAGCTCGGCGACGCATTTCAACAGCTTCTCGTGAAGCAGAAAGTCGCTCGAACCCGCCGATCCCATCGCTCCGTTCGGCCAATCGCGACTCTGAATCGCCGCCGATTCGGCTTTCTTTCGCCGCCGGTGCTCGAACGCGCCGTTCGTGATTGTCGTGACCAGCCACGCGCGAACCTGCTCCGGCTTGTGCACCTGCCCGGGGCTGGCGATCAGTTTCACGATCGCATCCTGGCAGACGTCTTCAGCCACCTGCGGGTGTCGAACCACGCCGAACGCCACGCGATAGAACAGTCGCGCGTTATCGTGCGCGATCTCCGCAATCCGGGCAGCGGTTGGTTGAACTGTTACGTCGCTCAATCGTTGCCCTTACCGTTGCCCCATCATCAGATGCGCGAGGCGGAAAAAATTTCCGAGATTTTTCTGAGAGTCCAGACGTGACGCTTAGCGCTGGGCATGATACCGAAAATTCGCGCAGAAACGCGGTTTGTCGGCGTTTCTCCCCTTCGTTGTTCGGCCGCCAGTTGAAAAATCATCGAAATTGAACCCCGGCCACGTAACCACTGGCCGGGCCGGGCGTTGGGCATTTTGCACCGGGTGGAAAAAGGTGCGAAAAGGTGCGCAAAGGTGCGCAAACGGGGCCAAATCGCGCACTTTAGGTGCCCCTTAACGGACTATTCGATTGTCAAAGAGCGACCGCCACGCCAACAACGCGCAGCGGTCGACGCGGGCGCAAGGACCGCATCTATAACCACCAGCCGCGGTGCGCGTTTGACGAGGCGTGCGCGCACCGGCACACGCCAAATCGCGAATTTTCGCAAAAGAACGCGATATATTTTCCCGGAATTTACATTTTGCGCGTGTCGCGCCAGAGATGAATTTCGCGCACCGCCGCTTACCGGAGCGCCGGCGAGCACGTTCATCCGCACCCGCACGAGCGGCGGCGGATCAGGCGGTAGGGGAGTGTTACACTTCGCACGGCGCGGGCGGGATTATTGATTCTTGCGAGCAGCATTTCCGTGGCCGTCTGCCCGATCTCGTACGTCGGCTGCTCGATCACCGTGACCGCCGGCGAGACCATGGTCGCCCACATCGTGTCGTCGAAACTGGCGAAGCTCAGCTTCTCCGGGAACAGCGCGCCGCTCTCGGTGATCGCCCGGAACGCACCGGCCGCGAGCAGTCCATTACTGGTAAGCAGCGCGTCCGGCGGGTGCGACATCGACAGCAACGCGGCCGCAGCGGTGTGGCCGTCTTCCGCCCTCGGCGGCACGAACCGCACGAGGTCCGTGACCGGCTCGAGCTTCATCGCCTGGTGGGCCGCGAGAAAACCCTTGTGTCGCTCGGCCCCGGTGGCGCTGTGCGCGCCGAACAGCCCGGCGATCCGCCGCCGGCCGTGCGAAAGCAGGTGCGCGGTCAGTTCCGTCGCCGCGGCTACGTTGTCGAGCACTACCGAATCCACCGCGAGCCTGCCCGGGTGGCGGTCGATCATTACCAGCGGCAGTTGCTGCAGCGCCTCGGCCCGCAGCGTGCGAATCGTCTCCGCCGTCGGCGCGACGATCGCACCGGCCACGTTTTCGTCACGCAGCAGGCTGAGATAGGTCGCTTCCTTCGCCGGGTCTTCGTCGCTGTTGCAGAGAAAGACGGCGTATCCGCTTTTGGATGCGGTGTCTTCCACCGCCCGGCAGATCTGCGTGAAGTACGTGTTCTGAATGTCCGCCACCACCAACCCGATCGTCGTCGACTTGTTTGAGCGCAAGCTGCGCGCCACGCGGTTGGGCCGGTAGTTGAGCGCGTCGACCGCTTTCATGACGCGTTTACGCACCTCGTCGCGCGTGGTTTTGCCCGCCAGCACGCGTGAGACCGAGGCGGTAGACACCTGGGCTCGCTCGGCGACTTCTTTGATGGAGGCCATGCTCGTAGTGTAATCGATTCCAGTAACAAGTCAAAAGTCCGCCGGATAAACGGAACAAACGGTTCAGCCCTAATCGCCCATTTGACAGGACTTACGATCATTTAACCTGATTTACCGCCTACCGAACGGGATTTCGTCAAAAGATTTTTCTTTACATGCCGAGTGTAATCGATTACAGTTGTCTATCGTTAATGAAGTCCCAGTCGTTGCTCATTCCTTCTGGCGGAGGATCGCATGGTCGGGTTCACCACTGCAAATGTACGGCTTGGCGTGTCGGCCAAGAATAAAGAAGACGCGATCCAGCAGGTCAGCCGCGTGCTTGCTGAGAGCGGGTTCATCGACCCCGCGTACGGCGCGAGCATGCTCGCCCGCGAACGCGTGGCCAACACCTACCTCGGCAAAGGCATCGCCATCCCGCACGGCCTGCCCAAGGACCGGCAACTCATCCTCAAAACCGGCATCGCCGTGTTGCAACTGCCCGATGGCGTGGAGTGGCTGCCGGGCGACCGCGCGAAAATCATCGTCGGCATCGCGGCTAAATCTGACGAGCACATCGAACTGCTCGGCAACCTCACCGACATTCTTTATCACGACGACCTGGTCGAAAAACTCTCCCGCACCCGCGATCCGGAAGACATCGTGGCGGCCATGACCGCGTCGCGCGAAGAGTCGGCCATGCCGAGCGATGAGGGTGGCGAGTTCGGCAAGGTGGTCGAGGCGACCATCGCCGGCAGCCACGGCTTGCACGCCCGGCCTGCCACCGCGTTCACCGAAGTGGCGAAACAATTCGACGCCGACGTGGTCGTTCGCTACGGCGCGAAACTCGCCAACGGCAAGAGCCTGGCGGCGCTGCTCAAGCTCGGCGTGAAGCACGGCGGGACGATCCGGATCTCCGCCCAAGGGCCCGAAGCCGACGCGGTGCTCGGTGCTCTCAAGAAACTCATCGAAGCCGGCGAGGAAGAAGAGCAGGTAACCGCAGGCGTGTCGCACGGATGGTTGCCGCAGAACGTCGGCAGCACCGTGCCGGGCGTGGCGGCGTCGCCGGGGTTGGCGATTGGGCGCATCCGCCTGCTCCGCCAGCAGAAAATCGTCGTCGAACACACCGCCAAAGACCCGGCCCGCGAGCGGGTGGCGCTCCGAAACGCCATCGCTAACGCGCAGGCGCAACTCGATGAGTTGCACGCAGAAGTGAAGGAGAAATCCGGCGACGCGAGCGCGGGCATCTTCCTCGCCCACAAAGCATTCCTCTCCGATCCCGATCTGGTGACCAAGACCGAGCAGCGCATCGACGCCGGCGACAGCGCCGGCTGGGCGTGGCAGCAGGTGATCGACGAAGACGCCGCGAGCCTTGAGAAGCTGGACGATCCGGTACTCGCCGGGCGGGCGGTGGACATCCGCGATATCGGCCAGCGCGTGCTGCGCAGTCTGGGCGGGGCGATGGACGAAGACAAGCATTCGCCGACCGAGCCGTCGATTTTGCTTGCGAACGATCTCACGCCTTCGGATGCGGCGTCGCTCGATCCGAGCATCGTGCTTGGTTTCGTCACCGCGATGGGCGGGGCGACCTCGCACGTGGCGATCATCGCGCGGTCGCTGAATATTCCCGCCGTCGTCGGCACCGGCCCGGCCGTCATGCACCAGAGCGAAGGGGCGATGGCGATCCTCGATGGCGACAACGGCGCGCTCTACGTCGATCCGTCGGAGGCCGACCTGAAAACCGCCCGCGAGGCACAGGTTCGGCTGGCGGAGATGCGCGACAGCGAGGCGCGGCACCGCTACGAGCCGGCGATCACTAGTGACGGATCACGCATCGAAGTCGTCGCCAACATCGGCGCCCCGGCCGAGGCGAAGCAGGCGGTAGAAGCCGGCGGCGAAGGTGTCGGTCTGCTCCGCAGCGAGTTCCTCTTCCTAGAGCGCAACACGGCGCCGACCGAAAACGAGCAATACGCCGCGTACAAGGAAATGGCTGAGTCGCTGGCTGGTTTGCCGTTGATCATCCGCACGCTCGACATCGGCGGCGACAAGCACGTGCCTTATCTCGATCTGCCGAAGGAAGAAAATCCGTTCCTGGGCATACGCGGCATTCGCATGTGCCTGGCTCGGCCGGACCTGTTTAAAACGCAGCTCCGCGCGATCTACCGCGCCGCGGCGCACGGGCCGATCAAAATCATGTTCCCGATGGTGAGCACGCTGGCCGATCTTCGCGATGCAAAGGTGATTGCCGAGCAGGTGCGGGCCGAGCTGAAGGCTGAGCCGCTGGAGATCGGCATCATGATCGAAGTCCCGTCGGCCGTGCTGATGGCGCCGGAACTGGCGAAGGAAGTCGACTTTTTTTCCATCGGCACCAACGACCTCACGCAGTACGTCCTCGCGATGGACCGCGGCCACCCGCTGCTCGCCAAGCAAGCCGACGGCCTGCACCCGGCCGTGCTGCGGATGGTCGACGCGACCGTGAAAGCCGCATCGGCCAACGGCAAATGGGTCGGCGTCTGCGGCGGCGTAGCGGCCGAACCTCTCGCTGCGGCGATCCTCACCGGCCTGGGCGTAGCGGAGCTGAGCGTGAGCATCCCGAGCATCGCAGCGGTGAAGTCGCTGGTCCGCAGCATGGCGATGAAGGACGCGAAAGAGTTGGCGATCCGCGCCCTCGCCTGCGGTAGTGCCGAAGAAGTTCGCAAGCTGCCGTTCCCCGGACGGAGGAATAAGCGATGAGTAACGAGCCTATTGTCACCGTCACGCTCAACCCCGCGATCGACCAGACGCTCAGCATCCCCGGCTTTGCCGCCGGCAAGGTGAATCGCGTGGCGAAACAGGAATCGCACGCCGCCGGCAAGGGTGTGAACGTCGCCGTCGTGCTGGCGGACTTGGGCGTGCAGGTGATCGTCACCGGTTGGCTGGGCGATCAGAACCAGGAACTCTTCAAGCACCTGTTCGCCAGCAAGCGGATCGACGACCGGTTCATCCGCGTGTTCGGCGAAACGCGGGTCGGCATCAAGATCAGCGACGACAAAACCGGCGACACGACCGACATCAACTTCCCCGGGCTCACGCCGTCGAACGATGATCTGGAACTGCTGCTCAATCGAATCGAAACGCTCGCCAAGCCCAATCGCTGGTTCGCCCTCTGCGGCAGCGTGCCGGCCGGAGTGAGCGAAGACATCTACGCCAAACTGATCGATCGCATCGCGGCCGGCGGCGGCAACGTGGTGCTCGACACCAGCGGCAAACCGCTCCACGCCGCCATCGCCCGCGGGCCGGCGGTCGCGAAGCCGAACGTCGCCGAACTTTCCGAACTTGCAGGCACAGCGCTGAACACCGCGGCAGACGTGGTGAACGCGGCCCGCGCTCACCTGCTCGATCACGGCGTAAAGCTGGCGGTGGTCAGCATGGGCGGCGACGGCGCGATCTTCGTCAACCGCGAACAGGCGCTGCTCGCGAAGCCCCCGAAGGTGACGGTGAAAAGCACCGTCGGCGCCGGCGACGCGATGGTGGCGGGACTCATTTACGCACAACAAGAGGGACTGTCGCTCGAAGAGACGGCCCGCGTATCGACCGCACTCGGCACCCACGCGGTGATGAAAGTCGGCGCGGGACTTGAATCGCCCGCTGCACACGAACAGTTCATGAAGGGCGTCACCGTTCAATCGGTGTAACGGATCAGGAAAATTACGGGCACGCTGTTTTACGAATTCAGGAGCAGATCATGGCAAAAATCGTTGCAGTCACCGGATGCGTTACCGGCGTCGCCCACACCCTCATGGCGGCCGAGGCGCTGCGAAAAACCGCCAAGGTCATGGGGCATGAGATCACGGTCGAAACGCTCAACACACCCGATACCAATCGCCCGATGCTGACGGCCGACGAGATTGCTGCCGCGGATGTGGTGATCATCGCGTCCGACGTGTTCGTCGACATGAAACGCTTCAACGGCAAGCCCACGCACGCCGTCCAGGTGAGCGATGCGATCCGCAAAACGCGCGCCGTGATCGAGGCGGCCGTCGCGGAGTTGGAGCCGGCGCTGGCTGGGAGCACAGTGCCGATGGCGGCGGTAACCGCGGCGCCGGCGCCTGAGAAATTGCCGACGTCGACCAGCGCGATCAAATCACTCGTCGCGGTCACGAGCTGCCCGACCGGCATCGCCCACACGTTCATGGCCGCCGAGGCGCTCAAAAAGGGCGCGGCCGCGCTCGGGCACAAGATCAAAGTCGAAACTCAGGGCTCGGTCGGCGCGAAAAACCTGCTGACGGCCGACGAAATCAAAGCCGCCGACGCGGTGATCATCGCCGCCGACACGTTCGTCGATACCAGCCGATTCGCCGGCAAGCGGCTGTATCAAACCTCAACCAAGGCCGCGCTACACGACGGGGCGGCGGTGGTGACTCAGGGATTGGCCGCGCCGGTGGCGGGTGCCGGCAATCTCGCAGGCGATGTCGACAAACTGAAGGCCGAGCGCGGGGCGACGCGCACCGGGCCGTACAAGCACCTGATGACCGGCGTCAGCTACATGCTGCCGCTCGTCACCGCCGGCGGATTGCTGATCGCCCTCGCGTTCGCGATCGGCGGCATTCACGCGGGCGACGCGAAAGGCACATTCGGCGCCGCCCTGATGCAGATCGGCGGCGGGGCGGCGTTCCAACTCTTCGTGCCGGTCCTCGGCGCGTTCATCGCTTATTCGATCGCCGACAGGCCCGGCATTACGTCAGGCCTCGTCGGCGGGATGCTCGCGCAGCAACTCGGTGCAGGATTCCTCGGCGGCATCGCGGCGGGCTTTGCGGCCGGCTACGTCACCAAGGGATTGAACGATCTGATCCAACTCCCGCAGAATCTCTCTGGCCTTAAGCCGGTGCTGATCCTTCCGCTGCTCTCCACGCTCGTCGTCGGGCTCGGCATGATTTACCTCATCGGCCCGCCGGTGAAATTCGCACTCGACGGCCTCACCCATTGGCTTAACAGCATGCAGCAGAGCAGTGCGCTGGTGCTGGGCCTGATCCTCGGCCTGATGATGGGCTTCGACATGGGCGGCCCGGTGAACAAAGCCGCGTACACGTTCGGCGTCGGCCTGCTCGCCAGCCAGGTCTACGGACCGATGGCCGCCGCGATGGCGGCCGGTATGACCCCGCCACTGGGCCTCGCGCTGGCCGCCACGATCTTCAAGAGCCGCTTCACTCGCGACGAGCAAGACGCCGCAAAAGCTGCCGCGGTGCTTGGGATCTCGTTCATTACTGAAGGCGCGATCCCCTTCGCCGCCAAAGACCCGTTTCGCGTCATACCGTGTCTCATGCTCGGATCGGCCGTGTGCGGGGCGATCTCGATGGCGTCGGGCTCGGGCCTCGTCGTGCCGCACGGCGGCGTGTTCGTGCTGCTCATTCCGCACGCCGTGCAGCACCTGGTGCCGTACATGATCGCGATCGTCGCCGGCACGCTCGTCACCACCGTCGCGCTGTGGATCGTGAAGCGGCCACTGATGGAGAACGAACCGGCTCATGCGTTCGAAGTCGTCCCTGCAGTCGCCGTCAAACATTGATTATTCGCCCGCCGAAAGAAGGCCGCGTGTGCGGCCCGGGCAAGTCGGCCGGCTAACTAAATCGGAGAACCACCCATGACGTCCATCCAACGTACCTTGCGAGCCGCAATCTTATTAGCTGCATGTACTGCATTTGCACCGTGGGCGACCGCCCAGAACACGCCGACCACCGCGCCGGCCGAGTCTGAAAAATTCCCGCAGGAAGTGCCCGCCCCCACGCGGCCGCCGACGGATCCGCTCGTGTCGCCCGATCCGCTCAACTTCGCGCTCGATCCGTGGAACGACTTCAAAAACAAGCTCGACCGCGACGCGAACCTCATCATCCTTGGCGCGTACACGTTCCATAACCAGTACGCGACCGAAACCAACAGCTCCCAGCACGACGAGTTCGGCGGCCGGCTCGATATCGGCGCCACGTGGACCCCGCTGCACTACGGCAACAACGGCAAAGACATCGGCCAGGTCGTCTTCCTCATGCGCTCGAGCGAGAACATCTTCCAAGGGCAAGACTATGCCCTCAGCGACGACGTCGGCTCGATCATGGGCACCAACTCGCTGCACGGCGGCGGCGAGCAGATTCCGATTTCCGTCAACCAGCTTTACTGGCGGCAAACGTTCATGGATCAAAAGCTCGCGTTCAGCATCGGCAAGCTGCACCCGAACAACTGGATCGACCTGAGCCCCATCGCCAACGACGAAACGCAGCAGTTCATGGCCGGCGCGTATACGGGCAATGAGTCAAACCCCGGGCAGGGTTTGTGGTCGCCGGGTGTGGCGGGCGAGTTCAACATCGACGAACACTGGTACGTCCACGCGGTCATCGCCAACAGCCTCGGCCGAACAGGGACGGCGGGGATCAACAACCTCGATGAAGGCGCGTTTTACGAAGCGGCGGAGCTCGGCTACAAGGTCGGCGAGCCCGGCGGGCCGCAGGGCAACTACCGCGTCACGCTGTGGCATAACGACAACAACCTCAGCGACGGCTACGGCGGCAGTGTCGGCTTTGACCAGGAAATCGGCGGCGGCTGGGCGCCGTTCGGAAGGTTCGGCCACGGCGAGTCGGACGCGACGGCCATCCGCGATTTCGTCTCGTTCGGTATCGCCAATCTCCGTCCGTTCGAGCGACGCGGCGACATGTTCGGCATCGCCGGCACGTACGCGCATCCGAGCAACAACGATCTGCGCGAGGAATGGCTGTTCGAAGCCTTTTACCGGATCAAGATCACGGAAAGCCTGGAGTTTTCGCCGGATATCCAGTGGATCCACAACCCTGCGTTCCAGCCTGATGCGGACAATGTGTTCGTGTTCGGGGCGCGGTTGAAGTTCCTATTCTAGAACGTGCGAGGCCGATGCCCGGAACTCGCGGGCGGACACCTTGGCGTGTTTTTTGAACCACGCCGAGAAGTGCGACACCCGGCCGAAGCCCAGGTCGAAGGCGATCTGTTTGATCTGGCGCGTGGTGGACTCGAGCAGGTGGCTGGCTTCGGCCAGCCGCCTGTTTTCCAAATACCGCCGCACGGTGTGGCCGGTTTGCTTGATGAAGAGGCGGTCGAGTTGTCCTGCGCTGAGGCCGACGTGCTTTGCGACCGTGCGCTGGGCGAGTCGCTCGTCGCGCGGGAGGTTGTTGAGCAGGGCCATCGCGGTTCGCACGCGCGGGTCGGATCGGGTCAGGCGGCTTGGACGTATGCCGAGGCTCTGCATCACTTCACACCACGCGACGAGGAAGTCTGAGAACTGATTCTCGATTGTCGTAAATCCGTTGAGTGAAACCGCCTGCGGTCCTACCGGCGTGTGCACGACACCGGGCGGCTTCGGCGTGACGCGGTTGAGTGCCGCCGTCGCGCGGGCAAGTGCTGGAAACCGGCTGGCGGCGAACGTGATCGGCAATCCCTCAGCGAACAGCGGCGTCCCATCCGGCCACGCCAGGCGGAAGCGGATCGAGACGATCTCCGACCCCGGCTCAAACATCTGTCGCGTCAGCCGGCCCGGTGCGGGGATGAGCCATTCGCCCGCTTGCGCCGTGAGCATCTCGCCAGCGCTCTCCACGCGGGCGCTCCCCTTGCGGATCAGCCATGCCCCGTTGTTCTCGAACGGCCGAACCATGTCGCGATTGCTCGGCGAAACCGGTCCCTCATAAATCCACACCAGCCGCCGCTGCAGGCGGCTCCAGTCTTGGTACGGCAGGGCGGATTGGGCGTCGTTATGGGACATGGATGCCGAAAATAGGAAACTTTTGCGAGGAGAGTATACATCATTTCCGTTCGCAAGAGGGATAGAAAATGCTAAGTTATCTCCACAAACGAGGGCCGGCGGCTCATTTCGAGCGTGCCGGCAGTGCGGAAAAACGACAACTCAAGTAAGCGGAGCTAACAACGATGAGCGACTTGCACTATTTCAATCCCGCCTGGATCCAGAAGAGCGACGAAACCATCAAGGCCGACGTCTGCATCTACGGCGCCACGTCGGCCGGTGTGTCGGCGGCGATTCAGGCGAAGAAACTCGGCAAGTCGGTCGCGGTGCTCAACCCCGCCAAGGCGATCGGCGGGCTCACCACCGGCGGCTTGGGCGAAACCGACTACGGCCGCAAGCACGTCATCGGCGGGTTCGCGCGGCAGTTCTACACGCTCGTCGGCAAGGAGTACGGCAAGGAAGAGGAATACAAATTCGAGCCCAAGGTCGCCAGCAAAGTCTACAGCGACCAACTCAAAGCCCACGGCATCGTCGTTCGGGCGTGTCAATATCTCGACAAGGTTGAGAAAACGGGAACGCAGATCAAGTCGATCACCATGCTTGGTGGCCTGCGCGTCGAAGCCAGCATCTTCCTCGACTGCACCTATGAAGGCGATCTTTTCGCCAAGGCCGGAGTCTCTCACTTCGTCGGCCGCGAAGACAACAGCGTCTACAACGAAACGCTCAGCGGCATTCAAGTGCTCAACAAGCACCAGTTCAGCCACCCGGTCGATCCGTACGTGAAGGAAGGCGACCCCACCAGCGGCCTGCTGCCGGGCATTCAAGCGGAAGACCTCTCCACCCAAATCGGTAAGGGCGACAAGCGCGTGCAGGCCTACTGCTTCCGCATGTGCATGACGAACGACCCCACGCTCCGCATCCCGTGGGAAAAGCCCGCCAAGTACGATCCCATGCAGTACGTGCTGGCCGGCCGATGGTTCAGCGGCGAGAAGGACCACTACAACGACCAGATCAGCCACCTGCATCCTGAGAACGCGATCAAGAAATTCGACATTTTCCCCAATAAAACCCCCGGCGGCTTTAACAAGACCGACACCAACAACCACGGCCCGATCAGCAGCGATTTCATCGGCGCCAACTGGGAATGGGCTAGCGGCTGCTACGAGCGGCGCGAGGAACTCTTCCAGGCGCACGTGACGTATCAAAAGGGCTACTACTGGTTCATGGCCAACAGCCCTGAGGTGCCCGAGCGGTATCGCGTGAAGTACGCCGAGTACGGGTTGCCCAAGGACGAGTTTGGGGAAACCGATCATTGGCCGCACGCGCTGTACGTGCGCGAGGCGCGGCGAATGGTCGGCCAGTACGTGATCACCGAGCACGATTGCCGCGGCACGCGAAAGCCGGAAGACACCATCGGCATGGGCAGCTACGGCATGGACTCGCACAACTGTTCGCGGTTCGTGAAGATCGAAAACGGCAAGGCCAGGGTGCTGAACGACGGCGACGTACAGGTCGGCGGGTTTCCGCCCTACGGCATTCCGTACCGGTCGATCACGCCCAAGCCCAATGAGTGCACCAACCTGCTCGTGCCGGTCTGTTTGAGCAGTTCGCACATCGCCTACGGGTCGGCCCGCATGGAGCCGGTGTTCATGGTGCTCGGCCAAAGCGCCGCGACGGCGGCGTGCATGGCGATCGACGCGAAGTCGAGCGTGCAGGACGTTCCCTATCCGAAGCTGCGTGAAAAGCTGCTGGCCGACGGCCAGGTGCTCGAAGCGGCCGCCGAAGGGTAACGCCGCCTGCGGGAATTTTGGAGCCGACTTGCGGGTTTGGGCGTGTGGGGCATACCCTTGCACCCGCCGCATGGACGAAAAAATTCCCAAAATCCCGAGTCGCGAGATCACCGAGCCGGAGGCGTATCTTAATCGCCGCACATTTATGCGGGCCGGCATTCTGGCGGCCAGCGTGGCGGCGACGGGCGGGGCGTACCGGGCGTTCTTTTCGCCGAAGCGTCGGCCGGTGACGGCGGCGAAGGGGGCGAGCACGCTGCCGACGTCGCGCGGCGCGTTTCCACCGGTGGGGCCGAGTTCGATCGCGGACATGCACGCCATCAGCGAGCCGCAGACGAGCCTCGGCGACATCACCCACTACAACAACTTTTACGAGTTTTCGACTGACAAGGCCGAAGTCGCCGACGAGGCTGCGGCGTTTATCACCCGGCCGTGGACGATCAGCGTCGGCGGGCTGTGCTCGAAGCCGACGACGTTCGACCTGGACGACGTGCTGCAACTCGCGCCGCTCGAGCAGCGCGTCTACCGCATGCGATGCGTGGAAGCTTGGTCGATGGTGATTCCGTGGGACGGCTACTCGCTCAGCAAGCTGCTCGAGCGCGTGCAGCCGCTGAGCAGCGCCAAGTACGTGGCGTTCACCACGCTGCTCGATCCGACGCGCATGCCGAACCAAGGTCGCCGCGTGCTGGATTGGCCGTACGTCGAGGGACTGCGGATGGACGAAGCGATGCACCCGCTGACGATGCTCGCGTGCGGCCTGTACGGCCAGCCAATGCCGCCGCAGGACGGGGCGCCGTTGCGGCTGGTCGTGCCGTGGAAGTACGGGTTCAAGGGGATCAAGTCGATTGTGAAGATCGAACTGGTGTCTGAGCAACCGCCGACGACGTGGAACCTTGCCGGGCCGAACGAGTACGGGTTTTACGCGAACGTGAACCCGGCGGTGGATCACCCCAGATGGAGCCAGGCCAGCGAACGCCGCATCGGCGGCGGGCAGCGGAAGACGTTGATGTTCAACGGCTACGCCGACCAGGTGGGGCGGCTGTATGCGGGAATGGATCTGACGGCGAACTATTAGTCGCACAGCCGGCATCGATCTGGCACCGATCGCCGATTGACGCAGATCCTTCGCGAGTACGCTCAGGATGACGTCTTGGGCGTTGAGGAATGTTTGAGACCATGAAAGACACCCAATTCGCCAAACTCGTCGTCTTCATCAACGCCAGCGTGCCTGCGGCGATGATTGCGTGGGACGCCTTTGGCGGCGCGTCGGCCGATCCGGTGGGGTATGCGCTGCAACGGACCGGCAAGTTTGCGTTGATCCTTCTCTTGCTGTCCCTGTGCGTCACGCCGCTGCGGAAGCTCACGGGCAAGAATTACTTCAGCCACTTCCGCAAAATGCTCGGCCTGTTCGCGTTCTTTTATGCGTGCCTGCACTTGCTGATCTATTTCGTGTTCGACCGGCAGTTGAATGTTTCGAGCCTGATCGAGGAGACACTCAAGCGCAAGTTCATCCTGTTCGGCATGGCGGCGCTCCTGATGATGGTGCCGCTGGCGATCACTAGCACCAACGCGTCGATCAAACGGCTGGGCGCGGCACGATGGAAAACGCTGCACAAGCTCGCGTACCTGTCGGCCATCGCGGGGGTGGCGCATTACTGGATCAGCGTGAAGAAGGACATTCGCCAGCCGCTGTTGTTTGCGATCGCGCTGACGATTCTGTTCGCGTGTAGGCTGTATTACTCACGCCCGCAGCCAAAACGCCCCGTCGCGGCCGCTTAAGTTGTAGCGGTGACGCAGGCGCGTAAGATCACGCTTCGGCAATCTCCAAAGGAATTTCACGATGTCCAAAGTCAAACACCCGCTCGTTCTCATCATCCGCGACGGCTGGGGCAAGAACCCCAACCCGCAGTGGAACAGTTCCAACGCCGTTTTCCTCGCCAAACACCCGGTGGCCGACCAGCTGATGGCGGAGTTTCCGAACGTGTTGATCCGCACCAGCGGGTTCGATGTCGGCCTGCCCGAGGGGACGATGGGCAACAGCGAGGTGGGGCACCAGAACATCGGGGCCGGTCGCGTGGTGGATCAGGAATCGGTCGCGATCACCAAGGAAGTTCGCAACGGCAAATTCAACGACAACCCGGAGATGAACGCGGCGGTGAACCAGGCGATCAAGCTCGGCACGAACCTGCACCTGTTCGGCATCGTGAGCGACGCCGGCGTGCACGGGCAGCTTGAACATCTGTACGGCGTGCTGAAGCTCGCGAAATTGCGCGGGCTGAATCGCGTCTACCTGCACGCGTTCACCGATGGTCGTGACACGGCGCCGAATTCCGGACTGAATTATCTGCGGCAAGTGGAAGCGCAGATGAAGGAGATCGGCGTCGGCCGAGTCGCCACGATCAGCGGCAGGTATTGGGCGATGGACCGCGACAACCGCTGGGCCCGCGTGGAGAAGGCCTACCGCGCGATCGCGTTCGGCGTCGGCCCGCAGTTCCCCACGGCCGACGCTGCGGTGCAGAGCTACTACACCAATCCGACCGACTCCAACACCACCGGCGATGAGTTCATCACGCCGTGCTGCATCGTGCCGACGGAGAAGGATTTGCCGGTCACCGTTAACGCCGGCGACGCGATCGTCTTCTACAACTATCGCGGCGACCGCCCGCGCGAAATCACCAAGGCGTTCATGACGCCGGACTTCAAGGAGTTCGATCGCGGCGCGAAGAACGACCTCTACAAGAGCGTCTACTTCGTCACCATGACCGCGTACGAGCAGGGATTGCCCGTGCATGTGGCGTACATCAAGCCGCCGAAGATGAACAACATCCTGGGCGAGTACATCTCGTCGCTCGGCATGAAGCAGTTTCGATGCGCGGAGACGGAAAAATTCCCGCACGTGACGTTTTTCTTTAATGACTACCGCGAGCCGCCGTTTCCGGGTGAGGATCGGACGATCTGCCCGAGCAAAAAGACGCTGCCGGATGGGTCGCCGCTCAGCACCTACAACCAGCTGCCGGAGATGAGCGCGTACGAGATTTGCGACGAGGTGGTGAAGCGCATCAACACCGGCGAGTACGATCTGATCGTGGTGAACTTCGCCAACGGCGACATGGTCGGCCACACCGGCGTGCTCGATGCAGCGGTGAAGGCGGTGGAGCACGTGGATATCTGCGTCGGGCGGATCATGGAGGCGCTGCGGCCGTTTAGCGGCGTGGCGATCATTACGGCCGACCACGGCAACTGCGAGCAGATGATCGACCCGGCCACCGGCGGGCCGCACACGGCGCACACCACGTTCCCGGTCGAGCTCATAATCGCCGATCCTCGCTACAAGGGCGTGAAGCTGCACGAAGACGGCCGCCTGGCGGACATCGCGCCGACGATCTGCCAGATGCTTGGCATTCCCAAGCCGGCGGAGATGACGGGGAAATCGCTCCTCGGCGGATAGCGACTTCAATGTACGTGCGTTGGTCGGACAGAAGTGAATCGCACTAACTCGCCGCGTCGTCGGCGTTGTCGGCTTCGCGCTGTTCTTCTTCCCAGCGTTGCAGGTCTTCCAGCGGAATCTCGAGAATATCGGCGACTTCTTCCGAGCCCTGGTCCATGGCCTCTTCGTCATCGCCCAGCGCGACGACGTCGTACCGGCCGGTGGCGGGGTTGAAGACGAACCCGCCGTCCTCGAGCAGACTTTCGATCTCTACATCTTGCATGCGTTTATCCTCCCGAAACAATGTGAACTACAAGGATACTCAGAACCGGGGCGGGGGTGGTAGCAAAAATCGGTCGGCGGTGAGATTCGATGTCGATTAGCGCCGGCTGTGAAGGTGGGGTATTGCCCGGCGAGCGGCCTTTATCGGACTGATGAATCCCTGCGATTAATCGTTGCCCGGAGGCTAGTTGCCTCTATAATCGGGTCGCGACTTTTGAGGAGTTTTTTCCATGGCCCATGTGATCGCTCAGCCCTGCATCGGCACGAAGGACACCGCTTGTGTGGCGGTTTGCCCCGTCGACTGCATTCACCCGACCAAAGACGCCCCCGGCTTTGAGGCCGCCACCCAGCTCTACATCGACCCGGACACCTGCATCGATTGCGGCCTGTGCGTTGATGAGTGCCCGGTGACCGCCATCTTCCCGCTCGAAGACCTGCCGGCCGAGTGGTCGGACTTCATCGCGAAGAATGCCGAATATTTTAAGAAGTAATCCACATGATGAATCGTCGCCTACTCAGTTTGATGGCTCCCGTTGTTCTGCTCGCCGGCCTGGCGCTGGCGGAGGAGCATCAGCACCACGACGACGCCAAGAAGCCGACTACCACCACTGCGCCGGCCCCCAAGGCGGTCAACGCCATGTGTCCGGTGGAAACCGATCATCCGGTGGATGACCGGCAGACGCTCATCTACAACGGCAAGACAATCGGCTTCTGCTGCGAAGACTGCCCGGTCGAGTTCAAGAAGAACCCCGAAAAGTACCTGAATAACCTGCCGTAAAAAGCAGTCAGAAAAGCCGCGTTTATTCGCGTTTGATTTAATACCCCATGGGGGTATAATTGGTTCAGAGGTTAACGATGGTTTCTGAATCGAGAAAGAAGATCCACAACCGCCTGAAGCGAGCGGCCGGGCAGATCGCCGGGCTGCAGAAGATGGTGGAGGAGGATCGCTACTGCGTGGACATCCTCACCCAGCTCGCGGCCGTGCGGTCGGCGCTGGACGCGGTGGGCGTGCAACTGCTCACCGACCACATGGAGCACTGCGTGGCCGACCACGGCAAGGCGAACAACCACGCCGAGACGAAATTCAAAACGCACGGCCAGCTCATCGACGAGATGAAACTGACGCTGTCGCGTTTCCTTAAATGAAAAGGAGTGTGTCATGAGCGCAGCATCTGATCTCACCGAGGCGGCCTTGCTGATCGACGGCATGCATTGCAAGAAATGCGTAGAAAAGGTCGACAAGGCCATCCGCGCCGTCCCCGGCGTGGAGATGGCGCAAGTGAACCTTGAGGCCGGCAACGCCGTGGTGAAGTTCGACCCGAAAGCGACCAATCCGCAGAGCCTCGCGAACGCCGTCAGCAAGGCGGGATACACCGCTAAGCTGGCCGAAAAGGCGAAGTAACTTGGCGCCGAGCGAAAGCCACCCATGACCGACACCGCCACGATCAACGACATCGCCCTCAACGTCTCCGGCATGGACTGCGCAAGCTGCGTCGCCCATGTCGAGAAGGCGCTGCGGTCCGTCGACGGCGTAAAAGCGTGCCAGGTCAATCTCGCCCGCGGCCGGGCGACGGTGTCGTTCGATCCGAGCAGCACCACGCCCGAGCAACTCGCCGATGCGGTTAACAACGCCGGCTACCAGGCATCGCCCGAAGTCGCCGGCGACGGTGCGAACGCCGAGCAGTCGCGGCTCGAGCGGCAAACGCACGAAGCCAATGCCTGGTTCCGCCGCGCGATGGCGGCCATCGTCCTCTGGCTGCCGCTGGAGGCGACGCACTGGATTTTGCAGGCGTTCTCGAGCGGCCACGCGCGACACATGGCGCGGGCCGATCAGGATTGGATATCGCTGGCCGCGCTCGTCACGTCGAGCATCGCGATTGTCTACGTCGGCGGGAAGTTCTATCGCAGTGCGTTCTCCGCCTTACGTCGCGGCACGACCAACATGGACGTGCTGATCTCGATGGGCGCGAGCGTCGCGTACTTCTACAGCCTCACGCTGCTCGTCGGCGGATGGCTGAACTGGTGGACGCCGCCGCTGGCAGAACGGCTCTTCTTCATGGAAGCCACCGGCCTGCTCGCGCTGATCAGCCTCGGCCACTGGCTCGAAGCCCGTGCCCGCCAAACCGCCGGCAGCGCGATCCGCGAATTGCTGGATCTCACGCCGGCCACCGCCCGGCGCGTCAATAAGAAACCCAAGCCCGCGGGGCGGCAGTTCCGGCTCGCCGTACTCAACGACAAGCCTGTCGCCGTTCCGCCGACGCCCGACGAAGCGCTCGACGAGGAGGTCACGGAGATCCCCGTAGCGGAAGTTCAGACCGACGACCTGCTGCTCGTCTGGCCGGGCGACCGTATTCCGACCGACGGCGTGATCTTCCGCGGCCAATCCAACATCGATGAATCCATGCTCACCGGCGAGCCGCTGCCCGTGCCGCGCGACGTGAACGACGCCGTCATCGGCGGCACGATCAACGGCGACGGGCGGCTGATCATCCGCGTCACCCAGGTGGGGGCGGGGACGGCGCTGGCGCAAATCGTCAAGCTGGTCGAGAACGCCCAGAACAGCAAGCCACCGGTGCAGAAGCTGGCCGACCGTATTTCCGCGGTGTTCGTGCCGAGCGTGCTGGCGATCGCGCTCGTCACGGGTCTGGCGTGGTACGCGTACGGCCTGCACACGGGCATGGAGTCATCGGTGCTCTGGGGCAAGCTCGCGAACGCCGTGTGCAGCGTGCTGATCATCGCCTGCCCGTGTGCGCTGGGCCTCGCGGTGCCGGCGGCGTTGATGGTCGGAACCGGCCGCGGGGCGAAGCTCGGGATTTTGCTGCGTGACATCGACGCCCTGCAGAAGGCCGAGCGCATCGACACCATCGTGCTCGACAAAACCGGCACGATTACGCTCGGCCAGCCGCGCGTGGAGTCGATCGTGCCGCACGACGGCGTGGCGTCGGACGAAATTCTCCGCCTGGCGGCCGGCGTGGAGCAGTACAGCGGGCATCCCTTGGCAAAGGCGATCGTGCGGCATGCGCGGGACGCCGGCGTGTCGTTGCCGGAGCCGGATAAGTTTGAAGCGCAGGCCGGCCTGGGAATCGTCGCCCAGATGGAAGGCCGAAAGCTGCTCGTCGGCAACAGCCGTCTCGTAAACGCCAACGGCCACACCGCCGTGCCCGCCAAGGCGGCCAACACGGTCGTGTACCTGGCCGAAGAACGCGACGGCGCCGTGCAGCAAATCGGCGCGATTTATCTCAGTGACACCATCAAGCCTGATTCGGTCGCTGCCATCGCCACGCTCCACAAGGCAGGCTTGCGAACGGTGTTGCTGACCGGCGACAACAGCGCAGCGGCCCAAATGATCGCCAAGGCCGTCGGCATCGACGAAGTGCACGCCGACGTCCTTCCCGCCGGGAAGGCCGACGTCATTCGGAAACTGCAGTCGCAAGGCCGCAACGTGGCGATGGTCGGCGACGGCATTAATGACGCGCCGGCCCTCGCGCAGGCCAACCTCGGCATCGCGATTGGGTCCGGGTCCGACATCGCCAAGGAGACCGGCGACATCGTCCTGGTCAGCGGCAGCCTGCACGGAATCGTGACGGCCATCGGGCTTTCGCGGGCCACCATGCGGTGCATTCGGCAGAACCTTTTCTTCGCATTTTTGTATAACGTGCTTGCGATTCCGCTCGCAGCCACCGGCACGCTCAGCCCGTTGATCGCCGCGGCGGCGATGGCGTTGTCGGACGTCACCGTGCTCGGCAACGCGCTGCGGTTACGGCGAATGAAAATCGATTGAGATTTCCCCTTGACGCCCCCCTATAGTCTCGCTTCAATACCGCGACTTCACCATGCTCTCGCGTCCTCCTTAACCGGGCGACGCAAAAAGACTTGGCGACGTAACCTGGGTGAGTGGTTTCGTTCAGGCATCAGACATTCTGGGAAGGAAATCATGACGGCCACACAAGAATTGGATTTGCAGCGCGACCTCGACCCGTCTCTCCTGGCGAACATCGCCGGCGCCTTTGCCGATGGCGTGTTCATCGAGCAAGAAGAGCAGGACGACGCATCGCTCCGCCCCTCGGCCGCCAAAAAGCCGGCCAAGCGCGACGATGACGACGACGAAGACGAGGACGAAGAGGAAGACGAAGAAGTCGACGACGCCGAAGAAGACGAAGATGACGCCGACGTCGATGAGGAAGAGGACGACCTCGATGACGACGAAGACGAGGAAGACGACGACGATGATGACGACGAGGACGATGACGAAGACGATGACGACGAAGACGAGTTCGAAGACCCCGACGACGACTTAGACGACGATGACGAGGAAGAATTCGACGACGAAGACGAATAAAGTAGACGAATAAGCGGGACTGAGCCTGACGCTCAATCCTCAGCAGATGACGACCGCCGCTTTGACTTAATGTCGGAGCGGCGGTTTTTTTGTTCGAGTCTTCGTTGCTTGGAGCCGTAGCTCGGCTTGGTCTTGCGGCGTTTCTTGGGCTCGGCGCGGATGGTCTGGATCATTACCCGCAGGCGGTCAAACAGCTCCTGCCGGTTGGTTTCCTGCGAGCGGTGCTCGCCGCAGGTGAGGTGGAGCAGGCCGTCCTGGGTGAGTCGCTTGCCGGCGGTCTGGCGGAGGCGGGCGATAGCCGTGTCGCGCAGGCCGGTGATCTGGGAGAGATCCAGCCACAACTCCATGCGGGTGTTGACCTTGTTCACGTTCTGCCCGCCGGGGCCTTGGGCGCGGGCGGACTGCAGGCGGATCGCACCGACGGCGGCAAACACGCCGGGAGCGAGCTCGGTTCCACTCGGCGGGGCGGGGTTCATGGCTTTGTGGTGGGTTCGGTCGGCGGCGCGGAGACCACGCCGACCCTGCCGGTGGTGAACTGCTGTTCCATCTTCTCACGGCTGAAAATGCGAACATGCCGGCTGGCACTGGCGAGGAACATCGCCACCATCAGGATGACGAAATTCACCTTCATCCACTGTCGGTACTTGGTCGGCACAGCCCGGCCCATCGCCAGCCCCGCGGCGATTGCGATGCCCACGATCGAGAGCACCATGTGAGCGATCGCCCAAGGGAACGCCGCCGACCATACGCCGTCGGCCGAGATGTAGGGGGTTCGCAGACGGTACGCCGACACAATGCCGCTGATCGGCAGCACCACCACGCAAATCCACACGATGCGTCGGAAGACGAAGCGAAGATACGCGATGATCGAAAGCTGGTTTTCCAGCTTCAAGTCTTCGACCGCCTTCGGCACGACGAATTCAAAGAAGAGCGTGCCGCCGACGATCAACGTCGACGCCAGCAGGTGCAGCCAGCGTACAACGGGGTAGATGACGTGTTCGGTCCAATCAGGCATTGTTTCGATTGCGGATTTCGGATTGTAGATTGCGGGATGAAGAAAGAACGTCCACTTCAAATCCGCAATTCAAAATCCGCACTCCTCAATTCCTTTTACGCGATCTGTTTCAGCCGCTGGGCCTTGCTCGCCCGGTCGATACCCGGCAGCACGTAGTCGCGGGCGACGACTTCCCAACTCATGTTGTTGGCCAGCGCCTGTCCTCGCTTGAGGAACGCGGCGAACTCCTGCGGGCTGCGCGGCAGCCGGTCGACGAGCTGGTGCGCCACCTTCTCGGCCACCACGTGTTCGATCGCGTCGCGCTCTTTCTTGCCGATCGCCAGGATCTGGTCCGGGCGGATCGACTGGTCGGGCAACTGCGTGTAGTCGGCAACGATCGCATTCGGCGTCGGCTGTCCGCCGGCGGCTTTGTCGACGAAGCCGGCGCACCCGCACACGTTGGTGAAGATGCAAATGCCGCCGAAGCTGATCGGCTCGATCTGGGCAATGCCAAACGGCTCATAAATGCTCTGTCCAAACTCCACGTCGGAGCCTTTGCGGATGTCCATGAATTCCATGTCCACCGGCATGCGGCTGCCGCAGGTTTTCTGGTCGAACCCAAACTGGTTGATGAAGACGACCTTGATGTTGCGGCTTTGTGCGTTGAATTCCTGCACGCCGGCGTAGTACGCCGCCTCGCCGCCGGACAGATCGGGCAGCCCTTCGCGGTGCACCACGGGCCAGTGGTAGTCGCTTTCCATCCGGCGGATGTCTTCCGGCCGGCGGGCGGGCACTTCGGTGCTCAGGGCGAACAGGACGGCCGTCTCGCCGCGCTCGCGGAGCAGCGGCTCGAGGTGCTCGAGCACGCGCAGGTCGCGCCACAGGCCCTTGCTGGGCACCAGCCGCGTGACGTGCGTGAAGACATAATCCGGCTCGAACTTCAGCAGATTCTTGCAGTAGCTCCGCAGCTTGTTGCGGCTGGCCATCTTCCCTTCAACCGTGAGCGGCCAGTGCGGCACGCCGTTGTAGGCGAGGCTGGCGTCGACGGTCATGAAGTCGGGGCCCATGAACCGCATTTCCTTCAGCACGTAATCGCCGACGCAGAAAATTTCGTCGCAGAAGCGGACCTGCTTCACGAGCGCGTGCTTGTAGAAGTCGTGCTGATCGCCGAACACGTCCTCAACGAAATGGCCCGCAGCGATCGCGTGACGCATCGCGTTGTAGAACATCGTGTCGTGGCCGGCGTTGTGCTCGACGATGCGGCGCATCGTGGCGACTTCGTGGGCGTAAAAGATCGTGCGGAAGTTGCTTTCGGGTTCCATGATCGCCGCGAGACACGTGGGCATGCCCATGTACTCGTGGCTCATGATGACGCACGGCTCGGAAATGCTGGTCGCCGCGCCGAGGGCGTGCAGCGCGGTGATCGTGGGCTTGGCCAGGCGAACGTACTGCTCGTAGTCCCAGATGTGCTGGTAGCGGTTGCTGTCGATGCCGAACTGTTTCCACAGGTCGTACTTGAACGCGCCGACCTTGCCTTCGTTAAAGCGGCTGACGTCGAACAGCAGAACCTCGGGAACCGAGACGGTGCCGGTCTCTTTATCGGTGAAGCGGCGCCGGCCGTAGATGATGCCGCAGCCGTACTCTTCTTCGATCTCGCGGAATCGCTGGGTGAGCGGCGAGCGGAAGATGTTGTCGATGGAGGAGTAGAGGACCTCGCCGGTGGGCCCGAGGCGCTGGTCGCCGGTTTCTTCGCCGGGCCAGAAGGGGCCGACGAGGATGTTGCGGTGGATCTTATTCAGATAAGCCTTGCTGGTGAGCAGGCCCTGGAGGACGGCGCCAATGCCGCCAATCTTCTGGATGGCTTCGTGAGTCACGTGGACGACTGTCTGCATAGGGAACCCTCAATTTCGCGAATTAACCTTTTATCGGGCAGGCATGTTACCCGCAGCGAGCAAAAATGTCGGCGGAGTATTTTCAGAACGCGATTATCGGGCGTTTTTAGGGTGTGCGGGGGGATTTTGGAACTCAAATGACCGACGCTTGGAACCCAAGCTTGTCATCCTGAGCGTACCCGCGAAGGATCTGGCATCGATCGACGAGGGGCGCAGATCCTTCGCGGGTACGCTCGAATGACAAGGCTTCAATTTTGATCGCTACATGACTGAGGAAGGATTACGCAGTGCGACGCCGACGCGGGCGTCGCAGTTGCGCCATCAGGCTGGCAAAGCCGATCAGGAGGATGCTGGAAGGTTCGGGCACCGGATCGAATCCGCCGCCGGTGCTGCCGCCTGAGCCGCCGGTTCCGCCGCCGATGACCGGCGGGCCGTCGGTTCCGCCGCCCACGCCGGGCAGGTCGCCGCCGCCGATGCCGCCGCCGTCGCCGGAGGGGCCGTTGGTGGATGAATCGTTCAGGGTCACCACGCCGATGGCGTTGCTGCCGATCAGGCCCGGCGACATTCGCGTGTAGTACATGCGGGGTGCGACTTCAGGTGCGTACTGGTCCTTCGCTGCAGGGGAAAGCCAGCCCGCCTGTGACATTGCGTCGTAATGGTTCTCGCCGCCGATGATCAGCCGTCCGCTTTCGAGCACGTCGCCGACGTTGGCTGCGCTCGTGAGCGTCGGCTGCATCAGCGAGCGATTGATCGCCCGGCGCTCGATTGATGCGAAAGTCGTCAACTCGATCCGGATTCCCCACCCCGTCCAGCGTTTCCAGCCGTTAGTAAATGCCGGGTTCGTCCGCCAGTCACGTTTCTCTCCATCGTCTTCGGGCGCAAGGTGCCGAAACACCCACTGCGACGAGATTTCAGTATGCAGGCGCGACCACCCGTATTGCGTCTGCACTGGCACGCGGCCGGTGTCGAGAAACAAGACGGTGAGCGTCTGAAAAAAGAGCGCAGTTAAAAACAAAACGGAGTCCCGAAAAAAGCGACTATTCCGTCTATGTCATCGGTGAGATTTGTGAGGTGGTTCAGATGCGAAGTGTCAAAAAACGGCCAAAATTCGCGATGTGCTCGGTCTTTGCCGTGTTACCGGACAATGCGCGCAAAAACAGAGCGGCGAACAGATCGAACGTTTTCGGACGTTCATTCCATTCACCGCTCAGTTTCCGCAGATCACTTTGTGTTTAAAAGCGGCTTGGGCATTTCCGGCGGCGTCGAGTCTTCCGCGGGACGGATAATCAAACTCACCACGTCCGTCGGGCAGACTTCCACGCATTCTCCGTCCATGTCGCAGGCGTTGAGGTTGCGCAGGTCGATGAGCGCTTTGCCGTCGACCATTTTCAGCACGTCGCGATGGCAGTGGGCGACGCAGACCTCGCAGCCGATGCAGTCACGGGTGTCGATCGCCAGGGCGGCCTGAAATTTCTGGCCCGAGCGCGGGTCGTTCTTCACGAACTGCCCGACGGCGCTGAACACCTCGCGGCTGTCGGTGATTTCGAACTCGGCTTCGAAGCGGTCGAACGTGGCCTGGCTCTTCACTTCCACCGGCCCCTGCCGCCGCATGCGGAAGATCGGCTGGTTGCAGGTGTTGCAGAGCTGCAGGCTCTCGAGCTTCTCGAGGTACTTGATCGCCGTGCTGACGACCGTTGCGTGGCTCCACGTGAGCGGGCTGACGCTGATCGGTTCGTTCGTGTACGGATTCACCTGTTCGGCCAATACGCCGCTTTCCAGCGCGTGACCGGCGGTCCATTCAAAGATCGGCAGCGCGAGCTTGAGATCGGCCGGCGTTTTGGCGCGGGTGATGAAGTAATCCGCCAGCCAGAGCGTGCAGATGAACCACGGATTGCCCGGCACGGCCGCGATGTCGTTGCTGATGCGGTGGTAGTAGTCGTTCTCGTAGCGGGCGACGCCGCCCACGCGGGTTTTCACCCACAGCTTTTCTTCCACCTGCTTCATCGTGCTGATGACGCGGGGGTCATCCGCTTCAAAGAGGTGAAACTTGAAGACGCTGTACAGCGATGCGTCGATCGTTTCATCCACTTCGTAGATGTCTTCGATCTCCTCGTCGGCCACCAGGTTTTCGCGCTCGCGGTACTCGTGATCGTCCGGCGGCACGGGGCTGTCCTTGGGCACCAGGCGACGCACGAAGCGGTCGAGCTTGTCGCTGAACAGGTACTTGGCGGCCCCGGCTTTGATTTCTTCAGCCGCCTGGTTGTATTTCTCTGCCTTCTCGCGATCGCCGAAGCAAACGGCGAAGTTGCGGGCGGCTTTCAGCCCGCCGTAAACCGTGGCGACGGTGAACGCGTGAACGCCCCAGCGTTCTTCCCACAAATCGTACGACGGCAGCGGCAGGCCCGTGCGAATGTCGCGATACCGGCACATGAACTCGGCCGCGGGTTGAACCACGTCCACCCACAGCGGGCGCACGAATTCGATGTCGCGGTAGCGGAAGTAGTGACGCCACATCGCCCAGACGACCAGGGCCGTTTCGTCTTCCTGAATCGGCATCGCCCGTTCGTTTTTGATCACCCACGGGTGCCAGCTTGATGCCGGCGAGCCGTCGGGGTTGTACTTGTGATAGAAGTAGCCGTCTTTGGTGATCACGCGCTGACAGAACGTGTAGAAGTTACGCGCGACGTCGGGGAAGCCGGCCAGATCGAGCGAATCGGCAACGAGCGCGCCGTCGCGCGGCCACATGTACGAATACGTGTCCCGCGAAAACTGCATGATGTCCGAGTCGTTGGCGGCAATGATCGCGCCGCCATTGTCGATCTGCGTGCGCAGCACCAGCAGCGACCGTTTGAACAGTTCGACCACCTTCGGCGGCAAGTTGCCGAAGTTGATGTTCGTGCCGCCCACCCACAGGCGCCAGTACGCGCCGGTTCGATCGATAACGCCTTGCGGCTGCATCTTGGTCAGCCACTTCTGCAGCTCGAGCAGCTCTTCGCGGCTGTGCCCGGCGATGATCGCCATGTAGATCGTCTTCTCTTCACCGGCCGGCACGTTCACGTGGTGCGCAATCGTGCTGTCGACCGCGCCCTGCGCGATCGCGTTGCCCTGCAGGTGCCCGTCTTCGGCGTCGCGCCAAGTGCCTTCAGCGCCGTGGAAGCCGCTCGTGCCGGTGGCGTATTCGTCGATCCGCTGCTCGCCGGATTGAAAGAACGTCACCATTACGTAGCGTTTGGCGCGGTAATGGACGAGGCCGCGCAACTCGGGATCGTAATAGGCCGTGTCGCCGATCTTCGTCCCGAACATGTTGAAGTCTTGGTGGTGGAACACCTTCACCACGCGGTCGTGGTCGGCCAGGTTCTTGATCTTGATCTTGCGGATCATGATCGGCCGGTGGAAGTCGACGCAGTCGTTGCAGTACATCGCCAGTTTCAGATCGGGGTGATCGAGGGTGACGCTGCTGGTGAGGGTATCGCGAAGGTAGCGTTGGTGGATCGTCCAGGCAGCGTCCTGTGTCCAGGAGAGGAGCTGCTTTCCGCCTTTGCCCGGCAGATCGCTATGCACGCCAAAGCGGCAGGGGCCCGCACCGGCGTGGTTTTCCTGCCCCACGTGCGGGAAGTACAGATCGCGAATCTGGTATTTGTGGTCAAAGGTGACCAGAAGCCGACCGTTACCGACGGGAATGTCACGTGGCATGAATGCGCCTTCAGGAAAAAAGCTACGACTACCCGGAACAACTCGAGATCATCCCGGCGGCGCGGTAGGGCGATGCGTCCCTGCGCCGCCTACCAATATCGGTTAGGCAACGCGGCATCTTAAGCCCGATAAACGTTATAAACGGACCGGACTTTCCCTACAAGGAAATCTTCCATAATCGCCGAATAGTCGGCTCGTTTCGATGTAAGTCGTTCATCGTCCAGGTTCGGTGTTGCCGCAGAGGTCGCGGATTGCACCGCGCTGGCGGTCGGTTCGCTGATCGCCGTTTCGAACGATACGATCGCACGCATGGAAGTTGAGCGTCTGGCCGCGCCGCCGGTGAGGACGATCGCCGAGCGGCAGGCACATCATTTGCAGTTGGTCGACGCGCTGCGCGGGTACGCCATCCTGGCCGTGTTGATGCTGCACGCGTGGATGCCGCCCCCGGTCCTCTTTAAGGCGGTCGATGACTTCACCGGCAAAGGCAAGTTCGGCGTTCAGCTCTTTTTCGTGGTGAGCGCGTTCACGTTGTTCTGGTCGCTGCAGATCCGAATCCATCGCGACGCTCGACCGATCCACGCGTTTGACGTGCGGCGGCTGTTTCGCATTGTCCCGCTCTTTTGGATCGCCGCTCTCTTCTACACGTGGGCGCCCAATGTCGATCGATCCCACTTCGCCCCGAGCGGCGTCGGCCTGGCTCATCTCCTTTCCACCTTGCTGCTGGTTCACGGCTGGTATCCAACGACGATGAACAGCGTGGTGCCCGGCGGATGGTCGATCGGCGCTGAGGCCATGTTCTACCTCTTCGTTCCTTTTCTTTTCATGCGGCTTAAGACGCTCAACCGCGCAATCGTTCTGCTGCTGGTGTCGGCCATTGCCGTTGCGATCCTGACCCCCGTGGCCGATCAGCGGATCAGCGCGTCGTTCCCGCCGTCGTGGCGACAACTCGTTTACGAGTTCGTCTATTTCTCATTCCCTTCGCAGTTTCCTGTCTTTTGCTGCGGGTTCGTCCTCTATTTTCTTCTCGCGCGCCGCGCCGGCAAACACGGTGACTCGCACCGCGATGCCGACGCGATCGCCGGCACCGTAAGCCCGGCCGTCCTCGTTGCCGCGGCGATCGTGCTGATGATCTGGACGCTGCCGGTCCACGTCTTCATGGCTGCGCTGTTTGTTCCCCTCGCGTACGGCCTGGCGATGTGTCCCTTTCCGCGGGTGGTGAACCCGCCGGTCCGTTATCTCGGGTTGATCAGCTACAGCTTTTACATCTGGCACTTCTGCGTGCTCAATCGGGTGTCGCCGTTTGTGCTGGCGCACTGGTCGCGATCCTCGCCTTGGGACGAATACACCGGAACCATGCAGGGATTCGTGATTTTCGCCGCCGTGCTGGCGATCTCCACGGCCATCGCCAGCGTGAGCTATTTCCTGATCGAACGCCCGAGCATGCGCGCCGGGAAATGGGTCATCGCGCGGATGGGGTGGGGGGAAGCGGCCGGCCGCGCGGGCCAACCCGTATAAACCAACATTGAGGAAAATAACCGGAGGACAATAACGGGGACTGTCCCGGTCATTTCCTCCCGTTCGACGCGGGGCAAAACCATTGCGGCATGTGGCAGGGGATGAGCCACTCTCAGCCTACCGCTGATAAAACTCTTTCCCCTTGTCCGTGCGAAGAGTCATCTGCTTATCATCGACCGACTCCACGTTCCCCAGCACCAGCGATTCGCTGGTCTTGGGCGTAATGCCATTCACGTTTTCGATCGTCATGCCGATGTCGTGTAACCGCGAGAACGTCCAGTGGCCGGTCATGTGCAGGTCGAGGCTGCGCTGCGTCATGTCGGCGACGTACGTGCCATCAGAGTTGAAGGTGAGGTCGGCCTTGGTCACGGTCGGGTCAGGATTGGATTTCATGTGCCACGTGCCGGCAGCCACCTTGGCCCGCACATTCCCCGCCGTCATCAGCGGCAACAGCAAGGTCGCCACCGCCAGCAGCAGCACCGCGTTGATCACCACGCCGGCGATCGCACGGCCCAGGATCCGCTCCTTGCCGTACTTCTTGATGAGCGAAAGCGCAACGATGCCAAAGATAAGTCCCGCCACCAGCAGCAGCAGGTTCAACCCGCCAATGGCGATCCGCACGGCGCCTTCAGTCCGGCTGGTCATCGCGCCGAGCAGAAACGCCATCCCCGGCGCATAAAGACTGAACTTGGCGGCCTGCTCCCCAAAAGTCTGCGGCCTCGTGTCGGACATAGAATTCCCCTTTTACTGAAAGTGGTGGTAACGGACGCGTCCCTGACACGTCGCGGAAGTGATGACGATACAGGGGCGACCGGCAGGACTCCAATAACACATCAGGATTTCAACCGGTCTGCGAGGCGGTTCCTGCAGCATTAGCGAAAGGTCCGAACAAGAAGTACGCACCGGCCGTTACGGTAGCGCCAGCCCGGTCCGGTGCATCGGCTGGTTATATAGCCGCCGGTTTGCCGCGGACTGCGCCGAGGAACTCCTTGCGCGGCATGACAACCTCACGGCCATCAGGACGAAATCCGGTCAAGTTTCGCATCAACTCTCCGACCTCGGACGGGAAGAAAGAATAACCCTCGACCTCGGCCCAACCCCGTTGAACCTTCAGGTTGTTTCCGACTGCCTCGCACCGCAGCCAGGCCGTGCATTGGTCGGAAAAGTCATAAGGGAGGTAGCATGCTTCACCTTCTCGGAGAGCGACGACGGAGGAATGCCACTGTTCGAGCAACCGGCGAAGCACTTCGCGGACCTTCGCAGCGTCCTCGCGATCCGGCAGCATTCCGCGATCGATGAGCAGATAATACGAGTCGCAACGCCACTGCTGATCCCCGAACTGGAGCACAAGGTCGTCGTGAAAGCGACCGTTGTCCTCGAACTGGAGAGAAACGTTGCTCGGCTGCATAACGGATTTGCCATGAGCGGCCGCCACGGCGCACGCGCCCGCAAGTAAAGGATATCGCCACCGCGGTCCGCTCCAGCGGCGGGTTACTCGCCGGCCGATTCAGCGTCAACTTCCGGGAACGTGTAAAAGACAAAGACCTCTTTGTCGATCAACGCCTGTTCAAAATACTCGCGCCCGTCCTTGCCCGGCGGATACGTTGACTCGTCAACTTCGTAAGCCGCGTCGTATTCGTCGACGATCCAACCTTGGGCGGCGATACCAGCACGAGCGACATGAATCGCTTCGTCTAGTGTTGGACGTTCGATCCAGCAGTTGACCACACCGCCCGCGGCCTCAGGTGCCGTGCGAGCATCGCGCCGCGGTATTGCGTCGAACTGGATGAAGAACATAGGCGAATAACATAATGCCGATCAGTGGCCGACGCGGCACCGCGCCGCGTCTCGAATCACAAGAAGTTTAGCCGCCGGCTCGGTCCACTGCATTGGCGGGGTATGCTGCGCTGCAACTATTGATATGGGAAGCCATCGCCATCATGAATGGTATTCCCGTAGTTGGACGCTCCTTCGAAGCTTACTCCATCTAACGCAGCCCCAGCGAATTCTGCAGCCTCCACCGCAGATTTACGAAATGATGCGTTCCGCAGGTCAGCGTCTCGAAAATCCGCGCACTTTATGTTGCAGTGATCGAAGTTTGCGTTCCGCAAATTGCAGCGGCGAAATACCGCGCTGTGAAGCCAAGAAGCATTAATCACAATGCCTTCCAGAGACGCGCCGGCGAAATCTGCGTCATCCAAGTCAACACCTATGAACTGACGCTGGCCTGCCGCAAAACGTTGCATCACGTCCGCCGCGGACAGCGATTCAAACTCGCCGGACCAGATTTTCTGGAATTCCTCGTCTGTCATGGAGGGGCAACTCTTGGGAGCCGCATAACGGATCAACATTGAACGTCCGGCAGGGCGCTCGACCGTCATTCGAATTACGAGAACCGTTCCGCCCGGCCGGTCCGGTCCAGTGCGTGGTTATCCGGCGGCCCTACGGCCGAACAAACTGCTCGACTCCCCAAGTGTACGGATCATCGCACTTACTAAGGAGAAACCAGCGGCCGCCATATTCCTCCTCTTCGACGTACCGTATGCAGTGATCCGCCATGTATTTTCGATAGCGCTCGTAAAGGGATGGATCTTTCGCCGCTCCGCCTCGCCATTGGTGCCAGACGGGGAAGATCGTGCATCGTACCGCCTCGCGAAGACAGGACACGACCTCGTCGTCACGCTCGTGAATGCACAGGTAGCCATCCTCCACCCAATGCTCGATGCCCAATGCAGCAGTCGCAGCGACCAGCTTCTGCTGCATGGCGTCATCATGGAATCGCATACGCTCGGGCACGGGCCCTCCGTCGAATAACGTAGTGCCGATCAGTGGCCGAGCCGGCGGCGCGCCGGCTCTCGAACCACAAAAAACTTACCCGCCGGCTCGGTCCACTGCACCGGCAGGTTATGCCTCGCCCGTCCGCCGTAAAAGCTCGATCGCTTGCCGTCGCTCATGTGCAACGAGATCGTCGTACTCGTCAAGCGCAGCAACGGGACGGAGGACCGTTGCCGCATCGTTGGCGCGACCGGTCTCGATCAACACTTCGCCAAGGCAGCAGCGGACCGAAGCGACGAGCGAGCGGTCGCCTTCTTGTTCAGCCGCGTCGAGTGTGTCGCGCAGGATGGCCTCCCCTCGCGCGAGGTCTCCGCGGTCGAGCAGGTGGAGAGCCTTCTGAAACTGAAGATCGCTGCGAGGCATAACCAGCATTCTCTGGCGCAATCGCCAGATATCATTCCGGCGAGTCGGGCGACTCGCTTGTGTAAGTATCGCTTCACGCTAGCGTTGGATCGCAAAGTTATCCATATTAATTCCACGAAAACCGTTTCTCTGTTCAACTTTTAACAGACGCGCAGGGCGTAGGTCTGGCGGTGCGGGACACGGCTGATGCGCGGACGCCGGGGGCCGGTTGCCCGCTCACGCAAGAATGATCGTAAGTCGCTTGCGCCGCTTTTGCGTGCGCTGGCGCGCACCGCTTGAAATGGGAAATCCGGGAAAATAATCGCGAATATTTGAGCAGGGCGGAGGATTCTGGCGCCCTTGGTGCGCGGCCGCCTTGCGGCGGGCGGCGCAGCGCCAGGGATGATAGATGCGGGACGTGTGCTCGCGTCGATCGCTGTGCGTTGCTTGCGCGGCGGTCGCTCTTTGACAATCGAATACTCGGTGAACGTCGGAAAGGTCTGGCGTGAACGGTCGGCAACCCGTCACTTTCCGTCACTCATCGTCACTAGTCGTCACTAAACGTCACTGGACGACACTGCGTCGGCGCGAGGGGTTTTTCGGCCAACTCGCGGCCCGGCCATGGGTTGGGCGAGGGGAGAGGGAAAGGATGAATGATGATTGCAGAATGATGAATGAAGAAAGAAACAAGCGAAGCCAATTTGCGAGGGAAGGATGAAGGCGGAGGGATGACGGATGAAAAAGAACAAACGAACCCAATTCCGTCATAAGTCATTGAGGGGGCTAGGGATGTGCGGGGCGCGCGGAGATGAATGCGGCACAGGAATGTCTGGAGCGGCGGGGCCAGCTTTGCTGGGTCCGTGGGGGCGGTGGTCGTGCCCAGCGGATCTGGGCACGCCGCTAGGTCGGTTAGTGGGCTGCTCAGAGGACGTTCGAGAACGGGTCGTGGAGAGTTGAACAAACGACCCCAATTCGGGGAAAAAGGATGAAGGATGAAGGCGGAAGGATGAAAAAGGATAAACGAACCCAATTTCGTCGTAACTGTCTGTTGCGACTGTGTTTGCAAATTGGGTTCGGGGTTAGACCTTCAACTCGACCTGCTGTCCGAGCTTCTCGGCGTAGCGGGTGCGGATCGGCTCGACGACGTCGCGGATGAAGTCGTCGACCTGTTGCGGGGCTCGGCCTACGAAGGCGGTGGGGTCGACCAGGGTGGCGAGGTCGATCTTGTTGTAGGCCTTGTCGGCTTTCAGGCGCTCCAGCAGGTCGTTCGATTTGGCGTGCATTTTCACGCCCTCGGCGGCGGCTTGGCTGTGTTTGCGGATGGACTCGTGCAGTTCCTGGCGGTCGCCGCCTTCCTGCACGGCGGCCATGAGGATTTCTTCGGTGGCCATGAAGGGGAGTTCGGACATGACGGCGGCTTCGATGGTTTTGGGGTAGACGACCAAGCCGCGGGCGACGTTCACGACGATCTGCAGGCAGCCGTCGATGGCGAGGAACGCTTCGGGGATGCTCAGTCGCTTGTTGCTGCTGTCGTCGAGCGTGCGCTCGAGCCACTGCTCGGCGGCGGTTTGCAGCGGGCTGGTGACGAGGCTGATGACGAACCTCGCCAAACCCGTGGCGCGCTCGCACCGCATCGGGTTGCGCTTGTAGGCCATCGCGGAGCTGCCGACCTGTTCGGCTTCGAACGGCTCTTCGATCTGCTTCATGCCGGCGAGCAAGCGGATGTCGTTGCAGAAGCGGTGGACGGTGGCGCCGATGTTCGCCAGGCTGCAGACGATCTGAGCGTCGATCTTACGCGGGTAGGTTTGGCCGGTGACGTTGAAGGAGGAGCCGAAGCTGAAACGCTCGGTGACCATGATGTCGAGCATCTTGCACTTGCTGTGGTCGCCGTTGAAGAGCGAGAGGAACGACGCCTGCGTGCCGGTGGTGCCTTTCACGCCGCGGAAGCGGAGGGTTTCGATGCGGTACTCGAGTTCTTCGAGGTCCATCGCCAGATCTTGTGCCCACAGCGTGGCGCGTTTGCCGACGGTGGTGAGCTGGGCCGGCTGGAAGTGCGTGTAGCCGAGGGTGGGGAGGTTCTTCCACTGGTCGGCGAAGTCGGCGAGTGCGTCGATGGCGTTGGCGAGTCGGCCGGAAAGGAGGCGCATGCCGTCGCGCATGATCATGAGGTCGGCGTTGTCGACGACGTATTGGCTGGTGGCGCCGAGGTGGATGATCCCCTTGGCGGCGGGGGCGGCTTCTTCGAACGTGTGCACGTGGGCCATCACGTCGTGGCGGAGGCGCTTCTCCCACTCAGCGGCTTTGGCGAAGTCGATCTTGTCGACGTTGGCCTCCATCTGGCTGATGGCGGTTTCGGAGATGCGGTTGATGCCCAGCTCGCGCTCGCAGCGTGCGAGTTCCACCCATAACTTCCGCCAGAGCGTGAACTTATGCTGCGGGGAAAAGAGCCGGAGCATCTCGGGACTGGCGTTGCGCGACGCGAGCGGCGATTCGTAGGTGTCGTGGGACATGAGGACATCATAGGACGAAGGCGCTTGATCGAAAAGACGCAGAAATTTGAAGCGCCAAGGGCGCCAAGATGCGCCAAGGAAGCACTTAGTTTGTTTCCCTTGGCGCGTCTTGGCGCCCGTGGCGCTTCAATTCAGTTTTTCGATCGCTTACTGCGCAGTGAATGGAACCGACGCCGTCACGTACTTCATGTATTTGTTGTAGACGTCGGTGTAGCAGACGGTGGTGCCGGTGCCCGACGAGTCGGAGGTTTGCATCTGGGCCTGCGTCCAGACGGTGCCGGTGGGTAGCCAGAGGTTGGGGTTGGCGGCGGTGATGTCGTCGAGGTTTTCGACGTGGCCGTCGTAGAAGACGACGTTCATTCGGAATTGGCCGCCTTTGGATTTGGCGGCGAGGGTGCCGTGGCGGAACGAGAGCATGCGCGGGTCGTAGGTGGAAGACGCCGCGATCCCGCCGTTGCCGGGGACGGCCGATCGGGAGTACGAGCGGGTGTTGCACTGGAAGGGGCCGTAGTCGGAGAACATCGACTCGTTGGTGTTCACGACGGAAGGATCGGAGGAAAGGGTGTACTCGACGACGAAGGAGGCAGCGCTGAAGGTTCGCACACGCCGCGCGCCGTCGGCGGCGAAGATCTTCTGCGACGTTGCGCCGACCATCGTGATCTTGGGCACGTAATTATTCGGCAATACCCAGTACGGGTTGCCGGGGGCGACGACATTGCAGGGGAAACCGCTGCTGCTGCCATACGGGTAGGCGGTGTTGGGGAGGTTAAGGAACCCGTTGGCGGTGTTGTAGCCGATGGCAGGTTGCGCGCCTTCGGTCATCAGTCCGCCGGTGGTGGCGCTGGGGGTCATAACCACGCCGGCGTAGGACGGGCAGCGGAATTCCGGGATGCGGAGGTAGGCGCGGAAGCGGGCCTTCCCGTCGGTGCCGGTGAGGGCGGCGTCGGTTTTTCGCATGACTCGCGAGAGCGGGCCGGCCCAGTCGAGGGGCTCGTTCACGCGGGGGATATTGTCGATCGAGTAGCCGCTGACGAGGCTGCAGTTCGAGCCGCTCTGCTTCCAGATGTGCCGGCCGGAGGTGGCCCCCGAGCCGGGAATCCATCCCTTGTTCTCGGCGGCGTAGATCGTCATCGCCTGGCCCATGGTGCGCAGGTTGGCCATGCATTTGAGGTTGTACCCGGCCGCTCGGACGCGGCTGAGCGACGGGAGCAGCAGCGAAACCAGGATGGCGATCACGCAGATCACCACGAGCAGTTCGATCAGCGTGAATCCATATTGCTTCTTTTTCATCGTGAATACTCCATTCAACATCTGCGGGTCGGGTTAGCGCACGGCGGAGAGCGAGGCCCCGGCGTCTTCCTGTTGCGCACCGCGCCGGCGGGCATATTCAGTTTGGGTGGGCGGCGGCTGGCGATCGGCCGCGGCGGGCGGATTGTTTCGCACCACCAGGCGATGGCACGTCGGACAAAACGTCGGCCCGGACTTGCCGGTGGTGCGGTTCATCAGCAGGTAGGTCGGCGAGTCGCTGACTTGGCCGTCTTCGGTCCACGAACACATTTCGTCAGCGGGAAAGCCTGTTTCATGGCCTGAGAAGGGCGATTTGACGGGGAACGTCATGTCTTCCGAGATCGCCAGCTCGAACGACTTGCCGGTCTCGGAGCAGACGAACGTCCGCTGCCGGCTGGCGATGGCGACATCAGACTCGCCGAAGTTTGACCGGATGGAGAGAAGGGTGGCGATCATCGCCACCAGAATGAGTCCCCCTGTGACGACCTGGCCAGCTCGGCTGGCGAGAAACTCCCGGATTCCTGTGACCATACAACAACGTCCAAACAACCCTGCCAACGGCAATCACAACGGACGAGAACATACGCCCGGCAATGTTGCAGGCCGTAAGCGACACGTGGGCATCCAATTAAGACTTGCCCGGCCGTCGCGCACGACTACGCAAGTTAACTTAGCAAAGATGGTGCCGCCGATGCCCCGATGAGCGATCGCGCGGGATGGAGAGATGGTTTGCACAGTTCCGAGGCAGTCCGCGACGGCTTTTCACCGGCCCTGGCGATGCAACGCAAACCATTTACCAGCAATAACGTAGGGGAATTTACTTACCGCTTAAATTGTCGGCATGATTTTTGTGGTGATCACCCGGAGCGGTCGCGAAGTGCAGCAGCGCGCGTCGGACTGCACGAGCAGTAGGCAAGCGCGACGGGTGAACGGCGCACATCGGCGACTCCTATACTCGGCGTGTCAGCTTCAGCCCGCGCCGGTTTTCGTTAGCGAAAACCGGTGCGGACTGAAGCCCGCACGCCGGAGCGAACGCTTCTGTCCCGGCGGTGGATAACTGTTGTGCTAGGGCGTGAAATTGCTACAGTATTTGACCCGCGACCTGAACCATCGCGGCCGTCCGTGGGAACCAGACAAGCCGCGCTCGCCGTACAACCGATTTGCGCCTTAACTTTGCGCCCGTATTTCTCCCCAAGAGGTTACCGATGAAGGGTTTACCCAAGCCGCAAGGCCTTTACGATCCCCAGCACGAGCACGACGCTTGCGGCGTCGGGTTCATCTGCCACATCAAAGGCCAACCCTCGCACCAGATCGTCACCGACGCCCTCCAGATGCTCCACAACATGGACCATCGCGGCGGGTGCGGGTGCGAAGCCAACTCCGGCGACGGCGCGGGCCTCATGGTCGGCATGCCTGATTCGTTCTTCCGGCGCGAGTGCAAAAAGCTCGGGTTCACCCTCCCGCCGCAGGGGCAGTACGGCGTGGGCATGATCTTCCTCTCGCAGGACGCGGTGTACCGGGCCCAGTGCGAAGAAGTGATCGAAAAAGTCGCCGAAGAGAACGGCATGGTCGTCCTCGGCTGGCGCGACGTGAAAGTGAACAGCGATTTCGTCGGCCCGACCCCGAAAAAGACCGAGCCCAAGATCCGCCAGATCTTCGTCAGCGCCGGCAAGACGTTCTTCAACAAGAAGGACTTTGATCGCCGCCTGTATCTGGTTCGCCAGCGCGCCGAGAACGAGATCGAGTTTGGCACGCTGCCGGCCGACGTGCGCGAGCAGTTCTACATCTGCATCCTGTCCGCCAACCGCATGATCTATAAGGGCATGCTGACGGCCACGCAGTTGCGCGACTACTTCGTCGACCTGCAGGACGAAGAATTCAAGAGTCCGATGGCGATGGTGCACAGCCGCTTCAGCACCAATACGTTCCCGAGCTGGCAGCTCGCGCACCCGTTCCGCTACATCGCCCACAACGGCGAAATCAACACGCTCCGAGGCAACCGCAACTGGATGAAGGCCCGCTACGGCAGCCTCCAGTCTGAAGTGTTCGGCGACGAGCTGGCGAAGATGATGCCCATCATCACCGAGAGCGGCTCCGACTCGGCCACGTTCGACAACGCGCTGCAGTTCCTCGCGATCAACGGCCGCAGCCTGCCGCACAGCATCCTCATGATGATCCCCGAGGCGTGGCAGAACCACACCACGATGGACCCTGATCTCAAGGCGTTCTACGAATACCACGCCTGCATGATGGAACCGTGGGACGGCCCGGCGTCGGTCGCGTTCACCAACGGCACGATCATCGGCGCCGTCCTAGACCGCAACGGCCTGCGTCCTTCGCGTTACTACGTCACCAAAGATGACCTGGTCATCATGGCGTCAGAAGTCGGCGTAATGCCCGTCGCTCCCGAGCGCATCGCCCGCAAGTGGCGTCTGCAGCCAGGCAAGATTTTCCTCGTCGACATGAAGAAGGGGAAAATCATCGACGACAACGAGATCAAGCGCGAGCTCGTCGACAAACGGCCGTGGAAAAAGTGGATCGACGAAAACCTCATCCCGCTCGACGACCTGCCAGCGCCTGCACACGTCGCCCAGCCTGATCACGACACGCTCATGGTCCGCCAGCAGACGTTCGGCTACACGGTCGAAGACCTGAAGCTCATCCTCACGCCGATGGCCGTGAACGGACAAGAAGGCCTCGGCAGCATGGGCACGGACACGCCGCTGGCGTGCCTGAGCGAGAAGCCGCAGCTTCTGTACAACTACTTCAAGCAGCTCTTCGCACAGGTGACCAACCCGCCGCTGGATGCGAACTTTGAAGCGCTGGTGACGAGCCTCTACACGTACCTTGGGCGTGAGAGCAACCTGCTCGATGAAACGCCCAAGCATTGCCACCTGATCAAGCTGAAGCAGCCGATCCTGAGCAATTCTGATCTGGCCAAGCTCCGCGAAGTCAGCAAGGGCGATCTGAAGTCGGTCACGCTGCCGATGCTGTTCAATGTGAATGAAGGCGAAGCCGGCCTTGCCAAGTCCATCGAGGACTTATGTGCCGCTGCGTCACAAGCGGTGAAAGACGGCGCGTCGATCCTGATCCTGAGCGACCGCGGAGTCGATGCCGACAAGGCGCCGATCCCGTCGCTGCTCGCGACTGCTGCCGTGCATCATCACCTTATTCGCGAAGGCAGCCGCACGCAGGCGGGCCTCGTGATCGAAACCGGCGAAGCCCGTGAAGCGCACCACTTCTGCCTGCTCATCGGCTACGGGGCCGGTGCGGTCAACCCGTACCTGGCGTTTGAGACGCTGGCCGACATGCACAAGGACAACCTCTTCCCGCCGGCTTTGTCGCTGGAAGAGGCGAAGAAGAATTACATCAAGGCCGCCAACAAGAGCATCATCAAGGTGGCGAGCAAGATGGGCATCAGCACCGTGCAGAGCTACCGCGGTGCACAGATCTTCGAAGCGGTCGGTATCAGCAAGACCGTGGTCGCCAAGTACTTCACCGGCACGAGCAGCCGTTTGAATGGCATCGGCCTAGACGTGATCGCCACCGAGTCGCTGGCGCGTCACCGCGCCGGCTTCCCGCCGATCGACGTGAACGGCGACGTCCTCTCCAACGGCGGCCAGTACCAGTGGCGCCGCGACGGCGAGTTCCACATGTGGAACCCCGAAACCGTCGCCAAGCTGCAGCAGGCCGTCCGCATCACCGGGCTGCCGACGTTCAAGGAATACTCCAAGCTCGTTAACGACGAAGCCAAGCACCGCTGCACCATTCGCGGGCTGCTCAACTACATCAAGGCCGACGCGCCCATCTCGATCGACGAAGTCGAACCGGCCAAGGAAATCGTCAAGCGGTTCGTCACCGGCGCGATGAGCTTCGGCAGCATCAGCCAGGAAGCGCACGAGAACATGGCGATCGCCATGAACACCATCGGCGGCAAGAGCAACACCGGTGAAGGCGGCGAAGATTCTGTCCGCTTCACCGACAATCGCCGTAGCGCGATTAAGCAGGTGGCCAGCGGGCGTTTCGGCGTGACGAGCGAATACCTCATCAACGCCGACGAGCTGCAGATCAAGATGGCGCAAGGCGCCAAGCCCGGTGAAGGTGGCCAGCTCCCCGGCCACAAGATCGACGAGCAAATCGGCCGAATCCGCCACAGCACGCCCGGCGTGGGGCTGATCTCGCCGCCGCCGCACCATGACATTTACTCGATTGAAGACCTGGCTCAGTTGATCCACGATCTGAAGAACAGCAACCCGGCCGCCCGCGTGAGCGTGAAGCTGGTGAGCGAAGTCGGCGTCGGCACGATCGCCGCCGGTGTCGCCAAGGCTAAGGCGGATCACATCCTCATCAGCGGCGACGGTGGCGGCACGGGCGCCAGCCCGCTGACGAGCATTAAGTACGCCGGTCTGCCATGGGAACTCGGCCTGGCCGAGACGCAGCAGACTTTGGTGATGAACGGCCTGCGCGGTCGCGTGGTCGTGCAGACCGACGGCCAGATCAAGACTGGCCGCGACGTCGTCATCGGCGCACTGCTAGGCGCCGAAGAATTCGGCTTCAGCACCGGGCCGTTGATCGCGTCCGGCTGCATCATGATGCGCGTGTGCCACCTGAACACCTGCCCGGTCGGCATCGCGACGCAGGACCCGGTTCTGCGGGCCAAGTTCGCCGGCAAGCCGGAGCACGTGATCAACTTCATGTTCTTCATCGCTGAAGAAGTGCGCGAGATCATGGCCGAGATGGGCATCAAGAAGTTTGATGACCTCGTCGGCCGAGTAGAGAAGCTCGAAGTGGCCGACCTGTCGGACCACTGGAAGGCGAAGAGCCTCGACCTGTCCGCGATCCTCTACCGCCCGGCCGAAGCGGCGAAGTTCGCCATCCGCAATATGGAGAAGCAGGATCACGGACTCGACCTGTCGCTCGATCACAAGGAACTCATCCCGCGCTCAAAGGCTGCTCTCGAAAGCGGCGCGAAAGTGACCGGCGAGTTGAACATCATCAACACCAACCGCACCGTGGGCACCACGCTCAGCGGGTTGGTGGCCAAGAAGTACGGCTACGCCGGTTTGCCCGACGACACGATCAACTTCAAGTTCAACGGGTCGGCCGGTCAGAGTTTTGGCGCGTTCCTCTCCAAGGGCATCACGCTCACGCTGGAAGGCGACGCCAACGACTACGTCGGCAAGGGATTGAGCGGCGGTAAGGTGGCCATCTATCCGCCGAAGGAATCGACGTTTAAGGCGAATGAAAACATCATCGCCGGCAACACGATCGCGTACGGCGCCATCAGCGGCGAGATCTACCTCCGCGGCGTGGCGGGCGAGCGCTTCGCCGTCCGCAACTCAGGCGCAAGCCTGGTGGTGGAAGGCGTCGGCGATCACGGCTGCGAATACATGACCGGCGGCCGAGTGGTCGTCATCGGTCCGACGGGTCGCAACTTTGCCGCAGGTATGTCGGGCGGCATCGCGTACGTGTACGACGACAATGGCATGTTCCCGAGCCTGTGCAACCAGGACCTCGTGAGCTTCGAGAAGGTTGAAACCGACGAAGACAAGGAAACTGTCCGCCGGCTGCTCGAGAACCACGTGAAGTTCACCGAGTCGCCGATCGCCGCGGCGATTTTGAAGGACTGGGAGAAGGAACTCCGGTGGTTCGTGAAGGTTATGCCGAACGACTACAAGCGCGTGCTGACCGAGAAGGCCAAGCTGGCCGCGAGCGCGAAGTAACGAGTCTTCATGTAGGGTCCGCCTTGGCGGACCATGAACGTAGGCGGTCCGCCAAGGCGGACCCTACATCGCAGAAAATGCAGCAAGACAGGGATTGATCTATGGGTAAGCCAACCGGATTCAAAGAACTCCCCCGCGAAATGCCCAAGCGTCGCGACGTGAAACTGCGCCTGCTCGACTGGCAGGAAGTCTACGTCCCGTTCGGCGACATGAAGCAGCACGAGAACAAGCTGCGCGACCAGGGCGCGCGCTGCATGGATTGCGGCATTCCCTTCTGCAACAACGGCTGCCCGCTGGGCAACGTCATTCCGGAATGGAATGACCTGGTCTACAAAAACCGCTGGCGCGACGGCCTGGAGATGCTCTTCAAGACCAACAACTTCCCGGAATTCACCGGCCGAATCTGTCCGGCCCCGTGCGAAGAAGCGTGCGTGCTGGGGATCAACGAAAAACCGGTCACGATCAAGCTGATCGAACAGAACATCATCGACCGCGCGTTTGATGAGGGTTGGGTCAAGCCGATGATCCCCGATAAGCGCACGGGCAAGAAGGTCGCCGTCATCGGTTCAGGTCCGGCAGGACTGGGTTGCGCGGCGCAGTTGAACAAGGCCGGGCACCTCGTGACCGTGTACGAGCGGGCCGACCGCATCGGCGGGCTCTTGATGTACGGTATTCCGAACTTCAAGTTGGAAAAGACGATCGTCGATCGCCGCATCAACCTGATGAAGGAAGAGGGGATCAAGTTCGTCACCAACGCCAACGTCGGCAAGAACGTGAAGGTGGAAGACCTCCGCCGCGAGTTCGATGCGATCGTGCTGGCTGGTGGGGCGACCTTGGCGCGCGACATCAAAGTGCCGGGCCGCGAGCTCGAAGGCATTTACGGCGCAATGGAATATCTCCCGCAGGCCACCAAGCACAAGGCGTACAGCGAAACCGTGCCCGGCCAGATCAACGCCAAAGACAAGCATGTGATCATCCTCGGCGGCGGCGACACCGGGGCCGACTGCCTCGGCACGGCCCTCCGGCAAGGCTGCAAGAGCGTGAAGCAGTTCGAACTGCTCCCGCGTCCGCCGGAAACCCGCGACACCAGCAAGGGCGTCGCGCCCTGGCCGTACTGGCCGATGATCTTCCGCACGAGCAGCGCTCACGAAGAAGCCGCCGCGATGGCGGGTGAAGACGTGCGCGATTTCGCGATCAACACCAAGAGCTTCACCGGCGAAAACGGCAAGGTCAAAAAGCTGCACGCCATCCGCCTGGAATGGATCAAAGGCGCCGACGGCCGGCCGACCTTCAAGGAAATCCCCGGCAGCGAGTTCACCCTCGATTGCGACCTCTGCTTCCTCGCCCTCGGCTTCCTAGGGCCTGAGGCGGAAGGGCCGATCAGCCAACTTGGCCTCAAACTGGACGCCCGCAGCAACGTCATCGTCGACAGCGACTATATGACTAGTACGCCCGGCGTATTCGCTGCCGGCGACATCCGGCGGGGCCAGTCTTTGGTAGTTTGGGCAATTTCGGAAGGCCGCTGCGCCGCTCATGGTGTGGATAAGTTCTTGATGGGCGAAAGCGATCTGCCGTATCTGAAGCTGTTCTAGTAAGGTGGCTTTGTGACGGTCTGTAAAAAGGTTAGGGCAAATCAGTTAAACTGCTAGCGTCTAGTTTTGATTTGTACTAATTAGGGAGGGGAGTTGCTACAAATTGTACTCTTTTATCTTGTAATACGGGTAAACTGAGATATCGTTTAGCATCCAAGCATCTATGCGAACCAGAGCCGGAAAATATATCTACGTCGCCGAACGTCTGTCGCGACGCATTAAGGCCGGAGACTACCACCTTCAGAAGCTGCCCGCCGAACGGGATTTGGCGGCTGAAGTCGGTGTGAGCCATGCCACGGCCCGAAAAGCCATCCAAAAACTGCTCGACGAAGGGCTTTTGATCCGCCTCGCGAACGGCCGCCTCGCCGTCCGCCGTAACGATGAAGGCGAAGACGGCCCGATCAAAACCCAGATCGCGCTGCTCGTGCCCGCATGGGAATCCCGCGAAGTCACCCGCTGGCATGTCGCGATTTCGCAGCTTGCGGCCAGGTTCAAGGTCGCCGTCCGCACCGTTTACTACGCCCACTTGGACGATCCGCTCGTTTTCAGCACGCTCGATCGGTTTGACGGAACCTTCTTCCTCCCGATCCCCGATGACATCCCGCCGCACTTCATGGCCAAGTTCCTGTCGGCGCCGCGGCCGGTCGTCGTTCTGTCGAACAACTGGACTGAGCACGGCGTGCCGTCGGTCCGCCTGCACCCGCCCGTCGCGGTGCAGAAACTGCTCGACCATCTTCTTGCCCAGGGCCACCAACGCATCGACTGCTTCAACGTCCAGCCGGTCGGCTCGGCGCTGCAGGCGCTGATGTCGCAGTGGAACCTTTGGCGCGCCGCCCGCGGGCTTGATGGCGTGATGATCAACGAGCCGGTCTCGCCGTTCGAGGAAACGCTGCAGGTGGCGTACAACGTCATCGCCAAGCGCATCCGCGACGGGAAGTTTGATACCACTGCCATGCTGTGCACGACCGAGCGTGACGCCGCTGGCGCCATGCGCGCCATCGCCGACGCGGGCATGCAGGTCGGCAAGGACGTCGCCGTCTGCACGATCGACGGCTCCGGCCGCGCGGAATACGCGATCCCTTCGCTCACCTCACTGGAAGCGCCCGACCCGGCCCCGTACATCGCGGTCTGCCTGGAGTGGATGCTGGCCGGCAAAGACCGCCAGTGGAAAGGCCCGATGCTCGTCGAGCCCGACAAGATCGAACTGGCCGTCAGGCAGTCGACGGTTCCCGATATCGACTCACAGGTTCCGCCGCAGCGCGTGCGGATGAGCCAGACCGAACCGACGCCGGTCTAGTCCGGCTGAACTGTCGCCGATCCGAGTCCAAATCCAATCAACGTTTTGCTTCTTTACCCGTAAGAGGTGTCATGCTTCGTTCACGACTCCTTGGCGGCCTTCTCGTCGTTTTCGCACTTCCATTCGGCGCGTTCGCGCAGGCCACCGAATCGCCCAAGTCGGCGACCAAGCCAGCCGCCACCTGGACAGAAGGTTTTGAAGGCAAGGACGCGCTCGGCCCGAACTGGGCGAGCGAGGGCACCACGTCGATCGACAAGGGCTCTGCGTTCAAGGATCAGCAGTCGATGCGTCTGACCCGCACGCTGGAGAACGTCAATCATCCGTGCCTGGCCCTGTCGACAGAGTTCGCTGTCGCGCCCGGCACGTGGGAATTCAGCGTGGCCGCCAAGTGCGACATGCAGTCGCCGGATGTTTCGTACAACGGCACGGTCGAAATCGAATACCTCGACGCGAACGGCAGGGTGCTGGGCAGTGCCCGCATCACCGACGTGCACGGCAAGCAGAACTGGGGATTTTACTCCAAGCGAATCGAACTGCCCGCCGGCACAGCAACCGCCCGCTTCCGTGCGATCATGAACAAAGCCGTCGGCCAGTTTTGGGTCGACTCGCTGAGCGCCACGCCTGTTGCAGACGCGCCGACGAAGGAGCAGCAGATCAAAATGATTTTCAGCTCTGCCGCCGTCGGCAATCTATTTCTGCCGGAGGACAAGAGGCTGATGCAGATTGAAGTGCAGCCTGAGAAAGGTCTGACGGCCGACGCGACGATCGTGTACTGGGTGATACGCGATTACTTCGGCGCCGAGCAGAACGAGCCGGCTGTCATGTCGATGGATATTGCTGACGGAAAGAGACGACCGTCGAATTACAAGGCGACGATCGATTTCAGCAAAGTGCCGCTCCAGGTTGGTCGCTACTACGAACTGCACGCCGAGTTGAAACACGCGAACGGCCGCGTGGAATTTCACGACAGCACCGCGTTCGCCATCCTCCCCGAGGCCGAGGCGAATAAGTACAAGCCCGCGGAGATTCCCTTCACCAGTCGAAGCTGGGACAATCGCGTGCCGGAAACATTCCCGCTGACGAACCGCCTCGGCATTCGCATCTGTGGCGTGGCGAGCAACTTCGGCAATACGCCTCCTTACACGCCGGGCGCGCCCAATATCGACGTGGCCGACAAGCTGAACATGCAGGCGCTCTGCCGCACGCCGGGGTTTGCGTTCGAGCGTAAGCTGAAAGGGTACGAGAAGCTCGACGAGGAAGCCCTTCGCGCCAGCATCAAGGCGTTCGTTGATAAGTACGGCAAGGGCCGCTACTACTTCCTCGGCAACGAGCCGCACGGCACAGGCCAGATCGTCGACGACAACATCGCCGCCTACAAGGTGATGTACGAGGAGCTGAAAAAGCAGGATCCGACGTGTTTCGTCATCGGCACGAGCAACGGGGCCGAGGAAGAGTACTTCCAGAAGGGTTTTCAGATGTATCTCGACGCGTACGACTATCACACGTACGCCGACTACACGAACACCCGCGCCACGTTCAAGAAATACCGCGAGCTGTTCAAGAAGTATGGAGGCGGCGAGAAGCCGATCTGGACGACCGAGTCCGGCCTGAACAGCCAAGGCATGACACGCCTCGCGATTTCGTCGGACATGGTCCGCAAGATCGCCGTCTTCTTCGCCGAGGGCGGCGGCAGTTTTTCCTGGTTCGGCACCGCGTACCCCGACACCACCGGCAAGCTGCACCTGAATTCCGAAGACTCGATGAACGTATTTGACGGAACGTGGCGCAAGTTCTCCCCGCGGCTGGATGCGGTGACGTACTACAACTTGGTGAACGCCGTCACGATCAAGAAGTTTGCCGACGAAAAACACTACGGCAACATCAACGCGTTCCTCATGCGCGACAAGGACGACAACTGCCTGCTCACGATGTGGAAAGAAAAGGGACGGCAGGATGTGGGGCTACCGATCGCGTGGAACGGCAAGGCCAAGCTCACGCTGCTTGATGGAACCTCTCTGGAGCTTGCAGCCAATCCGACGATCACGGTGAACGAAGATGCGATCCTGCTACAGTTCAAATCTGACATCACGACGCTGCCGGAAAAATTGGGCCAGCCTGCGTTTGAAATACTCAAGCTTCCCGCGTCGATTGTTAAAGGCGGGGATGCAACGATTCAGGTGACTAAGCACGGAAGGGGCGACAACATTAGCGTGACCGCGCCGCCGTTCTGGGAGATGCCAGCAATGGCCGTCGCTCAATCGGGCGGAGGTGCTACGACGGAGTTAACATTCAAGGCACCTGCTCAGACCAATGCCCGAGAAGCGCAGCTTATTTTCACCGACAATAGCGACGCGTACGCGATCACGGCCCGCATCCCCGTCGCCGGAAAGATCGCCATGCGATTGCTTGCCTCACCCGCGGGTCCGGGCGGGGCGGCTGGTGTGAAGATCATCGCCACCAACAACGGGCCCGAAGCGCAGGACGTGGCGTGGAGCGTCAGTCTCGATGAGGCTCGTCCTGAAGTGGACGGGCAAGTGGTGACGATCGGCCCAGTGGATGCGTACTTCACGCAGACGGCGCAGGGCACGATCACACTCGCGGGCCACTCGAGTCAAGAGATCGCGGTGCCGATGGGGAATGTCGATCCGATCACCGTCTACACGGTCACGGGTTCGTTGACGGATCCGACCGGCCGAAAGATTTCCATCACCCGGCCGGTAGCGGGATTTGCATCGGTGGCGCATAACGACGGCGAGATCAAACCCAATGGCGTGCTCGACGAAGCCGCCTGGAGCAAGGCGACGCCGGTCCTCATCGATCAAGCCCGCATGTACAACAACTTCAAGAAGCCCTACAGCAAGTGGAACGGGCCGGACGATCTGTCGGCCGTCGCCAAGTTCCTGTGGGACGAGAAGGCGCTGTACGTGGGAATCGCCGTGAAGGACGACAACTTCAACAACCCCAAGCACGACGGCGAACTGTGGAACCAGGACGCCATCCAATTCCTCATCGACCCCGCCCGAGAGACCGACGCCAAACCCGGCAAGTACGACTACACCTTCGGCCTCGGTCAAAAAGGCCCGCAAGGCTGGTGCTCCCTGACGGCCGACGCCGGGGCGCTCAACGGCGACGTGAAAGACGTGCCGATGATGATCAAGCGCGACGAAGCGACGAAGACCACCGCGTACGAACTGGTGATTCCGTGGTCACGCGTCGCGCCGTTCAAGCCCGTCGCAGGGAACAACCTCGGCATGGCAATCGGATTGGCTGAAGACGAAGGTAAAGCCCGGCAGGCGCTCATGAGCTGGTTCGGGAATGTTCACTCGAAGCAGATTGACGGCGTGGGCGATTTGATTCTGGCGCCGTAGGAATTGCGAATTTCGGATTGTGGAATGAAATCAAATTCGCAATCCGCAATTCGAAATCGGATCACTTCACCAGCGCCACTTTATTGTTCAGGAACGTCGTCTGGATCGAACCGGTGTTGTCCCACCACCAGCCTTTCTCGTCCATGATGCCGAGGTAAAGACGCGTTGCGCCGGTCGGCACGGTGAACTGCTGGAGCACGCCGCTGTCGTTGATGCCGTCGCCGATGAAGAAGACCTGCTTCAGGCCGGGATTGAGCGTGGTGAAGTTGCGGCTCGACGTGCTGGAGAAGTCGAGCACCGAGTTCATCGCGGTGGTGTTGGGCGCGCTGTTGTCGAGGAAGATTCCCACGAAACAATTGAGCGGTGCGTAGGTGGAGTTAATGCCGTTCACCGGGTCCTGGCAGACGATCCAGCCGGTGTTGCT
>Ga0070665_100000208_pt1 | contig 102367 bp, 85 predicted proteins | sample KBSS13metaG_FD_65862 | JGI IMG/M metagenome (GOLD analysis project Ga0070665, IMG submission 65862) | Switchgrass rhizosphere microbial communities from Kellogg Biological Station, Michigan, USA - KBS S1-3 metaG | ecosystem: Host-associated > Plants > Roots > Rhizosphere > Soil ... | reverse complement strand
CGGCAAGCCGATTCCCTGGTACCTCATGACTAGCGATGTGAACGACGCCCCCACCCGCGCGTTCTTCAAACAGCACAGCTTTTTTGGCTACAACCCGGCCGACGTCGTTTTCTTCCAGCAGGGGATGATGCCCGCTTTCAGCTTCGCCGGCGAAATGCTGCTGGCGGAAAAGGACTCCCTCGCCCTCTCCGCCGACGGTCACGGCGGGTCGCTCCGCGCACTGGCCAAAACCGGCGCGCTGGCCGACATGAAAAAACGCGGCGTGGAGCACCTCTCGTACTTCCAGGTCGATAACCCGCTCGTCTACACGATGGACCCACTTTTCCTCGGCCTGCACGATCTCACCGGCAGCGAGATGAGCAGCAAGACGATCGGCAAAGCCCACGCGCTGGAAAAAGTCGGCAACTTCGTCTTTGCCGACGGGGCCGTGCAGGTCATCGAGTACAGCGACCTGCCCGACGAACTCGCGAAGCAGACCAACGCCGACGGTAGCCTGAAATTCAACGCCGGCAGCATCGCCATCCACGCCCTGCGAGTCAGCTTCATCGAACGCCTCAACGCCGGCGGCCAACTCAAGCTGCCGTGGCACCGGGCTGAAAAGAAGGTCCCGTACGTCGACGCCAGCGGGACACTCGTGAAGCCCGACAAGCCCAACGCCGTCAAGCTCGAGCAGTTCGTCTTCGATGCAATCCCACTCGCAAAAAACGCGATCGTGTACGAAACCCGCCGCGAGGAAGAATTTAGTCCCGTGAAGAACGCCGAAGGCTCCGACAGCCCCGCCACGTGCAAGCGCGATCAAAATCGCCGCGCCGCCCGATGGCTGACGGCCGCCGGCGTGGTCGTCCCCATGAACGGCGAAGAGCCGGCCGCGACGGTCGAAATCTCGCCGCTGTTTGCGGCTACGGCGGATCAGGTGAAGGACAAGGCGGGCTCGATCAAATCGATCAAAGCCGGCGATTCGTTCGTGCTCGAATAGTCCGGCCGGCTATCGGTAGCTCTTCTTCTGCCAGTACTGCTGCCCGTAGATGTGCGAATTCGTATTTCCTTCCTGGATCACGCGTTCCAGGTGCTCGACATCCACCGGCGCGACCGACACGTGCCACGTGTCGCGCTTGATCGGGATCGCCTGCACGATCGGCGTGCCTCGGGGCATGGCGAACTTTTGCCCGATCTGCATCGTGCAGACGGCGAGGAACGACACCGGGAAGTAAAACGTGTCGGTATCCACGATCCCCGAAAGAAATGTAAGCGGCATGGTGAACTGGTTGAGCATCGGCACGAACAACGTCGAATAGCCCGGCGGGGTTTTGATCACCCAGGGATTCAAGAACTTCACGATGATGTGATTGGCGAATGGCGCGCCAGCCACCTGGGCCGCGTCCTGGGTGCTGATCAGGTTTTGTGCTGAGCTGCGGAATGACAACACCGGCCCCGCCTCCATCGTAAACTCCACATCTGCCGCAAGCGGAATCGCGTACCCGGCGGTCATCGCGTCGACGAACGGCATGCAACGTTTGACTGAGGGCGCAACCAGCGGCTGCGATACCAACTGCACGTCTGCGGGGATTTGTTTGAGCCAGTCAGGCATAACGTGAGCCGCCGGAACCGGCGGCGGCAGCTTTTCGGTGCCGGTGTAGAAGAATTCGATCTGCTGGTCGCGTGGCTGGTCCATGTGGTCAATATATCAAAATGGCTCAAGGTGTGATGAGAAGTCCGTCGCGGCTTCGTCAATCATCACGATTGCGGCACGTTACCAACCCATGCCGGCCGTGTCGGGCGACAGGCCGATCAGCTTCAGGAGCGCGAAGATCAGGAAGCCCATTCCGTCCACCGCGTCGCAGCGGTCTTCGCCGGGATGGGTGCGGAAGCGGTCGCCGTGTTGAAGCATGGCGACCGCCTCGCTCGCCACGCGACGGGCAAGTTCGCGCGGCCGTTTCTCTTCCAGTACTTCCGCGGCGGAGAGCAGGAACCAGATCACCCTACCGTAATGCTCGGCGTACCCGCCGCGGCCGTCGCGGGCGGGAAGGCTTTGCTCGATGATCGCAATCCACCGGAAGACCGCCTCGCGGAAGGCGCGATCATCGGTGAATTTCCACGCCGCCAGGCACGCCTCGGCCGTTTGCAGCGGGTAGTCGTGTGCGGGAAAAAGCGGTTCCCAGATGTCGCAGTAATCGCCGGGTTGGTACTCGGTGATTTTGTCGCCGAGCAGGGGTTTGCCGTCGATCAGACGCAGCTTGCCGAAGTACCGGCGACTTTCCGGATCCCACGCGTGATCGAGCCAGGCGCGGAGCGCTTCGGCCGCCATGGTGGCAAACGGTCGTTCGCCGCTTCGCTCGTGACAGCGAAACATGCAGCCGGCCCACATGCCGATCTCGCTCGTGCACTGGTGCATGTCCCATCGATCGAGCATCGGACTGTTGCTGAGCAGGCCGGTCTGCAAATCGCGATGATTGAAGCTAAACGACGCGACGCATGTCGCCACATCACGCAACGAGTGATCGCGAACCTGTCGGCCGAGCCAGCAAAGTCCTTCGGCCAGAATGCCGCCCGCTTCGAGAAACGCGTGCTCGCTCTTGCGATCGGCGTGACGGTTGAATTCGCCGGTGGCCGGGTCGAGGACGTGCATCGACGCTTGGGCTCGAAGCGTCGCCTCCGTTCGCGCCGCATCGATCCGCCAGAACAAATCCCACGGCACGGAAAGCGGACGCGTTTCGTGATAGTCGCCGTTCTCGGTCGCCGGATCGATCGGAAACGCGTGCTCCTCGTGGCCGTAAAACTTCACGACCGTGCCGAGCCTCGCATCAATGTAGTAGTGATTGCCCCAAAGAAACAGACCCGACGGCGCGACGCACCGCGCCAGAAAATCGCGGGCGTACGCATCTGCCGACTCGGCGAAAACCGAGTCGCCGGTCGCCGCCGACATCGCGCCGCACGCCGCCATCAGCGGCGCGTCCCAGTACGCGTTTGATCCGCCGGGCGATTCGATCAGCCGGTAGCACCGCTTACTCACGCCCGGCGGGCGATCGGTCGTCCACACCGGCTGGCCCGTGCGAAGGTCCAGGCTGCTCATCCACATCGCCGAATCCACCGGACTGTGACGACGGATCGGCGCGCGGTCGACGAACCACCGCAGGTGGTTTTCGATCAGGGGCAGGATTCCGCGCTCGGCCATGCGGTGCATTGTATCGATGAGCACGCCTTGGCAACGCATCGCCGATAATTTCGCCCACCTGGGAGCGCGACCGACGATTCGGCAAATATTTTACATTCGGTGCTGAAGGGTTGTCCGCAATGCGACGATTCGATCTGTAGCTGCCGGTTACCTCTGCAAAGGAGTTGTCATGCCTTTTTCCGACACGACCATTTCGCTGGCTTCGCTCGACATCTACAACGGTTTCGAGAAGGCCGCCGCCGCGGTGCTCGAGTTTTTGAGCCAGCGGATCGACATGGGGGTTTGGATGGTGACGCGTACGCAGCAGGACGATCAATGGGTCGTGCTGCAGGCCGAGGACAAGGGGTACGGCCTTAAGGGCGGGCGTGTGCTCAAGTGGTCAGATTCATTCTGCTCGCGCATGGTGAAAGGCGAAGGCCCGCGCATCGCGCCCGACTCGACGAAGGTGCCCGTCTACGTTGAAGCCGCGAAAAGGCTGCAACTGCCGATCAAATCGTACATCGGCATTCCGATGTTGGCCGCCGACGGGTCGCTGTTCGGAACCATCTGCGCCGTCTCGCCCGAGAAGAAGCCGCCGGCACTGGAGAAGGAGCAGCCGCTGCTGGAGTTGCTGAGCCGGCTGCTCGCGACGATCCTGGCGCGTGAGATGGGCGAAACCGCCGCCCGCCGTGACGCAGAGCGCGCCAAGGCCGAGGCGAATCGCGACGAGCTCACCGGCCTGTACAACCGGCGCGGGCTCACCGAACTGCTCGACCGCGAGGAAGACCGCTGCCGGCGGTACGGGAACGACGCGGGCGTGCTCTCGATCGACGTGAACGGCCTGAAGCGCATCAACGACGAGCAGGGTCACAGCGCCGGCGATGAAACCATCCGCAATGTCGCCGCGGCGCTGAAGCGCGCGACGCGCCGGTCGGATATCGTCGCCCGTATCGGCGGCGATGAGTTCGTCATCATCGCGATGGAAAGCGGCAGCGCCCACACGGCCGAGCTATCGCAGCGCGTGCGTGAGCAACTGAAGACGGCAGGCGTGTCGGCCGCGGTCGGATCGGCGCAGCGGCTCGCCCACGCCGGCATGAAGCCAGCCATGGAAGCGGCCGACGCGGCGATGTATCAGGACAAGCGCAAGCGCCAAACGGCGCCCCGGCGGCTGACCGCTTAACGCGTCCCTTCGCTCGATCGACATCGCAAACTGCCCGCTTACGTCGGCCGCGCCGCGCCAGGCGGACTCTTCGTTCGAATCCCACCCTCTTCAGTCCGATAATTCACAAACATCGGCTTTTTTCGGCTAGGATTTCGATTGCATTCCGCCCACCACCTTTCGATAATCCACCAACACTTCCGTGGGCAGGCCGGAGGTAAAGAGTCAGGTCTGCCGGTACTACAATTTAATTCTCTCGGACCCTCGATTCATTCAGGGACGAGATGAACGTCGCTTTGTCGAGGAGTCGTATGCTTGGAAATTTGATTCGGGCCGGGCGTCGGTTTATGTCCAGGACGCCGGTGTTGATCGGGGTCTTGGCGGTGTTCGTGGGGCTGCTGTTCTGGAGGCCGGGGTTTGCTCAATCGGGGCCGGCGGCGGGGAATTCTAATCTTCCACAAATCACTGCGGCGCCGCCCCACGCAACCGAGCCTGTAAAGGCATTTTCACCGTTCTCGCTTTTTTCGGATCCAACTTATTCCAGCGCCGAGCGCATCTCGCTGCTGGTGGTGCTCGGCATTGCCGTGCTGGGGCTTCTCTACGCGCTCATGCTGGTCGTGCAGGTGAACCGCGCCGGCCAAGGCACGCCCAAGATGCAGGCCGTTGCCGCCGCGGTACGCGAAGGCGCCAACGCGTACATGGCAGCGCAGTTCAAGAAGATCGGCATTCTGATCGTCGCGCTCACCGCCCTTCTCTACTTCACGTACGACGGGGCCGATCCGGTTTTCGCCATGGGCCGCGCGGTGGCGTTTCTCGCGGGCTCGCTCTTTAGCTGGATGGTTGGCTTCGTCGGCATGCGACTGGCCACCAGCGGCAACCTCCGCGTGGCGGCCGCCGCTCAGCACAGCTATGGCGACGCCATGCAGCTCGGCTACCGCACCGGCACCATCACCGGCATGCTCACCGACGGCCTCGGTCTGCTCGGCGGCACGCTCATCTTCCTCGTCTTCTCCGAACAAGCCTACGAAGCCCTGCTCGGCTTCGGATTCGGTTCCACCCTGCTCGCCCTCTTCATGCGAGTAGGCGGCGGCATTTACACCAAGGCCGCTGACGTCGGTGCGGATCTGGTCGGCAAAATCGAAAAAGACATTCCCGAAGACGACCCCCGCAACGCCGCAACCATCGCAGATAACGTCGGCGACAACGTCGGCGACTGTGCCGGCATGGCGGCGGATATCTTCCAGAGCTACGAAGTCACGATCGTCGCCGCGATGATCCTGGGCCTGGCCAGCTACGGCCACAAGGGCGTGATCTTCCCGCTGCTCGTCCGCGGAATTGGCGTGCTCGGGTCGATCATTTCCACCTACACGGTTCGGGCCGGCAAGGGCGACACTGGCGACACCGCGCTCAAATCGGTCCACCGCGGCTTCTGGATCGGGTCGCTCATTTCCGTCACCGGCTTTTTCATCCTCGGCTACTTCTACATGCGGTTCGACGGCAACCTCCTCAGCCCCACGAAAGAAAGCGCCGAGACGATCACCAAGTACACCGGCACGCTCATCAGTACCCTTCCGGCCTGGGCGAATTTCGGCATCGTCGGACTCGACATGCGGCCGGCAATCGCGTGCCTCATCGGCGTGATCCTGGCGATCGCGCTCAACAAAGTCACCAGCTACTTCACGCACACCAGCTACGCGCCGACCAAGTCGCTCGCCAAGGCCTGCACCACCGGCCATGCGACGAACATCATCGCCGGATTTGCGGTGGGCTATGAAAGCACCGTCGCGGCGATCTTCGTCATCGCCGGCGCGATCTGGCTGAGCGTGATCACTTTCTCCAACACCCCGCCGCTGTTTGTCGCGTATGGAGTCGCGATGGCAGGCATCGGCATGCTCACGCTGACGGGCAACACCATCTCAATGGACGTCTTTGGACCCGTCGCCGACAACGCTAACGGAATCGGCGAGATGGGCTACGACAAAGAGGAAATGGAACGCACCCGCCCCGGCAGCTACAAAGAGGCGCGGCAGATCCTGGCGGACCTCGACGCCGTCGGAAACACCACCAAGGCTGAAACGAAAGGCATCGCGATCGGCTCGGCCGTCATCGCCGCCGTCTCGCTGTTCGCAAGTTTCATCGCCATGCTGGCGGTGGGTTCCGAAGACAAAGTAAACCTGATGTCGACGACGCAGTATTTCGACCAGGCTCGCTGGTTGAACGTGGCCGACCCGATGGTGTTCATCGGCCTGCTGATCGGCGGCGCGACGCCGTTCCTGTTCAGCTCCATGCTGATCCGTGCCGTGGGCCGGGCAGCGTTCCTGATCGTGAAGGAATGTCGTCTGCAGTTTCACGATCATGAGATCTGGTCCGGCGCGAAAAAGCCGAACTACGCCCGCGTGGTCGACATCTGCACGCAGGCGGCCCAGCGTGAACTCATCGGCCCGGGCTTTTTGGCGATCTTCACGCCGCTGCTCATCGGCTTCGTCTTCGGGCCGTACGCGCTCGGCGGATTCCTAGCGGGCATGATCCTCGTCGGTCAGCTCCTTGCCGTGTTTATGGCCAACGCGGGCGGCGCCTGGGACAACGCCAAGAAGATGATCGAAGACGGCCTGTACGGCGGCAAAGGCTCCGAAGCCCACAAGGCGGCCGTCACCGGCGACACCGTTGGCGATCCGCTCAAAGACACCGCGGGGCCGGCGATCAATCCGCTCATCAAGGTCATGAACATGGTTTGCCTCCTCTCGGTGGGCATGGTGCTGAAGTACAACATGGTCAGCGCCACCGTGCCGGGCGGGTGGAAGATCGGCGGCGGGATCGCGATCGTCTGCTTCGTGCTCACGACGTGGGCCGTCTGGCAGAGCAAGCGCGAGTCGACGGACCTCGACGCCGTCGAAGAGGCTGTCGCGGCGAGCAACCAGGAGTCGACCGACACCGTGGTGACGGCGAAGTAGCGGCTCGCGAACGCCATTGCAATACTCTCGTCATCCCGAGGCACTTCTCGGGATGACGTTTTTTTTGGAATGCGATCTCGATGGAATCAATGGCGATGCACGAGCGCCAGCGCGGCGTCGGCAGGGTCGGAAGTTTTTTTTGACAGCGTGCGGGCCGATTTGCAGAAGGACTGGATCGCCGCGTCCGCCTCGGCTAGCGTTTTTGGCTCGGCGGTGCTTGATGCTCGCGCGGTTTCGATCAGGCGCTCGATCGTCGCCGTCAGGTCGGGCGGCGGGTGGTGCATCTTGCGTTCGATCCACGACTCGTAGATCGACATCAGCCGGCAGTAGTTCAGTCCCGCGCGGCCTTCAAGGAAGCCCTTCTTGAAGACGAACTGGTAAAGGAACCGCAGAAGCGATCGCCCGCGGAACCGGAAGCTCAGCGTCTTCAGCGCCCGTCGTCGGGCGACGTGGTCAAGCGAAAACAGGTCGAGCGCCCACGCCATGTGAGGCAGCTGGTTCGCGTTGGCCGCTTCAAGGTCGCTGTAGTGATTGTGCTTGAGCAGCCACGCCGTCAACCCCTTGTTGAACGGATAGTGCATGTATGGCTGCACGAGCCGCCCGACGCGGCCGTCGGTTTTTTCGCGCTGGCCGTGACCAAAATCGATGAAGCGGCATTGGTCCGACCGGATGAGCCGCGCCTGGTAACCCGGGTATCCGCCGCTGCGGCGAAGCCACTTGCCGAAAAACATCAGCCGGCTCGGCACGAGGTACGCGGTCTTGTCGCTCGCGGCGCCGTCCGGTCCGATCGCGGCGAGGATTTCAGCGACCTGCTCCGGCGTGCATCGCTCGTCGGCATCGAGGTGATACTGCCACGGGTGCTTGCACTTTAGTTCGTCGATCGCCCAGTTCCGCTGGGTCGCGAATGTTTTGAACGGGTGCTCGCATACCTTGGCGCCCATCGATCGCGCGATCTCGATCGTTCGATCGGTGCTGCCGGAATCGATCACGTGCACGTCGTCGGACCAGCTGCAACTGCGCAGACAGTCGGCGATATTCACTTCTTCATTGCAGGTGAGAATCACCACGGAGACCGGCACGGTCCGGTTTGCGTGGCGTGGGTCCTCAGGTTGTCCATTCTCCGCAGCCAAATACGTCACTTTCGCCCCGAAAAGACTTGGATTTTTCTGCAATTGTAGGCGGCCCCGGCCCCTGTTATGAGATGCTACGCGTCGAAAACTACAGATATTCCCTTAGGACAACAAGGACAAAATCGCAATATTGTGAGAATCGGCTTCAATTAACAATGTGTCCGAATCTCGACGCCTGAATGCGGCAAAATCGGCGGAATTCGGGCATTGTAACGCCCGATTCCGTCGATCCTGATGATTGCGCCGCCCCGCCCCTGTTCGGCTCTCAGCCTGTGGGTTATTCTGCTTACTGCAACGACGACCGACAGAAAGAGGTTTTCCCCGTGCCCGCGACCGAAACATCCAAACAGCAATCCGCCAAAGACTTCGCCATCGCCGCGGCCAAACTGGCGGCCAATACCCGGTGCACCAACGTGGTGCTGCTCGACGTGAGCGCCGTTTCGCCGATCACCGATTTCCTCGTCATCGCCACCGGCACCAGCGCCCGACAGATGCGAAGCGTGTGCGACGACGTCGAAGAACTCGGCGAGCCGATGGGTTACAAAGCCCTCGCCCGCGCCGGCTACGACGGCGAAACCTGGATCTTGGCCGACTTCGTTCACGTCGTCGTTCACGTCTTTTCGGCCGAAGCCCGCGGCTACTACGACCTGGACAACCTCTGGGGCGACGGCGAAAAGATTAACTGGCAGTCGTAACAGATTAGCCTCGCATAAATTCCCGGAACCGCCCATCCTTCCTCTCTTCAAGCAATCTTGACTGCGTCTAACGACGAGTTCGGTATTCGATTCGTTATCGGATGTTTGCTCTGAACAAATTTCACGTCTGATTCGTTCTCCCTTCCGTAGTATTTGTGCTGAAGGAGTCGATCGTGAAATTGAAAAATCACCGCCGCCGTGTTCTCCCTGTACAGATTGAATTGCTCGAGCAGCGCCTGCAGTTCACCGCGCTGCCGACTGGTTTTGTGGAATCTGAGATCGCCGGCGATCTCGGCAAGCCGACCGCGATCGACGTGCTGCCGGATGGCCGCGTGCTGGTTGCCGTGCAGACGGGCGAGTTGCGCGTCGTTGCGAACAACGGGCTCACGCCGGCGCCCGCGCTGCAACTCGATGTCGACTTCGACGGCGAGCGCGGCCTCATCGGCATGACCCACGATCCGAACTTCGCCTCTAACCACTTCATTTACCTGTATCACACCGTTAAGCCGAGCGAGGGCTCTTCCACGCATAACCAGATCACGCGCTACACGCTGGGCGACGACGACCTTGTGCAGGCCGACAGCGCGGTCGAGATTCTGCGCCTCAACGATCTCACCGGCGCGACCAACCATAACGGCGGCGCGATGCACTTCGGCACCGACGGACTGCTTTACGTCGGCACTGGCGACAACGCGCGGCCCGACAATTCGCAGACCATCGGCAACCTGCTCGGCAAAATCCTGAGGCTCGACGTGTCGCAGATCGTCGCCGGCGATCCGGTGAACGACGTGGCCAAGCTGGTGTCGCCGGATAATCCGTTCTTCAACAAGGGCGCGACCGGGATCAATCAATTGATCTACGCGCTGGGATTGCGCAACCCCTTCTCGTTCGGCGTGCAGCCGACGACGGGCGACATCCTCGTCAACGATGTTGGGCTTGATACGTGGGAAGAAATCAACCCGCTGATCGTGGGCCGCAACTACGGCTGGGGGAAAGTCGAAGGTTTCGCCGCCACGCCTCCCGCCGTCGGGCCCGGGGGTTATCAGGATCCGGTGATGGCGTACAACCACGGCAACACGACGCCGACCACAGAGGCAACGGGCGCGGCGATCATCGGCGGCGTGTTCTACAACCCGTCGTCGAACGCGATTAATCCGTTCCCGACGCAGTACGTCGGGCAGTATTTCTTCGGTGACCTCGGAAGCAATTTCATCCGCACGTTCGACCCGGCCAATCCCGGCAACGGGGCGGACCCGGATACCTCAACGCTCTTCGCCAGCGACACCAGCCCCCTGCCCACGAGCTTCTCGCTCGCGCCGGATGGCGGGTTGTATTACGCCGCCATCGGCAACGGCGGCAAGCTGATGAAGATCAGCTACACCGCCAACACCGCCATCAACGCCGGTGGCGACGCGGCGGGCGTCTACAGCGGCGACGGCCAGTTCACCGGCGGCGGAGCGGCCATTCGCCGCGTGCCGATCGACACCAGCCACGTGGTCAATCCCGCACCGCAGTCGGTCTATCAAACCTACCGCTACGGCACGGACTTCACGTACACGCTCGACAACCTGCAGGCCGGCGGGTTGTACAACCTGCTGCTCGATTTCTCAGAGAACAAAGCGACGCGCGCCGGCCAGCGCGTGTTTGACGTGACCGCCAATGACCAATCGTTGCTCAGCAATTACGACATCTTCGCCGACGCCGGCGGCGCTTTCATTGCGACGCAGAAGAGTTTCCAAATCGCGGCTGATTCATCGGGACAGATCGTGCTTCACTTCACCGGGATCGTCAGCAACGCCCGAGTGAACGGCATCCGGCTCGCGCCCGTGCCGGTGGGCCAGTCATCCGCTTCCGCGTCGGGAGGCCAAACTCTCACGCCGGTTCTGCCGCCCGTGTTCAATCTACCACGCACCGGCACAGTCGAAATACAGTAGTCTAACTCCCGCTCCCCGGACGGGAGAGGGAGTGAAGTTCACGCCACGTTCACCCCGTGGCAGTGTTTGTACTTCTTGCCGCTGCCGCACGGGCACGGATCGTTGCGGCCAACTTTTGGTTGATCGCGGACGATCGTCTTCACCTTAATGGCTTCGTTCTCACCCGCTTCGCCGGGCGCCTTCGGTTCTGAGACGGCCGCGGCGGTGGCCTGCACGTTTTCGGTCACGCCGTAACCGCCGGCGCTTTCGTGGACGGCCGCCGTTTCGCGATACGCACTGCGGGCCTGCGTGGCGCCGACGACTCGGGCGCGGAAGATCAGGTCCGTCACGCGGTCGCGCACGCCGATCATCATCTGCTGGAAGTACGCGAACCCTTCTTTCTTGAAGAGCACGCGCGGATCGCGCTCGGCGAACGCCTGCAGGCCGATGCCGCTCTTGAGCGCGTCCATCGCGTACAGGTGGTCTTTCCAGCTCTGGTCGAAGATCTGGATCAGCACGAACTGCTCGAGATCCGACAGCTCGCGGCGGAGCAGCGCCCGCGCCGTGTTGTAGAGGAAATCGCGCGGCGACACGACCGGCGCAGCGCCGGGTTCAGGCCGCTGGCCGGCGACCGACTTCATGTCCGATTCTTTCACGCGCGTTCCGAACCGATCGTTAAACGCGGCGAACAGGTCCGAAGGCTTCGGATACGCCTTCACCATCGCGTCGATCTCTTTTTGGAGCGCGCCATCGACGAAGAACTTCTCCTGCAGGCCGATCAGCATGTCGCGGGTTTTGCGGACTGATTGGGAGCGGATCTGATCGACGGAGAGATCGACGCCGTACTTCAGCCGTGCCCAGGTGCGCACGTGTTCGGCGGCGTAGGGGTTGTCGACGGCGTTTTCATCACCGCCGTACGCGTAGGTGAGCGTGTGGTCCACCGGGTACTCGATCTCGCGGCGAGCGTACGCGTCGCGGGCACGCTTCTCGATCAGCGAAGCGATTTCCTCGGCGCTCTTGCGCTGGCCGCCCTCCGGGTCGATCAGCAGTTCGGTGGGCTTGAGCTCGATGCCGAACTTGTCCTTGGCCCAGTTGGCCAATTCCGTCTCGGCGTAGTGCGGCTCGAGGTACTTCTGCAGGCCGGTCAAGTCGCGATTGTTGATCTGCTCCTTGGCGGCCTCGCGCAGGCGATCTTCGATCTCCTCGGCCGTCATCTTCTTGATCGCTGTCACCGGCAGGTTCACGTGGAACCGCTGCATGGCCCAGCTTGAAAGCCCCTTGAGGTCCCAAGTGCTCAGGTCCCCTTCGTCTTCGCCCATGAACTCGCCGAGCGTGCTGGTCAGATTGGTGTCCACTTCGGCGCGAGCCTGATCCTTGAGGAACGGCTCGAGTTCGACCAGGTGCTTGTACCCCTTCAAATCGCCCGGATCGAGCGACACTTCAAAGTTCACGCGGGCCCACTCCACAAGCACGGCCGCCACGTAATCCTTCGTGATGTACTTGTCGACCGCGTCGGTAATCGCCTGGCCGATCATGTCCCAGATGATCGCGTCGACGTTTTGCCCGCGCAGCACGCGCTGGCGCATGCCGTAGAACGTGGTGCGCTGGTGGTCCATCACTTCGTCGTACTCGAGCAGGTTTTTACGCGCCAAGTAGTTGCGCTCTTCCACCTTCTTTTGAGCGCGAAGGATGCCCTTGCTGATGCGCTTGTCTTCAATGTGCTGCCCTTCCTCCATGCCGAGGAAGCTGAGCACCTTGATCGTCCACTCGCCGGCGAACATCGCCATCAAATCGTCCTGCAGCGAGACGTAGAAGCGGGAAGAGCCCGGATCGCCCTGCCGGCCCGATCGGCCGCGGAGCTGGTTGTCGATTCGGCGCGCGGTGTGGCGCTCGGTGCCGATCACGTGCAGGCCGCCCGCCTTGTGGGCTTCGGGCGAAAGCTTGATGTCGGTACCGCGGCCGGCCATGTTGGTGGCGATGGTCACTCGGCCGATGGTTTCGCCGTGCGCGTTCTGCAACTGCTGGCCGGCATCGGCAACGATCTGCGACTCACGCTCGTGGTACTTGGCGTTCAGCACGTTGTGATCGATGCCGTACTTTCGCTTGAGGCGGTTGGAGAGCATCTCGCTCTTTTCCACGCTCGTGGTGCCCACCAGCACCGGCCGACCTTCGGCGGACACCTCATGGATTTCGTCGATGATCGAATTCCACTTCTCTTCCTCGGTGCGAAAGACGCGGTCCTGGTTGTCGATTCGCTGAATCGGACGATTGGTGGGGATCGTCACCACGTCGAGCCGGTAAATCTTGCCGAATTCTTCCGCTTCCGTCTGGGCCGTGCCGGTCATGCCCGCCAGCTTCTTGTACATCTTAAAGAAGTTCTGCAGCGTGATGGTGGCCAGCGTCTGCGTCTCTTCCTTGATCGTGACTTTTTCCTTCGCTTCCACCGACTGGTGCAGCCCGTCGGACCACTGCCGGCCGATCATTTTTCGGCCGGTGTATTCGTCGACGATGATCACTTCCAGATCGGTCTTCAGCCCGCGCTCGACGACGTAGTCTTTATCGCGTTCGTACACCACGTGGGCGCGCATGGCGTTTTCCATGAGGTGCGGCCATTCCATGTTCTCGCCGACGAAAAACGAGCCCACGCCCGCGGCCACCTGGGCGGCGGCGATGCCTTCGTGCGTGAGATGGACCGTTTTGCGATCCAGCTCCACCTCGTAGTACTGGGTGACGCCTTCTTTTTTCTTCTCAGCCTCGGCGAGCTGTTTTTCGGCCGCGGCGCGACGCTGATCGGCCGCTTCCTTGGCGGCTTTATCCTTGGCTTTGTCCTTGTCGCCTTCGGCCGACTTGATGGCACGCTTGGCGGCCTCAACCTGCTTCTCGATTTCGGTGTAAGGCTTGTTCAGCTCGAGGATCTTCCGGGCCACCGCGTCGGCGGCGCGGTACTTGGGCGCGTCGTCGTGGGCGGAACCGGAAATGATGAGCGGCGTACGGGCTTCGTCGATCAGGATGCTGTCGACTTCGTCGACGATCGCGTAATCGAGCGGGCCTTGCACCTGCAGATCGAGGCGTTCCTTCATGTTGTCGCGTAGGAAATCGAAGCCGAACTCGCTGTTCGTGCCGTAGGTGATGTCGCAGGCGTACATCTTCTTGCGCGCGTCGCCGCCCGGTTCCATGTCGGCCTGAATGAATCCGACGCTCATGCCGAGGTTGTGAAACGCGGGCATCACCCACGTGGCGTCGCGGCGCACCAAGTAGTCGTTGACCGTTACCACGTGGCAGTGCATGCCCTGCAGCACGCGCACGAAGCACGCCAGCGGCGCGACGAAGGTTTTGCCTTCGCCGGTGCTCATTTCCGCGATCTTGCCCTCGTACAGCACCAGGCCGCCGATGAGCTGCACGTCGAAGCATCGCGCACGGTACGGCGGGCGGCTATCCGGATACATCTTGCGGACGGCGGCGTACACCTGCTGCGGGATCGGTACGGTCATCCAGCTTTCGCCGGTTTCGATCATGCGGCGCTGCACGCTGTCGTACGACTCGAGGGTTTCGTCATCGAGCGTGTCGGGATCGAAGTTGGTCTCAGGATTGAAGATGGCGCGGATGCCGATGTGGCGGTCCATCGATTCGCGGATGATCGCAAACGCCTCGGGCAGCACATCGTCCAGCTTGATTTTGCCGGCGATGATCCCCGTTCGCAGCTCGGCAGTGCGGCCGCGCAGGGCTTCGTCGGTGAGGACCTGGACCTTGGGTTCGATCTGGTTCACCTGCTCCACCATGCGGCGGTAGCGCTTGAGGAGTCGCTCGTTGCGGGATCCGAAAATCGTCGTGAGTACTTTTGCAAACGTGACGGCCATGTGGGCACCTTGTCTGAAACGTGAATGAGATTAGAGAGCGAGCGCGCAATCGTGCGCGCGGAACGAACCTGCAGGCAGAAATCAGACCAGGGGCGGCGGCAGGCGAAACTGGAAGGGACTGGCGACGGCGTAAACGCCAGTCGGGCGAATCGGCTGAACGGAAACGAACACGGCCGGTCGATCGGTGATCGAGCGGGCCTGGCGAAGCTTCACGCCGGTAACCGTGCGGCCCAAGTTGCGGGCCAAGCGATCGACGAACCGGGTGGCGATCTCCCCGACAGCCGGCCGAAGCGCAGGAGCCGCGGCAATCGCCCGATCAGCGCACAGCGCTGCGGAGACGATCATCACGGCCATTACTTGTCGGGTGCGTCGGTTCATCATGTCTAGACTTATCAGTATTGGAGGGTTTTGGGGCTGCGTCAAGCAGCCGGATGCTCAGGTCATCGTCATGCGGAGAGGGTGCCGTAAGAAGTCAGAGACTGGTGTCATCCTGAGCGTACTCGCGAAGGATCTGCGTCGTTCGTCGATTGATGTCAGATCCTTCGCGAGTACGCTCAGGATGACGGGGCTTGGGCCTTGCGATTTTCTGAGCATGCTGGCGGGTTTCCGATTTTCCCTCGGCCCAAGTGGCGGCCCGGCCGGGGGTTGCAAGAATGTGATAAATCGGCCGAAAATCAGCCGATTTTGGCCGCTTTTTCTTGTCGGCGGCGGTATTAATTAGGGGTCGCTTTCGCGGAAGCGGAGCGATGCTTTTCCGGTCCCTCTCCCCGAAGGGGAGAGGTTAAGTGAGGGGAGAAACGTTAACCCCGTTTAGCCGCCCCGCGTGCGGGGCGCGGTATTCGTCGCGCCCCACACGCGGGGCGGCTAAACAGCACGTCGTTCGGCGGATCACGCCGATCGACTTGGAACGTTTCTCCCCTCACCCCAGCTCTCTCCCCTCCGGGGAGAGGGAGCCGGAGGCGCTCTTTGACAAGTGAATAGCAGTAGGGATGCGGGCAGACCGTCCCTAAACCGGACGTAATCCGTACGTAACCGTCCCTAAACGGACGTAAACGTCCCTGCGTCGGCCGATCAACTCTTGGCCCGGCCAGCAGTTACACGGCTGAAGGGACGGGTTGATGATTTGTGGCCGTTCGCAGCACGTGTTGGACTTGCCGATCGAACGCGCACGACGGCCAGGCGCTGGCGGAAATGTGTCCCTTTCCCGTCACTTTCCGGCACTTTCCGTCACTAATCGGCACTTTTCGGCACCGGCGAAAATTCGTCAACGCCCGGCCGGGCCGCGAGTTATGTTTTGGCAGGTGTCGCCGTGGTGATTTCAGTTGATCGGGGACGGGAATGGGTCGCCGGTTGTTTCTTCCACCAACGCAACAGGGCAGACGGCTTCATGCCGTCTGCCCAGGGTTGTGTCTCGAGTAAGGATCGAGAATTCTTCTCTCCGGAAGACTCCGACTATTTGGTGGCCGCAGCGGTCCCGCTGGCGGTGTTGCTGTTGGCGCTGCTGCCGCTGCTGGCGGCGACGGCGGTGTCGGTCTTGCCGTAGTTGGTCAAGCCGTCAGCAACCGGGGTGAGCGTCGAGGGGTTGATCCCTTCGGTCACCTTCATGTGCGAATCGGCGATGCCGCTGTCCTGCATGTAAGCCACGACCGACGCCTTGCGGGAGGCGAACGTGTCAGACTTCACGTCGAGGTAGATGGCGATCGGCTCGTTCGAGTCGGCTTCCACGATCGACGCGAGTTTTTCGCGGCCGAGCGAGTTGAGTTCCTTGCCGTCGAAGTGCCAGGCGTAGAGCATCCCGTCTTCGCGGCTGCCGACCGCTACTTGAGCGTTTTCGATCGCGGTCACGCGGCGCGGCGACCCATCCGGAACGAACGGGTTGAGGTACGACTCTTCCGTCGTCGGCTTACGATCACCGCAACCGGCCACGATCAGCAGCCCGCCCAGTACGATTAGTTTCAGCGAAGTCTTCATGATGCTCCTTCTTTCTTTCTCTAAGAGATAATCCGTTAGTTTATTTAAACAGCGCGCTGTTCATGAGCCCGATCACGGTCGGACCCGCCAGGATGATGAACGTCGCCGGGAAGATGAACAGCACCAGCGGGAAGGTCATCTTGACCGACGCCTTGGCGGCCATTTCCTCGGCCGCGTGCTGGCGGTTCACTCGCAGCGTGTCGGCGTGCACACGCAGCGCCTGGGCGATGCTCGTCCCGAACCGGTCGGCCTGGATCAGCATGCTGCTCAGGCTCTGCAGGGCTTCGCAACCGGTGCGAATGCCCATGTTCTTGAGGGCGTCCATACGCGGCAGGCCCACGCGGGTTTCCATGTGCGTAATGCCGAACTCTCGGCTGATGCACGGGTGCGCGATCTGCATTTCCGAACCGACCCGCTGCATGGCGGCATCGACGGTGAGACCGGCTTCCACGCATACCACCATCAAGTCGAGCGCGTCGGCCAGGCCGTACGTCAGGTCCTGCTGGTTTTTCTTGATCATGTGACGCAGCGCGAAGATCGGGGCCATGTAGCCCACGAGCCCACCAACCGCTACGCCACCAATGAACTGGCCCATGTAGATGAAGTCGAACCACAGACCGGCGAGCACACCGGCGGCCATCAGGATGACCTGTGCACCCTTCATCACCTTGCCGGCGCCTGCACTGTAGATGCCCGCTTTGCCCAGGCGCTGACGGATCAGGCTCTGGCTTTCGCGGGTCTTGGGCATGAACGGCTCAGCCGCTGCCTGCCCGACGGCCTTGAGCATCGGCATGACCTGCATGCGTTCAGCAGGCTTTTTCTCGACCGATGCGTTGTCGGCAAATCCGCGATCGGCCAGGCGGTTGCGGAGCTTGCCGCTGTCCTTGTTCCCGACCATGGTCTTGGAGACAAAGAACCCGACCAGTGCCACCGCACCGAAGACGCAGGTAATAATGAGTGTTGTATCGTCCATGTCTATCCTTTATCGGTCAGTTGCTGCGTCCACTAGACCTTGACGGTCGTTACCTTTCGAATCGCGAACAGTCCGAGCATCTGCAGGCCGAACGCGGTGGCAAGCAACTTCAGGCCCAGCGGCGTGTGGAGCAGGATGTTGCCGTAGTCCGGGTTCAGCATGTTCACGATCACGAACATCACCGCCGGGAACGCCACCAGGATGTACCCGGTGAATCGCCCTTCGGCCGTCTTGCTCTTCACGTGCTGCATCAGGCGGATACGCTGACGGATCATGTCTGAAATATTGCTGAGCACTTCCGACAGGTCGCCGCCGGTCTGGCGCTGAATGAGCACCGCCGTCACGAAGAACGCGAAGTCGGTGGACTCGATACGTGAAGCCATGTCCTTGAAGGCGTCTTCCATCGGCTGACCGAGGGAGTGCTGGTCGTAGGCCCGGCGGAACTCAGCAGACAGGGGCATCGGGAGTTCTTCGCCCATCATCTGCACGCCGGTGCTCAAGCTGTGGCCGGCGCGGAGAATACGGCTGAGGAAGTCGAGCGCGTCGGGCAACTGCATGGTCATCGCACGCTGACGGCGGCTGCGCTTCGAGCTGAGCACGAAGAACGGCACGTACCCGCCGAACAGGGCGCCGATTCCGACCAGCCACCAGTTCGGGAAGATCATCGCGGCGATAAACCCGCAAACCAGCGCCCCGCCGCCGACGTACATGAGGAACTTCTGCAGCGACCCTTCCGGGTAGGCCTGGATGACCTTGCGGTGCAGGTTCTGCATGAACGCGTTGCCGATCATTCCCGCCGGCAGACCGGAGGCTTCCATCTGAAGCGTGATCGAGCGCTGCAGCGACGACGAGGAATCGACCTTGGAGTCGACGCTCAGTCGCTGGGCGAGCTTCTTCTTTTCCTTGCGCTCCGGGTTGGACGTCAAGGCGATAAACGCCCAGACGGCCAGAGCGACCGCAGCAGCAACCATGATGGGGATCAGTAGCGTTTCCATGTCAGTCTCTCAGTAGTTCAATTAAGGCGTCTCAATTACCCGCCGCAGGAACAAGTCGCTCGGCAAGGCAATGCCACGGTGCTCGATTCGGTCGGCGCACCGCGGACGAATGCCGTTGCAGATGAATCGCCCGGAGGCGTGGCCGTTTTCATCCACGCCGCCCTGCTCGAACGAAAACAGGTCGTGCATCTGAAGGTTTTCGCCTTCCATGCCGGTGATCTCACTGACGGCCGTCACTTTTCGCTTACCGCCGGTGAGACGCTTGGCCTGCACGACGATGTTGATCGCGCTGGCGATCTGCGTGCGGAGCGCCTTGGGCGGAATATCAAACCCGGACATCGCGATCATTACTTCGAGTCGGCCGATCGCGTCTCGCGTGTTGTTCGCGTGGACCGTGGTCATCGATCCTTCGTGACCGGTGTTCATCGCCTGCAGCATGTCCAGGGCTTCGCCGCCTCGGCATTCGCCGATGATCACGCGATCCGGACGCATACGCAGACAGTTCTTCACAAGATCGCGCTGGCCGATTTCACCTTTGCCTTCGATGTTGCTCGGACGCGTTTCCAGTCGCACCACGTGCGGCTGCTGGAGCTGCAATTCGGCCGCGTCTTCGATCGTGATGACGCGTTCATCGGAAGGGATGTAGCGGCTCAAGCAGTTGAGCAAAGTCGTTTTGCCCGAACCGGTACCGCCAGAGATCAGAATGTTGCACCGCGCCTGCACGGCAGCGGATAGGAAATCCATCACGGCCGCGGGGAACGCGCCGTGGCGGATCAAGTCTTCGAGCTGCAGGGGCTTAGCGCCGAAACGACGAATCGACATCGCCGGGCCGTCGAGTGCCAGCGGCGGGATGATCGCGTTTACGCGGGAGCCGTCCTGAAGACGGGCGTCGACCATCGGGCTGGTCTCGTCGACACGACGGCCGACCTGAGCCACGATGCGGTCGATGATCTGCCGCAGGTGAAGATTGTCACGGAAGCGAACTTCCGCCAATTCCAGCCGGCCGCGCTTTTCAACGTAGATTCGGTCGAACCGATTGACCAGAATATCGCTGATCAGCGGGTCTTTGAGCAGTGTTTCGAGGGGCCCGAGACCGAAGGTCTCGTCCATCACGTCGTCCATCAGCTTTTCCTGCTCGGTGGCGTTGAGCAGGCTCTTTTCAGACTGGCTGATGTCGCGGATGAGGGTGCGCACTTCGCTGCGCACGACGTCGGGCGGCAAAGTTTTCAGATTTTGAACGTCCAGGCGTTCCACCAGCTGCTGGTGGATGCGGACCTTCATCTGGTTGAACTGAATCTGCCGCTCGGTGAGCTGCAGCGAATTATGATTGGCGATGGGCGGCGGCGCGCGGAGCGTCGACTGCGGCTTGCCACTTCCAGTGGACACGCCGGGCATCGTCGATGCGGCAGCGGCGGCCTGCTCGATCGTCGACTGAGTATTTGTTCGTGTAAACAGTCCCATTTCTTTACATCCTATCGATTCGAATCCATCGAAGATCGACACCGCGGGCAAGCCCGCTTGCTAAACCGTTCATGCTGCTTTGTTGTGCAGCGTGCCTGCAAGTCCGCACAGGCTCGTGCTGATCTCGGCCTTGGGAACCCGCAGTACAACGGGTTCGCCGAAGTTGATGGCGCTGATCGCGTTCTTAAAGTCGTTCGGCACCATCCACGAAATCTTCAGGCCCAGTGCCCGCTCGACTTCGTCCGGCTCGATGTCGTACCCCTTCTTCTTCTCGAAGCGGTTGACCACCAGGCGGATCTTGCTGCTTTCGATCCCCATGCGGCGGAGCGCACCCACAAACCGCTCCGCATTCTTCGCACTGGGGACGTTGAGCTGCATCACGATCAGGTTCACGTCCGCCGCGGCGATCGCGGTGGAGTAGATCGGGTCGATGCTCATCTGCGAATCGAGCACGACGTAGTCGAAGACGCGACCGAGCACGCCGATCAGCCGGTGAAAGCCGGTCTGCGTGACACGCTGCGTGTCTTCCGGAAGCTCAGGGCGAGCCAGGATCGCAAGGCCCGAGGCTTTGTGCATCGCCAGGGCGTTGTCGAGGAGCTGCTTGTCGAGCTTTTCGGCCGAGTCCATGACGTCAGCGATCGTGTAGCGCGGACGGGTATCGAAATACCCCGCCACGCCGCCACGGGTCAGGTCCATGTCGATCAGGCACGCCTTGGCCGTGCTGGCCAGCGACGCGCCGATGTTGCAGGCAACCGTCGTCGAACCGCATCCACCGATCGTCGGAACGACGTGGATGACTTTGGCCTTTTTGCCCATGCCGTTCATCGAGGCGACACGTTCGATCGCAGCGATGAACTTTTCCGGGGCCATGGGCAGCGGGATGAATTCCTTCACGCCCACGTGCATGGCTTCCATCAGCAGGGTCGGATCGAGCATCTGGCTCATCACGAACACGCTGACGTTCGGAAACTGCCGGGGCAGGTTGCCGATCCGCTTGAGGTTTTCAGGTGCGCCCGGGTCCAGGTTGACGATGCACACCTGCGGTGCATCGCTCCGGCCCAGGATCGACGCCAGCTGATCTGTGCTCGACAGCTGAGCGACGACGTTTACGCCGTGCTGGCCGAGGAACATCGCTAGTTCCTGTCGGTTCGCAGCATCTGCGTCAACAATCACACTGGTCAATTGAACGTACATAAGCCTGTTACCTTCGCTGCAGACGTCCGTGCCCCTACAACCCGCATCGACATTATTTGCCGGTGGCTTTGGTCGTAGGCTCTACTGCGGGCGTAAATCCGTAGCTTCCTTGGAACCGAGCGGGCTGCCCGCTCTTAGCCGGCTTCTTATCGGCCGGGAGTTCACCGCCCAGATCACGCAGCCAGAACAGGTCGGCTTCGGTCGGAGTGCGCCACTTCTCGCCCGGGATCGACGGAACCGCGTCGGGGTTCATCCCGCCGACGAGCTTCGGGGTCACCAGGACAACCAGCTCGGTCTCCTGACGCTGGTACCGCGTGCTGCGGAACAGAGCGCCCAGAACCGGAATGTCGCCAAGGATCGGCGTCACGTCAGAGCTGGTGAGGATGCGGCTGTTGAGCAGACCGGCCAGAGCCAGGGTCTGACCCTGCTTGATTTCGACGGTCGTGTTCAGATTACGCTTGGTGATCGCCGGGATACGGAAACCCTGGAGCGTGACCGCGTTGGTAAAATCGAGATCGCTGACTTCCGGCGCGACTTTCAGACGGATCTTGCCGTCGCCGAGCACCACCGGAACGAACTTCAGCGCGACGCCGAACGACTTGTATTCGATCGTGATCGTGGTGCCGCCGCCCGAGCTGGACTGCGGAACCGGGATCGGGAATTCGCCACCGGCGAGGAAGCTGGCTTCCTGGCCGCTGATGGCGGTGAGATTCGGTTCAGCCAGCACGCGGAGCAGGCTGTTGCTGCGCAGGGCTTCGATGAAGAGATCAAAGCGGGTGTTGCCGATGCCGGCCGCGCCGAAGACGGTGGCCGACGTCGGGATCGTCGTGTCAGCGGCGCCGGTCGCCAGGCCGTTCACCGGGGACGGGCGTTCACCCGTGCCGGCACCGAACTGGAAGTTGCCATCGGTGGCCGACATGTGGAAGCCCATCGACGAAGCAGCCGTTCGCGAAACTTCCGCGAACCGAACCGCGAGCATCACTTGCTGTCCACCGGCGACTTCAAGGAAATTCAGAACCTTGCCGCTCGCCCCACCGTAAGGTGCAGCGAGAGCGCCCGCCTGATCGGCGACGATCAGATTCGGAGCGCGACCCTTGAGCATGATCGAGCCATTGGCGGCCGTGGCTTCGATCTTCGCATCGGGGAAGCTGGTCTTGAACTGCTCATTGAGCGTGACCAGGTCGAAATCGACCAGCACTTCAATGACTTGAGCTTTGTCGTTGTCGTCCCACAGAATCAACTGCGTGGTGCCCGGCTTCTTGGCCGTCACCAGCAGCGAGTTCGGCGAGATCGTGTTCACGTCGGCGATTTCCGCCTGTGAAACGTTCACGCGCTTGTAGGGCGTCTTGGTCGTCAGCAACTGGCTGCGGTTGACGACGAGCTTGATCTTGCCGTCAGCACCCAGTCCGTCAGTGACGTACGAAGGAGCGGCGGGCTTGGTCGCCTGGGCGACCGCCGGGGCAACCGCCCCGAACAGCCCGAGCGATCCGATCAGCACCGCTTTGGCAAGCGTGCGACGCATGGAGGTTACGTTTGAGTTCTTCCGTGTCATGGCCAAGGCCCTCTTGTTGAGAATGTGCTCTCCTCATCGGAGAGCTTGTTAATCCGTCGTCCGTTACGGTTACTTGTTGGCGCCAGTGTCAAAGACTTCTTTGTTCGGCGTGTCGGTCATGATGTCGCGGCTGCGCGAGGTGCGCGGGGCCTCGAAGATCACGCTGCTCTCGACGCCGTTGCGAATGATCTTCACCGTGCGCTGCTGCGAGCGCTGGGCTTCGAACTGTTCGAACGGATCGATCGCCTTGACCTTGGTTTCGCTGACCTTCTCGACGTTGGTGTCATTCGACTGACGGGTGGTCGGCTGACGACGCATCACTTCTTTGAGCCAGTTCGACGCCGTGGCCGCTTCACCGTTGATGAAGTCGGAGAGCTTCTCGCCCTTGCTGTTGTAGGCGATCATGTCGCGCCCGCCGCGGAGCGAAAGACGCGGACGGCCGGTGTAGGTCGCGAGCTCGACGCGCTCGGCTTCCTTCGGCGAGGCAAGGAGCGTGATGCTCTTGTACGGCTGCTTGTCGTCATCGGAGGTGGCCGCAGTCATGCGTGGGCCGACGGCGAGGATCTTCAGGTTCTGAACGACGGTGCGGCTGATGGTGTCGTGGGTGGTGTCGTCACGGAACGTACCGACCACGTCACAGGTCATGCCCGGGGCCATGAGGCCCGCGTTACCGGTGAACTCGTTCACTTCGATGGTCACTGCACGCATGCCGGCCGGCACGAGAGCCTGCAGGCCGGTGCCAGAGCCCTTCGGAGCGAGCAGCCGTTCGTTGATCGGCTGACCCTGCACCAGCGGCGAGGTGGAGACGCGGTCGACCAGGTCGTCGGTCGACGTGTACGTGTGAGGAGGCGGCGTCGTGCCGGGCATCGGCGCGAGGGTGAGGTTCTCTTTGGTCAGGACAGCGCCCGGCTGCAAATCGCCGCGAGCGACTACGACCTGAACGAAGTTACCCTGTGCTTCTTTCGCACCGGCCTTCTTACCCGCGATCACGTTATGCGTGAGTTTCGCGGCAACAAGTGCCAAACCAACTGCGGCCACCAGCGGGATCCATGTTTTCCAGTTCATTTGCGTCTCCGTGAATCACTCCCGCTTCAGCGAGAGTTCTGTTGTCCTGCTCATCGACCGCATCACTTGGGGGGTTTAGAGAATGCGTGACGAATACGCAGAATTGTGTTACCAGACGTTAAATCTACCCCATGTTAACTATTATTTACGTCGTTCCATAAACGATAAACCCCGGCATGAACCGGGGTTACATCGCAATCTTCGATTGACAGCACTACTCTTTTCGCATTATTGCGGAACCCGTCACTTGCTTGGTTCCACCGATGAAAGAGAAGACACTGAAGCCTGAATTGATCTGGCTCCAGGTGCACTTCACGGTCACTGTCACCAGTGCTCCGGTGCTCCCGGTCACGCCCGACTGGGTGACCGTGTACTTACTCGACGGCAGCCCGGCAAGCGTCATCACACCGGACACAGCCGTGGTTACATCGGTGCTGGTCGCGCCTTGGGGCACGCCGGCTCGGGCGCCTTCTCGGGCGGCGCCTTGAAGCTGATTCTTGATATAGAAGTACTGCCCGAATTCGATCGTCCCGAAGGTCACCCACAACAGCAGAAGCAGCGTCAGCCCGAGCTCGAGCGTAGCGCTGCCGCGACGGTTCAGGAACTTGAAACGGGAAGGACGGGAAAGTTTGGCGTTCATTTCAAAACTCCGTGCCATCGCGTGGCGAAAATCAGTAGCGTGGCGAGAAGCGTCGGAACCGCATACGGAAGCGGGCGATCGACACTGTGACAGTCCTTGCCGGTCTGTACCGTGTGTTCAACCCCTACTTCGCCCATGTGGGCCAGGTTGATCGCCACCATCGCGGTGTTCCGTGCCAGGACTCGAATCCGTCCCTGCCAGGCCGCCTGCATCAGCACAATCACCATTCCGATGATCGCTTCGACCAAAAAGATAAGAAGGACCGTCTCCGGTCCGACCCATGCCCCAATGGCCGATAACAACTTCACGTCGCCTCCGCCCATCGCATCGAGGGCAAACGGAAGGAACGTCAGACCGAACCCCGAAAGCATTCCGAGAAGTGCAAAACCCGGCGTCACCAGGTGTCCCGGCAGAAAGCTCTGCGCGATCCCGGCCACCAGCATCGGGAGCGACAACCAGTTCGGAATCCGTCGCGATGACGCGTCGATACAGGCAGCCAGCAGCATGAGCGCCAGCAGCGGGATCACGGTCATCAGGTGCAGAGTCGTCATCCGGTTCGTCCCAGGTCGAACTTGCTACAGCGAGCTGTTAACGCTGGTCCACCGGGCCAGGACCTTGGTCCCAACGCTGGTGATCAGCACGATCGCGCCGACGATGATGAGCCCCATGATCAAGGCGTATTCAATCGTCTCGCCACCGCGCTCGTCCTGAACCAGGCGACGAAATGCATTTTTCAACGTATTCATGTCTTCTCCGACAACGACGACCGATCGATGGTCGATCGGCCGAGGGTATTTCTGTTCAACTGTCGGATTCGCAATCCGGCAGCATCACACTTACATGGTCTACAGCGAGCTATTGAGTGAGCTCCAACGGGCCAGGACTTTGGTCCCAACCCGGGTGATCAACGCAATGCAGCCGACCACGATCAGACCGGCGATCAGTGCGTACTCAAGCACTTCGCCGCCCTGCTCATCCTTGATGAGTCGCCGGACCAGGGAATTTAACTTCGTCATGACTTCTCCAACGAAAGCTACGAATCGGACACGGACTGACAACCGAACGATGGTCGGCGAAACCACTGGGCCCGGGCCGAGCGAAGAATTCGCATCGGCCGCGGGCCCCGAGGTTCGATGGTCAGGTCCCCGCAACTAGCTGACCTGCCACAACTTTCGAGGGTGACCTCGAGGCCAGGTAGCCAGACACCTGTGATACCGTCCCACTTCCAGCGGAACGTTGTGCATCCCAGGCGGTTCGCACTTGGTGCGAACACTCGCTAAATCGAGCGAACTCGATTTACAGCGAGCTGTTCAGCGAGCTCCAGCGAGCCAGCACCTTGGTGCCGACGGCAGTGATGACCGCAATCGCGGCAACCACGATCAGACCTGCGATCAGGGCGTATTCGAGAACTTCGCCACCCTGCTCGTCCTTGACCAACTTCGCCAACAGATTCTTCATCGCCTTCATGATGTGTCTCCTATGAATGGGCGACATACACTTTCTCGCGATGGCGGTCAGCCAAAGGCTTTTAGGCCTCTTCTCAAGCAAGCTGCCTGAGGACTCACGAGTGCAAGCACGTTTCGTGCCCCGTTGTGTGGCGAACGCCACTCATCGTTTCACTGACTCCACCCAGTTCTTGTGACCTGCGCAAACTCAGTGACTGCAATGCTCTCATCGGTTGACGGAACAATCGGCTTAAGCGGCTTGATTAGAATTTGCAGCACCCCTCACCTATCGGACGATGCGCACCGGCCGATAACACATGGGCGTTGTTCAGCCCATTGCTGTTTGCGGCGCATCGACCGATAAACACCGAGTCAAATGCTTCAAAATAGATTTAGGAGAGCGACAGAACGCGCAGCCGCGCGATTTTTGCAGAATCAAAAAAATCGATGAACTCGGTAGCAGAAAGGACGTGAAACTTTGCGCCAGTTTTGTGTCTGAGTTGATTCTCACACACGAACGAGGCTAGACGTCGAGCCGGAAGATCGGCTCCGCCGCCAAATGGTAGGAATCGCCCCGCCGATCAATGCGATGGACGGCGAGTGAATTGCCTTCGAGCGTCACCGCCCGCGGATGGGCCGGGAACGCAAAACCGCCGGTGTTGATGATCGTGCGCTCGCCCCGCTTCCAAATCCCCTGCCGGTGCGTGTGGCCGGTGATCATGACGCTCGCCGACGGGGCGTATCGCGCCAGGAACTTCACCGATTCATCCGGAAACCGGTACCAGTAATTCAGCACTTGCGCAAACGCCCAAGGCCGACGCAGCATCCGCCGAAAGCCAACCGAGTGCAGGTCGTCCTTGATCAGATCCCACTTGGCCAGCGCCGCGCTGCGGGTCGCCGCCAGCCGCGTCTCCAAATGTTCGTGCGATTCGACCGGGAAGGATGCGATTGTGCGATCAAACGCCGCCCGCATCACCGGGGCCGTGCTGCACCAGGGTGCGATCGCCGGATCCACCGAATCCCCGTGCGTGACGAGGATTTTGTCGTCGGCCATCAGCAGGTACCGCTGATCAGTCACGTCCGGATCATGATTCCCCGCCAGCAGCGTGAGCGTGACGCCGTCCTGTTCGCACAAATCCTGCAGCCGCAGCGTCTGCACTTCAGCCGACTCGATGTATCGCGGATCGTACAGCTCGGCCACGTCGCCATTGATGATCACGTGCTGCGAGCCCTTCCACAGCGGCCGCATCATGTCAGCGGTCGCCCGATCGGGCTGCCGGCCGAGGTGGAGGTCGGAGAGGATAAGGAAACGGTCGGACATAACGATCGATCTGAAGAGCTAGAGGCCCATGGTCGGGGTGCACGGCCTTACTTTTCCATCAACTTTCGCCGCAGAATCTTGCCCGTCGGACTGCGCGGCAATTGAGGGATCGCGTAAATCTCTCGCGGCACCTTGTACTGCGCCAAGTGATCGCGGCAAAACGCGCGGATCGACATTTCGTCGAAGGTGTGCCCTTCGCGGATTTCCACGTACGCCACCGCCACCTCGCCGCGAACCTCGTCAGGCTTGCCGATGACCGCTGAATCCTTCACCGCCGGGTGCTGGTTGATCGCTTCTTCGATGCTCCGCGGGAACACCAGCATGCCGCCGATCTTCATCGCTTCTTTTTTACGTCCGGTAATGAAAAGGAAGCCTTCGGTATCCACGTGGCCGATGTCCCCGGTCTTGAAGTACCGCTTGCCTTCGAGCTGCGTCGTCACCTCGGCAGTCATCGCAGCCTGGCGGTAGTAGCCCTTCATGATGTTATGCCCGGCAATGAGAATTTCGCCCGACTGCCCCGCCGGCACCACGCGACCTTCGTCATCGACAATGCGAATCGACACGCCCGGCAGCGGCAGCCCGACCGAAAATCGCTTGGCCGAGTGCGGCGCCGACCAGCACGCCACCGGCGACGTTTCCGTCAGGCCGTACCCTTCGAGCATCTTCACGTTCATCTTGTCGCGATACGTTTTGAAAACCGCTTCCGGCAACGGCTCGCCGCCGCTGACGGCCAATCGCAGGGACTTAAAATCATCGGCCGATACATTTTTCACGCCCAGCAGCGCGTTGTACATCGAAGGCACCGCGATAAACACGTCAGGCCGATGCTCGCGCATCAGCTCCAGCAACTTCTTCGGCACAAACCGCGCCGTATAAATCACCTTCGCGCCCAGATACAGCGGGATGAGCGTGAGCACCGTCAGCCCGAACGAATGAAACTGCGGCAGCACGCCAAGAAACGCGTCGGCCGACTTCAGGCCCGCGTGTTCGATCGACTTCACTACATTCTGGTAGAGATTCCCGTGCGTGAGCATCACGCCCTTGGGCTGTCCGCTCGTACCGGAGGTGTAAAGGATGACGGCCAGATCGTCGGCAGAAAAATCGCCCGGCCAGCGCAGCGGCGGGAACCCTTCGAAGCTCAGCGTCTCCACCTTCACGATCTTGATCCGTGGCGGCAACTTGCCGGCCAGCCCCAGCAGATCCAGCAGCGGCCCGACGGTGACGATCGTATCGATGCCGCTGTCGTCGATGATCTTGTTGATCTCGTCGGCCGACAGCAGGTAATTCAGCGGCACGGCCACGCGCCCCGCCAGCCACGTCCCCAGCAGCGACAGTGCCATGACGCCGCTCGTCGGCAGCATCAGGCCTACGTGCGGATTCGACGTCTCCCGCTCGATGTGCCCGGCCATGTGCAGGCTGCCGAGCATCACCTTGCCGTACGTGTACGTGCGTCGGTCGTCGACGATCGCCACGCGGCTGGGGCAGCGGATCGCCCGCCAGAAAATTGATCGGAGAAGGTCCATATTGATGGTCGGCGTGTGGGCATCGGCCCGCACGTGTTCAAAGCAACCGATTCTGATTGCCGTCTTGCCGAGATGAGTTACGATAGCGGACGCTGAACGTTTTTCACACCGCGGAGAGTCAAACAGGAGACCCGACATGTCCGACCAACGCCCCCCGAGTGCGCCCGTTCCACCGACCCGAACCGCCCCGCCGAGCAACACCCCCAAGCCGGTGAGCCACGCGAAGCCGCCTGAACCTGCGAAGCCGTCCTCTTCCGCCAAGCCGCCAGAGCCCGCTAAAAAAGCCGTCTCGCACGGCGAGGACACGATGGAACAACTCGAGCTCGCGCTCCCCTCCGCCAGCGGCGCGAAAAAAATCACCATGTTCGGCGGTAAAACCCCGGGCGTCGTCGCTACAGAACCGACTTACACCCGCCCGCTCAATACCACCGGCTTCGGTGCCTGCCGGATGAAATCCTTCATCGGAAAAATCAGCGGCCCGGGCCTGGAATACATGGACACCAACCTCAACATCTGGCTGGATGCTCACCCAGAAGTCGAAGTGAAGTTTTGCACCAGCACCGTCGGACCCGTCGACGGAAAGTCCGGCGAGTACACGCTGATTTTGAATATCTGGTATTGAACCTGTGCCTCGGCGCGCGGTTGCCAGCGCCGAGTTCACAAAGAAATCGAGTTCACTTCACCGCAGGAATATCCGCGGCGGTCGTGGCGATCTTGCCGCTCTTTACGCGGTCGTACTCTTCCTTCACCCACGGAATCGTGTCCTTGTTCCGCTCCATCCACAGCGGGAGCGGCGTGCGCAGGCCCTGCTTGTCGATTTCGGCGAATTCAACAACGACGTCTTCGCGGGTATAGCTGCTCAGATCGTGCAGCTTGCCCATGTGGATGCAGTCGGTCGGGCACGGCTCGGTGCACAGGGCACAGAACAGGCACTTGCTGTAGTCGATGGCGTAGCGAACCAACTCGCCGCCGGTGGCTTTGCCGGTTTTCTTGTCGATTTTGCGGGGGGCGGTCTTGTCTATATAGATACAGTCGACCGGGCAGGCCTTGGCGCACATGTCGCACGCGATGCACTTATCGGCCTCGAACTCGTGAATACCGCGGTACCGCGGAGCGAAACTCAATCGCTGCTCCGGATACTGCACGGTGACGGTCTTCTGGAAGCAGTACTTGAGCGTGATCTTCATGCCGATCGAAATCGACTTCACGTTGTCGTAGATATTCTGAAAATAAGCGCGGGCGGTGCTCATGCCCCGGATTATGACGGACGACGCGGCAAACGTCCACAGCGACGGTACAATCACGACCTGTGCGTCCGGCGTCAGCGGGACGGCCACGTGGTTCAACCCTTGAGCACCATGAAATGGATCGCAGCGTTCATCCCGCTCCTGCTGCTCACGTTCATTGCTCGCGCTCAAATCCCCGCGCCTGCAAAAGACCTCGCCGACTGGCCCATGCCCTACGCTGGCACTTTTCCCGCCATATCCGCGACCGATCTGCTCGACAAACCTGCCGGCCGAAATGGCGGCATTGTGGTACGCGACGGACACTTCTTCACCGGCGACAAGCGGATCCGTTTCTGGGGCGTGAATCTGGCGTTTGGCGGCTGCTTCCCCACGCACGAGCAGGCCGACGCCGTGGCGCTGAGGCTCTCCACCTTCGGCATCAACGCCGTTCGCTTCCATCACATGGACAACCAGAGGTTTCCCAACGGCATTTTCGCCGACAAGCTGCTGGAAAAGCTCTCGCCTGAGGCGCTCGATCGCCTCGACTATTTCATCGACGCACTGGCCAAGCAAGGCGTGTACAGCAATATCAACCTGCACGTCTCGCGCGATTGGAGCAAAACGCACGACTTTCCGCGTGCCGATCGGCTGCCGGGCTACGACAAGATGGTCGACCTCATCCACGACGACCTGATTGCCGCCGACCGGCAGTACGCTCGCGATCTGCTGACGCACGTGAATGCGTACCGCAACGTTTGCTACGCGCAGGACCCGGCCATCTGCATGATCGAGATCAACAACGAAAACTCGCTGTTCCTCTGGGGCGGCGAAAAAGATCTGGCCAATCTGCCCGAGCCGTACGCGGGATTGCTGAACAAAGGGTGGAACCGCTGGCTGGTGCGCAAATACGCCACTCGCTCGACTCTCGATCAAGCTTGGGCGAAGGGTGCCACGCCGCTGGGCAAATATTTACTGACGTGGGAACTCCCGCCTGATGGCGACATCGCCAAGCATTGGTCTGTCGAACAGCACGGCAAGGCAAAGATGACAGTGACTACCGCCTCGATGCCCAACCACACGCCCGGCGTGCAGGCGGACGTGACCGCCACCGACGGAACCGACTGGCACCTGCAGATCGGCCGGCCGGGCATCAAGCTCGAAAAGGGAAAGTTCTACACCGTGTCGCTCACCGCGATGGCTGACGTGCCGACGTCGATCTCACTCGGCGTGAGCCAGGCGCATGCGCCGTGGGAGAACCTCGGCCTTGCCGCCACGCTCAAGCTCGTGCCGAGCCAGCAGACTTACAGCTACGGCTTCGTCGCGAATGACGCCGACGAAAACGCCCGCGTCTCGCTGGTGGTGGGAGGCGGCGATCACACCGTCACCTTTTCGCCCCCGACGCTGCGTGAGGGCGGCCAACTCGGCCTCGCAAATAACGAGAGTCCCCTGCCGCCGGAAAAGAACGAGCAAGTGGGTCCCGTCGCCTCGCACAGACCGGGGGGCATGGAGTCGCCGGCGCGGTCGGCCGATTGGTTCGATTTCCTGCAGGAGCGCGATGAAAACTACTTCTTTTACATGCGCGAATTCCTTCTCGAGGACTGCCAGGTGCAGGCCCCCATTACCGGCACCATCGGCCTGGGCCCGCTTGGCACGCGCAGCCAAGTTCTCATGGATTTCGTGGACGCTCACGCGTACTGGGATCACCCGCACTTTCCGCACAAGCAGTGGGACATGAAGGACTGGCAGATCAACAACGAGCCGATGGTCGATCACCCCGATCGCTCGCCGCTGTTCGGGCTGGCCGCCACGCACGTGCTGGGCAAGCCGTTCACGGTGACTGAGTACAACCACGCCGCTCCCAACGAGTGGGCCGCCGAGGGTGTGCCGATGGTGGCATCGTTCGCGGCGCTGCAGGACTGGGACGCCGTCTTTCTCTTCGCCTACAGCCACAACGGCAACTACGACAAGCAGCACCTCACCGGTTTTTTCGATATTGAAGGCGATCCCGCCAAAATGGCCTTTCTGCCGCTGGCCGCTCGGATGTTATTGGGGCGCGATACCGTTGGTGCGATCACGCCGCTCGCCAGTACCAAAAACGTGATCCTCCCGCGTGACAAGATGCTCGCCACCGGCTCGGAGTATTACCACAAGATCTGGCCGTTCGTGCGCGAGGTGGGCCAACTCGACTGGCAAGCGGTGATGAACCGCCGGCTGACGATTTCGTACGACAACTCCGCTCTGCCTGATGTAACGAAGGAATCCCGCGATCGCCTCGACTGGACCGCCAACGGCGACGGCACTGGCCGGTACGTTCTCAACGACTACAACGGCGCCATCTTCACTGGATTCGCCCCCAAGCAACCGGTCGACATCGGCGGCGTTCGCATTGAGAAGCTCGACTCGCCGTTCGCGTCGATCGTGATCGTCCCCGACAGCACGCGCCGCACGACGATGACCGCCGACCGCCTCCTGATCGCTGCCGTCGCCCGTGTTGAAAACACAGACATGAAGCGCTCGCCCGACCGCAAAACCGTCGGCACAAACTGGGGTAAATCGCCCGTGAAGACCGAAGTCGTCCGCGGTGAACTCTCCCTGCCGGGCGAGAAATACGTGGTCTACGCGATCACCCCGCAAGGCACGCGCGGCGAGCCGATTGTCACACGCATCGTCGACGGCCGCTGCGTCATTCCGCTCGGCACCACGCCGACCGTGTGGTACGAAATCATTCGAACAAAATAGCCGATTGATTCACGCCGACATGCCCGACGCGCCCTGCGCGGGCCCTTGGTTTTGCGTCGCCTTGTTGGCGTTGGATTTCCGCTTGGCCAATGTCTCGGCCCCGCCCTCTTCGGTGGTTTCTTCGATCACCCGCACCGCGTGTTCGCTCGGCTCAACCGCGTGGCCGTTGCGCCGAGCGTAAACTTCGGTCGCCTCGGCGCCGATCAGCACGATGATCGACGAGTAATACACCCACACCAGCAGCGCCACGAACGATCCCACCGCCGCGCCGTAACTGGTCTGGTAGCTGCCTCGCCCGAGGTAATACGCGAGGCCGTATTTGCCGACGGCGAACAGCGCCGCCGAGATCAACGCGCCTGTCCACACCGCACGCCAACTGATTTTCGCATCCGGCACGTACTTAAACAGCGCCGCAAACATCACCGTGAACAGCCCGAACGACACCACGTTGTTCACGATCGACCACACCATCGTCGGCCCGTCCTTGCCGTGCATGCCGATCACGCTCTGCAGCACGGTGCTGAGGATCAGCGACACCATCAGCAGAAAAAAGATGCTCGCCAGCATGCCCAGCGACAGCAGCCGCTGGTTGATGAACCCCAGGATGTTGTTTTTCGGTTTCGCTTTGACGGCCCAGATGCGGTTGAGCGCCGACTGCAATTGCCCGAACACGCTGCTCGCCGAGAACGCCAGAATCGCCAGCGACACAGCGGCCGCCACGTTCCAGCCGCCCTTGGCTTGTTCACTAGCAGGGTCGAGCAGTTCCTTGATCGGCGCCGCCGCCTGTGAGCCGATCACGCTGGCGAACGCGTCGGTGATCGTGTCCTTGGCGTGGTCGCCGAACACGCTTTGGCTGATCCAGACAAGCAGCGTCAGCAACGGCGCCATCGCCAGCCCCGAGTAAAACGCGACAGCCGCCGCCTGCGTCATCACGTCGTCGTGGGCGAACTCGTTGTACGTTTCTTTGATCGCACCGATCACGCCCGGAGCGGACGGCGGATCAGGCAACACGATTGCAGCAGCAGCCTCGGCCACGGGAACCTCCAGTTAAGCCGCTAGGGTGCAGCAAGCCGGGAGGTTGGACTATCGGGGAGAATACGAAAGTTTCGCAAAGGGCTAACGAGCTTTCACTTCCGACGCCAATTGATCGATGGTCGCGTGCTTGCCGTCGTACAACTGCGGCTCAAACGCCCACACCAGCACGTTTACGTCGTACTTCCGCACGCGATCGAACGTCAGCTTAAGCGCCGCCGCGTCGGCATCGCCGGTGTTCTCGGCCCACACCTGCAATTTCAACTTGTGAGCCTTGGCCCGCTCGGCCAGGTAATGAACCGGCGCCCAACCCTGCGGACCTTTGCCGAAGTCGTTGCCGAACGTCGGATTGGAATCCGCCCACGTGCAGCACACCGCCACGCCCGGGTCGTCGATCGCTGCTACAAGCCGATCGAAGTCGTACCCGAGCTGCATCTCCGTCTGCTTGTCGTCGTCCAGATCCTTGCCGATCTGCTGCGCCAGTACGCCCGGCCGCACGCCCCACGACCCGTACAAGATCGGCAGCCGCCCCTTGTAGTACTTCCGCACCGTTTGAATCTGAAACTGCTGATAATCCACGAGCGAGTCGAGATACCAGTTCGCAAACCGGCTGGCCGCTACGTTCTTCGGCGTCTTCGATCCCGGCAGCCACCCCGGCACGGGGCACGGTTTCACCGTCGCGGGCCGATCGTGCAGAACACCCTGCGCGTTCGCGTCAAACCCCCAGTAACAGTTCACCTGCTTGTTAAACGCCGCCGCCGGGTAGCCCATCTCGCCGTAGTAGTTCCAGCCGAGGCGCACCGCGTAGAAATCCGCACCCAAATCCTTAAACACCTGCTCCACATAGGCGGCCTGATGCTTGCGGATTGTCGCATTGAAGACCGCGTTCACCACATTGGCGCCCGGCTTCTCATCGATATACCCGTCGCCGTACTGATTGACGAACCGCGCCCCCGGCAACGTCGTCGCCCACGCCGGCGGGTACTGCATACCCAGGTCGATCTGCACATTCATTCCCGCCGCTCGAAACGCCGCGATCTGCTCCGCGACTATCTTTGCGTACGCCGCATCAAACTGCCCCGCCTCCGGCTCGTACCGGCTCCAACTCAGGCCGACCGTTTCGAGCGTAACTCCCGCCGCCAACCCCTGCTTCGCCAGTTCCGGCTTCCCCTGCAACACGCCGACGACCAGTGACGGCGCCTGCGCCATCGCAGCCGCGCTCGCCGCCAGCAGTACCAAACACGTCAGCCTGATCAATCGTACGCTCGACATCAAAACACCTCCGCTAGCAACAACTCGATACGCCGCTGAATCCATCATACAGCTGCGGCCGAGTAAGTGATTCTCGGCAGCGTCAACGGTGATTCACCCATCGCAACTTCGGAGTTCTCGACGCATCCTTCCGCGCTACCATCGCCCACATTCACAAAGGACTCAGTCATGAAAGCACTCGTTTGGCACGGCAAGGGAAACGTCAGCGTCGATAATGTCCCCGATCCGAAAATCCAAGACCCGCGCGACGCGATCATCCGCATCACTTCCACCGCCATCTGCGGGTCAGACCTGCACTTGTTCGACGGCTACCAACCCACCATGGAAGACGGCGACATCCTCGGCCACGAGCCGATGGGCGTCGTCGTTGAGACCGGCAGCGCGGTGACCAATCTCAAGAAGGGAGACCGCGTAGTTGTCCCGTTTACGATTTCGTGCGGGGAATGCTTCTTTTGCAAGAAGACGCTTTATTCCTGCTGCGACGTCTCGAATCCCAACAAGAAAATCGCCGAGGAAGCCATGGGCCATTCGCCCGCAGGTTGCTTCGGCTTTTCGCACATGCTCGGCGGATTCGCCGGCGGGCAGGCGGAATTCCTTCGCGTTCCGTACGCCGACGTCGGCCCCATCAAGATCGAGTCCGGCCTCGCCGACGAGCAGGTGCTCTTCCTTTCCGATATTTTCCCCACCGGCTACATGGCCGCTGAGAATGCGGACATCGAAGAAGGAGACACCGTGGCCGTCTGGGGCTGCGGCCCCGTGGCGCAGTTCGCCATCCAAAGCGCCTGGATGTTCGGCGCCGGTCGCGTGATCGCGATCGACAATGTCCCGGAGCGCCTGGAGATGGCAAAAATCAACGGTCGCGCCGAAACCATCAACTTCGACAAGGTCGACGTCCACGAAACCCTGCAACAGATGACCAGCGGCCGCGGCCCCGACCGCTGCATCGACGCCGTCGGCTGCGAAGCCCACGGCACGGGAAGTTTCAGCGCCATGTTCGACAAAGCCAAAGCCGCCGTCGGCCTTGCCACCGACCGCATCACCTCCATCCGCCAGGCGATCATGGCCTGCCGCAAAGGCGGCACCATCTCCATGCCCGGCGTGTACGTCGGCGCCGGCGACAAAATCCCTCTCGGCGCGTTCATGAACAAGGGCCTCACCTGGAAGACCGGCCAAACGCACGTGCAGCGCTACCTCAAGCCGCTGCTTGAAAAGGTGGAGACCGGGAAGATCGACCCGTCGTTCGTGATCACGCACCGCGTGCCGCTGAGCGAGGCACCGGCCGCGTATAAGAAATTCCGAGATAAGGAAGATGGGTGCATTAAGGTGGTATTGAAGCCGTAACCCGCAAACTGCGACGGGAACGGGACAAACTGTCATCCTGAGGTACTCCGAAGGATCTGCGTCGATCGACGATCGATGCCAGATCCTTCGGAGTACCTCAGGATGACAGTTTTGCTATTGTCAGACTTTGAGTTCTATGTCGCCACCGGCGTCAGCAGATTCGCGTCCCGCGCCAGCAGCCACCGACCGTCGGCCTGCTTGCGAAAGACCGTCAACGTATATCCCGACATGCGTCGCGGCGCCCCGCCGGTCGGTGTGAGCGTCAAATCCAACTTCCCGCGTGCATACGCGACCTCGCCCACCACCACGACCTCTTCGAATGTCCCCCCGCCGCTCACCGACATCTTCCCCTGCCCGGCCCGGTAATTCGCAGCGTACTGCTCCTTCCCAAACGGCGGCTGCCCGGCGACGAGGAAGACCACGTCGTCGGTCATGAGTGACAGCACGCGCGGCAGGTCACCCGCGATGCTGGCTTCCAGCCACCTGCGTTGAACGTCTCGGATGGCTTGTTCATCAGCGGTCATGTTTTGTGTCCTTTGTCTTCATGCAGGATGGTTATCACGGCGGAAGGCTTCCGCATTCCGGGCAACGGTCGGGCGTTGCACGGAGATTGTAACTGCAGACCGTGCACAGGCCGGCCTTCTCGCGCCGCGTCCGTCGCCATCGTCGCAGGCGAAACCCGCCGACGATCAACACCGGCGCCAGCGCGATCATCGACAATCCCCAGAACGGAGCGGCTACCGCCCACACCTTGCCGTACGACGCCTGTGCGCTGGCGTAGAACGGTCCGAACTGGCGGAACGACGTGGTGGTTGTATACGACAGTCTCCGGACGACTTGGTCCGGCGGCTCGAACGGGTACGAGCCCGGCGCGTGCAGCATGCCAAGCCACGGCGTGTCGTTGCGGATTCCCTGCTCGGCAAAGCAAACCCACCCGCCGCTGAGCATGATGGTCGGCGTGCCGGTTGGTGTTTCGCAATTGAACCACTCCCAGGCATGATGGCCGCGCCAGCAAAGCAGCGCGAACGACAACGACAGCCCCAGCGAGACAGTGACGATGCCGACCATCAACCAATGCCGCAGCGCCCCCCGCCACGGACGATCGAGCCGCACGCGCGCCATGCCGATCGCAAACAGCAACGCTGCCGACCAAATCATCCACCCGGGTACGACGAGCAACGCGTACTGGTTGTCGGTCTTGTCGTAACGATAGTGGTATTCGCGAAGGTCGAGAAAATCGTAAAACGGCGGGAGCGGCCGATAATCGGCGGTGCTCCAGGTGGTGATTTCAACTTCGTGCGACAGCGTAGCGCCCTTCGGCCAGAGCCTGTTGATATCCGGCAACGCAAACTGCACCAGGAACGAAGAACGGTTGAGCGTCAGTTCGAGTTGCCATTGCGGCGCTTCGTTGTGCGTGTAGGTGAGGAAATCAACCTTGCCACGGCCGCGGATGAAAATCGCGATGCAGGCGACGATCGGCAGAAGGCCCACGAACAACGCAACGATTCGTCGTCGACTCAGACGTTGAACTTGAACCCAGCGACGGACCATCAACTCGGTCCTCCTGACGCTACGCTCTCGCCAAGTACGGGCGGAGCAACAGCAGCAAACTGCCGGCGGGCTCGCCTGCTGATCAACACAAAAAATGGGACGGCCGCTGCCAGCCAGATTGGGGCACAGACCATGGCCACCTGCCACAGCGCGGGGTTCTTCACGCGTTTGCCGAAAACGCTAATCGACAGGTGGGCCGTCCCCGCTGTCGCGGCGAACACAAGCATCGCCAACACCAGCACCACGCCGAAGACCGAGATCGCGAGCACCCATTTTCGCGCGATCGGACTGTGACGTTGGAGTGCCGACGCGGCCCAGAACAGGAAGACGCACGAGAAGTCGATCTGCAGCGAGTCGCGAAAGATAATTTCGATGGCCATGCACACGATCGACAGCCATGCGAAGACCTGCAGGTACCGCGCCACGAATCGGCCGGTGTCGAATTCGTCGCGTTTTTGGTAGTCGAGGATCATTCGGCGGACCCAGTTTACCATTTCGCAACGCGATCGCCCGGCCCAACTCCCGGCCGGGCCGAGGGTTGCAAGAATATAACAAATCGGCCGATTTTCAGCGCTTTTTGGCCGACTTTTCGCATCGGCGGCGGTATAGATTACATGGCTCGCGTTCGCCGGTGTGCCCAGCTTTGCTGGAGACGCAGACGGACGCGAGACGTGCCCGGGCTAGCTGGGCACGTCGGTGCGGCGTGGCGCGATCCAGTCGATTGCGCGACCAGGCACCGGCGCTCTTTGACAAGTGAATTGCGGTAGCAAGATTGGGCACCCGGACCTTTCCGGACCTTGGCGTACCTTTGCGAGCGCTTTCGAGCGCTTTCGAGCGCCTTCAACCGGTTTCGAGCGCGGTCGAAAGTCGACGAACTCTCGGCCGGGCCGGGAGTTACGAAAATAGAGTGAGGTCACAATGAAAAAGCGCGCGCAACGGTCGCAAAAATCAATCCGGGCCAGCTGGGAGTCAATTACTTGCGTTCGTAGACACGCACGTAGTCGACGTACATGTCTGTCGCGTTGCCGTAGCGGGCCAAGTCGATCTGCCAGCCGCTGATGCCGCCGATCGCGTAGTTGATGAGGAAGACGTGCGGCTGAAGCGATTTGCTGTTCGTCGGATGCCTGAGCACTTCGATGTCGTCGAAGTAGTAGACGGTGTCCTTAGTGTCGATCAGCAGGCCGTACGTGTGGAACGTGGTGGACCAGTAGGACTTTCCGCCGAGGTCCATCATGTCGACGCGTTTGCTGACGCCTTTGCGTTTGGAGCCGTCGGGATTTTTCTGGTTCCAGAAGTGGCTGGTGATGGAGTAGCCGGGATGGTTGGGATTTTTCTTTCCGACGCCGCCGTAGGCTTCGACGATGTCGAGTTCGTCGCCGCCGCCGTCGGGCGCGTCTTTAACGGGGCGGTCGATGCCGGTGATCGTCCAGAACGCCGGCCACGTGCCGGGCGCGGATTGTGCGGTGAATCGGCACTCGAGATAGCACGGCGGCTTGGCCCAGAAGCCTTTGCCGTCCATGTCGACCGGCGCGATCAGGCCGCTGATGCCTTTGCCCTTTTGGCCAGTGGGATTGCTGGCGGAGATCTTGAGATACGTGCCGATCTGGCTGAACGGTCTTCCATCGCCGAGCGGATCGGAAAATTGCCAGCCGCTGAAATCGCCGTACTTGGGCTTGTGGGCGTTGTAGCGGGCGCCTTTGCCGTCGGGCGAGATGGAGAGCGGGCCGTCGAAGTCGTCGGAGAAGGCGAGCGTCATTCCCTTGGCGGCCGGCGGATCGGACTTGGGGATGCCCTGGTTCCACTTCACGCCGCCGGTGTTGTAGAGCTGCAGTTCGCAGATGTCGTGGAAGTCGCCGTCGGACGCGAAGATGCGGATGTTTGTGGGGCCGTTGGGAAACTCATCGGCGTGGAAGACGAACAAGCCTTTGCCGTCTTCGCCGATTGGAACGTTCATCGCGAGCACCGCGTCGTGTCCCCATTCACTTGGGTTCGCCGCGTTCGGTTGTTGCCAGCAGAAGGCTTTGTAGGACTTCATCGACTCGGCGGTGAACTCGATGGTGACATCGCCTTTCACATCGGCGCGGTACTTGGGACTGGTCACCTTGATCGTCTGCACCCAGTTTCCGGCGCCAGTGTTTTTGTTGTAGTTGAAATCGCCGTACTCCTCGTTCACGGGCTTGGTGGCCTGCGAAAACGCGGGAGCGGAAAACATCGAAAGGAGGGCCGCAATCAACAGTGGACGAATTTGCATAGTGAGTTCCAGTTCCTCTATTACCAACGGGGGCGCGAAATGTTAACGCGAAAAGTCTTAGGCCGGCCTACCCTTTTTGAACATCGCGATTGCCTTTTTTCGCGCGGTCGAATGATCGACGATCGGCGGCGGGTAGTTTTTTGTCGCCGGCGGCGTGTGAATCTCTCGGCCCTGCAGGTGCTTCAGCTCCGGTACGAACCGGCGGATGTACGTGCCGTCGGGATCGAACTTTTCGCTCTGGCTGGCCGGGTTGAAAATGCGGAAGTACGGCTGCGCGTCCGTGCCGGTGCTGGCCGACCACTGCCAGCCGCCGTTGTTTTGGGCGGTTTCGCCATCGATGAGGTGCTGCATGAAGTACCGCTCGCCCCACCGCCAATCAATGCGGAGGTCTTTCGTGAGGAACATCGCGACGATCATGCGAAGGCGATTGTGCATCCAGCCGGTGGTGTTGAGCTGCCGCATGGCGGCGTCGACGATCGGGAAACCGGTTCGGCCCTCGCACCAGGCGGCGAAATGTTTCTTGTCGTACGACCATTCGAGCGTTTCGTACTTCGGCTTGAACGCCTCGTGCTCCACCTGCGGAAAGTTGTAGAGGATCTGCTGGTAGAACTCGCGCCAGACGAGCTCGCCGATCCAAGTCGTCGCGCCGTTCGCCGCTTTGCGAGTGCGTTTTGCCGCGGTCGCCGCGTTCAGGCACTGGCGGATGGAGATCGTGCCGTGCCGCAAGTGCGGCGACAGCCGGCTGGTGCCGTCGATCGCCGGAAAGTTGCGGTCGCGCTGGTACGTCGCGATCGGCCCGGCGCAAAACCGCTTGAGCAGTTTCATCCCCGCCGACTCTCCGGCGGGGATGTCGATCGCGTGCGTCAGCTTGTGCCCGAGCGACTCGGCCGTCGGCATGGCGATCGACTTCGCTTTTTTCAGCGACGCCGGAAACTTCAGCCTTGGCTTCGGAAGCACCGGCGGACCCCCGGAACCGAAATCCGCCGCGAGCTTTTTCATCCACGCGTTGCGGTACGGCGTGTAGACGGTGTACGGCTCGCCCTTGCTGGCCGACAGGATTTCCTGTTCTTCGAAGATCACCTGATCTTTGAACGCCTTCACTGTTACGCCAGCCTTGGGAAGTTGCCGCTCGACTTCCGCATCGCGCTCGCAAGCGCCGGGCGCGTAGTCCTTGTTGTAGTAGATCGCCGCCGCGCCGGTTTCGGCCGCCAGCTTTTTCAGCTCGGCGATCGGCTCGCCGTGTCGCAGGATCAAGTTGCCCCCCATTTTGCGGAGCGAGGCCTGCAACTCGGTCAGGCAGAGGAGCATGTATGCAACGATCGGCGGGCCGCAGTCGGGATGCTTGAGGATCGCGTCGTCGAAGATGAAGACGGGGACGATTCCATCGCGAAAATCGCGTGCGGCATGATAGATGGCGGTCTGGTCGTGCAATCGCAAGTCGCGGCGGAACCAGACGATGGCGGGCATGCGGTAAGGGTAGCTTCGGTTTCATACTTCCTCCATTCGGCCCGCCGATTTCATCGGGCAGGCAGGTTGTTACTGCTTTGCCCCTACCTTGCCGATAAACTAGGTGTGATGGACGCCCCTTCCACTCCGCCCGCCCCAACGCCCGCGAGCGCCCCTCCCGCGCCGGTGCATACCACGCGGCAGAAGGTATTCATCTACGGCACACTGATCGTCACCGTCGGACTGGCGCTGTCGCTGATCCTCAACATCGGCCTGCAGTGGATCAACCAGCGAACGCCCACGTCGTACATCGTCTTTCACGGCGACGCGAGCCTGGCTGGCGGCTCGATCACCATCACCAGCGACGCAGTCGGCGCGAGCCCGCGGATGGTGCAGATTCCCGAGGCAGCCGACCTCGAGTTGCCGGTGTTTTTGGAGTCCGGCCGGTACGACATCCTTGTCCGCTTCGCCAACGGCTACCCATTGCTCCGCGACCCGATGTACGTCGCCGAAGGGTCGCGATACGACATCAATCTGACCCGCCGCCCCGCCACTCGACCGTAGCGCTCGCTTCGCGCACGTCCTCAGCAATCGCCGGTTTAGCTGACGCGCAATCATGCGGTCTTGGCAGCCGGTCCCTGTCACATCGAGGCACATCGACCTATCTATCTGATCATTCCGCGTCTGTGACAACGTTTCACCAACGCCGCAGTCGCGTTTTGCGCCTGCCCCTTTAGAAATCCCAAATAGCGGCACGCGGTTTGTAATAGGACTCACGAGGAAAGGGAGAAAGTAGATCATGCGACTCGTGAATGCTGCGCCATGCCCCTGCGCATCGGCCAAACTGCTGCGAACTCTTGGAACCATCGCGATTGTTGTAGGCATTGTTTCCTCCACAGGGCTTTCCCGTAGCTCCGCCGCAAGCGAAGCGGCTCCGCCGTCTGCCCATTCCACGGCTGACCATCTTTCCACCGACGCCGTCGCGCTGGCGTATGAACCGAATTCGAACGGCCGCTCCGCCGCGTCGTACGCCTCGCTCGATCATGGCCCGCATCGCACGGTTGCCGTCACTGAGCCGAATTGGTCGTCGCTGCTCACCGCGAGCAACCAACGCGTCGCCGTTCCGATCGCCAGCACCGTTTCCACGCCTGCCGTCGTGTCGCATCCGCCCACGCCCAGCAGCTTGAACATTCTCGCGATCGGGCTCGCGTTTCTGGCGGTCACCCGCAAGCTGAAACTCCTCGGCCGCTAATCGCCTGTCTGTCCGCTGCACCAACTCGTCCGATCGCCCGCCGCGCTGTAGACTTCGCCGCATGAATCTCCCGCTCGTGATCGTCACTGAAGGCTCCGACGCCGTCCCGCTCGCGTGGCTAAAGCAGCACGCCCACGTGATAGAAGCCGCACCCGATTCCCCCGAGTTCGCCGCCGCGTTGCCCGATGCAGAAGGACTCGTCGTCCGCACTTACACGCTCGTAAACCCCGCGATGCTCGCCCGCGCGCCCAAGCTCAAAGTCGTCGGCCGAGGAGGCGTGGGACTGGAAAATATCGACGTCGCCGCCTGCCGCGCCCGCGGGGTGCAAGTCGTCTTCACGCCCGACGCCAACACCCTCGCCGTCGGCGACTTCGTCATCGGCTACATGCTCCAGCTCCTGCGCCCGTGGAATTTCTTCCGCGACGAAGCGTATGCGCCGAAAGAATTCAAACGAATCCGCAACACCGTGCGTGGCCGGCAGCTCAACGAGCTGACGCTCGGCATCCTTGGCATGGGGCGCGTCGGCCGGCGCCTCGGCCACATCGCATCGGGCTTCGGCATGCGAATCCTCTACAACGACTTGCTCGACGTGCAGAGCCAACTCAAATTCCCCGCCACGCCCGTCGATAAAGAAACGCTCTACCGCGAAGCCGACGTACTGAGCCTGCACGTCGACATGAAGCCCGGCAACGAGCACCTCATCGCCGCCCCGCAACTCGCGCTGATGAAGAAGGATGCGATCCTCATCAACACCAGCCGCGGCGAAGTGCTCGATGCGGCGGCGCTCGCCGCCGCCATCAAGGGCGGCAAGCTCGCCGGCGCCGCACTCGACGTCTTCCACCCCGAACCGCCGCCGCCGGATTTCCCGCTGCTCGGCCTGCCCAATGTCCTGCTCACGCCGCACCTGGCAGCCCGCACGTACACCGCGATCGAAAACATGAGCTGGGTCGTCCGCGACGTGATGGAGGTGCTGAAGGGCAACGCCCCCAGGTTCCCCGCGCCGTGAAAGACCGGAACGATCCGCGCTCGCGACGGCCAGATGCGCATTTTTCATTGTCCACGTGCCTCCATCGACGAAACCCTCGGCCCGGCCGAGCGTTGGCCGAATTTTACCGCGCTCGAAATCGGTTGCAGACGGTCGTAAACGGTTGCAAACGAGCGCAAATGGGCGCATTCCGCGTCTTGCACTGCTATTCAATTGTCAAAGAGCCCCGGTGAATGACGAACGCACAGTACAACTTGCGGCCATCCTCACCGGCGTGTTCAGCCAGGCTGAGCACGTCTCGCGTGCATTTTCGTGTCCAGCAAAGCTGGGCACGCCTGCGCACGAGATGACCAATCTATATCGCCGCCGATCGAGAAAAGCGGCCAAAATCCGCTGCAAATCGGCCGATTTGTGAGATTCTTGCAACTCCCGGCCGGGCCGTCACTTGGCCGTGACCGAATCAAGCGCCGCCGGATTTTTTTTGGTGTTCGGCAGCGGATCGCACTACCGTATTCACAAGACTTTCAGCTGCCAATGAACCGCGACTTCATCTCACAGTACCAACGCAATCAACTGCACCGCGCCGCGCAGAACGGCGATCTTGCGCGCGTGAACGAACTGATCGAGCGAAAGTATCCTCTCAACCATTTTGATGAACTCGGCAAAACGCCGCTTCATTACGCGGTACAGGACAATCGACTCGACGTGGTCCGCCGACTCATCGAGGCCGGCGCGGACGTCAACGCGAACGACGAGCGCGTCATTGGCAACACGCCGCTCAGCGACAACGCCCGCACCTGCACGTACGAAATGGCAAAGCTTCTCATCGACGCCGGCGCCGATCCGACCATCCTCGGCTGGATGCAACTCAACGCCCTGCATCGCGCCCGAGAACGGAAGGACGCAGACGCACGCAAGATTCTCCAACTGCTCGAAAACGCGGCAAAGCGGTGACGCAAAGCCCTGCTTCAGATCACTGCGGCGGGTACAATTCATCGATCGAACGCTCCCAGCGCGCGGCCAGCGCTGCTGAAGGAACCGATGTTCGATCCAACGAAAGGACAGAGTGATCTGATGAAAACAGCAACCGCCTTCATCGCAGCGTTGTGCCTGATCTCCAGCGTCGCATTTGCCGACGACGCCAAGCTCACCTTTCCCGCGGCAGGATTTTCCATCGCGCCGCTCGCGGCTCCGCAGAAAGAGGCGTACCAGGTGGTCATGATGTTTCGGCCGGCGACGAACGGGTTTGCACCGAACGTCAACGTGCAGATCCAACCTTACGCCGATGGCGTTGATGCGTACGCGAAGCTCTCCAAGGGGCAGTTCGCACAGATCGGCCTGACGTTGATCTCGGAAAACAAGCCCGACGCCTCGACGGTCGTGTGGGAATACAGCGGCGCGATGCAGGGCACGCAACTGCACTGGTACGCCAAGGCGGTGCAGAAGGACGGCTTCATCTACCTGACGACGGCCACTTCGCTCGAAACACAGTGGGCAGCGGAATCAGCAGCGCTTAAGGCGTGCGTTGACTCGTTCGAAATGGCAAAGGCCGGCGCCGCGGGTGGCGCCAATCCGCTCGCCCGGTAGGTCGTCCGAGACGGGCGACACCATTCTGCCGCGCCGCGCAGGCACCGTCATTCTGAGAGCGATTTTGAGAAGTCATTAGTCGATCAAAAATCTAAGTTTGTCATCCTGAACGTAATCGTGGAAGATCGGCGTGACCGGTCGTTCGACGCCATATCCTTCCCGAGTACGCTCAGGATGACGACTCGCCTTCAATTGGATTTCTACGAGAGACTGCGCCATGACGGAAGCTTCGATTACCCAATTCATCCGCGAGACCTTCCCCGGCGTGCACGTGCAACTGGCTTCGCAGGCCGACGGTTCGCCGGAGGTGGCGTGGGGCGATTCGTTTTTCTTTTACGATCCTGATAACTCCATCGCGGCCGATCACCGGTTTCCGTTCGCCACGATCGTCACGAAGGACTACGGCGATTTCGACAAGGCGTCAAACCTCAATCGGCCGGGCGTGTTTCGGCTGAATGTGGGCGTGGGCAAGGAGACGATGCAGTCGCTTTTCAAAGCAGATGAAGCGACTTACGACTTTACGGCGCTCGATCGACTCATGCCGCACCCGGTGTACGGGCGGATGCACTGGGCGTGCGTGCTCAACCCGAGTGACGCGACGTTCGAGCAGGTGAAGCCGCTGCTGGCCGAGGCGTATGAGACCGCCAAGCGGCGGCATGGGAAGTAGACCGCCAACGCCGATACCGAGCACCGTCATCCTGAGCGTACTCGCGAAGGATCTCGCTTGATTGACAAGGAACGCAGATCCTTCGCGAGTACGCTCAGAGAGTGTCTAAAAAGTCATTTAGCATCGACTTACAGAGCACCGTCATCCTGAGCGTATTCGCGAAGGATCTGGCTTGATCGACGAGGAACGCAGATCCTTCGCGAGTACGCTCAGGATGACGACGCTTGGAGCTCCGGCGATTTCCGACTTTTTAGACACCCTCTCAGGATGACAATTCATAATCCAACGTCGCTTCTGGACACTCGTCCAAGATGACACAAATTAGCCCGTGGATTTCTTCGCCGCCTCCACCAGTGCGCGGATCGCCCAACGTTTCACCTTTCTCGCTTCGGCGTCGTCCACCTGCAGCACGTCTTTAAACACCACCATCGCCTCCGTGCCGACGATCAGGGCCAACGCTTTGAAGAGCGTTTTGAGCGCAGCCGGCTTGAACTGTTGTCGCACGGGATCAAGCGCGGCTTCGAGCATCGGCGTGCGGCGGTTCTGCCGCGCGGGGAGGTCGCTGGTCTTTCCTCGCTGCTGCTGCAACGAGTGCACGAGCATCATGCGGACCAGCGACTCGTTGGCGTTGATCATGTCGTGCAGCGCGCCGTCCACGCGATCGACGCGGGCGACGGCGTCGTCGATCGGCGCGCCGCGAAACAGGTCGGCCGGCTCGGGGACGGCGAGGTCGAGCGCGGCCTCCACATGCAGTGCCTCGACGTTGGGGAAGTAGCGGTACGCCGTCGCGCGGGAGACCAACGCCTCGGCGGCGATCTGCTCGAGCGTTGGCTTCTGCCCCTGCTGCATGAGCCGCGCGGCGGCCTGCAGCAGGTCCTTGCGCGTGCGGCGTCGCTGGTTCGGTCGGCCGGTGTCGAGTTGGATCATGGTGCGGGCTCCGACGGATAAAGTGAACGCCAAATCGCCAAGACCGCCAGGTCGTAACGCCAAGAAAGAATTTTCATTCGGTTTCTCTTCTTCTGAACTTGGCGTTCTCGGCGTCTTGGCGTTCATCACACGTTTTAGTTCGGCGGCAGTTGCTGGATGATCGCGGCCAGGTCAACCCATACGTTTTCGCGCTGGATGTCGCCGTGATCGTTGAACTGGATCACGTGCAGCAGCCGGAACGAGAGCGGGCGGTTGCGTCCTTCGATGCCGAATGGACGCCCCGGCGCGGTGCCCTGCCAAAGCGATTCGTCGACTAGAAAGTCGTCGCCATAAAGCCGGCGGATGCATTCGACTTTGCCCTCGGCGAGGTCTGCGAACAGGTGCTCGTAAAACCCGCGGGCGGCGTCGCGGCCGTGCGTGGGGCCGGTGGGCGCGCCGACGATGTCGTGCTCGGCATCGGGGGCGAGCGTGGCGAGCACCCCTTCGACGTTGTCGCTGGCTTCAAAGTGGAAGTGCTCGTCGATCTTGCGGTCCATTTCTTCGTGGGTCAGTTTCGTTTTCATCGTTGGCTCCTTTTTGAAATCGCGGGTTAGTACGACACCGAGGGGAAATACGGCCCGGCCGGTTCCTGGTAGGCGCCGATCGTCATCAGCGTCATTGGTTTGATCACGCGCATGCCGGACTTCAGGCACCAGCGGAACAGACTCGCGCGACGGATTGGGATAAGGATGATCAGCGGATCGGGCAGCGCGGCGCCGGCGGCGAGAATGAGATCGGTAAGCTGCGATTCCTCCTCGGCCACCGCGTGATTGAGCGGCCAGAGCGGTGGTGCGGACATGTAGGCGATGAGTCGCCCGCTGCGGAACAGGCCGAGCGAGCCGAACATCTTGATCGCGTCGGCGAGCTCGCCGTTGCGGTCAAACCCGTGAATGCGGCGGCAGAGATCGGCACACGCGGGCAGATCGGTTTCAGTTAGCTTGCGGGCTTCATCGGTGCCGGTGGCGCGGGCGGTCGGCTTGCCGCCGATCATCACCAACGGCTCGCGGACTTCGAAACCGACCGACGCGTAGAGCGACATTGAAACGGTATTGAATGCGTCCTGCACGAGGCGAATGCCGGCCGAGCCCTTGCCGCGTTCGAGCACGGCGTTCATCAGCGCGCGGCCGGCACCTTTGCCTTGGAACGCGGGATCAACGGTAATCGGCCCGACGCCACGAATTGGGGATCGTTCGTCGAGAAAGTTGCTGCCGACGAGTTTTCCGTCGCTTTCGGCGGCGACGCCATAGATGCCGGGGTGCTGGGTGAACATCTGCACCAGCCCGCCGGCGGCTTCGGGGACGGGGAAATCGAGCGGGAAGTTGTGCAGGCGTGCGATGCTGCCGAACGCGTCGAACACGATGCGGCTGATGGCCGGCGCGTCGGCGGGCGTGACGGGGCGAAGGGAAATCGGTGAACTCATGGGAGGCTCCTCGCTAAAACGGTTGTAAACTATAATGAGACGATTGTCTCATTTCAAGACCAAAGTATTATTTATTGCAGACGGCGATTTTCCCCGCCTCTGCTTGCAACACCAATCGGCGGGCGATGTACTGAACATGGGCTAGAGCAACGATTTAGGAGCGAATCGCACCATGTGGACGCGTGTCCCGCACAATCCGACGCCGTATGACGACGACTGGGAAGACCAGCCGGCGCAAAGCTGGTTTCATAAATGGGTGATGGGCGTGGTCGTGCCGGGCGCGATCTTGTGGTGTGCCGTGCGAGTGATCGCATCCGCCTCGGCGAGCGTGGGAGCGAATCCTCCCATGGAATTGCACGGCAAGAACGCGGCCGCGCTCGGCACGGCGGGCGTTGGGCTGCCGGTGTTCCTGCATTGCCATTACTTCTGGGGCAATATTTACAACCAGATCTGGTTCGCGGTGCTGGGGAAGATCATCGGGGCGATGGCGTTCATTGCGGGGCTCGGGGTGATTCTGGTTCGCGTCGGGGTTTATGGGTTGAAGTGAATTCGGAGGGAAGATGGTTCACATTGTGACTTTCTATTCGCGGAGAATCGTTCGGCAAGCCTGTTTGTTCGCCGCGCTGTTTTGCCTGCCGGCAGCTCGCGCGGTGGCGGGTGAGTATCTGGTCGTCTGCTCCGGGCAATCGAACATGGCCGGCGTGGCGGTGGTTGCGACGATGCCAGACGACGTGAAACCGATTCCGGCGAATATCGTTTACTACCATTCAACCGGCGGCGTGACTCCCCTGCCGGCGCCGAGCAAGAGTTTTGACGATCAGAAAAAGTACGGCCCCGTGCCGCGTTTCGCGCACGCGCTGGCGGCGGCTCGGCCGGACGATACGTTCATCGTCCTGCACGACGCCGTCGGTGGATCGGCCCTGGCGCAGTGGGTGACCGATTACGAGCCGAAAGACATCGCAAAGCGGTACAAACTCGGCGAGTTGTATAAAGCGATGCTCCCCCGCCTGGCGGCCGTCCATAAGGCGCACCCCAAGGCCAAGCCGCTGGCGTTCTTGTGGCTGCAAGGCGAATCCGACTCCGGCCCGTACGCAGCCCCGTACGGCGACAACCTTAAACGGCTGATCGCCGCGGTCCGTCGCGATTGCGGGAACCCGTCGATGCTTGCCCTCATCGCCCAGCCGAGCCTTGCCGACGACGGCGTGTTTGAGGGAATTGATGCGTTCGTCAAGCACGACAAATTCGCGGCCTTAATCGAATCCAGGAACATCGCCAACAAGCAACTGCATTTTAGCCCGAAGGGGTACGACCAGATCGGCAAGCTGTTCGCCGATTCGCTTGTGAAGCTGATGCCCGAAGCCGGCAAGGCGCCAGCAAAGCGATAGACGGCACATTTCTGCGAAAATCGCAAAATATCGCGATGGGCGGGCTCACTTCTACTGTAGAGCTGGCAGACGATGGACCGATAATCATCCATGATCGACTATTGGTTTTCTAACAGGCTTATTATGGGAATGAAGACGAAATTCAGTCGCCGTTTCGCCGCCGTGCTGTGGCTGGCGGCGATTCTGCCGGGTGCGGCGTGGGCTGAGCCGACGACCAAGCCGGTGTCGCTCGAAACCGTCACCGATCGCTCGGCCGTTCAGTCGGCGGATCTCGATCGTGTGTTGACCGAGCAGTGGGTGGCAATTCATCTCACGGCCGGGCAGAGCCAGCCGGTGTGGGGCTCACCGGTGACGAGCGACGAGCCGTCGACTGTCATCGCCGGATGCAGCAGCGAGTACCAGTTCTGCCTTGTGACTGACGGCCGAGCCAGCCGCGGCGACCTGGTCGCCGAGCAAGGGCAAGTCATGTTCTGGCCCGCCGGTCCCGGTAAGGGTCGCGTGATGCAGTTCTCCGGTCGCGATTTACAGCATTCATTGCAGTTGGCCGGGCGCAACGACTTGGCCGAGCCGCTGAATACGTTCTCCTCGCATCAAGATACGAAGCGCTGGTGGGGATTGGTCCGGCCGATGAGCGTGAACATCGGCGCGCCGCTCCGCGCCGGAATCGATAGCGCCCGCAAGAGTTACCTGATGCAGCCGGAGGTTGTGCGACTCCGCCACGCCGCCCCCGGCAATGCCGAACTCCCCGCTCTCACCGCCGAGGCCGTTCTCGGTCATCTGAAGGCCGGGCGTGCAAGCGAACTGTCGCAGCTTCTTTCGCCGGAGTGGTTCATCGAGCCGGCCAAGCGGAATGAGCTCTCGCAGGCACGGCTGGCAGTGGCGACGACGCTGATCGCGCAGCCGTGGACGAAACAGATCAACGACGGCTCGCTCCGCGCGACTGACGACGCCAACGTCTTCTGGTTCAGTGCAGGCAAAGAGAATTTCGTGCTGACGCTCAAGCCGTTCGACGAGATGGTGTACGTCTCGTCGATTCAACCCCAACAATCAGTCGAGAAATAACATGAAGCGATGGATGAAATGGAGCGCGGTGGCCTCGGCCTGCGTAGCGTTGAACGCGACGGCCCACGCGCAGAGCACCGGAATCGACGGCAAAGCCGTCAGCGCCTGGCTCGCCGCCAGCGGGTACACCACGCAAACGTCTGAAACAGACTTGGCCGCTCACCGCGCCAAGATGCTGTCCTACTGGTCCAGCTCCGCCGGCCCCACCACGCGGGCGAGCGACGACCAGCTTGCGACAAAGCTCGCCGCCGTTCGAGCGGCGTATCCGGAGTTCGACAGCTACCCGATCTACATCCAGGACAGCCTGCTCGACTCCGAATTCCGCAACGAGCTCTCCGGCGAAAGTGCCACGCCGACCGTACAGGCCATCCGCGCCGACGACTGGAGCAAGGCCGCCACCGAATACCAGAATCGCCCGGAATTTTCCGAGGCCGAATCGTACTTCGCCGCCAAGGACGCGTACGACGCCACGCCCGACAAGAACTCGCCCGAAGCCAAGTCGCTCGCAGCCACCATGGCGAAGTTCCAGAACCGTGCCGGCGATCGTGAAGCCCTCACGCACATGCAGACCAATCAGCTCGCGTACATGCGGTACTCGCGCGAGCTCGACGTGGAGCGCACGTGGAAGCGGGCTGTGGTTTCAGGACAGGAAGGATTCGCGTTCGTGCGTGCGACGGTTCCGTCGTTCAACGCGGACAACCGCGGGCTGAAGACGGTTGACGTCGTCGACCTCGACCGCCGCCAGCAGTTTGCGAATCTCGGATCGGGCGCGTCGAATTCGCCGTTTGCATTTACCGTCGGTTCCAGCACCGGCGGGTTCACCGATATAACGGTCCGCGCAGGCAAGTCCTTCGTCTTTGAGGTATTGGATCGCCATATCGAAGACGGCGACATTGAAACGTTGTCGCTGGTGAACGGGAAGGGATCGCAAATCAACCAGACGATCACGCTCACCAACGCGGGGCAGATCTTCACCGGTCGCATCCGCCGCGGCGCGAACGAGCTTCGCGTGACGGCCGAGAATCAGGGTTCAATGGGCATTAACAGCGGCGGGCTTCGCATCAGCAGCCAGGTGCTGAGCGGCCAGAACGATCAGGACGTAAGCCTGACAACGGGCCAGACCGGCATTCTGCGGATCACGGGACGGTAGACGTTCCGTGCGGTTCAAGCTGATTGACCATAGGTAAACGCGACAATAGAGAAGGAACTCATGTCGAAACTGATCAAAGACAAACGAATCTGGCTCGCCGCGATCGCCGCCACGCTTTCTGCGGCGCCTGCCATGGCTCAATCCACCGACGCTCGCGCCGCGATTGCCGCCGAGCGCAGCGTGCAATTCTATCGGCCGGACGATTTCTCGATCTCCCCCACCGCGTCCGATCACGACATCGTGCTGATGCAGGAGCACCAGCCGTGGTACGTGACCGCGCACGCGGAGCTGGACGCCAGCGACAACGCGTTCCTCACCTCGCCCAAGCACAGCGACGTGTGGGCCGCCGCCACGCTCGATGCGGGGTTTGAGTCGACGATCAACGAGTCGTTCGATCTGCAGGTCGGCGCGCAGGTTTCGAGCTCACGGTTTCACAAATATTCCGAGCTCGACACCGACGCACTGGCCGGCATCATTTCGGTCTCCAAGCAGATCGATGAATCGTGGCGCATCGGCGCCGACTTCGTGCCGTCGGTTTACCTTGGGCGCGGGTTCGAAGATCAGAGCCTGCTGGCGTACGACTTGGCGGCCTTCGCGCGGTACACGTACCCGATCGACGAGCACTCAATGTTCGTCGCATACGGCCGGCTCAGCCATCGCTGGGCATTTCCGGATGACTACAGCAACACGCGTTTCGCCGTCACCGCCGCATGCCAGCATGAGTGCACTTCGCGGCTGGTGGTCACTGCCGGCGTGACACTGGCGTACGCGGTGTATGACGCCTACTTCCAGGACATCACCGACGAGCGCCGCAAAGATTTCCTCGTCAACCCGTTTGTGTCGGCGGTTTACCAGCTCAACACGTGGTCGGTGGTCGGCGTTTCGCTCAGCCTGGCGCGGAACTACAGCAGCATCGACAAGGTAGACTACGAAGCGGCCGCGTTTACGCCGTACGTTGAAATCAACTGGCGGTTCTAACGCGGCGGGTCTCACTTCACGCCATCCCATGTTGCAATCGAGAGCACTCGGCGGTGTCATGTCCGCATGACGCGACGCGTTTTGTGCGGCTCGATCCTCTGCGTGGTGATCGCGTGGTCGGCTGCGTTAAACGTCGCCTCGGCGGCCGATCGCGCCGCGGTGCCCGCCGACTACGGTTTTTCGACACCTAATCCCACGCCGCAACTCCCCGTGGAGATGGATCGATTCACGCCGCCGCTACTGGGCGAAGGGGCGGAACCGTCCATTGGCAACTTCACGCATACAGCGGGCCCTGATGAGATTGCGGTTCTTGCCGGGCCGGAGTTTTCGCCATCCACGTCATTCCGATTCTTCGGCCAAAGCACCGATCGCGACGCAGTGACGTTGGATCGCGCTGCACATGTGACGGACGACGTGGCCGCATCGGTGATCGCGCCGGCGCAACTGCCGGCGTGGTCGACGTATCTCGTCTGGCCGAAAGCGGGCAAGGCGTTCGGCAGGCCGGTGGCGCTGAATCGGACCGACGCCTGGTGGATCGGCCCAGACCGCGCTACGCCGACTGACACCGTCTCGATCTACGGCCGGAACCTCGCTCACGGCAACACCGGGCCGTCGTGGGTTTACCTCAAGCCCAAGGGCCCGTTGGCCGGTCAATGGATCAAGCCGATCGCGGTGAATCCTTACTGCGTAACCTTCGACATGCCGCGTGGTGCGCCCGGGGAGTACGAAGTCTGGACACACAACGGCCACGGCGGGACATTTGGCTGGAGCGGGCCGCTGAGTCTTGTCGTCATCGAACAATCGCCGTTCGACGCGCACGACAAGCGAACGATCAACGTCAAAGACTTTGGCGCGACGGGTGACGGTTCGACCGACGACACGCCTGCATTGAAGCGGGCGCTGCTCGCCGCGGAAAAGGCCGCCCCATGTACGCTCACGTTTCCTGCCGGCACGTACGTGGTGAACGATTCACTCCAACCGCCAGCCGACGTGAGTTGGCTCGGTGAAGGCCGCGACCGGTCAATCCTCAAAGCCGGCGCAACATTCAAGAAAGCACCCGCGCCGGCGATGATTTTCTCAGACTCCGACGAGGTTCACACCGTCCGGTTCAGCAAGCTCACCTTCGACGGCGACGGCCAGGTCGGGCAAGACAGGAGGCTATTTCAGCTTCGCCATCATCGAAATGTTGGCCTGACGGACTGTCGATTTGTGTTCAAAGGCGCTGAAGGTGGATTCAGCCTCGAAGACAACGACTACCTCACCATCTCCGGCAACGAATTTATCGGCGACAACATTTTTCTTGGCGCGTCGCGGCAGGTGAAGGTCACGCACAACTCCTTCCGCGAAACTGATTTCGGTCACAGCGCGATCACATCCTGGGGCGGAAGCGAGGTGGCGATCACCGGTAACAAGGCCTGCGATGACGATCCGACCGCGTCGAGCCTTAAGGGAGTCGGCAGCGGACGCTTTTTTGTCACGCAATGCCATCCCGACGCAAACCGGAACATGTACATCGCGGAAAACACCACCGTGAACATGGCGCCGCCGGTGAACATCGGCGATTCAAATCAGGGCGAGCAAATCCTGTTCGAGGTGGGGACTGTCAACATGACCGGCCGCCCCACCGCCGCGTCACGTTCGAGTGCAACGTTTGCCGAAGTGCCTCCGGCCGCCCGGAAGCACAACGCGGTCATTGTGAGCGGCCGGGGAACGGGGCAAGTCCGGCGCATCAGCGAGGTAAGCGGCCGCACAATTAAAGTGCAACCCGACTGGGCCGTCGTTCCCGACGCTACCAGCGTGATCGGCATCGGCGGCGGGCAGACGCACACGGTTGTTTACCACAACACCCTGGACGGCAAGAGCGACTTTCGCACGTATGTCACGGCGTCGGTCGGGATGTGCATGTACGGAAATGTGTCGGACATCGTCTTCGCGGACAACACGGTGACCGATGTGCATTGCGGGCTGGTGGCCGAGTGGTCGGAGGTACCGGAGAAGGAGACGCCTACGCCCAGCGCGCTTTACTTTAATCTCGTCACCGGCAACAAGCTCAAGGGATCGTTTGATGGGCTGCAGGTGCGTACCAACTGGCTTCATCGGGACATGCCGGGCACGGTGGGCCACCTCGGCAACACCTACCGGCGCAACTCAATTGTCGACGTGCAGACCGGGATCGATTTCGGCACGGACGACAACGGCTGGCTGGGCGGAGATTTGCAGCAGAACGTGTACGAGCACAACGACTTTTCCACGGTACGAACGCTGCTGAAGGTGGGCTTGGCGTCGCCATGGGCGAAGGGAACGATTCGCACACGGTTTGACCGGATGAGTCTTTACGCCAACCGCTTTGATCGCGGCGCGGCACCGCTCGCGGGATCGGCGGCGCTGAAGATCGCAGGCGACACGATCACGTTCTGGTCGAGCCTGAACCGCTGGATCGATTTCGAGTCCAGCACGACGGATCGCGATACGGCGCCAGGCGTTTCAAAAGGCAACTGACCTGCCGGCGACTCAGGGACAAAAAGAAACCCCTCGATCTTTCGATCGAGGGGTTCTGGATTTTGTGAGAAAGCGCCGGTTGTTTAATCCCGGACTAGCCTCATGTAGCTAGGCCTTATCACCGCAGGAGGGATAAGGCGGCCTGAGGGGCCGAGTTAGCCTGGGTCAGGATGCTTGTGGCGGCCTGAGACAGGATCTGGGCTCGGGTCAAGCTCGCGGTTTCAGCGGCGAAGTCGGTGTCGCTGATTGCGGACTGTGCAGCAGAAGCGTTTTCGTACGCCACGCCCAAAGCATTCACGGTCGAACCGATCGTGAACTTCTGGAACGCGCCGATACGGCCACGCAAGCTGCTGACCTGCTTGATCGCCTTGTCCAGAATCTTCTGGGCAGAGACGAGATTCGTGCCGGTCAGGTCGTTGGCGCCGCCCGACCCGAGGGTCGAAAGGAAGCCGGTCGAGCTGCTGCCGAGGCTGCCGGTGGACACCGAGGCGATACCGATGGACGCCTTGTCCGCTTCGGTCACCTTCGAGCCGAGGGCGAACGTCGCCCCGCCGCCGGTGATGCCGAACGTCTTGGTGGCTGCGTTGTGGTTGAGTGCATCGGTGATGTCGAACTCAACGTCGAGCGAGCCCGTGCGGTAGCTGACGGTCTTGCCCTTGACGCTGGCGGCAGCGCCGTTGACGGTCACGGTCGCGTCCGTGCCGGCATCTTTAGCGCCCGACACGGTGTACGTGCCCGTGAGCGCCTTGAGGCTGACGAACGAATCCGAACCCACTTCGGTGCTGTTGACGACCAGAGCCGTACCGCTGTGCGCGGCCGACACGCCGGTGGCGGCGGTGTTGGCGTTGATCGCAGTCACGATCGAACTGACGGTCGTACCCGAGCCGAAGCTCAGCTGGACCGAGCCGTCCTTGCCACCGACTTCGAGCGTCACGGTGGTGCCCGTGATCACGCCGTTGGTGCTGGTCAGCTTGCCCGTCTGGGCGCTGGTGACGACGTCGACCTTCACGGTCGCGGTCGAACCGGCGGCGATCGCTGCACTGTTGATGTGCAGGCCAGAGATCGTGCTGGTGGTCACCGAGCTGGTGGTGTAGTCGAGGTTGCCGTTGAGCAACTTGCTACCCTGGAAGCTCGTGCTGCCAGCGATGCGGTTGATCGTGGACAAGATCGAGTCGACCTGGAGCTGGTTCGCGTCCGTTTCCTCAGCGCTCAGACCACCACTGTTGGCGGACTGACCGACGAGGCCCTGGAGCTGAACCAGGAGGTTGCTCACTTCCGACAGACCACCTTCAGCCGTGCCCAGGATGTTGCTGGCGCGGTTGGCGTTGTCGATGGCGGTCGTGATACCCGAGGTTTCGGCCTTAAGGTTCTCGCTGGCGATGAGGCCGGCGGGATTGTCCTTGCCGCTGTTGATTTTCAAACCGGTGCTGAGTCGTTCAAGACTCGTGTTCAGCTGGTCATTGTTCTTCGCAAGGTTGCGTTGAGCAATGAGCGAGCTGACATTGGTGTTTATTCTGCTCATGTTAGAAGTCTCTCCGTGACGGTATTGCGAAGGCTAAAAGCCTCCGCGGTTTTGCGCTGTTGCGGATCTGCGGTCCGCTCTGGCGCCCTTCAGTCCCTTGAAAGGCTGCGGTGAGTACAACTCACGCTGGAGTGATTACACACTCCGGAACCGCGAGTCTGCATCTCGCGGGTCGGCGGGCAAGGTGGTCACCGCCGACAGCCCTTGGGAAACTTTCGTTTCCCAGGAAGGCCTTTTCAGGGCCTCCCATGGCTGGATCTCCTTTCTCACAAAAATCCACTCGGGATCGGTCATTGAGACCTCTCCTTCGTAACGGTCGTATCGACTGTGGCGGAGGGGTGACTTTAGATGTGTGCGCTCAATGCAACGACGGTGCGTTATGGGTCTAAACGGGCAAAAATGCCCGTAAAACCGTGATCTTGGTGACATTCATCTCACTGCACGGCTTTTATGAGACGCCTGAGACCGCCAAACCGTTATCGGACGCAAGTGGGCTGAAAAAGGGGAGGACTTCGCAGAAAAAAATATTTTGACGTCACCCAAATTCCCACATCGACGCACGCCTTGCATTGCCCCTACCGGCCCGATACCGTTTTCGGTTCCAAACACCCCAAGGAGCTCCTATGTCGAGTGCAGCCCGTGATTTCGGCGTTCAAAGCTATTGCTTCAGAAATTTCAAAGACAACGCGGATGTAGCGAAGAAAGTGCGCGAGATCGGCGTAAACACGCTCGAACTGTGCGCCGTTCACGCTGATTTCAACAAACCGGCGGAGTTCGACAAAGTCGTCAAGACATATAAGGACGCTGGCGTGTCCATCGTTTCGCTCGGCGTGCAGACGTTCGTGGGCGCAGATACCGAAAAGGACTGGTTCGAGTGCGCCAAGATCGCCGGAGCCAAACACATTTCGGCCCACTTCAGAGTCGATTCCTTCGCAACGGCCGTCCCCAAGACCGCCAAGCTCGCCGAGGAGTACGGCATGCGAGTCGGCATTCACCTGCACGGCGGGTACATGTTCGGCGGATCGATGGACGTCATCGACCACCTGCTGAAGATCGGCGGCCCACGCATCAACCTGCACATCGACACTGCCTGGTGCATGCAAACCGGTCCGAATAACGGCAACCCGATCAAATGGGTAGAAAAGTTCGCCGGCCGGATCTCGGGCATCCACTACAAGGATTTCACCTTCGCCCGCAACGCTCAGTGGACCGACGTGATCGTCGGCACTGGCAATCTCGATCTGCCCGCGTTCATCAAGGCGCTCGAAACCGCCAAGTTCGACGGCATGGCCGTTATCGAATACGAAGCCGATCCGGAAAATCCGGTCCCGGCACTCACCGAGTGCGTGAAGCAAATGCGCAAGGCCTAGACGTGTCGGCAATCGCCAAGCGAATCGATTCACAGATTCGCGAGAGGAGCGACGACGAACCCTCGTAATAACGCTCGTCACCTACTCACGGACGACAAAAATCATCCATTCCCCCGGCCCGGCCGCGCAACCCTCGGCCTGGCCGGGCGTTGGCGATTTTGCACAGGGTGCGCCAAGGTGCGCCTAGGTGCGCAAAGGTGCGCATTTGTGACCAATTAGGTGCGCCATGTCGGACTATTCACTTGTCAAAGAGCGACCGCCACGCCAACAACCCGCAGCGATCAATGCGCGCGCGAGGCCCGCATCTATAATCACTCGCGCTGCGCCGCTTTTGACGATGCGGCGGCGCACCGCCGACGCACAAAACCTGCACCGCCTGCGAATAATCGCGATTAATTTTCCGGATTTGTCATTTTGCGCGTGTCGCGCCACGCACGTATTTCGCGCACCGCCGGTCGATTTTCGTAGGGTGGGGTTCATCCCCACCATCGCCGGGAAAGAAGGTGGGGATGAACACCACCCCTACGACTCTGCGTCGTCGGCAACCTAAGGACTCATCGCCGGGGGCACAGGACCCACCCTACCCTCTCCCGGCGTACCGGGAGAGGAACAACAGAAACGCCCGTGGAAGAATCTCCACAGGCGTTCTAGTTTTCATCGGTCAATGAACCCTTATCGGCCCAGCAGCGACAGCACGGATTGCGGCGTGCTGTTCGCGGTGGCCAGCACGCTCGTGCCGGCCTGCGTGAGGATCTGGGCTCGCGTGAGGTTCGAGGTTTCCGTCGCGAAGTCCGCATCGCGGATGTCGCTTTCGGAGCTCGTCACGTTCTCCAAGGCCACGCTGAGCGAATTCTGGTTCGTCTCCAGCGTGTTCTTTTCAAACGCTCCAAGCCGGCCGCGAAGGATGGCGACCTGCTTGATCGCCCGCTCGAGAATCTTACTGGCCGCGGCGGCGTTGCCCTGCACCAGGGTGCTGGATCCGCCGGTCGCGATGTCGTTGAGGAAACCGACGCTGGAATCGCCAAGGTTGCTCGCGGCCACCGACTGGATGCCGATATTCACCTGCTGGTTGCTGGTGACTTCGGACCCGAGCTGGAACTTCGCCCCGCCGCCGGTGACGGCAAAGCTGGTCTGGCCGATGCCGACCGAACTGTTGAGGGTGAGCTCGAGGTTGAGGGAGTTGGTATTGAGCTTCAGATCAAGCCCGTCGCCGACAGTGAGAGCACCGTTGATGGTGGCGACCGCGTCGACGCCTTCCTGGCGGGTGTCGGCGGCGCCGGTGATGTCGGTCGTGGTGAACGATCCGCCTTGAGCGGTGACGGACACAAAATTCTTCGACCCGTAGCCCAGGCTGTGAAAAGCGATGCCGCTGTTGGCAAACGACGGGTTAATCAGGTCGGCCGTTACGCCGGTCGAATCGCTGATGCGATTGACAGCGTACGAGATGGCCGACGCCGTCGTGCCGCTGGTGAAGGTGAGCGTTTGCACGCCTTCGGTTCCGGTGATCTGCAGCGTCACCGAGCTGGCGATCGCGCTGCCGCGGAACTGCAGGTCGGCGGTTTTGGCCGAGGTGATCACGTTCACCTGCACCGGGATGGCGGCGTTGGTGCCGAAGTTGGCCTGGCTGATCTGCAGCGACTGGATCGCGCTGTTCGCCACGCCACTGGTCACGTAGTCGAGCGAGCCGTTGATCAGCTTAAGCCCGGCGAACGTGGTGGTGTTGCTGATACGCGTGATCGACTCAACGGCCGAGTCCACCTGCAACTGGTTGGCGTTGATTTCGTCCTGCGAGATGGCGCCGCTGTTGGCGGCCTGCACGACCAGGCTCTTGATGTTGAGCAGCAGATTCGCCACTTCGCTCAAGCTGCCTTCAGCCGTCGAGATGACGTTGCTGGCGCGAGAGGAGTTGTCGATCGCCTGGTTGATGCCGGAGAGCTCGGATCGCAGTCCTTCAGACGCGATGAGACCTGCCGGGTCATCCGCACCACTGTTGATCCGCAGGCCGGTACTCAGGCGCTGCAGGGTGCTGTTGAGTTGCGATTGCGATTTGGCCAGCCCACGTTGGGCCGTAAGAGCCGCTACATTTGTATTGATACGGGCCATGTCAATCCTCCATGATTGGGATGGCAAGCCGGGCACCATCACCCGAGCGAGGTGGCCTCATTCCGTGAGGCCTAGGAATAAATCCTGGTAGAGCGTTACGACTGTCGCCCTACTTTTTCTCTTCCTTATTGGGAGCTTTCGGACTGATCTTTCCAAGACCCGAAAGATCCTCGGGTTTAACTTGAGCCGCCGCTTTATTTTCGCGTCGGATCGCTTCGTAGACTTCTTTACGATGGACCATGATGTCTCGTGGGGCGTTAATCCCCAGACGCACCTTGTCGCCGCGGATATCTACCACGGTGATTTCGATGTCGTCACCGATCATGATCGTTTCATCACGTTGTCTGGACAGCACTAACATGTTGGGCTCCTTCCTGGTTGGACCGGGCACGGATACAAGTCCGTTCCCGATAACCCGCAACATCCGTGTTGCGAGCGGTGTTCAAGGGCCCGATAAATCTTAGGCCGATAACACCTGCCATGGTCGCGTGAAGTTCCTTCGAAAATGCCTGGCCGCCGATTCCGTTCGGCTGCTGCAATTCGAGGTGCTAAGCTGACTTAGCCAAGGGAACTCCCGCCTGGAGCTTGAACAGGGGCTGACGCGTCGTCCACTTCTTTTCAGTCAGGACGACCTGCATCGCCAGCCGGTTCTCCGCGTTCACCACGATCGGCCCGAGCAGGTTGCCCGTGAGCCACTCGTCCACCTTGTTACAGATGACGAACGTCTGGAGAAAGCGCGCATCCGTCAGAAGCAGATCCGTCTGGGTCTCTTCGCGGATCGGTACGTCGTAATCCTTGAAGAAGATAGAAGGATCAGTGACCACGAACGCAAGACCCGGTTCATCCACTGACTGGAGCCAGAAGAAGTAGTTGTCTTCCCCGGTCGCAATCAGAGCGTAGCGGCCGTAGTCGGGGAACCCGAGCAGGCCACGCGGAAAGGTCATGATGCGTTCATCATCAACCGAAATCTTACCGAAACGAGTTGTTTCGATGTCCATGCGAACTCCATTTCTCTTTGACGACAGGTGGGTCGCCATCCACTCGCGAGACTCCGCCGCGAGAACGTCCTTGCCGGATTCGCCGCGGTGATCCACCGCATCGGTCCGGCCTGCGTGCGTCGCTTACCAAAGCGATTCCTCACGCAGCTCCACTTTCTCCCTGGGTGCATTCCGCAGCACCGTGGCACGATCCGGCTCCGGCCTGATCATGCCGTGTTCGACGCGTCTCCGTCATCGAACTGTCGCTTCCGTGCCGTCCTGGCATCTCCAGAAGCGATTGCATTTTCCCGTCCGTCCCTTGTTTAACCCTGCCCGGCAATTCCTGCCGGCCACGGCAAACTTTTCTGCGCCTTCATCGATTCTTACTGCATTTACAACGTTCGCAGTAGTTATCGCACTACACTATACAAATCCCGTGCCACTAGCCTAAAAAATCCAGTAGCGACAAGTTCAGTTGCGCCGCGCCGACTTGCAGGCTGGCCTGCAGCGCGGTCTGTAAAGTCTGGTATCGCGTGACGGTGTCGGTGATGTCGGCCCCTTCGAGGGTCGTGAGCAGCGACGTGGTCGTCACGTTCTGGTCCTGGATGCGGTTCTGGCGGTCGTCGATCTCCTGCAGCTTCGCGCCGTTCGTGCCGCGAACCACGGTGATGCGGTCGAAATCCGCCTTAAGTCCCTCGGCCGACTCGGTGATTTGGGCAGAGTCGCTGGAACGCAGGCCCGCCCGCAATTTGTTCAGATTGGAGAAGATGCCGTCAGACCGAACCGGGTTGGTGTCGGCGGCGGTGATCTTGTTGCCCACCGGCGCGGCGAGCAGGCCCAAATCTTGCGCGGCGGTGGAAAAATTTGCCGAGCTGAGCGCCGGCGATCCGGTGCCGGTCGAGGTATCGGTCAAAACGATGCCGTTTCCGGTGGTGGCGAAGCTCGCCGTCACCCCGCCGCCGGCGTCGGCGGCGTTGATCTGGTTGATGACGTCCTGGATGGTGACCGCGCCGTCGAGATCGACCCCGAAGCTCGTCCCGTCGATGCGGGTGATCGTCAGATCGTTCCCCGCCACCCGGCCGACGCCCTTGCCGCCGTTCAAATCTGCCAGGGGCGTGCTCGGCGTGAGACTGCGAAGGCCGAGGTCGCTCGCGGTCGTGCCGCCGTTGTCGCTGATCCGCAGGTCGGTCCCCTGCGTCGGGTTGAGAATGTTGATGCCCGTGCCGGCCGCGTTGATCTCCGCCCGCACGCCGGTGTTCGAGTTGTTCACCTTATTCAGCAGGTCTTCGACGGTGGTCGCGGTCGAAAGATCGATCGTCGCGCTGGCCGTGCCGTTGGTGATGGTGAAGCCGCTGGTCGTATCGATGCCCGCCCCGTCGCGAAGCGACGCGAGCGTGGTGAGCGGCGTGATGCCCGCGTTGACGTTGGTCCCTGCCACTGGTGCCCCCGCCGCGCCGGGCGTGGCCTGCAGGATGCCCAAGTCGCTGGCCGTTGTGCCGCTGGCGACGTCGGCGACAGAGATCGTTTCCGTGCCGGCCGCCGTGAGCTCAAGACTGTGCCCGTCGCTGGCGATCGCCGCCGTCACGCCGGAAAGGCCCGCCGCGTTGATCGTGTTCACCACATCGCCCAGGCTCTTGGCCGCGCTCAGGTCGACTTGCACGCTGGTGGATCCGTTGCCGATGGAGATGGACGAAAGCCGCACGCCATCGTTGGTCGCGCCGCGGAGATCTTCCAGCCGCGTGATCGACGAAACCGTCGGCGTCAGGTCGGCCGTCCCCTGAACCTGCGACGACACCGCGCCGAAGATCGACGTGCCGTCGACGTTGAACGTGGAGCTGGTGTGATCGTCCACCAGGTTGCTCAGCAGCGTGCTCGAGCCGACGAACTTCACTCCACCGTTGGTTTCAACGTACGGGGCCGTGCCGGATTTATCGCCGCCGAAGATGTACACGCCGTTGGATTGCTTGTTCGCCAGCGTGAGGGCCTGGTTGTAAATGCTGTCGATAACCGCCGCGGCCGCTTTGCGTCCGTCGGGCGTTACGTCAGAGCCGACGTTCTGCGACGCGATCGTCTGCGCCTGCAGCAGCAGGTCGCTCAAATCGCTGGTGGTCGAATCGACGGTGCTGAGCTGGTTCTTCGCCGACGTGAGGTTGGCCGCGTACGACTTTTGCTGTTCGAGTGTTTTACGAAGCTGCTGCGCGATGGCGGCATCACCCGGATCGTCGCTCGGCGAATTCAGCCGCCGGCCGGTGGAAAGTTCGTTCTGCACCTGCAGCAACTGCTGCTGGATGTTCGCGACCGACTGCGACACCGTGCTGGTTCGCAGGAGGTTACTGACGCGGGCTAAACCTGTTGGAAGAATGGCCATGGTTCACCTTACGTGATCGCGAGCAGCGTCCTGAAAAGTTCATCGACCGCCGACACCAACCGCGCCGCACCTTGAAACGCCCGTTGCTGGCGGACGAGGTTGATCGCCTCTTCGTCGAGGCTCACGCCGCTGAGCGCCTGCCGCTGCGAGTCGAGCGTGTCGTGCACGTTCTTGGCGGCCTCGGCGTTCGTCTGGGCGCCGGCGACGCTGACCGACACCTGGTTCACCATCGACTGATACGCGTCCTTCAGGCTCTGTCCGTTCAATCCCTTCATGCCGGCCGATTCGAGCTGCGAAATCGCCAGGGCCGTCTGGTTGTCGCCGCTCTGCCCGTTCTTGGCAGCGGCGAGAAGTGACGGCTGCGCCTGCAGCACGCTGTTGACGGCAATGTCGCTCGCATCGCTGCCGGTGAAGTAGTTGTTCACGCCGATTGCAGCCAACGCGCCGGAACTGTCCTGCGAAAAGGTCAGCTCGATATTGCTGCTCGCCCCGGCGATCGTCAGCTTTCCGCCGCTGATCGACGCCTGCACGCCGCTGATCGCACCGAGCGACGTGGAGAGCGAGTTGAGGGTGGTGTCGTTTCCATTCAGGCCGTCCAAGTCGACCTGCACCAGCGTGCTGGTGACCTGGCCGGTGGACTTGTCCTTCACGTGCACCACGAAGCTGCCGTTGGTGGGCGTGAAGTTCAGCCCGGCCTTTGGATCGTTCAATGCGAGCGTCGCGTCGTCCACGGGATTGCTCGAGGTGACGGAGTTGAAGCCGTTCAGCCCCTGGCCGGACGAGTAGACTTTGTTAAGTTCGAAAATGAGGTTGTTCGCGAGCGAGTCGACTTGGTCTGCCACGCCGTCGATCGACGCGCTAACCGACGTGAGCGCCCCGAGTTGTCCGCTGCTGACGCTGACCGTCCCGCCGTCGCGGGCGAAGACCAGGTCAAGCGAGCTCTTGCCCGCCACGGTCGATTGCTTCGTCGCAATGCCGCGGTTGTCGCCGCCGATGACCAGCGGCTCAGAGCCGGCGTATACGTTCACGTTGCCGTTGGCTTCCTGGATGGTTTTCACGTCCATCAGTTCGGAGAGCTGCTTGATGACCGCGTCGCGGGCGTCGCGCAGGCTGTTCGCCCCGCTGCCGCTGCCGCCTTCGGCGACCACGATCTGGCTGTTCAAGTCGGCAACCTGCTGAGCAAGGCCGTTGGCGTTGGTGGCGAGTCCCTTCATACGCTCGTTCACGCTCGACTGCAGATCAAATAGTTGCGAGCGGAGACCATTGAAGCCGGTGGCCAGCGCCTTGCCGTTCTGAATGACGATCTGCCGCAGCCCGTTGTCCTGCGGCGAGTTGGCGAGGTCCGACCAGCCTTTGAAGAACGTGCTGGCCTGCGTGGAAAGGTCATTGTCAGAGAGTTCGTTGAAGACCGACTGCACCTGCCCGAGCCACTGCTGCGTCGTGTCGGCGGCGTTGTCGTCGGAAATCGCGCCGCGGAGCCGGCCTTCCAGCGCTTCGTCGATCTGCCGCGTAATGCTCTGCAGATTCACGCCCGTGCCGATAAACTGGCTGCCCGAGAGGATCTGGTCCTTGCTCGATGAGGCGGCCGCCACTTGGCGCGTGTAATCGGCATTGCCGGCGTTGGCAATGTTATTGCCCGTCACCTGCAACTGCGCCTGGGTTACCGCCAGTGCAGACTTACCGACATTGAGTGCGCCCATCAGAGACATTGGATTACCCGACTGCTTCCATCACACCGATGCGCGCCGAAACCTTCGGTACGCCTTGTTTCGTGTACAGCCCGGCCTTCTCGACCGCTCCCGCGAGCAATCGCACGGCGGTATTCAGATGCCCCAGCACCGCGCCGGCCACGCGCGAGGCGATGAAATTCTTGCGGCTGATCTGGTCCATCAGGCTTCGCAGGTCGGCCCGCAGCTTCATCAGTGACGGCTTCTGTGCCGGGTGCAGGTCGGCGATCTGCGTGATCTTCAGGTCGCCGGCGATCTTGAGCGCCTTGGCGATCTGCAGAGTCAGCGCCTTGCGCTTGTACTCCAGCGTCGCAATCCGCATGCGGCACGACTCGGTCAAATGTCCGACGTCTTCCATCACCTTCAAGTCGAACTTTTTCATCGCCAGTTGATGCGTTTCCACTAGCGCGAGCATTTTTTTATGTTCGTTCACCTGCTGTAGCAGGATCGCTTCGAGATCGGCCACGAGTTTGCTCATTACGCCCTCACATTCAGTTGAGGAGGTGCTGCAACCTTCGCCGCCGGCTTACGCATCTTGAATTTGCCGCCGTAGGTGCCGTTGGGGTTTTCGATGTGGCTGACGATGGTGTCGACGAGCTTCGAGCCGGCGGACTTGCTCATTTTGTCGGCGAGTTGCTGATCCATCATGGACTGGAACGCTTCGCCGCCGCGACCGCCGCTGAACATCTTGTCTTTGAAGGGGCTGTTGTGCATCTGCTTCAGCATCGTTCCATAGAACGTCTGAGCGACCCACTTGCGGGCCTGCGTCTGCAGCTTCAGGTGCTGCTGCTCAGCCTTGCTGAGGGTCGTGTTGTGCGGAATGGGGATCGTATTCATTTGCGTCTCCGACGCGTCGTTCATCCGTGCGATTCACGCAACGCTCACTTGTTCACACCGTTGATATACAACTTCGCGTGCAACTTCCCGGTGTCGTACAGCTCTTTGATGATGGTGATGCGATCCTCGGCCGGCACTTTGAGTGCGACCATCGCGTCGACCAGGTCCTGCAGCTTGCTGCCGCCGGTCTTGGTGGTATCGAGGCCGAGCACGTCCCGGGTTTCAACCAGCGGCGCACGCGGCGTGCCGATGGGCGCGGGGGTGATCGTGGTGATCGTGAGCCCGCGAAGGCTGATCACCACGGGGCTGATTTCCACGTCGCCGGTCAGCACGATCGAGCCGGTTTTTTCGTTGATCATCACCCGCGCTTCGGTCGGCAGCATCGGCACGGGCAGGCGGAGCACGCGGCTGATGAAGCTGTCCGGCCGCTCACGCTCGCTGGCAGGGATCGTCACCATCACGTTCTTTTCGTCGATCGCGATGGCCATCATCTCACCCGAGTCGGATTCTTCGTTGATGATCTTGGCGATCGCGTACGCCATCGGCCAACTGGCGCTGGGGTTGTCGATGATGAGGGTGAACTTGTCTTTGATCGTCTTGGCCGGCAGATCGCGCTCGAGCGTGGCGCCCAGCGTGATGGTAGCGGTGGTCAGCGTGGAGGCGTCTTCGATGGTGAGCCCGCCTTCCGCCAAGGCAAACAGCGGGCTGTTGGGCACCGGGCCCATCATCGGCGAGACGAACAGGCGGCCGCCCTTCAGGCTCTTGGCGGCGCCGATGCTTGTGACGTACACGTCGAGCTTATCGCCCTGCCGAGCACCCGAGGCCGGCACGGTGGCGGTGAGCATGACGACGGCGACGTTCTGCGACGCGGAGAGTTCCTTCACATCGATCGCGTTGTTGTATTTGGAGAGCATGGCCGCCAGCGGCTTGATCGCCGCGGCGTAGTTCCCGCCGTCGCCCGTGCCGGGAAGGCCAAACACCAGGCCGAAGCCGGTGAGCGTGTTGGTCTGCTGACCGTCGAGCCGCGTGATGTCCGCGATCTTTACCGCCCACGCCTGCCGCGACAGCAGTGTCACGACGAAGAGGGCTGCAAGGATTGGGAGGCGGCGACGCATCGTTCAAAACTCCTCAGGAGAGATTCGGTCCTCTCTTAATCGTCAGAATGGGTTGAGAGCGTCCAATAATTTCACGCCCCATCCGCGTTTAGTGCCGTCACGCACCGCGCCCTTATGCTTTTTCTCGAGGGCCAAGTCGTACAGATTGGTGCTGAGCACGGTGTTGTCGGCTCCCACGTCGGTGGCTCGGCAGACGCCGGTGAGGATAAACTGCTGTTCTTCGTCGTCGGTCTTGATCCGCTTGCTGCCCTGCAGCACGAGCGTGCCGTTGGGTTTCACGTCGAGCACCTCGGCGGCGATTCGGCCGGTCAGGCTGTCGGAGCGGTCGATGCTGGCTTCACCCTTAAAGCTGCGGCCCGCGGAGCCTTTGATCTCCGGCGTGGTGGCGGGCGACGGCAAACCTTGCACGGCCCAGTTTTTCAGATCGAGCTTGATGAATGCATCGAGCTTGGCGTCGATGTCGTTTTGACGCTTCACATCGGTCGTGCCGTCGGACTTGAAGGCGCTTTCTTCGCGGACGATGACGGTGACGATGTCGTGCTTCTTCAGCACATGCGGCTCCGGGGCCGGGACGTAAAAGAAGCTGACTTCCTTCAGCGAGGCCCCATTGGGTTCCGGCGGCGAATCCATGGTCGCGCGGAGCAGCGAACCACCGTTTTCCTGCATTTTCTGGGCAACATTGGCTGCTTGGGTGTTGTTGGCGGGAACGGACGACTTCGCGGGCTTGGCCGGTCCGGCCGAGTTCGCTGGCGACGCGGTTTGGCCCCGCGCGGTTTGAGTCAAGGCTGTGCTCGACAGCGCAACCATCCACACCGCCGCCAGGATCTGTCGCTTCTTCATGAATGTCCTCGTTGTTTACTGATTGGCCGAAACAGTGTCGGGCATGGATTTATCCGTGCCGCCCATGGTGGCTGTCTGCGGGCCGGTGAGAACGACGTCGAAAATCGCGCCCGTCGTCTCGTTCTTGGCTTGGATCGACTGCCCGAACGTGCCGCCCTCCAGGGCTTTGGCCACGCTGCGGAGTTGGATCGTGCCCTGCGTGTAGGTGATCGTGAGTAGCTGCCCGGTGCGGATGAGCGGCACTGCCTCGATCAGGCGGGCGGTCATGACCGTGCCCGGCTTGAGCTCACGTGCCGCCTGCTGGCCGGCCGCCTGCGACATCGAGATCATCGGGTCGAGCGAGAGACGGTCCACCAGTGTCTTGCGTACTTGCAGGTCCTTCTCACGGATCACCTGCTTGAACGCGAGCGGGTTCATCACCAAGAGCTGCTGCTGCCACGCGCGGGCTTGGCCGATGATCGACACCTTTTGGCTGTTGCCGTTGTTGGTGATGGTGACGTCGTACGCGAGGGTGCCGAGGTCTTTGGCGCGGATCGGATCGAGGGAGAACTTGAAGAGGCCTTCCCGCAATGAGAGGACGCGATCGTCCTTGGCATTGAAAGAGATCTGCAGCGTATCGCTGGGGAGTGCGATGCGGCTGGAATAGTCTTCGATGAGGACGTCGCGCAGGGTGCGAAGGGGTTCGGGGTTGGCCTTGCGATCTGCCGGGGCCGGGGCGACCGCAACGGTAGGCGGCGCGTTGATCGGCGATCCGGCCGAACCGGTTGCGGGCGTATCGGTCGCGTCGCTGGCCGAGTCGTCTTGCTTCTTTGCCGACGCGGGATCGCGGGCATCGAGCCACTTCTGCAGGGCTTCGCCTTCATTGAACCGCACATCGGTGCGAGCGACGGTGCAGCGGGTGGCGCCACTGAGGCGGACGATCGCCATGTTCACGCCTGCTTCCGACAAAATCCCGCGCAGTTCTTCCAAAGTGATCGATTTATAGGGGGTTTTCTGGCTTAATCGCACGACGATGAGGTCGGCGATGGGCGAGAGTGCGGCCGCATCGGCATCTTTCCACCGGGCGATCTGCTTGAGCGACACGTCGCCGCCATACACCGAAGCGTCGGCTCGCAGTTCGATGACCGCCCCGCCGGTGTTGGCCGGTGCCATGAACTTCCCGCCGACGGGAACGTCGACCGCCACGCCCGACAGATCCTGCCCGTGCGCCCACTGGTGAAACAGCGTCTGGGTCGCCCAGGCGAGAATCGTGAGCAGGATAAAGATCCGAACCGTCTGCCGCCGCGTGAGAGGGCGGCCGTTGTTGTTATACATGGGCGACCTCCTTGTCGCGGTTGTTAAAGGCTAGCGATCATCGCTTAGCCTCTGCGAAGATTGCCGATCGTCTGCAGGGCCTGGTCGGCCGTCTGGATCGATTGGCTGTTCAGTTCAAAGCTGCGTTGTGTTTTGATCAGGCCGACCAGTTCTTTCACCGGGTCGACGTTCGAGCCTTCGAGGAAGCCTGACAGGATCGTGCCCGTGCCACTTTCGCCGGGGTTGCCGGTGAGGGCTTCGCCCGACGCGTCGGTCTTCAGGTAAATGCTGCCGCCGAGCAGTTTCAGACCTTGCGGATTCGGGAACTGGCTGAGCTGCAGTTGGCCGGCAAGCTGCTTGGTGTTGCTGCCGGGGACGATGAACTCGACTTTTCCATCAGCGCCGATGCTGATGTTTTCTTCCGGCACGTTGGTTGGGATGTTGACCTGCGGGATGAGCTGGTAGCCGTCGCCGATGCTGCTGATCAGGTCGCCGTTCTTATTGCGGAAGAACGCGCCGTTTCGCGTGTAGCCGATGCCGTCGCCGACGGTCGACAGGATTTTGACCGCGAAGAAGCCGGATCCCTGGATGCTCGCATCGAGCTGCCGGCCCGTGCTTTCGGGACTCCCCTGCTCGGTGTCGATCTGCGTATTGCTGATTCGCGTGCCAAGCCCCACGTAAATACCCGCGGGCGAAGGCTCGCCGGTGGTGTTAGTGGTGCCCGGCTGCTTGAGCTGCAGATACATCAAATCTTCAAAGTTCACGCGGCTACGCTTGAAGGCGGTGGTTTCAGCGTTGGCCAGGTTGTTGGCGGTCACGTCGATCTTCGTCGACAGCGCCCGAAGCCCGGTAGCGGCGGAATTGAGTGCGGTAATTGCCATGTCTTAGTTGCCTCTATCGAGTTATCGGACGGATCGGGCAGAAAGGATGAAGGATGAAGGCGGAAGGATGAAAAAGGAGCGGCCAGATTTCTTTTTCATCCTTCATCCTTCAGCCTTCATCCTTAGACCTATCCAATTCGCCCGACCTGGTTCACCAGCTTGTCGAGCATCTGGTCCTGGTAACGGATCATGTTGGCGTTGGCCTCGAGATTCCGCTGAGTTTCCATGAGCTGCGTCAGTTCGGTCGCCGGATCGACATTGGCACGCTCGAGGAACTGGCTCCGCAGCGTGGACTGCGACGGCACGAGCGATTTCATGTTCGGCATGGACATCAACTGCCCGCCCACCTTGCTCAGGCTGCGCGGGTCGGTGACGTCGAACAAGCCGATCTGCGCCACGCGCTTCTGGTCCTGGATGATCCAGCCGTCCTCGGCGATGGTGGTCGGCTGGCTCGGGTCGAGCCGGATCGGCTGGCCGTTCGGATCTGTGATCTTCTGTCGATGATCCGAGGCCATCGCGAGATACCCGTCGCGATCGGTGATGAACTTGCCGTCGCGGGTGAGGTGCGTGTCTTTGCCGTTTTTCACGGTAAAGAAGCCCGTTCCCTGCACGGCAACGTCGAGATTGTTACCGGTTTCTTCCAGATCACCCTGCCCGCTGTCGATGAGCGTGGGCATGGCAAGGATTCCGCCGCCGATGTGTTCGAGCAGGTCGTTGGTGCGGTTGCCCGCCACGCCGCGAGCGCGGGCTTCGGTCGGGCGCTGGTAGAACGTCGCCAGGTCGCGCTTGAAGCCGGTGGTTTCAGCGTTGGCGAGGTTGTTGGCGATCACGTCCTGGCGGTAGGAGTTGGCGACCACGCCGGACGCGGACAGGTATAGGCCGTAAATCATGCTCGACTCCGTCGAAGGCGTGGTAGCCAGTTGAGGCGGGACGGGCGGCGCGGGCGTGAACCCGCGCCGCCATCCGTCGCCGTCGGCAGCAGGTCATCCGTGACCGTCAAATCCGCGATTCCATCAGCGGAGCTGTGCTGCCTGGTATGAATTTTCGCATCATGCGCGCTCAAGGCTTGTTCCCAATGAGCGGTGACTGCGAGACGAGTCGCCAGCAGGATTCGTTCACCCAAATCAGATGGCAGCTCAATCATGCGGTCTCTCCATGGACCCACCACGGGCCTAGACGGCCCTATTCAATTGGTGTGCCATCGCCTCAAGCAATCGCAAAAACGCCGTTTTTACTCGGAAATTTGCCCATTACGCGAAATGACCGTGATTTGCCATGCAGAGTTCGAGGCGCAACACCTGCACCACAAATGAAGTATTTTGCGCTTCAGGCCGATCAGGAAATCTCCACGCGCCATCCGGCAAAGCCCGATTCCGCATGAGCCCGCACCGCGCGTATCGTTTGTTGCTGGGGGATGGAACCACGCGGGAGCTTTTATGAATGGCACGCTACGAATCGTGTTGATCGTTCTTCTGGTCCTGATCGTTCTCGGTTCCTTGCCGACGTGGGGCTATAGCAGCGGTTGGGGCTACGGACCAAGCGGCGGCGCTGGACTCCTGTTGATCATCCTGCTCGTACTCCTGCTGACGGGCAAAATCTAGTTGTTTTAGATCGGGCCCCTCATGCTGATTCGAATTGGATACGACATCGTGTTCGACGTGGCCGGCGTCACCCCGATGGAGGTGCTGCTCAACGTGCACCCCTCGCAACTGCCGAAAATCCGGCAGCCGGAGTTCATCCGCGTCTTTCCTGAAGTGCCGATCACCTACTTCACCGACACCTACGGCAACACCTGCGGCCGCCTGGTCATGAAGCCGGGGAAGGTGCGTTTCTTCAACGACGCTATCGTCGAAGATACCGGCCTGCCCGATGAAACCAGCGACAAGGCGATCCAGCACAAGGTCGAAGACCTGCCGCCCGAAACACTGCAATTCCTCCTCGCCAGCCGCTATTGCGAGGTCGACTTGATGAAGGACATGGCTTGGAAGCTCTTCGGCAGCACCAAGCCGAACATGAGCCGCGCCAAGGCGATTTGCACCTGGGTGCACAACCACATCAAGTTCAACTACAAGCACGCCCGCTCCACCCGCACCGCGATGGAAGGATTTAAGGAAAAACGGGGCGTTTGCCGTGATTTCATGCACCTGGCGATCACACTCACCCGCGCCATGAACATCCCCGCCCGCTACGCCACCGGCTACCTCGGCGACATCGGCGTGCCTAAAGATCCGAATCCCATGGACTTCAGCGCCTGGTACGAGGTCTACCTTGGCGGCCGCTGGTGGACGATGGACGCGAGACACGACGAGCGCCGCATCGGCCGAGTGCTGATGGCTCGGGGGCGAGATGCGGTGGACTGTGCCCTCACCACCGCGTTCGGTGTAACGAAGCTGAAGAAGTTTCAGATTGTGACCGAACAGATTTCGGATTGAATCAATTACCGCTCCATTCTTGTCATCCTGAGTGTACTCGCGAAGGATCTGGCCCCGATCTTCGCGACTTCTCAAACACGCTCGTGGGATGACGGTCGTGTTTCGGGCAACTACACCCGTCGATCCACCTGAATCACCTTCACCGGCTTGCGATCCAGCAGCGATTGATTGATCGCCTCGATCACGACCATGTCGCGCAATCCTTCCTCACCCGGTGTCGTAGTCGGCTTGTCCTCCAGCACGCATTCCGAGAACTCGTCCATCTCGTGCGCGAAGTGATTCACCGGCGACAACCCGAGTTCCGCCACCGAAGTTTGATCCGACACGTGCAGCCGCTGGCCGGTGTAGCCGAAGGCGCGCTCCATATCGATGTATCCCTTGTCGCAATACACTCGGAACCGCCGGCTCTCGGCCGTGCCGAGCGAGCAGGTGCAGGCGGCCATCGCGCCGGACGGGAATTTCAGTGTAAATGCGACCGATTCGTCGACTTCGCTGAACCGCGGCTCGTCCGACGGCCTGCTGGCGAACGCGTGAACCTCGCTCGGCTCTTCGTGCGTGATGTACCGGGCCGCATTGATGCAGTAGATGCCCACATCCATCAGCGCCCCGCCCGCCAGCTCGCGGCTTAGGCGGATGTTCGGCGCCATAGTGTTTTGATTGTTGGCCGCGTCGATCAGCTTCACCTTGCCGTACTTCTGCTTGCCGCACATTTCCATCACCGAAAGATTGAACGGCTCGTGGTGCAGCCGGTAGCCGATCGCAAGCTGCCGCTTGGCGTCCTTCGCAGCCGAGATCATCTGCTTGCACTCGTCGGTCGTGGCCGCCATCGGCTTTTCGCACAGCACGTGCTTGCCGGCCTTCAATGACCGGATCGTGTACTCGGCGTGCATGCTGTTGGGCAGGATGATGTAGACGATGTCGATCGCCGGGTTGTCCTTCATCTTTTCGATGTCGGTGTAGCCGTAGATGCTCGATTCCGGAATGCCGTAATGCCCGGCCAGCTTTTTCGCCTTCTCCGGATGCCCGCTCACCAGCGCCACTGGCTTTGACCGCGCACACTCCGCAAAGGCCGGCAGCACCTGCTCGATACACAGCTGTCCGAGCCCGACCAGCGCCCACCCCGCGTGTTTCGAAACGTTCTCCGGCAGTTTCACATTCACCGGCTGCTTATCCGGCGGCGTAACCGGCTCGGCCCCGAACGATCCGATCGCCGACGCCAGTAATCCCGTTCCCGCTGCGGCGAGAAAGATGCGCCGGCTGGGGTCATTTGTTGCGTTTTGTACAGTTGCCATGATGGACTCCTTGTTGCGTGTGTTCGTTGATTCCCACGCTAAGTCGTGCGAATGCGAACAACATCAGGAGATCACTGAAGGAGTGTTCGGAAATGTAGGCCGGGCCTACGGCGCCGGATCGACCTGAGCCGGCGCGGGGTACGGCGATTTCAGCCGAGCGAGCATCTCATCGCGCTCGACCTCGCTCATCGGGCCTAGCGTCATCTGCAGTTGCCCGTCCGAGATCTGCATATCAGTCAACTTCACAGGCACGGTTCCCTTCGCGGTCAGCACCGGCAAAAAGAAGACCGGCTCGGCGGCCTCGTGCTTGATCGACTGCAGCATCAGCTTGGTGAGCGACGCCTGCACCGTGCTGTCGTTCGGCACGCCGCGTACGTCGATCTTCGCCTGCCGTTGCATGATGGGCAGGCGGTTCATCAACTGCTGAACCACCTTGCCGCGGTACTTTTCGAGCACCACATCGGGCAGTGGCAGCTTTCCGCCGAGCACGCGCATCATGTCGGCCCGGAGCTGACCCTTGTCGTCAATGCCGACGCCAAAATACACCGACGCCGCAATGTTCAGCTCGCTGATCTTGCCGGCCAAAATCACGCGATCCTTCTGCAGGACGATCACCGGGTCGGCCACGAGCTGATCGAACTCGCGATCCCACCCGCGCTGGTGAGCGTAGGTCTGAAAGACCGCGTTCAGCTCGTCCTCCGTGAGCAGCACCGTGAGCGGCTTGGGCAGTTCGTCGGCCGGCAGCGTCGTCCCTTCGCGGATCGCCTTTTGCCGACGGGCCTCGTAAGCCCGCAGGCTGCTGGCCAGATCGGTAATGCGCGAGAGCTGCGTCTGCGCCCGCGCCACGGCTTCGCTTCGAACCTGCTCGGTCATCACCGGCCGCTGGAACCACTCGGGCTCCTTGCGCAGCATGTAAACGCTGGCGGCCGACAGGACCACCAACATCACCACCAGGCACGCCAGCAGCATCAAAAGTCGCTTAAACCACTTCATGCACGTCCGATCCGTCCGAATCCCCGGCACAGACGATACGACCCGACCGCCCGCTGGCAAGGGCCTGTCGATGCAACCCGATTTTTCCTCCGCCCGCGACGTCGCGGTGTAGACTCCAACTCGTTCCCGCGCCGCTGGGCGGTCAGCCCGCTTGAGTGGGTTGAAAGGCTCCTGAAATCGACCTCGTTAACGCGAAGTCATCGCGTATTCGCGCTACGATTGCTCGCTCCATGTTCACCGTCCGATCCATCTTCGCGAAGCGCCGTGCGACTGACGCAACGGACGCATTACCGCGCCACGCGACGCCCGCTGATCCCGCGACCGAGCAGGCCACCGCCGACTACTGCCGCACCGCCCGGCGGCTGCGTCATCGTCTCGCCCACGCGCCAGTCCGACTGCACCGCTCGCTGCGGGCCTTGCCGCCGATCGTGTCGGTCGAGCCGATCGCCCCCGCCACGCCGCACGACCGCTTCGCCGCGGCTGTCATCGCGTCGCTCGAGGGCACCACGCTCCGCTACAGCCGGCGAATCGTGCTGCTCAAGCAAGCCGCCACGCTCGGCATCGAGCGGTTCGAAGCCAACCTCGTCATCGCCACCGTTCAGCACCAGGCGATGAAGCGGCTGAACGTGATCTCGCCCGTCGCTGCCGACTTCGCCGACCAGAACGTCCGCCGCGTCCGGTCGGTCGTTCATACGAACGCCGCTCCGCACGCGCGATGGGCAAGCGTTCGATCGTTCGCGCCCTGGCTGCTGTTCGTCGCGATCCAAGGCGGCATCGTGCTGGCCGCCGTCGCCTGCTGGCGCGCCTGGCAAGCCTAGTACCTCGGCGTCACCCCGCTACAATCCGGCCATGCCGCGCGACGTCAGCACGCCGACCGAATCCACGCGTAACGAGCGAGAGCTCGCCGACGCCAATCGTGCGTTTTATGAAGGGCTCTGGTCCGAGACCAAGCTCCTCACGCCCGACCTGTTCAGCACTTGGCCGCTCGCGAGCAAACTCGCCGCCGCGGCGCCGCGACGGCTTGAAGTTGCGCCGGGCTTGCGGCCGCGCCTGCCGATCGAAGGGACGAACTTTCTCGACATCAGCGCCGCCGCCCTGTCGCAGCTCGCGGCCCGCGGGGGGAAAGTCACGCGCGGGTCGATCCTCTCGCTGCCGTTCCCGGACGCGTCGTTCGACCTGGTGGCCGCCCTCGACATCATCGAGCACGTCCACGCCGACGAGCAGGCCCTTGCGGAACTGTCCCGCGTCGCCGCTCCCGGCGCGACGGTGCTGATCGCCACGCCGCTGCATCCAGCGATCTGGAACGGCTTCGACGACTATGTCGGCCATCGTCGTCGCTACGTGCCCGACGAACTGCTCGCCAAGCTCGCGACAGTCGGCTGGACGATCGAGCAAAGCAGCAGCTACGGCATGCAGGCCAAATCGAGCCGCCTGCTCGACGTCGGCATCTGGTTCCTCACCCACCGCCGCCGCAAGGCGATGTTCGTCTACAACCACCTGATCATGCCCTTGGGCATGCGGGCGGAACGGAAAAAAGTCCTCACGATGCACGAAGGACTCATCGACCTGAACACGATCGACGAAGTCCTGCTCGTCTGCAGAAAATCGTGAGACAAGAATCTTCGTCGGCGTGTCCCGCTTCAGGGGGACAAGAAACGAGCGAAAATCCGTCCCTGATCACACTTTTCATCGCCGCCGCACCTCCTTTTTCCCAACCCTCGGCCCGGCCGACGTTTAGGCCAATTAGCGCGGGTACCCTAAGGTGCCAAAAGGTGACAAAAGGTGCCCCAAAGGTGACCAAAGGTGACCACAAAAGTACACCTATTCGATTGTCAAAGAGCTCCGGTAATCGACCGACGCCACGTACAACTCGGCGCCTGACTTCACCGGCGTGCCCAGCTTGGCTAGACACGTCTCACGTCCACCCGCGTTTCCAGCAAAGCTGGGCACGCCGGCGCATGTGAGTCCTGTAATCTATACCGCCGCCGATCGTGAAAGTCGGCCAAAAAATGGTACAAATCGGCCGATTTTCGGCCATTTCCACAACTCCCGGCCCGGCCATGAGTTCGGCCGGTCGCACGCGCGCTGCCTCCAAAAAAATTCGTTAGAATGCACGCACCGTGCCCTCCCAACCGCTCGACTACATCTCTTCCGCCAACGATTCTCGCCCCCGCCGGCGGCGGGCACGCATGTTCATCACGATTGTCCTGGTCGTTGCCCTCGTGGCGATAGGTCTGTTCGTCGAAGTCCGCGAAGTTCGACGCAACATCGATTTGGTCACCGGCTCGATGAACGTTAAAACCACATGGCTCTTCGGCCTCTTCTCGACCCAAACCCACAACCCTTCTCCACTCGAACTGCGCCTCAAAAAAAGTGGGCTCGTCTACACGCCGTCGTGGCAAGGATTCGGGCAGGTAAACTACAACGCGTTCGGGATTGAGACGTTCCGCGGTTGCGGATCGACGCCGCCAATTTATCGATTGAGCAGCCTACACACTCAATTCGCGCGCCTTGCGACCGATGAGGAACTCGTCGCGTTCGTGAAAGTTATGCAATCTGGAAGCGACGACGAGCAGGACGCCTTGATCCGTGCGACCAATAAAAACGACAAGTGGTATCACTGATCGTTCTTCGCCGGTGTAGCCCGATGAAGCGGGTCTCGCGCACAAAGATCAATCAACCTGAAAGAGCGATTCGTTCATATGCTTCGATTGTCGTCCAGATTAAGATCGCCGTTCAACCGCGAACTAAGGACCAAATGAAAACCCCCGAAACGTCCCCCCTCTTCACCCCGTGGAAAAACCCAGTCACCGGCGTGGAGAGCCTGATCCTCACCGAGCGGCCTGCCTCGGTTCAGACTCAGTTCTATTACACCCACCCCAGCTTCACGAACGACGGCCGCTACCTCTGGCTGCACTGTAAGTTCGTCGCGCCGGGCGGACGCTCCGGAGCTGACGTTCTCGGCGTGGTCGACTTCGAACTCGACGAGCTGCGCGTTTACCACGAAACTGCGCACAACACCGGCCGGCCAGTCATTGACCTGGCCACCGGCGACGCGTACTGGTTCAACGACTTGAACCTCTACAAGCGCGGCCCGCGCGCCAATGACGTCACCACGCTCGTCAACAAGTTCCCGGCCAACATCGCCGCCGGTCGCAAGCCGGAGCGAATCGCCACGCATCTCACGTTCTGCGCCAATGGAAAATCCGTGAACTTCGATGCTCGCTTCGGCAACGATAACGTCACCTACCTCGGCGAACTCCCGCTCGACGGCTCGCCGGCAACCCTCTGGGAAGAGATCGACGGCTTTTTCGATCACGGCCTGTTCAGCCCCATCGATCCCGACCTGATGATGTTCGCCTGCGAATACTGGCAGTACCACGCCCCGTTCGATGGCAAGAAGCCGTACCACCGTCTGTGGATGATCCGCCGCGGCGGCAAGGCCGAGCCGATTCTCAAGCAGCCCGTCAGCCACAGCGGCCACGAGTGGTTCGACGTCGACGGCGAGCACGTCTGGTACGTCCATTACGGCGTAGGCATTAAGCGCGTAAATCTGAAAACCCGCGCCGAAGAAAACCTCTGGCCGGCCCGCCTGGCGCACGGCTACTCCGATCGCACCGGCAAGCTGCTGATCGCCGACACGATGGCCGATCCGGTGGTGTGCGACTGCATCGTAATTTTCAAAAATCTCAACACCGGCAAGGAAGTCGAGCTCGTCCACCGCGGCCCACTGGCGCCGGACCTGACGCAGTGCGGGCATCTGCATCCGCATCCGCATTTCTGCAATCAGGACAAGTACGTGTGCTACACGACGACGGTGCACGACCGTGTCGACCTGGCGCTGACGAACGTGTCGCATCTGGTGCAGATGACGAAGTAACACTCGTGTAGGGTGGGTTTCAACCCACCGTAGTGGAATGCGAAGACGGTGGGTTGAAACCCACCCTACGAATACCGCGGAGGCTGGGATGAGCATTTTCAAAATTCTGATCGTGTTGCTGGCCGTAACTCTCACGCTTTCCAGCGGCGTGTACGGCGCCGACGCAGACGCTGCGCAGCGTGCGACGTTCGACCGGCTGATCCACGCGATTCAGGCAAACGACCGCGACGCGTTTTTGAAGGACGCATCGGACGACATGAAGAAAGGCATTACGCCAGACGTGCTTTCGAGCGTCAGCCACAACATGGCCCCGCACCTGGCCAAGGGTTTCGATAGCGACTACCTCACGAGGCTGAACCAGAAGGGGTGCACGGTCGATCTCTGGAAGCTGACGTTCAAAGACGGCTCCGACGACTCGGCCATCCGCGTGGTGACGCAGGACGGGAAGCTCGTGGGGTTTTTTATCGAGTGAGGTTGCGGCCGGCGGCCATCGCCCACACAAAGCCCGCGGCGGCGAGCAGTGAGCCAATCGTGCGGACGTGATTCCATGCCACCCATGACGAAACGTACTCGGCCCACAGGCGGGCGGAGTCGGGAGCGGTCGGATCGAGCGTGGCCAGTGCGTCATTCCGCGGCACGTTGCAGACGATCGTGACGCCGATCACGCCGACGAGATAGATCAGCGCCGAAGCCAGCCGCCACGCCGCGCCGGGCTCGTTCCACCGCAGGCCGGACTGGATCGCAATCGCCAGACACCCCGCGGCCGTGCCGAAGAGCACCGACATGAACAGCGGGTTAATCACAACGACGTTGATCGACTGCATCGCCGCGATGCCCTGGGCCGGCGGCAGCTTGGCGAGGGCTTTCATCACGAAACTGGAAAAGGCAAAGAACACGCCAGCCACCAGGCCGCTCCCTAGCGCGGTGAGGAACGTGAGCGGCATGAGCAGTCGGTCGAGCATCGCGGTAAGATTCTAGCGGAGTAAACGGAAATGGCATGCATGATTCGTACTTTTCGCGGCCGATCGGCAGCGAGCGATGGCACGGCACAAGCGACGACGATCAATCACCCCAGCACCCAAACGCCGCGAACTGATGAACACGGGCAAGATCATCGACGGCATGGCCGCAGGTTCGATTCACTGAGGAACGGCTTTGCGACCGATTGAAAAACAATTGGCCGTCGTGAGTAAGTCGGCGAGGGTCCTCGGCACGATCAGCGTATTGCTGCTCGTCGGGGCTTCGGTATTCACCGTGAAGACGTACGCATTTGTTCGAAACAGCGTTCCGAGCGCGGGCAGGGTTCTTCATGTCGCGACGCAGCGGAGAGAGGAAAGCGTATCAAGTAAGCGATCGCGAACCGCCACTTTCTACCGCCCCACCGTAGTCTTCACGACGGCTGACCGGACGGAGCACGAGGTTGAGCTGAACGAATCACCGGAATCGACCGCGGTGGGAGAAAGTATTCCGATACTTGTCGATCGCGACGATCCGACCCACGTTTCGCGTCGCGGAGTGTTTGAACTGTGGCCCGGCACGATTCTCTTCGGTGGAGGCGGGTTGATCCTGGGCTTGCTGGCACTCGGCTGTCGATCGGCGGCACGCACGCTCAGGCGACGTATCGCGGGCAGTACAGATTAGGCCACCCGTATCCATTAGTGAATTTTTACCACCCGTGTTGAAACGTTCCAATTGATTCTGCCGCAAGCTGTGGAATAATTCGTCGCATGGACGGGCGGCGCGTGGCTGTCGAGAACGGTTATTCACCACTACCTCTTAATTGCCCGGAGCTCACCGATGGCGGAACTGACGCGCGAACAGATCGAGTTTTATCAAGAGCACGGATACCTGCGGATACCCGGCGTCTTCACCGCCGCGGAGACGCGCGAACTGAAGACCGATCTGGATTGGATGATCCGCGAATGGGCGAACATCGGCGTCGGCTGGACCGGGCCGTGGCGGCAGGCGCTGATGGACATCGAGACCGAGGCCAAGAGCAAACTCATTGCGATGCACGATCTGCAGTACTACTCGCAGTCGTGGATGCGCGCGGTGACGAACGCCGGGCTGGCCAACGCGATGTCGCAGTTGCTGGCCGGCGAAAGCGAGCCGGACGGCGCGCCGGTGGAGCTTCATCACTCGACGATGCACGTGAAGCCGCCGGAGACAGGGCATCCGTTCCCGATGCACCAGGATTTGGCATTTTACGATCATGCCGACGGGCGATATGTCGACGTGTTGGTGCACCTGGACGACACCTGCCACGAGAACGGCGAGATCCGATTCATAGACGGCTCGCACAAGCTCGGGCCGCAGAAGCACATCACGTCGTTCATCAACGACAAGGGCGAGAAGGAAGGCTGCACGCCGCACCTGCCGTGGGAGCGGTTTCGATTAGAAGACACCGTGCCCGTTCCCGCCAAGGCCGGCGACGTGGTGATCTTCAACATCTACACCATCCACGGCAGCCACATGAACACCACCAACCAGATGCGCCGGCTGGTGCGCATCGGCTACAAGCACCCCGACAATCGGCAGACGAAAGGCCAATCCGCCAACCGCCCCGGCTTGATGGTGAAGGGCCACCGCCCGCGACACGCCGGGCAGGTGCTGTACAGCACCGAGTGCCAGGGGTTTGCGGATATCCGCGAGGAGTCGAACGACTTTGCGATCAAGCTGTAAGATCGCAAGTCGCCGCCCCATTGTCGAAGGAATAGTTTGTCATCCTGAGGTACTCCGAAGGATCTGCGTTCCTCATCGATCGGGGCCAGATCCTTCGGAGTACCTCAGGATGACATTTCTTTTCTCCCGCGGCGACTAATCGCGCTTCACGTACGTCAGTTCAACCGTCGGCATTTCATCGACCGACAGGGTTTTCTCGAACCGGTGGATCGACCCGACGATCGGGATTTCGATCCGCACCGGAAGCACGCCTTTGGCCTTGGCGGAAACGGCGATTTCCTGCGCTTTTTTCAGTGAATCCATCGCCGCCTTGGCTTGAGCCTGTGCCAATTGTTGCGCCGCCTGCTTGTTCAGCCCTGCCGCGGCTTCGCCGAAGTGGGCGAACGGCAGGGAGAAGCGATCGACCTCGCGAATGTTCCCGGTCGCATCGACGATTCGCGTCGACTGCGGCAGGAAGATCGCCCACGCCAACTGCCCCACCGGAATGTCGATCTGCGGCAACGACAGCTTGATTTGTCCTCGATCAGCAAATGCCACCGGCGGGCTGATGTAGACGATCTCCACGTCGTACGGCTTGAGATCCGACACGTCGTCGTCGCTGGCCTCCATATCGCGAGCCTCGCGGGCGCGGCTAAGCTTCGCAAGATCCTGCCCCTGACTCCGCCGGCGCTCGTTGCGTTGGTTGATATAGTTGTCCTCGTCGTCCTCGTCGATGGCCTTGCTCTTGCTCAGCGGCAGGAGCATGTCGCCCTTGTCGTCCTTGCTCGGCGTAACGGGGCGATCGTCCACAAACGCGCTCCACAACTGCGCCCCCTGCGGCAGCGTGACCTTCAGGTGCGATTTCTGGTTGTTCCGCACCACCAGGATCATCTTGGTGATGACTTTGCCTTCCGGCGTCACGGTCGTCGTCACTTCGCCGACATCGCTCATCGCAATCAGCACTTCAAGGTCCTGCAAAGGGCGCAGCGCGACCGCAAAGGTGGCGCCGGGCTTGTCGTACCGATACCCAAACCGCAGCGGCGAGCGGACTTCGTTCGACAGCAGATCAGGCAGTTGCGCCACGTCGATCCGGTCGGCCTTTTCAGCAGTCGGTGTCACTTCGTAGTTGCCGCGTACCTCGATGCCCACAAATCCGCTCTCGCCGGCCACGTCCACCGGCGATGCCAGCGCCAGCGCCGGCGTGAGTTGGTCGTCTTTCAGCCTCTGTTCGTACTGCACCACCACGCGGGCCGAGCCTTGCGTCGGCTCTTTCAGGGTGATCGTGAGCACGCGCGGCTTGGCGGCTTCGTCGATGGCGTAATCGAGCATCTGGTCGGCCGTCACGCGGGTCAGATCGACGCCATCCGGCAGCTTGATCTGCAGTTTCTCCACCGGCGAGCGGAGGATGTCGTACTGCAGCGTGGCGGTGTACCGCATCAGGCCGCGATCGACGACCGCGAGGTTGAGTTGCTGCACGGTGACGCGGGCGGGCCGGGCGTCGCGCGGCGACCACTGGATCGCCACCGCGTCGGTCAGCGGCAGCGTGGCGGTGATCGTCGTTCCGCCGGCGGGCGAATCAACTTTCATCGCGAGCAGTTCCGGCGCCTTCACGTTCACATTGCCAGCCGCCAGCTTGGCGCTGAGCGTTGCGATCGGTGCCGGAATCAGCGGCAGCGAGATCGAGCTGAGATCCCCCGCCACCCGCACCGGCACCTCGGCCGACAGCTTGAGCTTGGCCGCGTGCTTGTTGCGGGCGTCCACCACCGCCACCAGCCGTCCGTCCTTGCGAACGACCGACGCGGGTTGATCGTCGAGCAGCACGCTCGTCGCGCCCAATGCGGTCCCGAGCGGAATCTGCACCCACCGCGCGTTGGGCAGCGTGAGGTCGGCCGTGATCGTCAGCTGGGCCGACTTCTCGCCCGCCACCAGCGTATACGCCGCAGGGCCGAAGACGACGTCGACCGGGGCGATTTCCTCGGGCTTCTCGCGTTCCAAGAGCGACCGCAATTCCTTCAGCGGCAGGGAGACGTTGAGCCCCGCATCGGGTGGCGCCTGCTGAGCCGCAGCCATTAAGGGTAATACTGCGAAAATAGAATATGCCGCTAATTGAACGCGTGCGTTCATCGGAACTCCTCCCAACGGGTTAGGCGATTCGCAGTTAGACCGCCGGCCAGCCGCGACGCGGGCCGTTCTGGTTACCGGGCGTACCTGCAACTGCGTCTCACCGATTTCAGTTTCAAGAATGCGAGGCGCTTCTAAGTACGCTCAGGAGTGCAATGCGTTGCGGCGTTGAAATGATCTGTTGCAAATCGTCTGGTTTGGACGCTTGTCATCCTGAGCGTACTCGCGAAGGAGCTACGTCAATCGTCGATCGACGCCAGATCCTTCGCGAGTACGCTCAAGATGACAAGCCTTTGATTTTGATCGCTTAATGACCTCTCAAACACGGCTCTCAGGATTACATTGGGTGAGGTTTCTCACCACATGAACCCCTCAATCCATCGGCGAACGGCTGAGCAAATGCACCGGCGTGATCACCAAATCCACCGCCAGCGACAGCGGCGTGATCAGCATCAGGATGGCCGTGTCGCCTGCGATCGCGCCGGGGGCTCGCGGCTGAGATTTGGGCAGGAAATAGATCGCGCTATCGGTGGGAAACCGGGCACTCACCTTCCCGTTCCCGAGCCGAACGATGTCGCCGACCGGATTGCCCTCGCCGTCGAAAGCGATGACGTCCACGTCCAGCACCTCCGACGGCGCGCCGGTGCTCGCGCCGGTCTTCCGCACCTCTGGGAAGTACCCAGACCCCATCGGCCAATCGAGCGGCAGAACACAGCGGTTCACGGCGCTGGCCTGGCTGGCGGAAACGTCCTGTTCGATCGCTTTCAACGACCGGGCGGTGCCGCTGTACCGCAGCGGCCATGCGGCGTCGCCGGTGCGCTCGATGGGGAGCATGACCTTCGTGGTATCGCTTCCTTCGCCGTATTGGACCAGCACTGCACCGTTCGATTTGCCGCTGACGACCTGCGGATTTTGCACGGTCGTCCGCACGCCGCGCCGCCACATGGCCGTGGTGAGACAGCCGCTTTGGGTGAACATCAGGAGCAGCATCGTGACCGGTACGGCGAGCCTTCGCAGCGATGACATGGAGTATTTCGGCAGGAGCGCAACGCACGTGCCACACAGTACGCCAACGATGTGCGCCAGCGGCACGGGCGCGAAGCCGGCCTGCTGAGAATCGACGAACACTGCATGACCTGTCGCAAGTTCATAAGTGGTCTTCATGATGAATCCTCCGAGTGCGGTGAGTGCGATGACTATCGCGGTCCGGTTGTGTTGTCGTTTCGCCTGGCGGGCGGTCATGACCGCGATCAGGCCGAAGAGGGCCGAGTCAATCCCGCTGAGGCCGCGGTAGATTTGCAGTGATGGCTGCGCGACAAGCACGACGAGGGGAATGGCCGCCATGGATAGAACGACGGCGCCGATCGTTTTTCGCCCGTCGAGTATTGCTGCGGTGACGCCGAGCAGGAGAAGGACGGCGGCGTCCCACGCCAAATGGCTGGTTCCGAAGTGGGTGAGATGACAGGTGAGCAGCCGATGCCATTGGCCGGCCAGGACTTGCGAACGGTCGAACTGCAGTTGCTCGGCGACGCCGGGGAAGAACGCTATGGCGACAGCGAGCACGACGAGAGGCCCGCAAAAGGCGAGTGCGGCAGTGCGCCATCGGTTTGCGATTCCGTTCGGCGAACCTGCTCGCACACCGTCATCCCGAGGTACGCCGCGGGATCTTGGGATGTCGAACGGATCTCTTCGGCCGGAGATCCCTCGGCGTACCTCGGGATGACGGTTATGAGATTTTTCGGCGACGGTCCGACATCCCTCGGGATACGACACCGTAATAGTTCTCGCAAATCGGATTCGTGGTCGGCCGGTCTTCATGACTTGATCCTCCCTTGCAAGGCGGCAAGGCGCCGATGAAGCGCCTTGCCGCCGGGTTGTTCACCGCTGCTCGCCGGTGTTGCTCCGCCCCTTTCGCATCACCAGTACGAGTCCGACCAAGCCCAGAGCGGCGATAGCCGTTACGGGATCGATCGCGCCACCGCCGACGTGCGGCAGCTCGAAGTCAAAGCTCTGGTTGTGCCGCTGCGGTGCTGGCTGCGGAGCCTGTCGCAGGGGCGTCGATGCCGTCGGCGTGGCAGTTGGCGGAACGTCCATCGCCACCTGCTTGGCCGGCAGCGCGTCCATCGGACCGATTGCGGCCGCAGATTTCTCTCGCAGCTTGGCGAGCATGTCAGTCGTGCGCTGCTGGGCGGCGCGGTCCCGATCAACGCGCAACGCGTTCTTGCGATCGATCTGCCAGCGTTGGAATTCGGCGTCGTTCTCCAGCACGATGAAGCTCGTGTACTCGGTGGAGATGCTGTACGCCTCGCCGAGGCGAACGATCTCGGCCGTCACCGGCGTGCGGCTGCCGTCGTTGTCAGCTTGTTTCAGCAAGCGATCAACTCGGTGCCAAGCCCACATGCGCTCGATCTCGGGATTGGCGTCATCCGACTTTGGAAATGCGAGCTCGCCCTTCTGCGTCAGATCGTGACCTGCGACTTTGCCTGCGAGTTTGAAGCTGCTGGCGCCGTCGCCCTTGTAGCGGCCGTACACGCGAACGGGCTGGCCGTGAAAGAGGTTGGGCATCTTGGCGGGTTCAACGTCATAGACTTTCACGTCGCCGAAATCGAGCGTCAGATCCGTCGCCACCGGCCGCTGCAGCTTGCGGCGGAACGCCTGCGCCTGGCGGTCAAAGTCGTCGCCGCGGGAAATGAACGCGGCGAGGCCGCCGCTGTCGTTGGCGATCGATTCGAGCAGGCCGCGGTTCACGTCGTTGCCCACGCCCACGGTAAACACGCGGCTGTTGGCCGGGCGGCATTGGATCAGTTTCGCGAGGCCCGCGCGTTCGTTCTGCTCAGTCAGGCCGTCGCTCATGATGATGACGTTGAGCGGGCGGACGGTGTCGTCGTACTTGTACGCCGCGGTGATGGCCGGCGCGAGAATCGTGCCGCCGCGGGCTTCCTGCGAGTTGAGGAACGCGCCGGCCTGCTTCTTCGTCGCCTCATCGGCGCTCATCAGCTTCTGAAACAGCGGCCGCGGCTGGTTGTTGAACGCGATCACTTCAAACCGGTCGTCCTTGTCGAGCGATTCGATGAAGGCCGACAGGCTCTTGCGCGATGATTCGAGTTTCGCGTCGTCCTCCATGCTGCCGGAGATGTCGAGCACAAAGACGTAATCCATCGCGGTCTTGAGCGCCGCCAGCTCTTCGCCGGCCGTCAGCGTGAGGCAGAAGTAGCCGTCTTCGCCCTTCTCTTTCGACGTGATCAGATCGATGCCCGTGTGCGGCCGGCTGATGTGGTACGCCAGCACGACGTCTTTCGAGAGATCGCCGGTCTTAGTCTCCAGGCTGGCCTGGTCGTAATTTTCGGTGTGCTGGGCGATCGCGAAATCCTTCCGATGGCTCGGGCTCTTCATCTCGACGATCGGGATCTCGCTCTTCACATCCACCGTGAGCGCGAACTTCCCGTCGGCCCGGCTGTCGACGGTCTTGCGCGTGTTCGTCGCCAGTGGGTACACGTACGTCGCCCAGTCGTGATCGAAATCGAGTTCCTGGTAGTACGTCACCTGCACGCGCTGCTCGGCCCGCGCGGCGATTGGGAAGATGCGCATTTCAAACGTGCGGTAGTCGACCTGCTCGAGCAGGCCGGGGTCGCGGCGCTGCACCTTGTAGCTGTTGTAAATTTCCTTGGCCCGCTGCTTCTCCACCACTTCGCCGGTCATTTCCTTGCCGTTGATCCACATGGAAAAGTTGGCAACCGACGCGCCGCGCGGCACGGGGAACGTGTAGAGCGCCTCGACCTGCCGGTCTTCCTTGTTCACGAACACCTGCGTGACGGTGGTAACGGCGACGCCGTTGTTGATGACCACGCGGGCGGAGTGTTCCTTGATCGAAAGCGTGCCGCCCTGCCCGCCATCGGCGATCAGCAGCCCGGCAGCGCGGGACGACGATGCGAACCCTGCGACGGCCAGGCCAAGAGCAAGGAATGAGGTCGCCCACCTTGATGGGCGGGAGAAAAGACGCGACATAGAGCCTCCCAAGAGTAAAGAAGTGCCGGAACCCGCAGGCGATCGGACCATCCGATTTAGCTTGCGTTCACTAACTTAGTGATCGATAACATATCGTCCGAAATGGAAGTTTCAAGCGAAATATTCTGGATGCGATTTACGAGCCGTTTTGGGGCGAAAGTGGATTGCGAAGCCGTGGTTCAATGTATGGCTGTTGGCCCCGGCAGGCTATTTGCTCGGCCGAGTAGTCGATTCTACGAAGTCTTTCCAGCGGAACAGGTACATCGGGCGCGATTCGGTGGTCGCCAGCAGTCCCTCTTCGACGAAACACACGGCTTCCATATGAATATCGGTATAGAAAACTGACTTCGGCGTGATCTTATCGAGGGTACTCACATCGCCCGGCTGGGGCAGGTCGAACAGGTACGGCCCGCCGATGCTGATGATCGCCAGGCGCTTGCCATCCGCGGATAGGTCAGCCCCAGTGCAGGGGAAGCGGATCGGCACGTCGCACACTTTTTCCAGCACGGCCGGCTTCATCTGGGGCGTCAGCGGGAAGCGGTACAGGCCGGCCTGCTCGCCATCCAGCAGCTTGGAGACGACGTATCCGGTCTCTTTCCAAACGAACAGGCTCTCGCAATCGAAAGGCTGGTCAGGGAAACGTAGCTGCCAGGTGGCGGTTACGTCGAGCGATTGCCCGGCCGGCAGCGGCGTGCGCGGGTCGGGCTCATCCAGACGGTAGACGGCGATCTGCTTGTGCCGACCTCCATTATTGCCAGTTTCGCTGATGTACAATCGGCCGGCGTCGTCGATGGCGATGTCTTCCCAGTCGCGATTGGGCCGCTTCACCGGAAAGCTGCCGAGGGTTTTGCCGCTCCGGTCGATGGCGAAAATCACCGGCGGGTTGCCGCTGTCGTTGTGCGTCCAGAAAACGCCGGGGTACTTGCGGCTCGCGACGATGCCGGAGCTTTCCGGAATGGCCGGATCATCGATAAACCCGACCTCAAATGCCGTGGTAGTGGCCGGCCGGGTGACGGGCAGCGGCGCCCGCATCGCCGCGATCGACATGAAGACGATACATGCGATGATCAAATATAGGTTACGACGCATCGGCCCCTATTTACCACGAACCATAGCGGAGTTCGACGACGGCAATCATTTCGATGGCACCCCATGGTGCGACTCATGTACTTTTTGTCACTTCGCATGCGGAAAAGTTTGCAACTAGAACTCCGCAGCTTATTTCTAATGCAGTTGCTTCAACGAACCGGCCTGTGATCGGTTATATTGGTGCACGGCGGCACATCGGTTCGCTGACGTTCGACTTTTGAGGCTCTCGGCTTTTGAAAATCCATCCTTCCAAGCGAGACGTCCGCCCGTTCCCCCGATTCTGCACGGCCTTGTTATGCGTGATCATTTTACTCGCTGCGCGCGTATCACTTGGCGCGCCGTCGACCCAGCCGGCCGGTCCGATCGCTCCCCTGAATGAATCGGCATTTATTGCGGATCTGAAAGCGCTCGCCAAGCCCGCTTCGCGACTGGTCGGCTCGCCCGGTTATTACGAATCGGCGGCGTATATTGAGTCGCAGCTCAAGGCCATCCCCAACATCGAATGGAAAAAGCACGCGTACAGCGTGATGGTGCCGGTGACGCAGTCGGCCACGCTGTCGATGGCCGGCGGCGCGGCGCCGATCAACGTCTACCCGTTCTGGCCGGCGCAGGTTCGATTGAACGCCACGCCGGCCGAGGGAATCACCGGCAACCTGGTGTACGTGGGTGGGCAGGATTACTCGAACTTCAAACCCAAGTCCTTGGCCGGGCAGATCGCGGTGCTGGAGGCGAAGGACGCGCAGGCGTGGACGACGGCGTCGTACTTCGGCGCGCGGGCGGTCGTCATCCTCGGCTCGCCCGACGTCACCAACGCCGATCTGCGATTAATGGAAGTGCTGCTACCGATCAACGTGCCGCGGTTCTATTTGCCGCAAGGCGCATCGGCCGACGCGATCCGCGCCGGCCGCATGAGCGCGGCAGTCACATTGAAAGCGTCTGCAAATTGGGAACGCAAGACCGCGTACAACTATTACGCGCTGGTGAAGGGCGCCACCGCTCGCCCCGCTGATTGGGACCCGAGTTCAAATCCGCCCGGCGCGTTGTGCATTACGGCCCCGTTCGACGCGAGCGGCCTTGTGCCCGATCTCGCTCCCGGCGCCGGCCAAGCCGTGCAGGCCGCCGCGGCGCTCTCGATGCTGCGCGACTTCGCCGCCAAGCCCCTGCCGCGACCGGTACTGTTCGCGTTTACGGGCGGCGACACGCTCAACTACCGGGCAACGCGCGAAATGTTCATGGCACTGAGCGACGTGCCGCAACTGTCGGTTGATCTGCTGGCCGAGCTGGCCCCGCTGCAAAGCAGCGCCACCGCCGATCTCGCCCGCCTGCAGGCCGTCGCCGGCAATCCGGCCCTGCTCGATCCGGTGAAGGACCGCGGCGCGATCGAGCGCGTGGTGAAGCTGATCGAGACCGACACGATCGTCGACCAGGACCGCCTGTTTAAAATCCGCATGGCCGCCGGCGGAGCACTCACGCCGGAGATCAAGGCCGAGCGAGAAACGCTGGAGCAACGGCAGCTCGACCTGGGCACGCTCCGCTACTCGTTCCAGCGCAGCCCGAAGGACCTCGTCGGCTCGTTGCAGGGGATGGCCCAGACGTACGTCGCCAAAACGATCGTTCTGCTTGCCGGCGATTCGCTCGCAGGAAGCGCGCCGACGGTAGGCCTCATCGCCCAGTACGCCGACCGCCAACAGCAATTGCAGCAGCGGATCGATCTCTATCGCTGGCTCGCCGGTGCACTCGGTCGGCCGCTCGATCCGCGCGAACGCGATAGCGACGCCCGCTCGATCGAGCTGATGATCGCGATCGACCTGGCCGACCAAGGCGTCCGCGTCGGGCCGATGGTGTACGGCGTGGCGTTTCGAACGTCGTCGCTGGGCCTCGTGCAGAACTACCGCGACTGGCTCATTCAGCTCGACCGCGATTCCAAATCCACCGACGCTGCCAAGCGAAATCCCACGCAGTGGCTGCTCGACCTTAAAGGCCGGTTCGATCTCGCGCCGATGGTGGAAGGCCGTTCTCCCCAAAGCTGGGCCGGCGCTTCGTTCACCAGCCCGGCTGAACTCGGCAGTTCGTGGGGCGTGCCGGCGATGTCGTTCATCACCTGCGACGACCTGCGCCTTCGCCGCGATACGCCCAGCGATACCCTTGCCAACCTCAACCTCGAAGCGATCACCCCGCAACTGGTGGCCGCGCGGGAGATGATCGCCCGCGCGTGGAGCGACACCGCGTTTCACACGCCGTCGGACTACCGCTTCCAGCACAACACGGTGGAGGGCAACATCGTTTCCTCCGCGCCCGGCCGGCCGGTGCCTGATCTGCCGCGGTCTGGCTTTGTGGCGACGTATTACTACTACGTCACCAATACGAAAAAGAAGTCGCCGTTCCGAACGCTGCCGTGGATCGCGGGCGTTCGCCGGAGCGAGGTGGCCGACTGCGACAACCTCGGACACTACCAGTTCGAAGGACTGCCCAAAATCTGGGGCGATACAAGCATCGTCGGCATTCAGGTGTACGAGATAACGCCCGGCAGCGGCGCGATCACCAGTACTACCGACTTCGGCAAACAGACCGGCGAAATCAAGATCTACGCGGATTTGAAAACCGATCTGGACCCTCTGCGCAGCGTGGTCTTTCAATGCACGGAGTTTTCGCTGGTCGGCCTGTACGATCCGCGATTTTTGCAGGGGCTGGGCGAGGTCACCGCGCTCGACGCGCGTCGTAATGCCGAGCCGCAGCGATACAACCTGATGCTGCGCGACCAGATGATGGCCGGCTTCGTCGAGCCGGATATGACGAGCGCTCTGGTCTTCCGCTACGGGCGAATTGGTAATCGTCTGCTGCTCCTGAACCTCGACGACCCGAACGCCGCTTCGGTCGGTCCATCCACCGGCAGCGACGATGAGAAACTCCCACGCGGCTACACGCCCGAGCAGATGGGCGACCTCGGTCCGCTCGCCCTTTCTACGGCGCAGGACTTCTTCCGGCTCGATTCCCAGCGGCTGAACGACTACCGCCGCGCCGGCGTGAGCAATGCGCTCATCGACTCGCTGCACACCGGGGCCGGCGAACAGATTGACCAGGCCATCACCGCACTGAAGGCCGACCGCGGCGGCGATCTCGTGCAGCACGCCAACGGCGCCTGGGCCAGCGAAACCCGTGTCTACTCCGCGGCTCAAGACATGGCCACGGACGTGATCCGCGCCGCCATCTTCCTGCTGCTCCTCTGCGTCCCCTTCGCGTTCTGCATGGAGCGGCTGATCATCGGCACGCCCAACATCTACAAACAGCTCGGCGGCCTCGGCGCGATCTTCGCGATCATGACGATGGCGCTCTGGTCGTTTCATCCGGCGTTTAAAATCAGCGCCAGCCCGCTGATCATCATCCTCGCGTTCATCATTCTGTTCATGTCGCTGGCGGTGATCTGGGTGGTGTACGGAAAGTTCGACACCGAAATCAAGCGCATCCGCTCCGGCCGCGGCAGTGCAGAGGGCGCGAGCATCGCCAGCGCCAGCGTGCTGATGGCGGCCGTGCTGCTGGGCATCGCCAACATGCGGAAGCGAAAGTTCCGCACTGGGCTGACGAGCTTCACCATCGTACTGATCACTTTCGCCGTGCTTTGCTTCACCAGCAGTAGCAGCTTCCTTGACACCACCGTGCTGCCGACCGGCGTAAGCCCGCAATACAGCGGCCTGATGCTTCGCCAGCGCGGGTTTCGGCCCATGCCCGCGTCGACCGTACAGAACCTGCAGGTGCTGCTGCCGAGCGTTAAGCTGGTCCAGCGATGGTGGAACGTGAACGCGACTGACCCGCGCGATCAGATCCATGTCGTCGCGCCTAAGCCCACCGGCCCGATCGTCTTCCCGACGCAGGGCGTGCTGGGCATTTCGCCCGGCGAGAGCAGGCTTTCGAACATCGCCAGAGTCATAGGCAAAGACAAATTCGCCCGGCTAGAGAGCGGCGAGCAGCGCGTCATCTATTTTTCCTCTGCCATCGCTGATCAACTGAAGGTGAAAGAGCACGACGTGGTTAAGATCGGCGGCATCGACGTAGAAGTGGCCGGCATTTTCAGCGCCGACGAGTTCGATCAGCGCGTCACCACGCTCTCCGGCGAGCCGATTGCGCCCCTCAAGTATTCCAGCGGCGGCCTCGACGCCAGCGGCCGCAAGCTCGACAACAACGACGCCGAATCGCTCGACCTGGACAGCGACGCGAGCAGTTCCGAACTCTCCGGCGCTTACGAGCATTTGTCGGCGTCGCAGTTCGTAATCGTGCCGTCGCAGATCGCTCAGATGCTGCCCAACGCGTCGCTTCGGTCACTGGCGTTTGATCTACCGATTACGCCGGACACGCTGGCGACGATTCCTGACGCCGCGCTGCGGGCCATCGCCAAGCGCGAGCACATCAATGGGTTTGAGACGCGCAGCGTGAACGACCTGGCTGCGGACATCGCCCACAAGAAGGCCACCGGTCTGACTGACGAACCCGCGGTTGCCGAGGCGTTGGTGAAAGCCTCGAGCGACGACCTCTCCAAGCGATTGGCCGTCGCGATGTTCGCGGGCTTCGGTGACGGGGTAAAACTCGTCAGCGCCGGCAGCGGATTGCCGCAGGTGAGCGGCGCGGGACAGGTCGCCGTGCCGCTGGCCATCGCGGGGCTGATCATCTTCAACACCATGATGGGCTCCATCGCCGAACGGCGGCGTGAGATCCACATCTACACGTCGCTCGGCCTTGCTCCATTCCATGTCGGCGCCCTCTTCGTCGCTGAAGCGATGACGTACGGCTTGATCGGCGTAGTTTTCGGCTACGTCATCGGCCAAGGCGTCGGCACTGCCATGAGCAAGCTCGGCTGGCTCGGCAGCGTCACCCTCAATTACTCCGGCACGAGCGCGATGATCACGATGGGCCTGATCCTTCTCATCGTGCTGCTGAGCGCCCTCGTCCCCGCACGTCTGGCAAGTAAGATCGCCGCGCCTAGTATCGAGCGAAGCTGGAAAGTTCCACTGCCCAAGGGCGACGAAATCCTTGCAGTCCTCCCGTTCACCATCAATCAAACGGCCGCCGATGGCGCGCTGGCTTACCTGGCCGACTTCTTCGACGCGCACCGCGAAGGGAGCATCGGCAAATTCAGCGCCGGCAAGGTGGATGCGTTCGTGATTCCCGACGACACCGGCCACTCCAGCCGCGGTTTGAAGACGGTCGTCTGGCTTACGCCGTTTGACCTTGGCGTACGCCAGCACCTGATGCTGCTGATCCACCCGGGCAGCTTCCCGGACGTGTACGAAGTGCAGGTCGTGCTACAGAGACTCAGCGGCGCCGACGGCAACTGGTACCGAATGAACCGCACGTTCCTCACCGAACTGCGAAAACAATTTTTGCAATGGCGATCGCTCTCGCCGGCGAAGCAGGCGGAGTACGTGGAGCAGTCGAAGAAGCTATTCGTCCAGCCGGTGACGCAAGTCGTTCCGACCGAGCCGGGCGAGCAGTTACGCATGGCCTAGTCCGAAGCAAGCAAAGAAGTCATGAAAGAAGACGCAGAACTAGCCGAGTATCGCAAGCTGATGCTGCCGCCCGATCATTGGGAGGACGGCTTCGGCATTAAGGCCATGATCGGCGGACTCTTCGTCGGCCTGATCATGACGCCGGCCAGCATGTACATGGGGCTGGTCGTCGGCGGCGCGGGGGCGATGGGGACGGCGGCGCAGTGGGTGACGATCATTTTGTTCATCGAAGTCGCCCGCAAAGCGTTCACCGTTCTGAAGCGGCCTGAGATTTACGTGCTGTATTACATGGCTGGTGCGAGCCTGATCAGCAACAGCGGCCTGCTGTGGAACCAGTTCCTCGTTCAATCTGAAGAAATGCGAAAGACCGGCATCGCGCAGCACATCCCTACGTGGGTGGCGCCGCACGATCCGGACATCCTCGGTACCCGCTCGTTTTTCAACTCCGCGTGGCTCGTGCCGATCGGCCTGATGGCGCTCGGGCAGGTGCTGCAGCGGTTCGACAACTTCGGCCTCGGTTACGTGATGTACCGCCTGACCAGCGACGTGGAAAAACTCCCCTTCCCGATGGCCCCCGTCGGCGCGGCCGGCGTTTCAGCACTGGCGGATGCGGCAGGCGGGCAGGACACGTGGCGGTGGCGCGTCTTCAGCTTCGGCGCGGTGCTGGGGATGGTCTTTGGCGCGGTCTATCTCGCCCTGCCGGCAATCACCGGCGCGTTTTTGCCTGAGGCGATCAGTATTTTCCCATTGCCCTTCAAAGACCTCACCGGCAACACCGAGCGGCTGCTGCCGGCCATGCCGATGATTTTGAGCATGGACCTGGGCATCGTCATCAGCGGCATGGTATTGCCGTTCTGGGCGATGGTCGGCGGGTTCATCGGGCTGGTGGTGACGATGATCGCCAATCCGATTTTGTACAAGACCGGCGTGCTGCACACGTGGAAGCCGCAGATCGGCGCGCTCGCCACCGTCAACAGTAACTACCTCGACTTCTACTTCTCCTTCGGCCTCGGCCTGCTCGCCGCGATCGCGATCATCGGCTTTTATCACGCGTTCAAAACCATGTTCGACAAGAAGCACGAACTGGACGAACGCGGCGTGGCCAAAACCAACTGGAGCGTCTTCTTCAACCCGCCGGCCGGGCGTGGAGACATCTCGATCTGGCTGGCGCTGGGCATCTACGTCTGCACGACCACCGTTTCGATCCTGACGGCGTACCTGATGCTCACGCACGCCCACAACGTGAACCCGGCCAACAGCGCCGTCTCGGGCTTGCTCATCGCTGTGCTGATCTTCTACGGCTTTATCTACACGCCGCTGATCAGCTACGTGTCGGCCCGCATGGAAGGCATCGTCGGCATGACAGTCGCCATCCCGTTCGTGAAGGAAGCGACGTTCATCCTCACCGGTTACAAGGGCGCGGCCATCTGGTTCGCGCCGTTCCCGGCCAATAACTACGGGGCGCAAACGCTCTACTTCCGCAAGACTGAGCTCACCGGCACAAAGATCAGCAGCATGATCAAAGCCGAGCTGTTCATTCTGCCCGTGGTGATCATTAGCACGATCATCTTCAGCCAGTTCATCTGGCGCATCGGCCAGGTGCCCGGCCCAGCGTTTCCGTATGCGGAAAAGTTCTGGGAAGTCACGGCGTACCGCCAAGCGCTCCTCTACAGCAGCACCATGCCCGGCGGCGAACACGGCCCGTTCTTTGAAGCGTTCGTGCCGCTCTACATCTTCATCGGACTCGGCGTTGCCCTGCTGGCATACGGCGGGCTCTCGTTCTTTGGATTGCCGATCCTGCTCGTCTACGGCGTGATCCGCGGCCTCGACCAATCCACCCCCGAAGTGATTCTCCCCCAGTTCATCGGCGCGCTCTTCGGCCGGTACATGTTCGCCCGAAAGTTCGGCGAGAAGTGGGGCCAATACCGAGTCGTCTTCTTCGCCGGCTACGGCTGCGGCGTGGGGCTCATCATGATGTTCAGCCTGGGGCTCGTATTTATGAGTAAGAGCGTGTTTCAATCGACGTATTAAATGCTTAATGCCGACACTCCATCTCGCGCCGCGGTCACGTGGCGATCAGTTTTGCTCGGTCTGGCCGGCGTGATCTTTATTTGCTCGCTGTCGCCGTACAACGACTGGGTGGTCGCCAATACGTTCCTCATCGGCAACTTCATGCCGATCGGGCTGCTCCTGTTCTTCTTCCTCGTGGTGATGGCACTCAACGCCCCGCTGCTGCGATGGTGGCCGGGCGCGGCGCTTTCATCGCGCGAGCTGACCGTCTCGATGGGCATGACGCTGGTGGCCTGCGGATTTCCCGGCGCGGGAATGATGCGGTACCTTCCCACGCAACTCGTCGGCATCTGGTACTGGGGCGGCAGCAGCACGAATCCTGAGTACACAGCGCTGCTCAAAAGTCTCAACCTCCCGGACTGGCTGTTTCCAGCGTTCACGTCGGGCGATCCGACAGATCGCGCCCGGGCCGCCGTGGTGCAGAATTACTACGGGCGCATTCCGGTTCGCGGGGATACATTCTGGTCGCACGTCACCGCCGTTCCGTGGTCGTTGTGGGCCCATCCGGCGCTGGCGTGGGGATTGTTCACGTTCGCGCTGCTCGGGGCGATGTTCTGCCTGCTGCTCATCGTCCGCCGACAGTGGAGTGAGAACGAGCGCCTCTCGTTCCCACTCGCGAGCATCTACGCCGCGATTATCGAGCCGCCGGAGCGGGGCCGATCGCTGAACCGGCTGTTCAGCAACCGGTCGTTCTGGATCGCGTTCGGGCTGGTGTTCGCGTGGCACAGTTGCAATGCGATGCGCAACTATTATCCGCGTTACTTCCCGCTGATTCCGACCGGCTTTAATCTCACCAGCATTTTCACCAATGAGCCCTGGGTGTTTTTGGAGTGGGATTTCCGCATCACGCGTGTCTACTTCTGCGTGATCGGCATCTGTTATTTCCTGCCGTCGCAGATTTCGCTGTCGATCTGGCTGTTCTACGTGCTGTATCAGATCGAGGTGATGGTCGCCGGCACGTACCGCGTTGAAATCACCAAGCCGATGATGTCGGACCAGTTCATGGGGGCACTCGTGCCGTACGCGCTGGCGCTGGTATGGGTCGGCCGTCAGCACTGGGCGACGGTAATCCGGCAGATGTTCCGCGGTGCAAAACCCGGCGAATCGATCGGCCGATACCTGCCTTACGCGGCGGCGGGCTGGGGATTCATCGCGTTTCTGCTGCTGGGCGTGATCTTCCTGTGCGCGGCCGGCGCGAGCGTGATCGGCGCACTCGCCTGCATGCTGATGGTGCTGACGCTGCACCTGTGCGTCGCCCGCATTGTGGCCGAGACAGGCATTCCGTTCGTCAACTTCAATGGCAACGTCGACCGCCCGTGGTACGCGTTGCTCGATTCCGACGGCCACGGCGCGCGCACCACCACTAAGAGTTTTTTCCTTACGCAAATGGTCGCCAGCTCATACAGCAACGACATCCGCGAATCACCGGCCGTCTACACGTCGCACGCGTACCGCCTGGCCGACGACATGTATCCCGATCCGACCGCCAAGGGTGGATTTCGGCGCACGCTTCCATTCACGTTTTGCATCGTGCTGGCGATGATCGTCGGCTTTGGCACAGCCGGGGCGAGCAAGCTCTATACCGAATACACCTACTCCGTCTCGCTCGATGAGCAGCAGCGATCGCCGCTGGATAACTTCGGGACCGATACGAACGTTAGAGACAATGTCCTGAAGCGATCACAGGCGTACGCGACCCCACGCGGGCCGATCGAGGCGCACAGTCGGCTGAAGCACCTGGGCATTGGCGCGGCGGTGTCGCTGGCCCTTTCGGTCGCACGGCTTACCAGCGTAAGTTTTCCGCTGCATCCAGTGGGATTTCTGCTCGGGTATACTTGGCCGGTGTCGCAGATCTGGTTCGCCATGTTCGTCGGCTGGCTGGTCAAGACGATCATCGTGAAGCTCGGCGGGACCGAATTGCACCGCAAGTTCCGCGAAGCATTCATCGGCCTGATCCTCGGCGAAGCGGGCGCGGCGGCGTTTTGGCTGCTCGTGGCGCTTGCGCTTAACGCGATGGGCTTCCCATTCAAATCGATCAACTTTTTGCCCGGATAACGAACCATGCTCGCGGCTGCATCACATCGTCTTTCACCTCTCTGCTGGCAAGGCTGGCGGATGGATCTACCCGAGCGGTGGAGCCCGGTGAAGCTGGACGGCAATGCGAGCAAAGGGATGGTACTGCTTGCCGATCTGCACCGGCCGCGGCTGGGTGTGCGGTGGCAGACGCTGAAGGAAAAGGCTGACGTCACGAAGGCGATCGATCGCGCCATGCGCGATGAAGTAGGTGAACTGGCGGCGAAAGAATGCGTCGATGCCTTGCCACCGGGTGGCGACTGGATCGGCGGCAAGCTGTACGTCGAGCCGCAACCGCCGGGTCGCGATGTTTGGATCGGCTACAGCCGCACGACGCGCCGGCTGTTCCAAGTGATCCACCATGCCAAGCACCGCGACGCGGCGCTGCGCGATCAACTCCTGCCGACACTGTCGGACGACGCGGCCGGCGAGTGGTCGATCTTCGATTTGAGTTGCAAGCTGCCGCCGGACGCAAAGCTGCTCAAGCACCGGCTGAACGTGGGCGACCTGACGCTGGAATTCACCCGCGGTCGAGACGTATTCGCCGTGCGACAGATCGCGGTGGCAAGCGTGGCGTTGCAGCGGCAGCCGATCGAGAAATGGCTCGTATCGCAGCAATCGGCGAGAAAACAATTCTATCGCGCCGCGGCCGTGAGCCGTCCGGCGACGATGCTCGAGTATGACGGCATCACCCGCACGCTCGTGCGGCGGCGGCGGCACTTTGTCCTGCGTTGGAAGCCTAAGAACATCATCGGCTTTGCCGTGCACGACGAGTCGCGCGACAAGCTGCTGATCCTTGAATCCTCAAACGAAACAGAGTTGCTGAAGATTGTCGAGTCGGTCGGCTGGTCCCAACCCGAAGCGGTCGAATGATGCTGTTCGGCAAGAAAAAACCTCGCCTCACCCCCGACCAGGCGCTCGCGGCCAAGCCGATCAAGCTGGTCGAGGCGGTGATGCAAACCGACGAGACCGGCGGCCGCCTGAAGGTGCCGCTCAATGCCCGCAAGTTCGCCGGCTGGCTGTTCAAGATGCCCGACGGTGCGACCAAGACGTTCGAGTTTGACGCGATCGGCGTGTTCGTCTGGGAGCAGATTGACGGCCGAACCAGCGTGCAGCAGCTGATCCGCAAGCTGGCGAAAAAATACAGCCTGAGCGAGCGCGAGGCGGCCGTGTCGACGAACCTGTTTCTGCAAATGCTCGGCAAGAAGAGTTTGATCGGCTGGAACGTGCCGGAGAAGAAGGGATCGACCTGATGGCTTCCAAGTCTTCAAATCCGGCGGGCGTGCAGCGGCAGATTTCCCTGCCGATGGGCAAGGCCGTGGAAATCGCGTGGAAGAACATCCGCCTGCGACTCAGCCGAAGTTTACTCGTCACCAGCGGCATTATTTTGGCGCTGGCGTTTCTTACGTCGATCAATGTGAGCAAGTCGATGGTCGATTCCATGCGCGACTGGGCGGCCGGCGCATCGCAGCCCGATGCGAAGGAATTTGCCGGCCTGCGGGCGGAACGCGACAAGCTCGAACCCGCCATCTCGCAGGTTGAAACCGAGATCCGCGCCAAAACCCACGCGGCCGTCACGCCCAAGCGTCCGACCGGGAAGTTCGAAGTCGAAAAAACCTTCGGCGACAGCCTCTCCGCGATCCAGAAAGAAATCGGCGTACTCCCCGGCGGCGCCGACGACCTGACCGCCGCGATGGCGGTGGATGCAAGCATCCCGCCGCTGTTCCGCTCGTGGCTCGACCAGAGCCGCACCCTGCTCGACGTCCGCACCAAGATCAGCGCCCCGCAGTCGCTGCAGCAACTCATGAAAGAGGCCGGCGTGCCGACGACCGTCGAAGAGATCGCCAACAACCGTATCCAAACCCGCTGGCTGCTGGGGTTGGCGCTGCTGGTGGCGTTCGTCGGAATCCTCAACGCGATGCTGATGAGCGTGACAGAGCGCTTCCGCGAGATCGGTACGATGAAGTGCCTTGGCGCGCTAGACAGCTTCATCATCAAACTGTTCCTGATCGAGAGCCTCTTTCAAGGGATCGTCGGCACGCTGCTGGGCATCATCCTCGGCGTGCTGCTGAGCCTCGTCTCGGTGCTGAGCAACTACGGCCGGTACGCGTGGAAGAATCTGCCGGCCGGCGAGATTGGATTGTCGCTGCTGGTCTGCCTGCTGATCGGCGTCACGCTCACGGTGGCCGGGGCGCTCTATCCAGCGTGGCAGGCGGCGCGGATGCAGCCGATCGAGGCGATGCGGTCGGACACCTAAAGGAGATTTCCAATGCCTGGCTGGGAAGGTTTAGCATCACAGATCGAACTCGAGCGGCAACAGCTGATCGAGGAAGGCGCGGTCGACAGCGCAGCCCGCGCCGCGGCGGCCACTGCGCGGGCGCTGCTGGATCGCGGTGCGCCCGAAGCGGAGATCTGGGCGGCCTTCAACGACGTTCCGCGACGGGCGGATTTCCCGTTCGTTGAGCCGAGCGATCTGGAAGGTATTCGCGCCGCCCGGCCGGATGGTCCGCGCCAACTCACCTATCAGCCGACCGACGATCAGCTTTTCGATCAGATGTACGGCGCATGGCTAGGCCGATGCGTCGGATGCGCTCTGGGAAAGCCTGTTGAGCCACTCATGGGATCACGCGGCGAGGTCCCGTCGTGGCAGCGGCAGAAGAGTTATCTCACTGCGATTTCCGCCAATGAGTGGCCGCTCAAGGATTACTTCCCCGCTCAATCGCCCGCGGCCGACAAGGCGGACTTTCTCGACTGTCCGCCATCGCAGCGCGAGCACATCGCTTACATGGAGAGCGACGACGACATCCGCTACACGGTGCTCGGGCAGATCGTGATGGCACGGTACGGGCGGAATTTTCGCTCATCGCACGTGGCTCATGCATGGCTGAACTTCCTCCCCTACTCGCTGGTGTGCACGGCCGAGACGCAGGCGTATCGCAACATGGTGATTCGGTACGACCACTTCCGCCGCGAGCCGTCGCCAGAAAAGGCCGCCGCCAACGATGCGGCCACCGACTGGCAGTGGCTGGTGCATCATCTCAACCCGTACCGCGAATGGATCGGCGCCCAGATCCGTATCGACAGCTACGCCTACGCCGCCGCGGGCAATCCAGAGCTCGCGGCCGAGTTTGCGTGGCGCGACGCGCGCATCAGTCACGTGAAGAACGGCATCTATGGCGCGATGTTCTGCTCCGCCATGATCGCCGCGGCCTTTGCGACGAAGGACGTGCGCGACATCATCCACATCGGCCTAAGCGAGATTCCCAAGCAGTCGCGCCTGCACGCAGAGATGACGCAGGTCATCGCCGTCTGCGACAAGCACAGCTGCAAGTTTGAGAAGTTCGAAGCCGTCTTCGCTGAACTCTACGCCCTGCTCGGCCACTATCATCCCGTGCACACCAACAACAACGCCGGC